>Ga0233431_1000698_pt1 | contig 69251 bp, 62 predicted proteins | sample SI_118_April2016_FD_179867 | JGI IMG/M metagenome (GOLD analysis project Ga0233431, IMG submission 179867) | Seawater microbial communities from Saanich Inlet, British Columbia, Canada - SI_118_April2016_200_MG | ecosystem: Environmental > Aquatic > Marine > Inlet | place: Canada: British...
AATTAGTACTGAATAGTTACGGCCTGTACCTGATCTTGATATTATTGCAAACAGAGTATCGTGGAGAATACCGCTAAAAGAGTTATTCAAACCAGTTGATCAGCTGAGTTCATATGCCGGATTAAAACCATCTGAAAAGACAACCATATGTGAACAGCTTATCGATAGCAGTATCCTTAAAAACCATATTAAAGATAGCTCCCAATATGAAGAACTGGCGGGGATCCTAAAACGAGTTTTGGACGTCTATTTCAAAAAGCCAAAAGATAAACAGCATTTTGAAAACCTTGTCGATCAGATATTAGACAACACCGACATTAAAACTGATGCTGGAATTGAACAAGAAGAACAAGAGTTCCGGCTGCATGTGCTCGGAGTTTTTAATCTTCAGGATCGGTACGTTATAGCACTAGTTGAAAAATTATTAAACAACCACTGCATCAATGAAGGGCTGCCGATCAAGGTCCATATCACTTACGATTCCATCTCCTACACCAATCAGGCGTTAAAGAATTTCAAGCACCTTAAATACTTCATGGATGATCTGCAATGGCATTCACTGGAAGAAGTGGACGATGTTTATCTGGAGAAAGTCTATCTGGATAAATCTGATCTGGTAAAACGCGAAATAAGCAAACTGAATGATGTTGACCGGATGCTTTATGCCGATACATTTTCGCCGCTGAACATCTATTCCAACCTGAATGTGGATAAACACCTAGAATATGCGGTAGGCAATCCAGGCAGAATGGCAGAAGCATTGGTTAAAATCCTGAGTGATGCTTATGACGGCAGCAGGGTTATTAGTCAGATAGCAGATCTATTTTATTCAGAAGTTGAATTTCTACATGATCTAGCCAGAGATGCAGGGGAGCCAGTATTGAGTAAACGCATGGCAGCTAGGCTGAATGATGATATTAGAACTATCATTCGTTATTACCTGCTATTGAGAATGGATGCTGGTCTGGATGCAATCAACAGTGAAATTGAAAAGTATGTAACTGAGATTGACTTTCCTTTTGATGGATTCATTTAGAGCGACTCTTTATGAACAGATATCACTGTTACGAGAGAGATACTGACTACGAGGTAAATGAGCGGCGATGGAAATTCTATTGGTCTAGAGATACATTGCTGCTTTTTTACATGAAGTCCAAAAAGTTACTGTGAATCGTAAAAAAAAATGTCCTAAAAATACCTATGAAAATCATAAGAGTACAATTCTAGGACAAATCATTAAATATATTTTGGACTAAGGAGCGTCACTAATAATGTAGCTTTGAAAGCTTTAGTCCAAAATTTACAGCTTTTTTACTTCGTTACTTTATTACTATGTATACCTCTATTATTATTTATTTATAAAAATCTAAGTTGTTAAATATGAATGATATTTTGGACTAACTAAGTCAAACCGTTATAAACAGTGGAGTCGAACAGGACAAAAAATATTTTGAGTTTTGCCTGCAAAATCTCAATCCCTTTAAATATGTACGTTTCCGCAGGACAAATTATTTTCATCATTATTGAATTTTTTGGACTAAAGTAATACATTGCCGTTGCTTAATTTTATTTTCAATACATTCATAATCCATTGCATATGAGTATTGTCTTAATAAATCATAAAATTGATTCCGAGTTATTTTCTCTGAATATTCATTCTGGAAGCTTAACAATAGTTTCTTGCGATCCAGCGGAACATTTAGCGACAATGTTTTCGCAAACAATATAAATTCAGGATTATCTAACTTCTTCAGTTCATAGTTCCTGCTTCTACTTGAATTCAGTTTCCCAGTGTTCAAGTATTTCTGAAGACACCCTGCCATAAAAGTATCAAAGCAAGCCCACTCAGTATCATTCCAGTCATCAAAGAAGCGTTTGCCATGCACATCAATTGGTTTATTTTTGGTGCTATAAAAGTCTGAAAATTCCACAATATGCTGCCTGCCTAAATAGCTTTCTCCGTCACCTTTAAATGGATAGTTCGTTGTAATGACCAGCTTCGGCGCTTTACTAAATGGAATGCTGAACTTTGTTCTATTCTTTCCTTCTACCGTCATATTACCGGTTATCATATGGAACAAGTTCTCAAATTTAAATCCTTTGCTGACATCATCGAAGAGAATCAATTGATAGTCTGGTTTGATATTTTGAAAAGCAAACTTATCGCCACCGACACTGATTAATTTTCCGTCATAAGATAATAAGTTTCGCATCCTGTTTAATGCCTCACAAAATATTGATGACTTTCCTCTCTGGCCATTTACTTGCCCCGTATTATAATCATCCAAAATAGCGTCAGTTAAAATAACACATTTGGATTCTGCAGGATCTTTATACGTGTGCAGTAAATATCCAATAGTATTTAACTTCTTCTCATATTCCGGTTGATTGAGTTGATACTGCCCGCCTTCTAGATAAGAGCTAGTGTTTTTAATAAACCGCTCGAAATCTCCTCCCTTTTCCTTCCTCCAATTCCTATCTACTACCTGGTGTTTCCAAATCAACATATCCAGATCTTGATACTCTTCCAACTCATGCCCATCTTTAGTAATTACCAATAATCCATTCTTAAAAGGTAAATACGCTTTGTCTTTATCATCCCGTAGAGTCGTGATGGTTTTCGCCGGTATCGATAAAAGGCTTTTTCTTGCAAAGTGTTTATTAATTTGATCATGGAGAGCAGATTGGATCTCTTCTTTGCCTTCCAAGCTTTTCATTACAATATCGTGTAAGCGATCCGTTGAAATTGTTTCGACGAGGCAATTATTAATGTAGACGTAACTTGTATCCTCACCATCAACAACTTTTGCGATACCCAGTTTCCCAATGTATTGCATTAATTTAAGGCCATCAATTTGGTTATTCTTCTCGTTAAAGAAATCAATTTCCGGTTCATCGGATGTTGTCTCTGGTTCTTCCTTGTTTACTGCTGGTTCTGGTTCAACTTGCTCGCATATTGGCTTTTGATTAAAATTCAATCTAAGCGATCGCTCTATATTAGGTAAATCATCTGGATCTTCAATATCTTTTTCCCATTCCAAAATGTCACATTCCCGTGCGAAGCGATCATCAAGTGGATCTTCATTATATGGCATAATAACTCCTTTAGCGGGCAGACCCGCTTATTAAACAGACCAATACAAGTCTGCTCTTATTGTGATTAAAAATTTAATATGGTTTTACTGCCTGAAACCGGCAGTATTATGTAAAAAAGGAATTGGTTTTGCCCCAGAACAGAGCAAAACCTTTAATATTCTAGCTCAACGGTAATTGCAGGTAAGATTTGAGCTGGTTTGCAAGGGCATCTCTCTGAAAGAAGTCAACGCCTACTTCCAGTTTTCTCAAATCAGCAATGCTGATGTTTAGTGACTCAGCAACATCCGGCTGTGATAAGCCCAAAATGTCTCTGGTCATTCTGAAGTGCCTGGCCTCGATAACCCAGGATGGTTTTAAGAACCATTTTCTTAGATCTTTAACCATCTTATCTGACAAAAAGCCGAACATCTTTTCGTAGTTAGCTGCGGCACGACTGAATATGATCCTGTTATTGTGTAGTTCAAGACTTTCGTTCATATTTTTCCCACTTTTTGAAAAACGGTTTTAAAAATTCATCTAGTTTGCTCATATCGAATGGTTCTTTGGATTCTTTAGGTTGTTCCAGTTTGGCTTTTTCTTCCACTTCCCTTTTCTTTTGAGCCTGAATGAAGATCCTGACATGATCTTCTCGTTTTGGTTGTTCGCTATATGTGGTCATTATCACCTCATTGGTAAAGGCATGCCGAAACATGCCTGATTGATTATTTGAATAGATTGACGACTTTGTTAACGGAAACACTTCCCGGGATATCAAGGTTAAGAGCATTGGTTGCGCCTTTTAGATCGACACCTGCGAGCCTTATATAAATCATGAAACTTTTTAAGTCCGAGTGCCCACTAATTTTTTGGCACACGGGGATGCTACACCCACTGCTTAATAAATGCGTCAGGAACGTCGCTCTGAGGCTGTGATACTTTACTGGTGTTATTCCAATGCTCCGGCAGAAGTCTTTTAATACTTCAGACTGTCTGCCTTTATCCCATTTTTTATTTCTTGGAAGTAAGTGACCTTTGGGATCGCCTACCATCAATTCTCTGACCATCGGCATGATAGCGTCTGCGATTGGGATAGTTCTGAATTTTCCGGTCTTTGTGCACTTTGAAATACCCAACTTCGAGTTCCATGATCTAGAGACTGATATCATTTTATCTTCCAATGATACATCGTATCGCCTAATTTCATGACACTCGCCCGACCTTAGGCCCGTATGAAGTACAAAACACCAGTTGTGATACCAGTCTGGTTTATGGATCCGAGCGGCTTGGAGTAGAATTTTTATTTCCGGCTTCGTCAGCACTTCAGGCATAAACTCCGCACCAACACTTTTCTTAATAGAAACGTTTGCACAGGGGTTATTCTTCATTCCACCATCACAGGCATATCTAAAAGTCTTGTTCAGATAACCTTTGACCCGTTGGACTGTTGAATTGGAACATGTCTTTGCAACGTTATCCAAAATCATTCGAATATCATTGGTGTTGATAGCATCCATCTGCAATTCCATGATTGGTTTTGCCCACTTATTGACAGATTTGAGAACATAATCATACGCCTGAGGTTCCGTTTCATCCAACCAGGGATAAAATTCCTTTAAAAGGTAATCGCTGTAGGTCATGTTACTGAAAGAATCACCAGCTTTGATACTTACTAGCTGTTCAATAAGACTTTTCTCCAACTTCTTTGCCGCAGCTCTGGATGGATTGTGCAATACCCTTTTGCGTCTTACCTGATTTCCTCGCCTGTCTGTCCCATATGCTTGAACTATATAGGCAGTCTGCCCTTTCTTATCAGTGAACTGTTTTATCATCTCGCCCTCTCTCTGTTGTGTTTGTTGAAATAGTCAAGATCGTGCACCCGAAATCTCGGGGATTTGGAAAATTCAATATTAAATTCTTTTATCCAGCCCCGGCACTTAATTTTTAAAAATTCTTTGGCTGATATATTGAGGTAAGCTGCACTCTCAGCCGTATTTAAATACTTTTTTTTCATAGTTTTGGTTGTCTACCTGCTCCTTTCGGGGAGCTGTTTTTACCTTTTCAATTTAAACATCTTATCGAGATCGCTGACCTTAAACCTGTTGTAGCGACCCATCTTATAGACGTTGATTCTGCCCTGGGAAACCCAGTTGTAAAGAGTCTTGTGGCTCTTAAGTGATAAGTAGCTTTGTGCTTCCTTCATATCGAGGAATTCGCTTTCAAGTATTTTCATAGTTAAACCCTATTAATGTTGATGTAATGAAGAATAGGCTAATAAATTTTGACCCTATCCTAAGTCTTTCTATATAGTGATATCTGTTTATTTTTAGTTGATTTTACTTGGGTCAAACTCAATGAAGATAGCTACCGGGCAATTAAGGGGGAAACTAAGTAGATTGAATGAAAGGCTTATGTAGAAGGCTATAAGAGGAGTATGGATCAATAAAATAGGAGGCATTGCATCCACTCAATTGATCAATCATCAGATGAATATTTATATGATATTTTCTTATCTAAAGCAGGTTAGCTAATGGATTGCTATGAATTGATCCGTTTTAATAGTAGCAATCAACTGAGCGGCTGGTCTTATTGTTTTTCAATAGCGCTACCTACAACTCTGAAATCGGGTTCCTTCCTGATACTGTATTGGCTATAAATCCAATTATGAAAGCCTATGCAGTGAATTTAGCTAAATAAAAATCTGCCTGTTGATATTGATACTGATATAAATATTGGCTTATATTCCTTCTATCCTTCTCTAATATAGGCATAGCGACTGATTAGTTCAATAATATGGGTAATTCAGGGGCAAAATACCGAATACCCAGCCGATAGATAGATATCCTATTTCACACTCAACAATGGAGGATATTATGACAATAATAATTGGAATTGGACTCGGCATTGTATTTGCGTCGTTGATGTATGGTTGGATTCGATCATTTACATCGATTTGATAAAGTGGAGGCGGCGTGCTGCCTTCATGATATTTTTTAAAAAGAATATGAATAGACAGGCATTGCCTGTCTATTGTTTATAAGAGATCAGAAGCAGGATTGCTAAGAATGCTTCCCGAGCGATAGTAATCATCAACAGACCTGCTTGTCCGGTGATTAGTGAGTTGCATTATCTCCCATACGGGCAATCCTTTTGATGCAGCTGATGTGACAAATCCACTTCTCAAACTGTGAGCCGAAAACTTCTCTACATCAAGTCCTGCTAGCTTCGCACGTTCCTTGAAAATGTAATTAACAGCCTTTGCATTCAAAATATCACCAACATGAGAATATCTTCCGACGGATCTGAATAATGGTCCTGATGTGATTTTACTCATTTCAAGCCATCGCCTTAACGCATCAGCAGCCTTTCCTTTAATAGGAAATTCTTTCGCAACGCCTTCGTAGTCGCCTTTACTGAGATACATTTTGATTGTGAATCCATTCGGTACAATTTTCAGGTCTTTTACACGCATTCTAATTAATTCATTACGGCGTCTACCTCCAGATGCAAACCCGACAAGTATTAACGCCTTATCCCTAACATCTTTTATTGATTTGTCATCACATGATGCAATGAGCTTTTCAATAATGTCAGATGTTGCTGCATCTTTCTTATCTGTTGTGACACCCTGATTCACTAGCGCACGATGTGCCTTCTGAATTACAGCTGCAACAACCTTTTCTCGAACTGGATTGGGTTTAATCCCTTTCATGTTGTGATATGCGGAAAGCGAGTACAATCTTCTTTTGATTGTTGATAATTTGTGCGGCCCAGGCTTTTTTACGCCCATTGCCACCAATTTCTCATCAACGGCTGGTTTGATACCACCCAGGTGATCTGTGATGAACTGAATAATCAATTCAACTGTCACTGGGTATGACTCTGTGACTCCGTAAGACACTCCTGCCCACTGCCAAAACTTCTCGACATCTCTTCGATGCGCTTTTAAAGTATTCGGCGCTGTTCCTTCTTCAAAAATCGTTGCCAGCAGATCTCTCGTCTCCTGGGGCAACTGCAATTCATGATTCTGGTTAAGCTTCTGTAGTTCATTCATCGTTTCCTCCTATAGGTGCATGGCGTCGATATTATACCCATAACGACGGTAAGCTTTGATTGAAAATATTGCTGATAGATCAGCACACGAAGTAAAGTCTTCGCTGTACCTGATTATATCTATCTTAGCGGCTGAAATTAATTCCTTACAAAAGAGCTGGGGTTTCGATATTCTGGAGTGATTTTTCAGGAAATAGGCTTGATATTTAGAAAGGACCGTTAGAGCGGTTTGAGATAGATATCATAATACAAGCAGTTACTTAACTTAAAATTCAAATTGGAGAGAATATGGAAACGAAAATTGTGACATCAAAAGAGGTTCGTCAAAGATTGGGGTCCGTAATTTTGGATCTGAAGTACATCGAAGAAAAAGTCTTTCTCATTGAGAAGGTCGGGGAAGATGATTTCGTAGGTGTCATCATGTCAGCCAAAATGGCCAGAGAAAACGGCATTGATATTCCTGAGAAAGGAAAACCGGAATCCAAATCGGAACCGAAGAAGAAAAAGTAATTTAACCCGGCAGGGTGTCAAAACTCTGCCATGTATTCTTGGAGAATAAAATGAAATTGATAACAGAAGAATTCGAAGCGTTATTCAAGGACTATCCGCTATACTCACAGGAACATGAAGAAGATCCACTGGTGATTGCTAAGCTGTTTGATCCCTGCGGGAGTGCAACTTGGTTTTTGACTGAATATGATCCGGCTGAGAAGATTGTGTTCTCATACGTCACAGGTCTGGTGCAGGACGAATTCGGCTACACTTCACTGATTGAATTAGAGAGTATTCAAAGACCTTTTGGATTGACGATAGAACGGGATTTATACTTTGTGCAGAAGAGAATTAGTGCTCTATTGAAATGAGAAGATTGGCAGATGTGAGGTCTGCCATTTCACATTATTTTTCAAATCCAGTTTTCTAAAAAAAGTATCCACCCATTCGTTTTCCGCTGACTGGAAATGAATTTATTGCAAAATATTCAGTTTTTTAACGGTCTCAATCCAGAATAATAGGAATAAGGTGCGTCAATTTTGCTGAGCGCTATGGCCCAAGGAGGTTGCTTCTATGATTCTTTGAAATTCTGACAATATATCAGGATAGTTTTTTAAAAGAAACCGGACCATTCGTGCATTATTCAAAATTTTCGAAAGATATGCGGTCGAAAGAACAAGATTCAGAGTGTCTTCACCATAGGATTCTTTGATGATCATAAAATCCCTCTCAAGTAGTTCTGTTTCTTTTTCCATTCGGGCCAGGTCTTCACTTGATAACCCACTAATCTTTTTTTGCTTATGTTGATCAACAAGCTGGTCTTTCGGGGTTGCAGCCAGAAGAGCTTTAGCATAGGGCACAGTAAAATTGTTTGCTGCAATCATCAGTTCGGCAACTTCAATCTGCCTCATAGGCTTCATTTTTCTCAACTCTGCAAATGCTCTTGGGCTGATATGTCTGTCCTTAAAGAGTTCAGAAATTTCAGGACAGATCCCTTTTAAGAGGTCTCTTTTTTCTCTAATTTTTGCGATGTTAACGTTCAGAGTTTCTGCAATTCGTTCTTCAGAAACTCCTTTATCAATTGCTTTCAGAATCATGAAGTGTTCTTGGATACTGGATAGCCTGCTTACCTTGTGATTATATGTAAAACCTTCATCATCAGTCGATATCAGACAATGTACCTTTTCGTGACCAATCTCTTTTAAAACCTCAAGCCTTATATGACCGTCAAGAAGTAGATATAATCCAGACTTTTCATCCTGTGGATAGATGATTAGATGCTCAATAATACCAACTTCTTTAACAGAACTATAAATCTGCCGATATTTTTTCGTTTTCTTTGTACTTGGTTTTATTTTTTTGAGTGGGAGAATTTTGTCAACACGGATATAGACCCCTTCAGGCCTGAATGCCATTGTAACCATCTCATAGCCTATTATTTTGATTCAATTCTATTCATAAGGTTCTTTGGCATCAAATCCAACTGTTCAGCCTGAAGCAGGTTTACATAATTTTTATCTTGAAATAATCCTTTTAGAGCAGAGGTAATAAACAAAAGACGGGCTTCACATATTTTGGCTTTTTTAATCAGTAGTTTTCGACGCTCAGTTTCCTTTTTATAGGTTCGAACCAGAGCGTCGGCTGAGAAATAGTTTTTTGCCCCCCTTGCTATACCACTGTGTAATGTTTTTCCCTGCAAACGCCTTTTATCCAAAATTCTTCTAACTGTTATCAGTGCACGACCTCTTAGTTTATTGCTTTCATATGCATCGAGCAAAGCAAGTTGAGCCTTATCGTCTTTAGCTGCAGAAATCTCAACGGCTGTGCTAATAGGTATTTGTTCTTTAATTACAGCTGCAATAAGTCTTTCTTCCCCGTTCTCAAAAAGTCGTAGAATTCCCCTAACGTATTCAGGATTGGCATCGATTTTTTTTGCTATTTCAGAAGATTTGTAACCTCTTTGACTTAACAAGCCAATCTGCTTGACATATTCTACACTCAACTGCTTCCTGCGTGCTAGATTTTCAACCAGGCTCATCAGAAAACACTCTTCTTCAGGTATGTTTTTTACAATTGCAGGAATTTTTTCTTCACCAAGGGCAATATATGCTTCAAGCCTTCCTTGACCACATACAAGATTATATTGCTTCTCTCCTTTCTTATTTCGTTGTTCACTCACTGTGATCGGTCTTTTCAGCCCAATATTTGCTATATTATTCACTATTACTTGAAATTTCTTTTTGTTACGTTCCCTGGGATTAAGAATATTAATTTCATTAGTGGGAACCATTTTGACAGTATTTTCTTCATCGATGTTCATATAGCCATCCTAATATTCACCTGCTCAGCCATTTCAAAAAAGAAGTCGAGATTATCAAATCTATAGGCATCAAGATGCAGCCTGTTTTCTTCAGCTAACTGGAGTTTATCAAATGTCATGTCAATGAATGGCAACAGATAGTAATCCATGGGCGATCTATTAGTTTCTTCCATCCTCAAGACGATGGTGATATCCGGCTCAAGTCCTGAGTCAAACCTTACCAACCACCTTAACGACCCTGATGGAGTCTGCTTGCATCTGGCCAAAATCAGTGAAGTGGTGAATTCTTTGTTAATAAATAACAAATCTGTCTTTTCATCGAGCTCCACGAAACCACCCAATTCTTCAATTTTTCTAATTACATCTGAGATGACTTCCGGGTGCATCTGTCTAAGATACTTATTGATTTTGATATATTCAAAATCCTGTTCAGGTGTATATCCTACAAGATTATACGCCCGGATCAATCCTTTAAAACGGGAACTGTATGCAGTGCTTGAGGGCATTCCTTCTGATTCATCTATTAAGAGTCCAGAAAGCCTTCCATGTTTTTGGAAAAGAGACTTTAGCCTTTCGAGCATTTCTTCGTCTGAAAACTTACGGTTCCGTTCCAATATAATGCCTTGAGACTTGTAAAAAAGTTGCGGGTCAACAATCGCCTCAAATGCACCATCATGCCTTACCCACATTTCTTCTGGATTTTTTACTCGCTTTTTTTTAAGTTTGAAGGAAGATCTGTTGTATACATTGTTTCCAATATACTTTTCATTTGACAGAACTTGGTTAACAGAACCACGTGTCCACTGCCTGTTAAGATCTGTTTTAAATCCCTTCTTATTGAGAATAGCAGCTATTTCAAATTCTGATTTCCCTTCCTCAACAAACAGACTGTAAATCCTCAGAACAGTTATAACTTCCTCTGGAGGACCTGGAACAAGGATTACCCGATCAGTTTGAAGGCTTTTATATTCTCCATGATTTAGAATACCTTTTTGGTTGCCACTCTGATCAATGAGCATACGTCTTATCCCAAATCCTGCGTTTCCTCCCTGCCTGTAACCTTCCTCGATCAATCTGCATTGACCTTTGAACACCTTAGTTGACAATTCCCTGCTGTATTCACCAGCCATGGCGCGTTTTACACTTTTTACTATGGTTGATACTGGGCTACCATCATTCTTGAACTGCTCGGCACAATACAAAACATTAATACCAGCTCTTTTGCAGATATGTTCATAGTAGGCAGATTCGTCAGCATCTTGGAATCTGCCCCATCTGCTTACATCATAAACAAGGATAAAATTGAAATCGATATTTCCGGTTTCAACATCATTGATCAGTTTTTTTAGTGCTGCTCTTCCACCAATACTCAGGCCGCTTTTTCCATCGTCGGCATATGTATTAACAATGACCATGTTGTTTGCGTCAGCATATTCTTTAATCAGGTCACGTTGATTTTCAGTTGAATATCGCTGATGCTCGGTGGACATGCGCACATATTGTGCTACTGGTATGTGAGAATGCTCCTTTTTATTGTCTTCAAGATTGATTGTTGTGTAATCCTTCATAACCCGATGTCCTTTTTCCTGCGGATTAAATTGATTTGAGACAGTTTTGCTTGCGCTTCAAAATATAGTGACTTCCCAACAATTGGGGGAAATACGTCATACTTAATAAATCCCCTGTATTGATTTGCACCGGTGTAAAAAGGAGATTCAAGGATGCTTGAAATGATTCTCGTGTTCCATGTGTTACTCCTTTTTGGCGGTTTTACTCCTTGGGCATTAAGCAGGGTGCTTATCTCGGTGCGATTATAATCATTGGTAACAAAAAGATCGAAGATTGTTCGGATGATCTCAACTTCAGAACTCTCACCTGGCTCAAAACCATACAGTGGGTTTGAAGAATCGTTTTCAATGTCATTTCTGCCAACCATCACCTTTTTTAAACCATATGGGGTCGACGCTTGAAGAAAGTGACCTTTGAAAAAAAGGTCACGATTATTTTGTTTCATTTCCTGGCTAAATAATGGACCTGCATTAGCCAGGGGCTTTTCTAATATCCTTCCATCGAGCGCCTTCCGCTCGTAAAGATCAATTGCAATAAACTGCCGTATAATTCTGAACAACTCGGGTTCAGGGATGAGTAATTCCCAGTTGGGTTTTGAAATAAGCCCCCATCCCATGATAAGAGTATTTAGACTATCAGTTTCGTATTCCCAGTAGTTTCTAATTGGTATCTTAGGATTGACCTGAATTTTTGTTCTGCCAATATTAAACCTGTCTATGGCATTGCGAAATTTCCTTAATAGCCACTCCTCTTTTTCAATTCTAGAGCCAGGCGCGTATAGTATTGCAACTGTATCTGTCATTAGCTCTTTCCCAATATGAAAGTGAATCAATCGGTTTTCTCATGATTACCCTAATATTGTTGCTAATGCCATAAAGTGATCTCTTTGCAAGAACAGCTTTTTTCGGATACAACTTTAACCACTTGTAATTATGTCAATTTTAACAATAAACTCGTCCATCTTTGCAAATTTGCTTGGAAGGAGTGGAATGAGTCTGTAATACCCTGGAATAATGTTTTTTTTTTGATTTTGGCATGTCCATCTTTGCAATTTCAGAATTCACAAAGTCAGGCAGGTTTGACAGCATTTTTCGTTTATTGTCTCGCCCTTTTTGGCTCTCCCGATTCTTTTTTGTATATTCTGGATGAGCTGCACGGTATTTTCTCCAATAATCTGGGTTTCCTTTCACCCATTTTTTCTGAGCATCTTTTTGGTTTTCTCTATAGGTCGGGTCTGTAGCAAGTTTATTTTTCTGCCATTTTCTCCGTGTCACTTTATCCATAATTTTCCCCGTAGTTTCTATCCCAATCGATATCATTCGGTTTTAGTGGTTTTTTTGATAAGTCTGTTGGTATTCATAGATCGTACTTATGAACGCCTTTATGAAAATGATTAAAAGAATTGATGATTAAAATACCCTAGTGCAAGGTATTAGAATGAAGAAGAAACAAATGGTAGGAAGACGGGTGACGTTACCGAAAAGATATCTGGAGAATTCTTTCTGATCGTTATCGAAGTGAGAAAGTGCCAACCAATATCCCTGCCCCGATTAAGGTTATTCAAAATTGACGAGGATTTCTATTGTTTAAGACGGAATATTTCTGTCCTTTTTACAGTCCAATAAAGACCAGTTGGTAGTGATCACGGATTAAAACCCGTTAACAACCGTGACAGAAAGATTTCAGGGGGATTCAGAAAGAAAACAAAGGAATAGCTATGATTTTAAGCGGTTAATGCGAGTGAAGTGCTTGCTATGAAGTGTATAGCGAAGATTTTGGTGGAGGTTATTGGAATCGAACCTACCCAGGACAGTTTCGATCACACCGGGCGGCGAGTGAAAATAGTGTCCAGATATTGATAATTGAGGATGATCGGAAAGAATCAAGTAGGTAAGAAGCCGGAAACGAAACCTCCTTGTTCTGTAACCGTTCTAATTCTTCATTTACTTTCGAATTGGTACTTGGGCATGAATATCTCTGATTATTCCCTAACAGACTGTTTTAGGACGTGAAAATGATTGTTTATGGATCTCAATATTTTATTTGGTCTTTTCTGCATGGAATTAACTTCAGAACCATTGTGATTCAGGAATCCTTTGAGAACACCTTCCAGGGTATTGTAGTGACCTATCGGTGAATAACGATATGCATTGAGAATTTGAATTTGACCTAATTCCATGGATGCTTCTATAGAAACCAGTGAATATTTAAAGAGGCTTACATAAGGTGACCAATAAGGTACCCATTTAAGAATATCTAAACTGATATATGCATATAACTATTTTATATTAATAGGTTTTATATCTTATCTCTATTTCAGATAGTTTACTATCTTGCCAGCAGTCAGATGACCGTTGAAGTAGGCCCGTTCACCGCCAAACGCGGTTCCTTTCATATTTCCGGCGATAAAGATCCCTCGGTTTTGTTGTGCTTTCAATGCTTCTGGCAGTATTTGCCTGGAATCGGCTCTGAACGGAATGCCCGCTGTGGCGAGAAGCTCTGTGTTGGGGATGAGGTTGCCGGCCAGGACCAGGTAGTCGGCCGGGACCGACTGTGACTGCTTTTTCTCCAAATGAACCTTTTCCAGTCCCTGTTGTCCCTGAATTTTTATCTTCCGGACGGATGGGATGCGACGGGGTCTGTGCTTTCGAAAAAAATAGAAGCGACCGGCAAAGGAACAGGCCGCCGACTTCTCATGATCAATTATCAGAGGTATGCCGCCAGTGTGTGTCAACTTTTCAGCCAGCGAATAGGTGATCACTTCGGATCCCAGCATGATATAATTTGCGGGAGGCATGTTGGGTGACAGCTTCAGCAGTTCCAACAGGTGCAACGTGTGGTAGACACGTGCTGGCCGATGACCGGTGAGGATTCCTCTCTCTACGCTGGTTCTTTCCCGGGCCCCACAGGCAAACAAAATTACTTCCGCCTTGATTTTATAGGATCCATTTTGAACAGATACCATCTGTAATTCTTTATCTTCAGGAGAAAAGTGCAGCACAGTCGTTTCAAGACGGGTTTCAATGCCGGCGGTAACAAGTTTTTTGGCCAGCAGATCGGCGTAATCCAGGCCGTGATGAATTTGTCCTTTTGACCACCTCACAAAGGTCGGTTTCCCGTGATGCTGATATTTACCTGGTATGCCGCCAACCTGTTCGAAACGGTCCAGGAGCAGGATATCCTTGAAACCTGCCTGTTTAAGTCGTAGGGCCGCCCCGACACCTGCGGGTCCTGCTCCGACAATCACGATCTGTTTTTGAATAGATTCCATCTGATTATTTGCTGGCCAAATCCTTGATGATTTCGCTACCGGGACCTTTCCTGGTGATGTGATTCAGATCTGTCCCGGTGATCTCACTGATCAATTCGGCGATACGGATGAGACAGTAAAACCCCTGGCATCGTCCCGTTGCAGCCCGGGTTCGTCGCCTCAGGGCATCGATGGATCGCGGTGAGAGAGGTGAATGGATCGCATCGATAATTTCCTGTCTGGAGATCTGTTCACAAAAACAGAGCATGTTTGCATAGTCCGGGTGCTGCAGCAACTGTTCTGCGTCTTCGAACGGCCTGGGCAAAATCCAGCCCGGGCTGGTATTTTCGGCGCGAATGCTGACCGCTTCACCATCGGGTTGGCAATCCAATCCGCACTCATTTTCCAAACCATTCCGGATGTATTCGGCCAGGGCAATGGAAACTGTCAGACCGGTTGAGCGGATTCCGGTCAGGGAAACGACACCCTTTAGGCCATCGTTAAACGTGATCTGGTATTGCCCCTGTTGACAATGACAGCGCAGCCCGGCGTAAGCGCTGATTACCGGCTCATGCTCGATTTTGGGATAGAGGCGGGAGGCCCCTGACTTTATCAGTGTCAGGCCTTCCAAAGTCGTTTCCGGTGCGCTTGACGAATCTAACGGCAGATCTTCAGCAGTTGGACCGGCGATGATATTTCCAAAAACAGTCGGTGAAATCAGGATGCCTTTGGTCTTGGGATTGGGTACCGGCAACAGGATTCTGGAAACGCTGTTCCCTGCTGTTTTGTCATAAACCAGGAACTGTCCCCGTCTTGGGTTGATATCGAGTGGCTTCGCCCCATAACTTTCGCCGATGGCAGTGCTGCCGAGTCCGGCGGCATTGACAACGTATCTTGCCTTGAACTGTGTTCTGTTGCCACAATGTAGTGTTTTTAGGCCTGTGTCTGAATTTGAAAGGGATTCCACCTTTAGGCCCAGGATCAGGCTCGCTCCGTTGCTGACCGCGACTTCAGCAAAAGCGACACAGGTTGTAAAGGGATCGATAATGCTTTCCTTTTCAACCCGGAGAGCCCCTTTCACCTCTTTTGAAATATTGGGTTCCAGTGCCCTGGCCTCATCTCCTGAAAGAAGCTGAACATCCTCAACCCCGTTCTGGAACGATTTATCCAGCAAACCCGGCAACAGCTCATTTTCCTCCTCTGTCAAAGCCAGAACCAGCGCGGAGGTTTGTTTCAGCGGAATTTTCAAGGCCTTCGCCACGGCCGGCCACTGGCGGGAGGCTCTGGTGACCAATTCGGACTCCAGGGTGCCGGGCTTGGCATCGAAACCGGTGTGGATAATCGCACTGTTGGCCTTACTGGTTCCTTCTCCCACGTCGTGATTTTTGTCCAGTAACAGAATTCGCAGCCGGTACTGGGAAAGGTGAAATGCCAGGGCGCAGCCAACAACCCCGGCTCCGATGATCGCTACATCGTACTGATCATCCTGAACATGGGGATTTTCTGAAAGCCGCAATCTGTTTTCGCACCAGCCCCTGGGCCAGTTATACAAAACCTGCCCTTTCATACTGTTTTCGGAATGCCGTGCTTTGGCCACTGAACTACCTCTTGGAGAATGGTGCACCACTGCTGATACCGTTGCAGACAGGCTTGAGCCTCCTGCTTGTCAGGCTGGTAAATCGTCTGCGGGGCCGAATTTTCGGGAAATTCTGTCACTGTTGAGAAAAAACCTGCCGACAGACCCGCCAGCAGTCCAACCCCCAGGGCTGTTGCCTCCACGATATCCATGACTGCTATCGGAATCCCCAGCAGGTTGGACTGCAGCTGCATCAAGAACCGGTTTTGAGTCAACCCGCCATCGACCTTGAGATCGTCCATTATCAGTCCGGAGGCTGCCATCAATTCAAAAATATCCTTCACCCGGAAACCGATCGCTTCCATGACGGATTTGACCAGGCTGCGTCGGTCATGGGTTAACGTCAAACCATACCAGGCCCCTTTGACATCCGGATCCCAATAGGGTGCTGCCAGCCCCGAGAGGGCTGGGATGAAAAACAGATCCGGGATTGCGGCAGGATCTTCTAAAACCCAGTCTATGGCCTCAGGCCTGTCTACCAGCTGCATCTTATCAATCATCCAGTCGACCACTGCGCCAGCGGTATAGATACCCCCATCGAACACATACTGAGTCAGACCGTCTATCCGCCATCCCACGGAAGTGAGCAGATCTGTTGAACGCCTTGTAGAATCGGCTCCGATATTGGCCAGCATAAAACAGCCGGTTCCATATGTCAGTTTGGCTTCTCCCTCTGTAAAACAGTGTTGTCCGAAAAGAGCTGCCTGTTGATCGACACAGAGCCCACCCAGGGGAATTTCGGCTGCGAACCATTTTGGGTGAACCGTTCCCACACACTTGGTGTTACCCACCAGCTTTGGTAAAACAGCCTTGGGGATTTCAAGTTTTTCTAAAAGGTCCTGATCCCAATCCAGGGTGTCCAGATTCAGCAGCATGGTGCGGGAGGCAGTGGAGACGTCGGTCAGGATGTTTTTGAGGGCGGTCAACTGCGCGATCAGCCAGGTGTCGCTGGTTGCCAGGCACAACCTTCCCTGTTCCAGCAACAGACTCGCTTGTGGCACATTTTCCAGAATCCAGCGCATCTTTGCTGCCGAGAAGTATGGATCCAGTTTCAGTCCGGTTTTCGCGGTGATTTCCGCTGACAGCCCCTGTTTCTGCCAGCGATTGATGATCTCAGTTGTGCGCCGGTCTTGCCAGGAGATGGCGGGGCCGATGGGCTCCCCGCTTTCGCTGTCGAAAGCAATCACAGTCTCACCCTGGTTGGCCATTCCGACCATGGCTATGTTCGAGGGGTCAACACCTGCTTTCCGGATCGCATCCTGTCCGGCCTTGATGAGACTGTCCAGCATTTCGGAGGGATCATATTCTACCCACCCGATTTGAGGGGATTGAATCTGTATGGGGAACTTGTCGGACACCGCCACTATCTGTGCCCGGTGGTCCATAATCACCCCTTTACTGCTGGTGGTTCCCTGATCGAGTGCGAGGATATGGGTTGTCACTTCAGCTCTCCGATATTTATGGAATCTCAGCTTTTGAGATCGGGGATGTGAACATGGAAGCGCTCGATGGATTCCTTGTCCTTGGGATCAATGTGGTCTGTAATGAAGACATCCACCTTATTCCAGGTGCAGACCCGCATGAATCCCCGGGTGTTCATTTTACTGCTGTCTCCCACCACGATGGTCTGATCGGCCAGGGCAATCATTTTGCGTGTGACCGAGGCTTCAGGCATCCGTTCGATACTGATCCCGTCTTTGGGATCAAAGCCGTCAGCTCCTACAATGGCCTTGTCTGCTTTGAGATGTTCCAGTACCAGCTCAGTCAGTGGTCCGGCGCAGGCGTACGATAATTCGTCGATGAGTCCACCGATAAAGAGCACTTCCAGCCGTCGGTTCGAAAGGAGGATATCCGCTGCCCGCAGGCTGTTTGTCATGATGATCAGCCGCTGGGGAAATTCCTTGCGGGCCAGCAGTTTTGCAATCTGGTTGTTGGTGGTTCCATCGTTGAGAAAGATTCGGTCCCCTTCTTTGATAAATTCAAGCGCCTTTTCTGCAATCAGCTGTTTTTCTTTAATCAACTTGTTTTCGCGTTCGCGGTAAGTCGCTTCGAGGACCCCCCGCTTGCGCATCACAGCCCCACCATGGGTTCGCCGGATGGAACCGCCTTTTTCCATGGCGATCAGATCCCGGCGGATCGTGGCTACAGATACACCAAGCTGCTTCTGCAGATCTGGCACACTGAGTGATGTATGCTGCTTTAAAAGTCGCTGAATTGCGTTATGACGTTTTTCTGCATTCATATGGTTCACTTACTCATTCGTTTCCGGTTCGTTATTGGGAATCCTGTCCATTCCCCACAGAGACACGGAGTTTAAGACAAGCTGTCTCTGACTCTGTGGTGCATAGTGACTTAAAATCATGTTACTCGGTTTCAAGAGAGGGCAATTCTTTTCTGCGTGACTGAAATATCATGTTATCCAGCCGTTCCACCAGTTCCATGAGCCCTCCCGGGAAAAATAGAATAAAGATGCAGATCATTCCCCCCATGATGGTCAGCCGGGCAATGCCGAACATACGCAGCCATTCACCGCCAAAAACAAAGAGCGCAGCTCCCAGTACGCCCCCTGGAAATCGACCCATACCGCCCACCACCATCATGGCGATTGCCATCAGAAACGTGCTGATATAGAGCAGGTCTGGGGAGGCGATGCCGTTGTAATGTACATAGAGACCGCCTGCAATGCCGGTGCTGAAAGAGCTCAAGGCGAAGACCTTGAGTTTCTCACGATACTCACTGATTCCCAGTGCCGTAGCCAGCTCATAGGCATCCCGGAGTGCCATAAAGGCCAGGCCGGTTCTGGAGTTGATAATCCAGTAAACCACCAGCAGCAGAATGATAAAAGCAACGAAATTTATGTAGTATGAATGCAGGGGGGTAATCCCCTCAAAAAGCGGTGGAACCTCTGGAAGCCCTATGGATCCGCCGGTAACGTGGCGAGTGATTCTCAGGATATCCGGCAGCATATTGGCGAAAATCATTGAAAGCAGTGCGATATAAATCCCCCGCAGGCGTAAGGACGGCAGGCCGATGAACAGTGTTGCGACCAACATGGTAACCAATCCGCTCAACGGAATACAGATGACCGGCGGCAGGCCGCTGTGCATCGAAAGTAGTGCCGATGTGTAACATCCGATTACCAGAAAGGCCACATTGGCCATGGACCAGATGCCCGCGTATCCCATGATCAGATTCCAGTTGGAAACGACAATCGCCCATATAAAAAAAACGTTAAACAGGTGAATGATATAGGGCGATTGGGTGACAGCAGGCAAGATCGCCATCATGATGAGCGCTGCCAGTATGATTAGTTTCTTCCGGTTAATTAGGTCTTGCATTGATCGGTCTCCGAATCTGGATAGCTCAATATGAAGCGCTTTTTCTGCCAAAAAGTCCCTCCGGCTTAATCAGGAGTACAATCAGAAAGATAACGAACCAGGCCGGCCAAACCCAGGACTGACTGCCGTAAAAGGTTATCAGAGATTCCACCAGCCCCAGAAACAGCCCGGCGAATATAGCGCCGCTGATGGTGCCCAGACCGCCGAAGACGACAATGATGAAGCCCTTGAACATCCAGTCCCATCCAACCTGAGGCGTTAAATAATACTTGGTTGCCAGCAGAATGCCGGCCAGCCCCGTCACGGCAGATGCCAGCCCGAATGCGAGGCCGAGTGTCCGGTTGGCGTTGATTCCGACTACCTTGGCGCCGTTCATGTCCTGAGCCACAGCCCGAATCGATCTGCCGAGCCAGGTTCGGCTGAAAAACAGGTTCAACCCCAGCACGAATATGATCACAAAAAGTACCAGAACAACATCTTGCTGATCGATCAGGATGGAACCGAATTCAAACACATCCTCAAAAAAAAGAGGGACCTCCTTCACCCGCGGGCCAAACAGCTGCAGGATGAGGTTTTCCATCAGAATGCCCAATCCCAGGAGAAAAATAACACTGGTTATCTCCCAGTTGGGCTTTTTGACCAGGAAGGCAATGGACGTCCGATAGAGAATCAATCCGAAACCAAACATCAGCAAACAGCTCAGGATGATGGACGGAATCAGACTGAAGCCGAAGGCGGATAAAAACATAAATGTCAGGTACCCACCCAGGACGGACATGCCGCCATGACAGAAATTGAAAATCCGGATAACACCGTGGATAATAGTCAATCCCAGGGCCATGATCGCATAAAGCGACCCGATCAGCAGGCCGCTTATCAGAACATTGACCAGATCTATCATAAAATAGGAATCCATTATTTTCCTGATTTCTATCACTTCAGAGTTTAATTCCCGGAAGCTTGCTCCGTTTTGTCATCCCGGACTCGATTCGGGATCCAGTTAATGATGGTTCCGGATTCCGGACCAAGCCGAAATAACAGCTGATACCCCGCGAGGAGGTGTTCATATTAAAAATAGGCTTTCTCTATTTGAGCCTTGTCAATTTCACCCGCTTGTTTTTCGAGCACAATCCGACCTTTGCTGAGCAGATAGATGCGATTAGCCAGTTTGAGCGGATAATCCACCTCCTGCTCAACCACCAGAATGCTTGTCTCAGAATTGCTGTGAATCTGCTCAATCGCCTCGAAAACAGTCTTCTTCAACAATGGGGACAGTCCGATGGATGGTTCATCGATCATCAGCAGTGAGGCCTGGCTCATCATACCGCGTCCAATCGCCAGCATGCGGGCTTCTCCACCGCTCAGGGTCAAGGCTGGCTGGCTTTTTCGTTCGGCAAGCTTCGGAAAAAGTGAAAAAACAAAATCGAGACTGGTGTTGAGATTCTGGCGGGCACAACGGTTGAATGCGCCCATGGACAGGTTCTCCAGCACGCTCATGTCCAGAAAAAGGTTTTTGTCTTCAGGAATATAAACCAGCCCCCGTTCAACCCTTTGCTCGACGCTCGTACGCGTGATATCGCTTCCCTGAAAATGAACAGATCCGCTTCCAGAGGGGTGGATGCCGCAGATCGTTTTCAAGAGAGTGGATTTTCCATGGCCGTTGGGCCCGAAAAGTGCGACCACATCGCCGTCCATCACCCTGAACGAAACGTCTCTGATCACCTGCAGATCACCGTAAAAACAGTTTAGGTCATGCACTTCCAGAATCGGATGCATCTCCATCAATTCCCCATTGGTTATTCTTCTTTTCCCAGATAGACATTGACGACTTCTGCGTTTTCCCTGACTGCTTCCGGCTCTCCGAAGAAAATGATCTCCCCGTTGTGCAGGATCAGCATACGCTCGGAGATCTCGATCAACATATCCAGCAGATGTTCAATGATGATGATGGTGATTCCCATTTCCCCGTTGATTTTGCGGATCAGATCGAGGAATGACCGAATTTCCGAGATAGAGAGTCCGGCCAGTGGTTCATCCAGCATGATGACGCGGCAGCCGGTACAAAGGATGCTGCCCAGCATCACCATCTTTGTAGAGTAAATATCCAGATTGGTTGCCAGATGATCCCGGTGGGCTGATAAATCCAGAAATGTCATGACTTTTTCAATCTGCTCGTCCAGGGCGGACCGTTTTTTAAGTTTGTGATCCGAACCCTGACCGAAGGTGGCACCGACCCTGAGATTGTCGTAAACACTCAGTGTCGGGAATGTCTGCGGAATCTGAAAAGTCCGTCCCAACCCGAGATGGCAGATCTGGTGAGCCTTCAGCCGTGTGACATTGTATCCATCGAAAATGATCTCACCGGCCGATGGTGGATAAGTGCCAGCAATGACATTGAACAAGGTTGACTTACCGGCGCCGTTCGGTCCGGCGATACCAAAAATCTCTCCCTTTTCCACTGTCAGGTCAACGCCTGAGAGCGCGGTCAGGCCGTCAAACTTCTTGGACAGATTAATGGTTTGAAGAATCATTTTGCATCCTTGCTTCGAGCGTTTAACCCTGTGTCCGCTGTTTTAATTTAAAACAGCGGACTTCCAGCCATTTAGTTTTTAGGGATCGTTAAATAACAACTTCACATAATCTTTTAGCAAATGGATCCAAGTGTTTCTCATTAGTGTCCAAGAAACACGTTGTCGTTAAAAAATAACTTTACTTAATCTGTTTGCAATAGGATCGTTAAAAAACAACTTCACTTAGGGATCGTACAATAATAACTTGGCATAATCTGTCCGCAAAAGTCCCGAAAAGACCGGACATTTTGCAGGCAAAATGCCAGGTAATTTTTGAGCCGACCCTTAATCTGTTTGTAAAGGTCCCTAAAGCCGGACATTTTACAAACAGAATGTGAAGTAATCTTTTAGCCGACCTTTACTTATTTCATCCAGGGCGGTTTACGGAACTCACCTTCCTTGTACTTATTCTCAGGATAAATGAAGACGTGCTTTCCACCCCGGATCTGGCTCCATTCAACGGGATAAAACGCTTCACCATAAAGGGTTGTATTGTTGATCGGGTTAAAGATAAAATTGGTGTGCAGCCCTTTGTTCGGATGTTGCAGAACATAATTAATCACCTGGTTATAACAGTTTGAACAGCCCGTAGCCTTGACAGCTGTGGCCCACATGTCAAAAATCTGTCGCATGTGTGTGGCGTAATTATCGGTGGGAATGGCACCGTACTTGGCTTTCCAGCGATTTAGATAGCTGGCCACTGCCGGTTCCTTGATCTTCATGGAACCGCCCATCCAGATGACGCCATTGGCGGCTTTTTTGGTCAGCGACATGAATTCAGGCGTACTGGGGGTATATTGATAGATAATAATCCCATTATATCCCTTGCGTCCAAAGCGCTTGTTAAATGCTCTCTGGAAATTGGCAGAATCGGTTGCCAGCAGCTGCCAGATAGAGATGAAAGCAGGTCTTTCACGGTCCAGCTTGGTCATGATATCGGTCCAGTTGGACTTTCCAAACTTGGTCAATTCATCGATCACAACCTCGTAACCATCCGCTTGTGCTTCTTTGATCACCTGATCCGAAGGGGCAATATTGTATGGAAATTCTAAGCGGATAACCGCCATTTTTTTATTGGGCGGTGTCCAACCCATCTTTTTGGGAATGGTCGGCAGCACTTGCCGGTGGGAAACGGCATAGGCCAACTGAGTCCAGCTCACATGAAAGACATTACGAGTCTTTGGCATCCCTTTCTGGATGGCGTTGGCGGTGATATGTAAGGCGGTGCCGGCGAAATATGGCACGTCGTACTTGGCCATGGTTTGCACATCGACAGGGGAGAGCGCGCAGTAACTAGTCATCAGCGCATCGACACCCTGACTAACCAGGCGTTCCATGACCGCCCTAACGACTTCGGGCCGGCCGTCCTGGGTGTCCATGGCGAACCCTTCGAGCTTTTTCCCCAGAAGTCCGCCCTTGGCGTTGTACTCTTCAATGGCCAGCTTCAGGGCCTTGTTGGCTGTATCCCCCACACTGGCAAAGGGGCCGGTCAGCGGAATCGGAAACCCGATTTTGATGGTATCACCTGCCTGCACGTTCCCGGTAAATAGTAATAACGTTAGAATGGAAAGTATGATTGCTGTAATTTTTTTCAGTCCCATGATGATTCCTCCTTTTTTTCAATGTTTGGTTATTGAAAACTGACAAGAAATTCTTCAGACATAAAGTGGCGGGCGCTTATCGATCCAAGGCTTAGCTTTTTCCAGCTGACCCGCAAGCCGGTAAAGTAGAGATTCATTTGCATATTTCGCTGCGAACTGGACGCCCACTGGCAATCCGTCCGGTGTCCAGTGCAGAGGCACTGACATGGCGGGCTGACCGGTGAGATTGAACATGCCGGTGAAGGGCATGTAGGATAACAGGTTTCCCATCATCTCCTCAATATCATCCATATCAGTGGATAAAATGCCGATCTTGAGGGGTGGCGCTGCCAGGACCGGGGAGATGAAAATATCATAGGTTTCGAAGAACTGGGCGATCTGCCGAGTGACGCGATTCTTGACCACCAGCGACCTGAGCAGGTCGACCGCCTTGATGTCCTTGCCCTGCTCCAGCAGGAACAGATTAACACTTTCAAGATTTTCACGACCGGGTGTGCGCTTGAACATTTCTGCACCGTCCTGCAGAAACATACACTCGTTGCTCATTAGAATTGCCATGAACGCTTCGTCCCAGGCAGCTACATCCCAGACCGGTGCAGCCTCTTCAACCTGGTGTCCCAGATTCTCCATCAATTTTGCGGCTTCAGTCACTGCGAGTTTATTCTCTTCATGGACTGGGACCCCAGTCGGTGCTTCCGCTGAAAATGCCACCCGCAGTTTTCCCGGATCCCGGCCAACTTCTTCCAGAAAAGGACGCTCAGGAGGCTCAGCCCAGTAGGGTGCTCCGACATCAGGTCCTGCGGTGCAGTCCAACATGGCAGCGCTGTCCCGCACCGTGCGGGTAATGGCTCCTTCTACAATCATGCCGTGCCACAATTCAAAATTGTCCGGGCCCAACGGATTTCGACCCCGGGTGGGTTTCATACCGAAAGTTCCGCAACAGGCGGACGGCATCCGAATTGATCCTCCGCCGTCCCCACCATGTGCTACCGGGACGATCCCGGCGGCGACAGCAGCGGCTGAACCGCCGCTGGATCCGCCGGTGATGTGATCGAGATTCCAGGGGTTGTGGCTGGGTCCGTTGGCAACCGGTTCGCAGGAAGCACTGATTCCGTTTTCAGGGGTATTCGTACGGCCGATCGTGACGAGGCCGGCTCGGTTGAAGCGGTTAATCATCTCGCTGTTGAAATCCCGAGTCCATCCCTGGTAAAGCCGGCTGCCGCAATTTGTGGGATAGCCGGCAATACTGCTGATCAGGTCTTTAACCAGAAATGGAACACCGGTAAACGGACCCTGGGGAAGGCCTTCATTAATGATTTTGGCTGCATAATCCGCCATCAGGTAAGTGATCGCTTTGAGCTTGGGATCGAGACGTTCGAGGGCATCCAGAGCTGTGTCAGCCAATTCCCTCGGTGAAACTTCGCCTTTTTTGACCAGTTCAGCCAATCCCAGCCCGTCGTAATTTGAGTACTCAGAAAAGAGTGTTCCCATTATTCCCCCTTTTGCCTTCTTTGTTTTTTCTGGGATTGCCCAGTGCCAGATAAATTATTCCTCAAACAAAATCTGTGAATTTCTTAGGGATCGTTCATAAATAACTTCACATAATCTATTTGCAAAAGCCCCCAAAAAACCGGACATTTTGCGAACAGAATGTGACAGCAACGTGTTTCCCTTTCATTAATGGGAAACACTTGACTAATTTATGAGCCGACCTTTAGTACAAACGATCAATTTGCGTCATCCCTTGTCAATAGCTAATCTAGATGATATAAGAAATAAATAGGTAAATATTACAAAAAGATGAAAATTGTTAAAGTCGGGAGTGGTAGCCTTGTTGCTAACATTTGATGGACAAATATTGAATAATTATGAACAAAACTTAGAAAAACGATCAAAAAAAGTCAAGTAAAATATTGAATAATTTGCAATTTGACTGGCAGAGGAGTTATAGGCTTCTGAAATAGTGCCTTGCGAGGGAATGAATTTTTATAAATATTTCCGATCGGCGGAGTAAGAACACTCTCTTTGACACCTGATGATTATCTCACTATTATGTGACAGCACCTTCGGTTTTCTGATTCTGTCCCAACAACCAAACGGTAACATCAATACTGCCATGATCCAGGTTGATACGATAAAATCTTTTGAGAATAACAGGCTTTCCCTCTCTTTTTCTGCCGAACGTAATCGCATCGTGCTGTTTGGCGCATCCGGTGCGGGCAAATCAGTTTTGCTTAAAATGATTGCGGGGTTTTTCAATCCGGATCAGGGGAAAATTGTGGTTCGCTCCCGGGTTCTGTTTGATTCTACCGCTGGTATTGACGTGCCGGTTTACCAGCGCAAAATCGGTTACCTGCCACAGGAATACACCCTGTTTCCTAATCTGAATGTCAAAGACAACATCCTTTATGGGGTTAAGGTCCAGAAGATAGCCCTGGACAACGACTGGTTCGAATATCTGACTTCCCGCCTTGAGATCAGTGACCTGCTGGAGAGAGATCCCGGGTCTCTGTCTGGAGGTCAACAACAGAGAGTGGCACTGGCCCGTATTTTGATTATCCGGCCGCATGTTCTGCTGCTGGACGAGCCGTTCAGTGCTCTCGACAGCTCTATTCGGGAAACCCTGCGAGATATGGTGATGGATCTGGTGGATGAACTGGATATCGTGACCCTGCTTGTGACCCACGATTTGGAGGAGGCGTTTGTCTTCGGGAACGAGCTGGTTCTGGTTCGTCAGGGACGAATCATTGAAACGGGGGAACGGGATAAATTGTACCAGCATCCCAGATATATCGAATCGGCGCGTTTACTGGGATTTGCCAATATGTTCCCGGTCACAAATTCCACAGGAAAAGCTGCGACGATTGAGAGTGGAGATACCTTTTTTTGTAGTAGTGGTCTTGAAGAGAACAAACCGTTCCTCTGTATTCGTCCGGAATATATTATGATTCTGCGTGAGAACCGGGAGGCAAAGGGAAAGAAACAGTCGAATGTCATCGAGGGTTCAATTCAGCATATTTATCATCACGGACGATATCTTAAAATCCTTTTGGGAACAGATTCAGGGCTGATGATTCAAACAAATATTCCGGTGCATGTGTTTGACAAACTCGCCTTGAAAACGGGGATGAATCTGCGGGTTTTTCTGAAAGAGGAGGCCATCATCATGTGCGATTCCATTGATCGGAGAGACCCATGAACCGACGTGGCTTGATTATTTTTGCGACGATCTTATTGTTGTTTACGGACGCTTCAGCCGGGGATCTGTACTGGTACCTGGCCGCTTCCATGGCCAAACCGGGCAAGGAAATAGTGTCCCATTTCAATCAGAAACAGGCCCCAGCTCGCGTATTTCTGATTCTTGGAGGCTCCGGGCAGCTGTTAAGTAAGATCGAGCTGGCGCGTCGGGGCGATATCTATACCCCGGCATCAGCCGGTTTTCTCAAAAAAGCCCGGGAGAAGAAGCTGGTTAAAAGTCAGCGGCTGCTCCTTTATCAAAAACCTGTTTTTGGTCTTTCCGGAAGCGGTCGCTCGAAAATTAACACCTTTAGCGATCTGTCTCGACCCGGCCTGAAGTTGGCACTCGGCAACCCCAGGACGATGGCGTTAGGCGCTACCTACCTGCAAATCGAAGAGAAAATGGGCAGGGCGCTCTCAGGTCAGATTAGAGCAAATAGCCAGCTCGAGGCGATTAACATCTCACAGGTGGTGAACTATCTGCGCTCCGATGTCGTGGATGCCGGTATCATTTTTGATACCGTGGCCCAGGCGAACGGTTTGAGCTATATCGAAATCCCAGAAAGGTTCAATATACTGAGCAAGTCGTTCCTCATTCGACTGGTCTGTTCAACAGCTGAGGAAGCAGATTTGGAGCGATTTGAAACATTTATTCTAACGCAGCATCAAACATTTAATAAATACGGATTTCAACTTGTTGGATCCCCATGAAAATATCCAGGGTATCGCTCGTTATCTCGTTACTGTTTTTGATGTTTCTGGCAGGCGTCTTTGCAGGGGGTCTGTTGTCTGTCGATCAGTCCGCCATCTCGGCATTGTTGGCCGACCCTTCGTTTTTTTCAGCGGTGCTGTTCAGTCTCAAAACATCTCTTCTGGCAACACTTATCGCATTCATCGTCGGGGTCCCCGCCGGTTTTTACCTGGCCCGGGTTAAAGGGAGACTGGCCAGATTACTGGATGTCCTCTTTGACATTCCCATTGTAATTCCACCTCTGATCAGCGGGGTTCTGCTGCTGACTTTCTTCAACCAGCCGTTGATAAAAGCGATCTATCCTTTTATCTTCTCCACAGTCGGTGCAGTCATCGCGCAATTTTTTGTGGCGGTCCCATTTACGATCAAGTCTGCCAAAACAGCCTTTACACTCGTCCCCCCAATTTATGAGCGAATCGCTATGACGCTGGGTGCACGCCCTATGGCATCATTTTTCGATACCACATTCAAGATTGCCCTGCCGGGAATCAGTTCCGGCCTGGTCCTGACCTGGCTGCGGTGCATGGGTGAGTTTGGCGCGACCCTGATGGTGGGAGGTGGAATCCCGGGGAAAACAGCCAACATTCCGATCAATGTCTATCTGCACCTGAGTGGTGGGGACTTGAAACTGGGGATTGCCATCAGCCTCTTGACGGTGCTGCTTGTCATTCTCTGCATTTTTCTGATCAACAGTGTGCTGTTCAGGTTCAGAGGTAATCAGAAATTGGTTTTATGGTGTAAAACAACTCTGGCTTCATTTTCCTCAAAAATTCGCTCAGAAACATGACGATTTGGTTTTTGTTTTATTAATGAAGTTTCAATCCCCTTTCTCCCACGATTGTATCAGTCCCCTTTCTCCCGCGATTATATCATAGCCGACAGGTAGCTTTTGCACAAAGTCATGCAGTCTGGTAAGTTTGTCCACCATAATTTCTGCCTCAGCGGCGGCTGGATATGATTAAAAAGACTGATACACGCTTAACATATTCCTTTCGAAATTGTATGATTGCATTGGATAATGGGTATTCTTTAAACTGAGAGACGGTCAATTGGCTCAAATTATTGTCACATTAAATTAGTGTTGGAGGTTCCATGATCAAGAATTTTGTGCAAATCCTGGATATTCAAACAGCTATCATCTTGATTTTTTCGCTGGTCTCCACTCATCTCTGCCTGCGGTTTAATATTGTTTTCGAAATGCCAACGGGTTTGATCGGTATCGCCATCGTCTTTCCCATCGTTTTTTCCATCAACGCTGCTTATCGACGGAGAGAGGAAGCTCTGGCTTTTCTGGCATCTTTTAAAGCATCCGCGGTCTCTCTCTATTATGCTCATCGCGACTGGGTTCCCGGTGAAAACCAAACGCATGTTGAAAGAATTACAAAGCTCATCATTGCGATCTTTCAAGCCATCAGGAAGGATTTTACCGCCCAGGAAGAGCAAGAGACTGATTTTCAACAGATCTATGCCCTTTTTTCACGCTTCTCAGAATCAAATGAAGAACTCCGAAGCGCCGGTATGGATACCGCGGAGGTTTCGCGTGCCCATACTTTTCTGCGGCTGATGGTGTCTGATTTTGAGAACATGAGAAACATCCTGCTGTACCGGACACCCATCTCGCTAAGGGCTTATACCCAGGTCTTCCTGAATGCCTTTCCCATACTTTTCGGTCCTTATTTCGCCTATCTCTCTTCACAATATGCCGTATACTGCGGCTATATGGTGGCAGTATTCTACTGTGTGGTCCTCAGTTGCCTGGATAACATCCAGGACTTCCTGGAAAATCCCTACGACGGCATTGGCGTTGACGATATTGACCTGGATCTCGCCGAAGATTATGGCAGGCTTTTGCACAAACAGGGACATGTCAAAATATGAGGTTGAAACTATAAGCGGTCTCTACGATACCTCCACAAATCCTCTTGAGCTTTGCTATTTCGCGACACAAGCCAAATTGCTTTTGGAATTATGATAAAAATCGCAATTGACATTTAACTTACCTCTTAAAAGTCCCCGGGCCCTATGAAGCCTTATTTTTACGGATTCAAGTGATATGTCCAGTATTTCGGCGATTTCTCGATTTCTTAATTCCTGTAATTCACTTAAAACTAAAACGGTGCGATATTTTTCCGGCAAATCATCAATGTTGCCGCGAATACATTGGTTCATCTCTGTTTTGATCAACTGTTCAACCACCGGCACACTTTCGTCAGCATGCCATTCCGGGCCATCAGCTGGCGCAAGAAGTTTATCAGCCATGATTTGGTGTGTTCTCCTGAAATCTGGACTCCTCATTCTATCCATGGCTGTATGGGTGGCAATTTTATAAATCCAGGTTGAAAGTTTGGACTCACCCTTAAAATTCGGCAAAGCCCCGGCTACTTTCATAAAAACTTCCTGTGCCAGGTCTTCAACCTCACTGTTCCTGATGAGTCGATTTAAATAGTTCATGATTTTAGGATGGAATTCATGGTAGAGTTCACCAAAATCGACACTGGAACTGTCCATTTACACCTCCATTCTGATAGATTAAAAACCGTCCTTGATAAGAGGTGAGGCCATCCCATCGAGCGAAGAATGGTAGGAAGAGGCCTCCAAAAGGATTTGCTAGCCAGGTTTCACAGCTTCAATACTGGCGGAAACAATATAATCCACAGCGTTTTCACTGTGATTTGGATCCCATTTCCGGATGAGGTCGCGACTGTGATCATTGGGCACAATCCTGATATCCTCAAATCCGATCACTTCCATTATCTTTCTGGTATCATCAATGGTCGCAGCCCCTCCCACACAAGCAGAGACCAGTTCCAGATCTTTCTGTATTTTTTCCGGCAGGCTGGCGGTTGCCACAATATCGGAGATAGATAACCGGCCTCCGGGTTTCAGAACTCTGAAAGCATCGCGGTAGACACTTTCTTTATCAGGCGAAAGATTGATCACACAATTAGACATGATGATATCGGCAGTATTGTCCGCTACCGGCAGATACTCAATCTCTCCCAATCTGAAGTCAACGTTGGCGGGTCTCATTTTTTCGGCATTCAGCCTGGCCTTATGGATCATGTCAGACGTCATGTCGACCCCGATTACCTGCCCGGTCTCGCCAACTTCTTTAGCCGCCAGAAAACAATCAAACCCGCCCCCACTTCCCAGGTCAACCACAGTTTCACCCGGCTTAAGCGATGCCAAAGCGACAGGATTTCCACAGCCTAAGGCCATGTTTGCCCCTTCCGGAACACTTTCGACATCTTCCTTAGAGTAACCCATGATGCTGGACATCTTTCCGACTGTAGGATCCGAACCGCAGCAATCGGTGCCCGCCTCGGTAGTCGTAGAACTTTCAGAAGGACCACAACAAGATGCCACATTACTCTCTGCTGGAAAGGCCCCCCCTGCTTTGGCTATGTTTCCATAAGATTCACGAACTTTTTCTTTGATTTTTTCTTTTTCTAAAATATCCATTGTCCCTCCAAATTTTTTTGGTTGCTGCCTTTTAATGATTGGTTTTCCAAACAGTAAAAATTCATAAATGCACATAAATGCACATAGGAAAGTAGAATCCTTCCTTCACGAGTAACATTTAATCGTTTCATCATAATAGACGAAGAAGGGCCAAAAAAGATGCAGGGTTTTTAAAATATAATTTCAACAATCCCTGCAATTTTGTTGTTTTTTTTGATAATCCAATACCTTACCTTGATGATCAAATTCGAATTGGCAGCAATCCAAAAGGGTATCCTTTAAAACCATTCTGCCTCTTTGAATCCTGGATTTTGCAGCTGAAAGGGACAATCCTTCTTTTTCGGCTACTTCTTTATGGCTTAATCCATCTATTTCAGAAAGCAGCAGAGGTTGCTTGAACTTGGGCGGAAGAGTCTTAATCAAGGGAAGAAACCAGTCAGCCATCTCCTGTCTGGTTTCTTCATGGGGTTCTGGATCAGGCTTGCTCAATGATTCCGGCAATTCCTTTGTTGATTTATGGGTTCGATAATAATCGATAATCGTATTGCGAGTGATACTGTAAATCCAGCTTCGAATTTTAGTGTCCTCCTTGAGGGTGTTTATCCGGGAGTGGATCTTGACAAACGTATCCTGCAGGATATCTTCTGCATCAGCGGGGTTCCCGACTCGTGTGCTTATAAAACCCAGAAGCTTGGAATGATACTCCTCAAAAATCTGTTCGGTTAATTGACTATGCATAGTAGAACCTTCAAAATAAATGGGTCAATATTCGAAGAAGCATTCGATTCTTAAGAATAAAAGGTGATTCTACGGACAGCATACGGAGATACATTTCCGCAGGCTGTCCATTAAAAGTTCCATTTTTTTTATCAATTCGGGACCGCTAATCGAGTAATACCTGTGTCGGGTCTCTTTTTCACAATTTAAAACGCCGTTATCCAGCATCAACTGCAAATGCCTCGAAATAACAGATCGATCCTGGGGCAAGCTCTCGGAAATACTGCCGATATCAGAACGTCCGTGAAGCATGAGATACTTCAATATTTCCATTCGTACCGGTTCTCCCAACATCTTAAAAAATTTTTCGTCCCAGACATCAATCAATTCCTGAGTGACCTGAATAGTAGAATCACAACATTTTAAGGCGGTTTTCATAAGCGACACCTGCAATTTTTTAACGAGCCTGTCGGGTATCCAGAAATGAAATTATTTTTGCAATGACCCTATCTCAGCAATACATGCAAAACTATGCATACGTCAATAAAATGGTTAATTCCCTCAGCAATGTCCGGTTAGGTTTTTGCAGGAAGCTGAATGATGAAGCCTGGATCGCGCTGATAAGGATTTTTTCAAGCCTGTAACCAGTTTCAGCGTTAAAGAGAAAGGACAAAAAGACCACCTGGGAATTTTCTGTAATTCAGAACCAAATGGGATTTCTTCAACGATCCAGCGATCTTTCCCACCGGGAATATTGTAAACCGTCTTAAATCCCAGCTTTTCCATGCGCTTCTGAGCAATTTTACTTCGACCACCTATTTTACAATAAACCAGGTAGGTCCGGTTTCGATCCAGCTCATTCAGTTGCTCTTTAAACTGAGGGGAGAAGAAATTCATCAAGATGGCATTTTCGAGGTGTCCGTTGTTGTATTCCTTTTCTGTGCGAACATCTAAAATTTCAAAATCAGGACTGTGGCTATTTTTTTGAATCAATTCATAAGCCTCTGCCGGTGAGATATCTTTGATCTCGACTGGTTCTGCTGTTTTTCCGTAATTAACTGGCTGCATACCAGTTAATCTGACAGGTGTCTCTTGATACCCAGGATTGTTTTTCAAAGCAACAGGCACTTGAGCGCCATTGCAGTTACACATTTCCGGGCTTTCTTTGCACAAACCTGACATCAACTGGTCGGTACTGTTTTCGATATTTATCCTTGAGACATTTTCTGAACAATAACTTTCCATTTTTATTCTCCTTTTTGTAAAACAGTTATACATGCATAAAAATGCATATACGAACCCATGAATTTCCGCTTAAAAAATTTTTTGAAACTTTCATTTTCTTTTAGCCATATAGACGAGAGAAAAGACAAAAAGATACAAAAAAGTTTTGATCCATAAATTTCGGAAGCTATGAAAAGTTTGCCGAAGAGCTTAAAGCCGCCGGTGCAAAAAGTTTTGGAAACGGATGGGCCTGGTTGATCCTGGAGAACGTCCGGTTGAGGATAAGCAGTACGGCAGTTGAAACTCTGGGAAATGAACTACCCTGTCGCAAGCAGCGAGGTTCGACCCAGGCTTCGCAATAAAAGACGAAAATACCTGATAATATATCAATAAATAGTCATATCCGGGTCGACATCGTTCGCCCAGGCATTGATACCTCCTTTCAAATTCAGAACATTGTTAAATCCCTTTTTCTTCAGCAGATTACAGATCCTGGCGGAACGCAAACCAACCGAACAGTATATGATCAATTCATCTTGGGGATTGAGTTCTTCCAATCGATCTTCCACAGAATTCATAGGTATATGAACCGTGTTTTTCAGATTGCTGATCTTGATTTCAAATTCCTCCCGCACGTCCAGTATTGTGATTGAGTCTCCCCTTTCCAATTTTTGTTTCAGCTCTATTGGACTGATTTCAGAAATGACAGCTTCTTTTGAGGATTCAGGGCGACAAAATTGCTGGTAATCAATCAATTCAAAAATACTTGGGTCATCTCCACATATTTCACAACGGTCGTCGCGTCGGATTGTGAACTCATGGAAATCCATACCTAAAGCATCAAACGTCAAAAACCGGCCGTTCAAGGTTTTTCCGATCCCGGTAATAATCTTAATGGCCTCAGTCGCTTGAATGGACCCTATGATGGACGGTAAAACGCCAAAAACCCCTGCTTCAGCACAGGATGAGACCAGTTCCGGCGGAGGGGGATTTGGAACAAGGCAACGATAGCAGGGGCCGTTTTTATAACTAAAAAGAGAGGCCTGCCCTTCAAAGCGGTATATACTACCGTAACAATTTGGTTTTCCTAATAGAACACACGCATCATTTACAAGATATCGGGTTGGGAAATTATCCGTTCCATCAATCACCAAATCGTAGTTCTTGATAATGCCCAGGGCATTTTGAGATGTCAGAACCACATTGTAGGCTTTGACTTCAATATAAGGATTCAACCGAGAGAGTTTTTCCTGCGCACATTCCACTTTGGAAATCCCAATATCGTCTATGTTATAAAGAATTTGGCGTTGTAGATTTGACTCTTCAACAACATCCGAATCGATGATCCCTAAGTGACCAACACCGGCTGCGGCCAAATACAAACTGGCAGGGCAGCCAAGACCTCCGGCACCAATTATCAGCACTTTAGCAGCCTTTAGCTTTTTCTGACCCGTTTCCCCCACTTCCGGCAATAAGAGGTGGCGACTATACCGTGTTAATTCGGGCAGCATCAGTTCAGAATTACTGTCAGTTACCACCTGCGTAATTCGCATTTTGCATTTATCGGGCAACGTTGTTTTAAGTCCGCCAGCATTTTTGACTTTATCCTGATTGACAAAGATGTTGACAAATTTTCTCAACTGCCCGTTTTCATCAATCAACTGCTGCCTGAGATTGGGAAACTCATCAAATAGACAGTTTAATGCGTCACCTACGGTATTTGCGTCGGTATTTATGCAAGATCGATTATCGGTAAATCGTCGTAAAGGAGAAGGTATGAGAATGACAGCTGACATTTGAACCTCCTGAGTAAACAGCCGCTTTTTTTTCTAAATCACGCTTTGATCGTCAAGTATTTCCAAACAATGACAGTTTTAAACCGGACTTTTTGTTCCACACCCGGGCCATTGGGATTCCCGTTCTGGCCTCGGCAGCCTAATATATTATTGATCATAGCATATGCGGTTCCTGTATTACCAATGCTTGAGCCGAGAATATTTTTTTTCGGGAGTTAATATCTTGGTTCATGAAAAACTGGCCGCGCCTTTATCATCTGATCTCATCCTTTTTTAAAAAATAAATATTTTTCTTGACATTAATCAATAAAATAAATAGGATCTTTTGCACGGATAGACGACGGTTGGAATCAGAAAAACATCAATCTTATGGAGGGAGTTCCCCTAAAACAAAAGATTCGTTAGCGGGTGAAGTCTGGTAAAAACTCAATAGATTATAAGCTTTTCCCAATTAGTTGGCCCGTTTTTCCTGGCGAAATAAGAAGGCGATTTTATTTTGTGGGGGCCTTCATCACAGTTGGAGGCCAGACTTGAGTCATAAACTGGATGTATGGCGCGACACCTGAAGAGCAATTTCTTATTATTTTTTTAATCTGTTCAACCGAAAACACCCTTCGTTATACTCGATGTGATTTGATTTCAAACTAGCTTCTTGTTTGGGGAAACGGGCAAAGTGTATCTCTTACATTAGGAGCATCAAAAAAGGAGGCAGGAAAAAATGCAACGGTCTTTGTTAATTGATTCAGGGAAATGCACTGGCTGCGTTCAGTGTGAGCTCGCTTGTTCATTGGAGAACGAGGGAATATTTAATCCCTCTAAATCCAGAATTCGGATGTTTACCTTTCATTATGAAGGACGGTTTGTGCCTTATACATGTACTCAGTGCAGTGAGGCCTGGTGTATGCAAGCCTGCCCGGTCGATGCGATTGCGTATGATGCTGAAACCGGGGCGAAGGTCATTGTTGACGCAGCCTGTGTTGGCTGCAGAGTCTGTACCATCGCCTGCCCGTTTGGAACGGTAAATTATAATAGTAGTACGGGTAAGGTCATCAAATGTGATCTCTGTGGTGGAGATCCCGCCTGTGCAAAGGCTTGTCCCACTGGCGCCATAATTTACGTGGATGCCGATCAGACTGGTTACGAAAAAATGCGTGATTGGGCGGGCAAGACAGATACCGGTACATCTGCAAACCAACAACAGGGAGGAACATAAGATGGCTTGGACAGGAAAAATTCTACGTGTCGATCTGACAAACGGCACCTGCGTCCCTGAGGCGCTGAATAAAGACTGGGCACAATTGTATCTTGGTCAGCGTGGACTCGCAACAAAATATCTGATGGAAGAAATAAACGCTGATATTGATGCCTTGAGCCCCGAAAATAAAATGATCATGACCACCGGTCCGTTGACAGGTACCATGGCCTCGACCGGTGGCCGCTACTCTGTAGTGACCAAAAGCCCATTGACCAATTGTGTGGCTTGCTCAAATTCGGGTGGCTTTATTGGCGCAGAAATGAAAAACGCCGGTTGGGACATGATTATCTTTGAGGGAAAGTCTCCAGTACCCGTTTATCTCTATCTTGCCAATGAAAAAGCGGAATTGCTGCCCGCAGATGAAATATGGGGCACAAGTGTCTGGAATACGGATGCCTGGTTACATAAAAAGCATCAGGATCCCATGTTGCGGATTGCAGCAGTCGGTCGATCTGCTGAATCGGGTTGCCTTTATGCGGCTATTGTGAATGATCTGCATAGAGCTGCAGGCCGTTCCGGTGTGGGTACGGTGATGGCCTCCAAGAACCTGAAGGCTGTGGCTGTACGAGGTACCCTTGGGGTTGGGAATATCAAAGATCCTGCTAAATTCATGGAAGCGGTCACTGCAGCCAAGGCTGTGCTGGTTGAGAATGCGGTCACGGGTCAGGGGTTGCCGACCTATGGAACCCAGGTATTGATGAATGTGATCAACGAAACCGGGGCGTTACCCACGCGTAATATGAGTGAAGTCCAGTTCGAGGGTGCGGATAAGGTCTCCGGTGAAGCCATGCATGAGCTTCGAAAATCGGATGGCAAACCGAACTTGACAACAAATGCCGCCTGTTTTGCATGCACGATTGCCTGTGGGCGTATCTCAACCATCGATCAGGGTCATTTTTCCATTGCGAATAAGCCTGAGTATTGGGGGAATTCCGGTGGTCTCGAGTATGAAGCCGCCTGGGCCCTGGGGCCGGATAACGGGATAGATGATATGGACGCACTCACCTATGCAAATTTCCTGTGTAACGAGGATGGTTGGGATCCGATCACGTTTGGTGGGACTCTGGCTGCAGCCATCGAGCTCTACAAAATTGGTGCCATCACGAAAGAAGATACGGGTGGCATGGAGCTATCGTTCGGATCTGCTGAGGCATTGGTATGGGCTGCGGAAATAATCGCCACAGGTGAAGGATTTGGTAAAGATTTGGGACTAGGGTCAAAACGACTGTGTGAAAAATACGGTCATCCCGAACTGTCTATGACCGTAAAAGGTCAGGAATTTCCGGCTTATGATCCGCGTGGTATCCAGGGCATGGGCTTGGCATATGCGACATCCAACAGGGGTGCCTGCCACCTTCGTGGCTATACAGTTTCATCCGAAATATTGGGTATACCGGAGAAATCCGATCCGCTTGCAAACGAAGGCAAGGCAGGCCTGGTAAAAGCGTTTCAGGATGCCACTGCGGCTGTTGATTCCAGTGGGCTGTGTCTCTTCACGACTTTCGCCTGGTCGCTGGAAGATATCGCACCGCAAGTTGATGGTGCCTGCGAAGGTGACTGGAGTGCAGAGCGTTTGGCCGAAGTGGGTGAGCGTATTTGGAATCTGGAACGTGATTTTAACCTGCAGGCAGGCATCACTGTTGCAGATGATACGCTGCCCAAGCGCCTGTTAAAGGATGCTGCCAATATCGGGCCTGCCAAAGGACGAGTCAATGATCTGGATAAGATGTTGCCGGAATATTACGAGCTTCGTGGCTGGGGTACCGATGGCGTTCCCACGGAAGAAACCCGTAAGCGTTTTGGATTAACCTGAAGCGTTACTTAGGAGGTTTGCCATGCATCACATTGTAGTAGGTGCAGGTCCTGCAGGCGTCGCTGCCTGCAGGACGCTGCGTGATTTGGATCCGTCTGCAAAAATAACACTGCTGGGGAATGAGCCTGAACCGCCTTATTCGCGGATGGCGATACCCTTTTTGTTGGTAGAAATTATTAATGAAAGTGGCACCTACCTGCACAAAGCAGAGAGTTATTATTTGGAGCGGAAAATTGACGTCATTCGTGAGGCGGTTACATCGGTGAATACTGCCAACAAAACGGTCTCGTTGGCCAACAACCAGAGTCTGGATTATGATCGTCTGTTGATAGCGACAGGATCTACTCCGATCCAGGCGCCTATACCCGGTATCGACTTGCCGGGGATTCATAATTGCTGGACATTGGCGGATGCACGCGCCATTATCGAACATGCGAAACCCGATACATCGGTGGTGTTGGTTGGCGCAGGTTTTATCGGATGCATTATACTGGAAGCCCTGGTTAAACGAGGTGTTCGCTTGACAGTGATTGAACGTGAAGATCGCATGGTGCCCCGCATGATGGATGCCACTGCCGGTCGTCTGTTGCAGCGTTGGTGTGAAAGTAAAGCGGTCACCGTCCATACAAACACAAGCGTCAGTGGAATTGAACAGACCGGCAAAGCGTTAGCAGTCAGTTTAGATAATGGTAATACGCTTGAGGCGGGTTTGGTGATCACGGCCATGGGAGTGAAACCCAATAGCGGATTTTTGCAAGGATCAGAGATCGATCTGGATCAGGGCATTCTGGTTGATAACTATCTGGAAACAAATAAAACAGATGTCTTTGCGGCGGGTGATGTTGCGCAAGGACGGGACTATACCACAGGTGGTTTTGTGGTACAGGCCATTCAGCCCACAGCCGTTGAACATGGGCGAATCACAGCGAAAAATATGGTTAAGGCAAAAAGTGTGATCCATCCGGGTAGCTTAAATATGAATGTGCTGGATACACTTGGTTTGATCTCAACCTCTTTCGGTCAATGGATGGGTTTGGAAGGTGGAGATAGCGCAGTGTTGTTGGATGAAGAACACTATCTTTATCTTAATCTTCAGTTCAATGATGATCGCCTGGTAGGCGCAAGCAGTTTTGGTTACACCCAGCACATGGGTGTTGTAAAAGGCTTGATTAGTTGTCGAACACCATTAGGGAAATGGAAACAGCGCCTGATGGAAGATCCGACGCGTCTTATGGAAGCTTATCTTGGCGCTGTTCAAGGCGTGGCCTGAGCCTGTGATATATTTTGAGTTTAGATTAATTTCCAACATGCTAAGCGTGATCGCTAACCATGACAAGATGGTAAAGTGCTTGCGCTTTGCTTCTCTGTGATAGTCAGATGAGTAGTGATTCGCCGCATAAAAATCAAAACTGCTTTCATACTGAAGTGCGCGACATGTCAATTACGCACGCAAACTTTATAAGGAGTATGAAACCTCTGAAAAAGTACTATGATTACATCATTGATGAAAAAAATATGCGCATTATTATCAATGATGAATCTCGGCAAGTGCAGCTCAATCTGGGGCCGGAAAAAAAGCGACATTTAGGGAGCTTTTGGTTGCCTAAAGTTGATGTTGAATTCGTATTCAGCAATTATAATAAGTCTGAACTTGAAATATTCTGGCAGCGTTTTGAACTTTCTTTTCGCCGAGGTGGTGGGTAAATCAAAAGTGCCTACAATTTCTTTTAGCCGCCTGCTACTGGCGGAAAAGCCGCCATCTTGTCCCCTTCCTTCAGTACATCCTCTATTTCAGCATGCACACCGTTTATAAATATCAGTTTAATCTCTTCAAGGGGGACCTTCAATTGCAAAAGCACTTGTTCGACAGTGGTTCCTTCCTCCAATTCCAGCTCAACTCGATGGCGTTTTGCATTGGCGGGCAGATACTTGGTAAAGAAGGCAAATAAGCGGACTTCGACTTTCATTTTTTTGATTTTATTCAGGTTGATAAAAAATCGGCTTCAAAGGCGCGGCGAAACAAGAATTACACTCTCCCAGTTTACAGTTTTCGTAAAAAAAAAGGTATCGTATTTCAGAACTTTCTCACAGAATGACATAAAGGACGGTGGTGAAATCAGCTGGTATTCTCAGACCAGACTTTATATAATTAAGTTTTATAATGATGCGTATAATATTTTTAGCGTAATGCGTCCAAAATTTAAGGAGGAAGAGATGACCAACTTTGTTTTACTCTATACGGGTGGTACGATGCCAAAGAGTGAAGAAGAAAAAGCGGATATGATGGCAGCCTGGGGCGCCTGGTATGAGAAAATTGGGGCCGCTGTTGTTGATGGCGGCAACCCATTTGGCCAGTCCAAGAATGTATCTGACCAGGGTGTCAGCGATGGCTCTGCGAATTCTCCGCCTGTAACCGGGTACACCATTATTTCTGCAGAATCTCTTGATGAAGCCGTTGAAAAGGTGAAAGATCATCCTCATCTGAATTATAATGGTCAAGTGACCGTTCACGAAACCTTCAAAATGTAAAAGAGATTTTCTAAGTAGTCTTGACGATCGGACAACTGTGTCCAGCCGACTGTCTCACTGCAGGCAGCGGTTGGAAATTGGTGTTCATTTTAGCCTTGGGTATCTTATTCAAGGGAAAATGGAAAAAAAGGTTGAGTTTGATTGAAGGTTGAGGGCTATCGGTGATATCTTTTGAGTGGTCCGCCGATTTCTCAATCCCTGGGTTCGATTCAGAAGTCGGCATCAATTCTTCGGCGGAAAAGCCTGGCATCAGCTCGGGATAGTTTCCAGAACCTTCCTGAGCTGCCCTCCCTCCTACCGGCAGATAGAACAAAATCCCTGAGTTCGATGGAAAAGGATTATCTGAGCTGGACAGGGTTGATTATTCGAAAACTATTTGCGTCAACTGGTTATTTTATATCCTTAATAGCCCTTAAGACATCCCTTCGGGTAATCAGGCCAATCAGTTTTTTGCCTTCCACAACCGGGAAACGTCTGAAGGCGCTATTTCGAAAAAGCCAAACTGCGTCCAGGATCGATTTTGTTGCATCCATGGTGACGACTTCCTTTGTCATGAATCCCTCCACCTGACCGGCAGGTAGTTCGTGCATACCCATCTCCATCAGCACTTTTAAACAGTCTTTTTCAGACAGGACGCCCACCAGGTTTCCATTGCCATCAACTACCGGAGCGCCGGATATGGCTCGATTGATCAATGTTTCAATTGCAAAGTAGATATCCGTTTCTGGTTGAAATGAAATCAGATACTTTTCAACCGTCATATAATCCGTAACAAGTTTTTTCGACACTTTTCATCTCCTTTTGTTATTCATGACACAACTGATAATGAAGGTATCATGCATTTGATCAACAATTGGCACTGCCAAGAATAAATGTTGCAGTATTGATAAATTCTTTTTGTTCTCTGAACCGAAGCTCTATTTTACTGATACTGTCTTGATTTGTCACCTATGGATTGAAAATATTCGATAAAAAAGAGTATGATATCTACAAATCGATCACAGGGAATGGAGGGTCTGGTCCAGTTGAGGGAATAGATATGTGAGTTATTGTCCAGTTGCCAGGAGCGACATTCAAGCCGGGAAATCACACACATATGTATCCATTCTTTCTCGACGAATTCTCATTGCTGTGATATTGATTTCGTACGCTAAATATTTAAATGCCGAGTGCATTTTTTGAGGCTAAATATCATTTAGCCACTCATTCTGCCCATCAGGGACGAGATGTCAAAAAAAAATAGTAATAGGGAAAATACCGATTTGGACATGCTGCAGGTATTTCACGATCAGGAAATGCGTGTAGAGCACTCGATCAATATTATTCGTGGAATTTTCTTTGCAACCATCACGGTTGCAAATTTTTTATTTTTCGGAATCTACCAGGGGATGCTTCTCGGCGCCTTTCATGAAATGCCGAGTATCAACATTCCGATGATTATGATGGGGATTGGTGGATTGTTCTTTACTTTAGGCTATCTCTGGTTTGTGCATATTTTTTCTCGACCCGGAAGGTATCACCCCTGGCTGAAATATCTGACCATATTCCTGGATTTTATGTTTGTTTTCAGATTGGCGATTTTAGGGTCCCAAAGACTGACAGCGCTGGCACTGGAAGTGGGTGGTCTGGATAACACCATACTTGTGGAATTCATGGCGATGTTCACAGACGGCATGGTTGTCTTTATCCTGATACCTGTTCTTTATAACTTTCTGAGTGCGTTACGACACGGAAGACGCATCATTTTATTCAGTACCGTTCTGGCTGTCATCTCAAACACCTTGATGGTCGTACAAGCAGATCTGGGAGAATTCGCCATCTCCAGTACTGTTGTCCTGACCATTCTATCCGGTCTGTTGACTGTGGCCATATCAATCAGATTCAATTCGATGTTTGTGAGGCTTCAAAAGGCAGCTCAAAAACTGAAGGATAACAATATCTCTCTTGAACAAAAAGTCGTGGAGAGAACCAAAGAACTGAGTCACAAGAATGAACTGTTAAACGAGACACTTGATCACTTGGAAGAATCGAATAAAAAGGTGATCGATAGTATCGAGTATGCAAAAAGAATTCAGTATTCACTGCTTCCCCATGAACACGATATTGAAAAATTCCCTTTTAACCACTTTATTATCTGGCATCCCAGAGACATCGTTGGTGGAGACATCTACCACGTGGATTTTTTCGAATCAGGATTTATTGTGGCTGTGTTTGACTGCACCGGGCACGGTGTTCCCGGTGCCTTTATTACGATGATTGCGTTATCCGCGCTGAAACGGATCACAACGGATGAAGGTTGTCTGAATCCGGCTGATATTCTGAGCAGACTGAGTTCTATCATCAAAACATCACTTCATCAGGATACAGACCATGTGACTTCTAACGACGGATTGGATGCTTCCGTCTGCTTCGTCAATACAGTTGAAAAAACCTTAACATACGCAGGCTCAAAACTGCCTTTGACCTATCTAAAAGATGACACTGTGGTAACGATCAAAGGCGATCGTCAAAGCATTGGCTATAAAAAATCCGATTTGAATTTCAAATTCACTAATCATAAAGTAGATATAGCTGAGGACATGGCTTTCTATTTATATACGGATGGCGTTATTGATCAGCTTGGAGGTGACAAATATTTTTCGTTCGGAAAAAAGCGATTTAATAATCTACTGCTTGAAAACAGTGGTAAGCCGCTTGAAGAGCAAAAGGAAAAGATCGTTCAAGTTTTTCAAGAATATAAAGGCGATCATGAAACACTGGATGATGTGACTGTCATCGGATTCAAAGTGTAGAATCCCCCTTCTGAGGGGGAATCGGGCCTGTTTTTCCCACCTAAAATCCGAATCCGATGTTAATCGTCAGATACTCTTTTTCAGTATTGGTGGCTGGATCGGTTTCGATCATTTGGGCAAAGGTCAGTTTTCCTCCCATTCCATAGCCCAGTGCCCAACCCTTCAGCTTTTTGTCATTTTGGGAGTTCGATGTTTCTGGAATAACCGCGTAGCTTAAGCCACATATGTTGAGTGTGTACGGCATAAATTGGTAGTTGACATCGTCAATGTTGATTACTTGACCTTTCAGAGCGGTTCCTATCACGAACAACCCATTTTTATAACCAAGGTTAACCCCCAGCGCGGCTGATAAGGTCCCGGAACCCATTCCGATTTCTGCACCCGGAAAAACGATAAACCCGTCATCAATTCGTTTCATCTTGGATTCATACCCTTTACCAAAAGACTTCGGATAATGATCTCCGGAAGCATCACCATGGTTCCAATGACGACTATAGGCCAAGGCACTGGAACTGAATGCAACGACCAATACCAACATTGATATCATCAATTTCACTTTTTTCATCTCAATCTCCAAATTTGGTGTTTTCGTGTTTAGGGTCGGTTCAAAAATTAGTTCACATTCTATGTGCAAAATGTCCAGTTATTTTAGGACTTTTGTAGATAGATTATGTGAAGTTATTTTTTTACGATCCCTTAACTTCAAACAGGTGTTTGAAGTTTTCTCAATTCCATGACTATAGGTATATTGAGCTTTGGTTTCATCAGCCACTGAATTATGATGAGTGCCGGGAGATTCCGGTTGAATGGCAGTTATCCCCGGATGAATGGTATCGACCTCTGCTTGAATTCATCATCCGAAGCTTTACTCAGCCCGACATTTGTCGTAGCGTTACAACATCAGTTTTAAAAAAAACTGTAACTATTCACCACATTGCCTGAGCCGAGGGGATCATGATTCAAAACGATGGAAAACAGGACGTTTTCCAACAGCTCCAGGGATGGATTCATGCGTGTTTTGAATCATGATCCCCTCGGCGGAGGGCAATCTGAACAGTTACGACTTTCTTTCCCTTTGTTTGACAATTAACGGATTTCGGTTTGAAAAAAAACGGCTCATATTTCTCCATCACTCTTCTGGTACTGGTTCTTTCTTTGTTGATCGGCGGAATTCTCAGTCTGATTATTGGTTTGAGATATGACGAATTCATCTGGATTTCACCTTACATCACGATTCTGGATTCCATTTCACTGGGAATCGCAGTCTTACTCAGCCTGTATTTTACCCGTTATCTGGCTGCCAGATCAAAAAGCGCTATCCTGATGCTGTTGCTGTCTTTTGGTTTGATGCTGGGGGCAGGAATGATTACATTTATCACCTTCTTTTTTTTAAATCCCACTGCCTTTTTCTACTCCGATAATCGAACCGTGACCTATTTGCTGATTAATCTCCTCTTTTTTATCTCTATCAACATAATTACGAGTGGGTTTGTGATTTTTCAGCAGACAGTCCTTGAGAAGGAAAAGGCTCTGAATGAAGAAAAGGGATTAAAAACTCAGATGGAGTTGAAACTCCTCGCTTCTAAAATCAATCCCCATTTTCTGTTTAATTCCCTCAATTTGATGGTTTCTCTTTTAAGTCAGCCGGACAAAGCAGAGACCGCCCTGATTAATCTTTCTGAAATACTGAGATACCAGCTGGATTTCAGTGATGCGCAAACTGTTTCTCTGGGTTCGGAGTTGAGTGTCGTAGAGAAATACCTGTCGATTCAGCAAATGAGATTTGGGGAAAAATTGACTTATCAAGTCGACTGCCACACGGAAGCCCAGATTCCGCCCATGATCATTCAGCCTCTGGTTGAAAATTGCATCAAGCATAATATTGATTTCACCGAACACCTGCACATTGACCTGAAAATAACGAACGAAAACGGTCAGGTGGTGATAACCATACTCGATTCACAGGCTATTTTGAACCCCGCTATGCTGGATAAAGGAGTTGGATTGACGGTCACCAGGAGAAGAGTTGAATATTTGGGCGGAATCTTTTTAATCAAAAACGGAGGGATAGAAATATCATTCAAGTCATGATAAAAACACTGATTGCTGATGATGAACGGCATGCTCTGGATCGTTTGAAAGAACTGTTGTCTGATTATGATCAGTTTCAAATCGTAGCAGAAGCAAATAGTGGCACTGGGGCTTTGGAAAAAATGGTATCACTGAAACCGGATGTGGTTTTTCTGGATATTAATATGCCCGGCGTTTCGGTATTCAAAACGATTTCCTCCTTGCAGGACCCCCCTCTTGTCGTCTTTCAGACGGCCCATTCCAAGTATGCGGCTGACGCCTTCGATATTAATGCACTTGATTATTTAATGAAACCGGTTAGTAGAGAAAGATTTTCAAAGGCGGTTGCCAAGATTGTGGGAAAAATTTCCGCTACCAAAGCCAGTGCTATAGCAAAAGAGCCGGTGGAAAAGGAGCAAACTGAGAAAATTTCGATTAAGGTCCGAGAGGCCATTAAGATTATACAGGTTTGCGATATCCAAAAGATTTGTTTTGAAGAGGGGTTCAGCTTTATCTACACAGAAGAGGGTCGGTTTTTGTCAGATCGGTCGTTGAATTATTATGAAGAGAAGTTTGAAGGTGTGGGCTTTTTTAGAAGTAATCGTGCGACTCTGGTGAATCTGGAGTTTGTCACAACCCTTCACAAAGGATTTAAAGGCAGCTATCTGATCGAGTTGAAAGACGGTTCCCGGGTTGAGTTGTCACGACGCAAGGCTCTGATTTTGAAAAAAACAATCGATTTTTAATTTTCCGGACCACTCAACCGGGTTTTCGTGCCGTTCGTCCAAATGTCTTACCGCTCATCATTATTCATTAGTCAGATAAATTCGAGATTGTCATTTTGTAACCATGGTATTGCACAAGATTTCAATCTGACGGATTGAGATTAAAAACCAAATTAGATCCTGACCTGTTAACGGAGGAAAAGATGAAAAACAAATTGCTCATGTTGCTCTGCGCTTTACTATTCTGGGGATTGAATTCGAGCGCTGTTGAACTGAAACGATCCGAGGAGAATTTAGTTGATACGAATCGATATGAAGAGGACTATCTGTTTGCCGGTGAGAGCCTTGAGTTTAAAGGAGAAGCCAGAGATCTGTTCTTTTTTACTGAGCAGATCGATTTTTCAGGGACCTCTATTCTGGCATTGACCGGGTTGGCCAGGGAAATAGATGTGACCGGGAATGTCAACAATGGCGTCAAAGTTGGTGGCCGAACGATTAAAATCAATGGGAATGTCAAAGGGACCAGTTTTCTCGGTGGTGAAAAAGTGACTTTTGGTCAGTCAAGCCAGACGACTGGAGATACCTTTGTTTTAGGCAGAAAAGTGACCGTTTCAGGTAAGCACAGAGGAGATTTTTATGCAGGAGCCGCTGAAATATCGATCCAAAATGAGATTAAAGGAGATGTAACAGTTCATGCAGGGGAGTTTGAAATCCCTGAGCAGGGTCGGATTATTGGAAACCTGACGTATCATTCTGACCAGGAACTTAGTGCCGAAGAAGCCTCACGGGTCACAGGTGAAATCAAGTTCGAAAAAAAAGAGGGAGGACCGTTTCATGATAATTTTAGCGACCGCTTTTTTAGTAAATCTATCTGGTTTGTACTTCTATTCAAGTTTTCTTTTATCGTATTTGGACTACTTGTTCTACTGTTTCCTGTGAACAAATTGTTGGAGAGACAGTATACCCGTAAGGAAATTCAGTCCCATTCACTATGGGGACTAATCCCACTGTTTGTTTATCCTTCCGCATTTCTAGTATCGATTGTGTTACTGATCACGCTACCCCTGGCCGTTGCGCTGCTCCTAGCCTTCATGCCTATAGTATTTGTGACCAAGACTCTGGGAATAACCATCATCGGCGGTTATCTCGCCAAAAGATTTAACTTTAGGTCAACCAGCCGTTATCTGTACTTTCTGATTGGCGTGATTCTCTATTCACTGCTTAGTTTGATTCCATTTGTTGGTTTTCTGCTGCTGGTTTTTGTCACTAGTATTGGCTGCGGACTCATCCTGTCTGCACTGTTCAACAAACAGCTGGCCGAGCCTACGGTATCCAGTGTATAAAAACCTTCCGAGTCCCTTATGATGCCCGCTTTCGTGGGGATCATAAGGGAAGAGAAGGATTGAATGTGAATCGTACCTGATGAGGTTTTGGTTTGTGATCGGCGCATAGACCGCTGGGAAATCCAGGGCCAGCGGCAATTTGAATTCAATAATTTATGTAACTATTCATACGCCCCGCCGAGGGTATCACGATTCAAAACAAGCATGAATCCATCCATGGAGCTGTTGGAAAACGTCCTGTTTTCCATCGTTTTGAATCATAATCCACTCGCCTCAGGCAATGTGGTGAATAGTTACTAATTCATCAAGAAGGATTCATATGAGATACAAAGTCATTCAATGGGCTACCGGGTCGATGGGTAAAACATGCTTAAGGGCAGTCATGGACCATCCCGATTTGGAACTCGTGGGAGTTTACGTATACAGTGATAAGAAAAACGGTCTGGATGCCGGCGATATTGCAGGACGGAAACCGATCGGCGTCTCAGCGACAAAAAGCATGCCTGAGATATTGGAACTGGATGCGGATATCATCATTCATACCCCCAGAATTCAATTTCCTTACACTTACCATAATAAGGACATGTGCCGTTTACTGGCTTCCGGAAAAAATCTGATCACAATTAACGGCCATAGCTTCCCTGAGTATCATGGAAGGGCCTATGCGGATGAATTTGAAAAAGCCTGTCTGGAAGGGAAGTCTTCTCTATTCAGCACGGGACTGAATCCTGGATTTATCGTCGAAAAAATCGTCACGGCTGCGACCGGAATTTGCATCAGGCTGGATTCGATTAATGTAAAGGAAACCTTTGATTGTCTGGGTGTTCCGGACAAAGACTATGTGTTTAAATTCCTGGGAATGGGATCTGACCCTCAGACTTTCAATTTGACAGAAAAAGGACCTGTCACGGAATTAATAACGGGCATGTATGCGGAAGTCATAGCACTGCTCGCCCACAAGCTGAATCTACCTTTGGATGCTGTCACTTCCGATCACCAGGTCAGCCTTGCACCGCACGATATTTCAGCCAGGGCTGGTGTTATTCCTGCGGGAACCGTTGCTGCAACAAAATGGTGCTGGCATGGTATCGTCAGGGGAAAACCCATGATCACTCTGTCTGTCAATTGGGTTATGGGCAAGGAATTACCCGATTTTGAAACGTTTGATCATTGGCAAGTTGCCATTAGAGGCGTCCCGGGAATTGATATGACAATAAATCTTAGAGAGCCGGATAATGTCGCCGCAAAAACCAAATCAGAGCAGTATGCCGTTGCCGGATCCGTCATCAATAGCATTCCGGAAGTTTGTGCGGCAAAACCAGGCCTTTTCCAGTTCCCGTTGTTTGCCCCATTCAAGGAAAGATTTGAGACTTGAATGAATTAAGGGGACACCATACTTAATTACCTGTATCGTTACTTCGGTTTTTTAATGTTGAGCTTTTTCATCCGGAAATGGAGAGTCGACGGATGAATTTCCAGTAATTCAGCGGCGCCGCCCGGCCCTCTGATTTTCCCCGCTGTTTGCTGCAGCGCCCAGATAATGTGCCGCTTTTCTACTTCCTGCAGGCTGGCCTGCTTGCCATTACTCTGTTGTTGTTCCTGCTTTGCATTCAGCTCCGGGGTTCTGAAAACCGGACCGGTATTGAGAATAATCCCCCTTTCGATCACATTTTCAAGTTCGCGAACATTACCCGGCCAGCCATACTGTTTCAGTTTCAGGAGTTCATCGTTCGGAATCCGGGTAAAATTCTTCCTCATTTTCACTGAGTAAAGATTGAGGAAATGGTGGGCCAGTAGTTTGATATCATCCCGTCGTTCGCTTAGCGGAGGAACATCGATGGGGAATACATTCAGGCGGTAGTACAGGTCTGCCCGAAAACGCTTTGCGGCCACTTCCTCTTCGAGATTCTTGTTGGTTGCTGCAATGAGCCGGAAATCGGACTGCAGGGTCTCGCTACCACCCACTCTTTCGAACTCTTTGGTCTGCAGTACTCTGAGCAAGCGTACCTGAACGTCATGGGGAATGTCACCGATTTCATCCAGAAACAGGGTCCCGCTATCTGCCAACTCGAATCGACCGATCCTGCGAGCGATTGCTCCTGTAAAAGCCCCTTTTTCGTGTCCGAACAGTTCACTTGTGATCAGGTTTTCCGGCAACGCACTGCAATGAACCCTGATAAATGGTTTATCTTTTCTCTGGCTCTGGTTATGAATCGCCCTGGCTACGAGCTCTTTTCCGACCCCGGTTTGTCCGAGAATCAGCGCGGTCGCTTCAGTCTGGGCAACCTTCTCGGCCTGGGCCATTACTTTCTGGATTGGAGGGCTGTCGCCGATGATGTCATTGGAGATGATGCATTGGGTATGTTCCTCCTTATAATACTCTTTTTCCTGTGATAAACGCTGGTTTAAGCGTTTTATCTCATTATAGGCATTGGCATTATCCAGCGCGAAAGCCGCCTGGGCTGCGAAAAATGAGAGCAACTTCAGATCGGATTCTTTGAAGGCACTGCTCAGCAGTCGATTATCATGGTAAAGCACACCGACCACTTTATCTCGCAGTACCATCGGGACACAGATACGGGAGCGGATATTGTCGTTCGAGAAAAATGAGGCCGGTTTTTCCGACTCGGATCCCATGATCATTCCTTTTCCGGACTGGGCGACCGTTTCCAGCATTCGTAATGAAGATGAGAAATCCGGATGGTTGATCTGGCTGGAAGTCAGGTTTTTGGATGCCCGCAACCTGAAATGGGGTGTTCCCTCATTTTCGTCCAGCAGGAACATGGCTGCTCTTTCAGCACCGGTCATTCGATTAACGGCTGTCAGAACCTGTTTAACCAGGGTCTGATCATAGGCTATGTCCGCTATTTTTTGTCCCAGCTGCAGGATCTCTTCCAGGAGTTGTTCATTAATGGGCGGAATCTCGATCAGGCTACGCAGATCGTCTGGTAACATCCTGTATGTATACGGAGACAGCATCTTGGAGGCACTGTTTGCCATTTCCCAGGCGGACTTCCTGTTTTTTATCAGGAGCTGTAATCGAGCCAGTTCCATGGTTGTCTGGGCCAGTTCGAATTGATGGCCCGATTCACTCAACCACTCCCTCGATTTGTTCAGACTTGAGATCACCTCTTCATGGGGAGCCCCCTTACTCCTGAGCAGCAGAGCCTGGTATCGGTAAGCGATACCTTTTACAAAAATATTCTGAATGTGAATGCTCTGCTCTACTTCATGTCGTAATGAATAGCCTTTGATTTTGGGCAAATTTCCCTGTTCCATCTCCCACAACAGGTAAAACAGATACGGGTACAGGTTAACGCCGATGTGTATTTCGCTTCTTTTTTTCAGGAATTCCCGCAGATGCCGGATGCATTTCTTAAGGTCGCCTTTCAGGAAATAACAGTGGGCCGATACCAGCCGACCTGCAATCAAGACCCAATTGTTGTTTTCCTTCGTGGCTTCTTTGGAAGCGAGCTGGATATAGTCAAGCGCATCATCTGGTTTCTGAATATCCAGCATGATGCTACCCATATTTCCAGCCGTATAGGCTGCCAGATTCAAATCTCCGCGGTCCAGACAGAGAGTGCGGATCGCATCAATCATTCCCAGGCCCTGTGTCACCTGTCCAATCTGGGCGTAACAATATCCCAGGGTGATTGTGGCCAAGAGTGGGAAACGGCCATGGGGAAATTTTTCCACGTCATTGACGGAATCTTCGTAGCTCTGGACCGCTTCCCTGAAACGGCCCTGCCAGAATAAAAAAAACGTTCCAAATGTCGTTGCCGAATGTCTTAGCTTGGGATCATCCAGTCTTCCAGCGATTGACCAGCCCTTGTTGAAATGGGTCATTGCATTGCTATATTCGGCCCTGAGCCACTCATTTTTAGCGATGTGCATTTCCAGCAATGCTTCAGCCGAAATATTTCCCAGTTTGGCTGCCCTTGATTTTGCATCTTCAAGTGTTTCGATGACTTTGCCTGTATCCTGCCGACCGGTGGATATTTTGGAGAATTTAATCGCGATTGTAGTGAACAGGGCATCGGCCTCATCACCCGACAAAACGCTGAGATCCTCCAATACCTTCGTATAGCATTGAAAAGCCTCCTGGGTGTTGAAGGTCGCGCGATACTCATCTCCGGCCCGCGACAGGTATTTACATCTTTCCAGATCATTTGTGGTGTGGAGCAGATGACGGGATATCAGCAGCGCTTTTTCCCCTTTCTCCGGCAGGTCCCGGATCAGAATAGTGGCTATCCGGTCATGCATCTTGCGGCGTGCATCGTCGTTAAAAAAGGGTCGCAGATCGGCCAGGCCTGATTTGCAGTCGAAATAATAGATACCGGCCCCGCGATGGATCATTTCTTTCTTTTTGACAGCTTCTTCAAGCACACCTATGACTTTTGAAACCTTGCTCTGGGTCAATTCAACCAGCCAGTCGATTGAAAATTTCCCTTCAAAAAGAGCCGCCAGGGCAATGATCTGTTCGCTGCTATCCGGATTAACAATGTCGGCTACTGCATGTTCGCTTCTCTTTACCATAGAAAGCCTACCCGCTCCAGGAAATGCGCTCAATAACACTGTTGTTTCGGCTAACAGTTAACATAAGGCAATCATAAATGCAATTCTTGTTCGGTTAGAAAACTGAGAATAAAAAAAGGGGTCAGACCTGCTTCTGGCTCATCGCATACGAGCCGAGAACGGGCCTGACCCCTTATTATCCTAACGAGAACGAGCATCAGGAGATCATTCTGTCCTGACCTTCCCAGAATTTTGAGCGGATGGTTTTCTTATCAACTTTTCCCAGGTTGGTGAGCGGAATTGCCTCCCAGAAATCAATTGATTTAGGGGCAACCAGGCTCCCCTTTTTCGCTTTGACGAAATTGATCAGCTCCTCTTCAGTTGCACCGCCTTCTTCCCTTAAGACCACAATCGCTTTGACCTCTTCTCCCCATTTGTCATGGGGAACGCCGATGACAGATGTGTCTTTCACGGCCGGGTGTTCAAAAAGGACATCTTCAATCTCTCTGGGATAGATATTAAAGCCACCGCTGATGATCATATCTTTCTTACGATCGACTATATAGATAAATCCCTGGGCGTCTTTTTTCGCTATATCACCTGTGTATAGCCAGCCGTCTTTAATAGTCTCAGCGGTCGCTTCGGGATTCTTGTAATATCCGCTCATCATATTGGCACAGCGCACAACGATTTCGCCAGGTTCACCGGGTTTCGCATCATGACCGTCATCGGCTACCAGCCTGACTTCGCAATGAAATGTCGGGCGGCCGGCCGAAGCGAACACCTCCCGTTCACGGTTCGGATCTGCGATGACATGATCTTCCCTGGGTAGTACGCTGAATGCCATCGGCGCTTCCGTCTGCCCGAAGAGTTGTGTGAAAATGGGACCGAAGGTTGTCAACGCCTGTTTGAGTCTTTCCGGCGCAATAGCGGATGCTCCATAGATGATATTGGTCAGGCTTTCCAGGTTATAGTTTTTCAGGTCAGGGTGATCCAGCAGAACGTAAATCATGGTAGGCACGAGAAAGGTGGTGGTGACTTTCTCTCTTTCCACCGTCTTTAGAAATTCCTCCGGATCGAAATGGTCCATAATCACGCATCGTCCATTTCTCAACAGAACCGGCAGCATCAGGCACCCCCCGGCATGGGTCAATGGCGTCATATAGGCAAATACCTCTTCCCTGCTGAAGTCGAATTCCAGCATTTCGATCAGGATGGTGTACACCCAGGCGCGGTGGGGCAGCATCACCCCTTTCGGCTTGCCCGTGGTTCCGCCGGTGAAATAGATCCCCGCCAGATCTTCCGGATCGATGTCGACTTTGAAATCGGTGGGTTGGTTGTCGTTCATCAATGTCTGCAGATGCAGATGCCCTTCCATGACCCGGGCGGGGTCATCAGCAACACAGATATAGTTCTTGACGGTCGGCAATTCCGGCATCATCGCCTTGACCCGTTCAGCCATCTTTTCATGGTAAATCAAGGTCGTACTTTCCACCAGGTTCAGCATGTAGATATGATCATCCGGATTCAGCAGTACTGCCAGAGGCACACGTATACCCCCCACTTTCGCTACGGCATACTCGCAGAAGACGTACTCAGGGCAATTGGCCATCAGGAATCCAACCCGGGCTCCTTTTTCCAGGCCCAGGCTGCTTAAAGCCGTCACCAGACAATCAGCACGATATCCCATTTCCCGATAGGTATAGGACTGGTCATTACAGGTGATCGCGATACTGTCAGGGTAGTATTCAACGCAGCGATCATACAGATCACCAATGGTCAAGGTTATCATGGTTCCTCCTCGGAGTTCCGGATTCTCGTTTAAACGCGCATATGAAATATCATTTTGTAATCCAGATCCATGACGACTTCATCTCTCTGGTTTTTAATGGTATATTTCCAGGTCTGAATCCCCTGTTGCGGATTTTTAGTTGTTCGCTGTTCCTTCACTTCCACTTCCACCCGGACGGTATCGCCTATCTTAACGGGCGCGTACATCTTCATATTGTCTACTCCCAGCCAGGCGATGGCCGAATCTCCCGCGAAACCGGCTGACCCGACCAGCCCGACTGCCAGGGCAAAAATCAGCGGACCATGGACCAGTCTTTCTCCAAATTGCGATTTTGCGGCATACTCCTTATCCATATGCAGGGGATAGAAATCCATTGTCAACCCGGCCCAGTTCACAATATGCGCCTCCGTCAGCGTGATTGCTGCCGTATGAAAAATATCGCCGACCTTAAAATCGTTTCCGTATTTAGTAGAAGCCATTTTCCCTCGTCAGGTTTTATGTTTGGTTGAAAAAAAGATTCACCACAGAGACACAGAGTTCACAGAGTTTGATGAAAAACCAGGAAACTAAGTGTCAGGCATGAAGCCGTTTCAGTCGATTGAGACGAGTTTTTAGATGATCTTGGCGAAATGGAGCGACCGAAATCCCAACTGTTTGAGCGTAGCGAGTTTTGGGATTCAGCGAAATGAGACTTAGATCATCTTAAAGCGAGTCTCCGACTGAAATGGGTTTATGCCTGACGCGGGTGTGTACCGCGTAATTTTTCATCCTTCGGTGTGATTCTGCAGTCACGGGCTTTTATCAAATCCGAACTATTTTCAGCCTGCCGGTTTGAACATGGGCAGTGTGAATTCATCGTTCTTCTTCTTATATGTGACTTCCACAGCCTGCTCACAGTGAAGCGCATCCAGGTCACATTCGACGATGTTGGTGAGCATCCTGACCCCCTCCTCCAGAATGACCGTTGCCACCACATAGGGCATATCCTCAAGGAACGGGCTGGGGGCATTGCTTTCCACTACGGTGAACGCATAAATGGTTGCTTTCCCTGAAGCTTCCACCCATTTGATATTGTCAGAGAAACAATGGGGACAGGCCATCCGGGGATAAAAAATGTGCTTCTCGCAATCCGAGCAAAGCTGGATTAATAGTTTCTCTTCTCGGGTCCCATCCCAAAAGGGCCTGGCCCAATTGTTGACCAAGGGATCCGGTTTACTTGGCGTTTGCATATTTGCTCCTTTGAATTTATGGAATTTCGTTACCGAGTATGGTTGCATGGGCGTCAACGTATGTTCCGCCGGTTCCAGTTTCAGCTGCAAATCTGGCTCCTGGAACCTGGCGCTCACCTGCTGTCCCTCTAAGTTGACGGACGGATTCCACCAGGAGTGCATATGATCCACCGGCTCCAATATGTCCCTTGGACAGCATGCCGCCGTCAGTGGTGCAGGGAATCTTTCCACCGGGCCAGGTATCTCCTCGCAGGAAGATTTCGCCGGCTGCACCGCGCTCACAGAACCCCAGTTCTTCAAACCCGATGATTTGATAGATTGGATAGGAGTCATAAATCTCGGCAACGTCGATATCTGCAGCTGTCAGACCCGCCTGTTCAAAAGCCTGTCGGCCCGCCTCTGCAAATCCAAACCGGGTCATGTCCGGCTCCTGGGAAAAGACAAAATGTGTGCTTGATCCACCCTCTCCGAGGACATACACAGGCTTATCCACTACATCCGGGGCTCGTTCGGCCGACGTCACAATTAAAGCCTCTCCACCGTCGAACAGCATATTTGACATCTTGGCCCGCAGGGGTGTAGACAGCATTTTTGAAGACATCACCTCTTCAATGGTCAAGGGCTTTCTGAAGAAGGCATGGGGATTCATCTCCGCCCATTTCCGGTTGGATACACAGACGGCCGCCATGTGCTCATCCGTAGCTCCGGTTTCATACTTATAGCGCATGGTGGCCAGAGCAGTTAACGAGGAAAAGTTTTGTCCGAAGGGTATTTCCCACTCGGGCGACATGCCGGAAAAGGCAAACAGGTCGATTCCTGCCTGTCCAGACGGCATGCCAGTTCCCAGTTTTTCGGCTTGAACCATCAACACATTTTTGGCGTCCCCCTGTTCAACCAGGGCGCAGGCCAACTTTAGAGAATTGGAACTGCTGGATCCTCCAGACCAGATATTGCAGTTGCTCTTGACGTTTTTGAGCCCCAGTTCCTCCACCATCCGGCCAGTAGCCATTTCATTGGTGAAAACACCGCTGAACATGGCCGCCGTGGGCATGATGCAATCAATCTCATCTTTATCGATCCCTGCGTCCTCTATGGCCAGTTTCGCTGATTTCATAGCGAACTCAATTGCCTCAGTTTCAGGGAATCGGCCTGTAGGCACCTCACCGATGCCAATAATCGCCCCTTTGGCCTTTCCTCTGCTCATAAGTAACCTCCATTGAAAATTTTAGATATATGCAAATGATGATAAACCTTCGACTCAACTATTGATCGCTTTCAGGCAATGCCAAAAGAAGCACCGATTTGCTCCTTCACGCTGTCCAGGCTTTTTCCTGAAGAAAACAGGGCTACTGAATCCCTGATGTAACGTTGAATATCGTATTCCATGGTATAGCCATATCCTCCCAGGACTTGAAGTCCGTCCATCGCTGACTTGACCGCTACTTCAGCCCCCAGGCAACGGGCCATGTAGATCTCTTTCGAACAGTTCTTTCCCTCGTTTGCCATCCAGGCAGCTTTGTATACCATCAACCGGGCAGCTTCTATTTTGCAGGCAACATCCGATAGCATATGTCCAATCGCTGGAAAACGGCCGATCGCCTGTCCAAACTGTACCCGTTGTTTGGCATGTTGCAGCGCATAATCGAAGGCGCCCTGCGACATTCCGATAGCCGCAGCCGCATATGAGAGCTGGACAAGGTCATTGATCAGCGCCAGCTGCTTCCTGCCCTGTCCGTACTGCTGTTCCCCACCAAGAATGCTATCGGCAGGCAGCACAACGTTGTTCAATGCAATATTACAGTATCCGGCACCCCGCTGACCCATCGCTTCAACCGGTTCAATCTCGATCCCGCGGGCTTTGGCATCCACGCAAAACAGGGTCAGGTCATCGCTGCTTCCAGGTTCGGATGTGCGTGCCAGCACAATCAGCAAGTCCGCTTGATCTGCCAGATTCACGTAGGCTTTACTACCACTTAAGGCATAGGAGTTCTCCTGTTTGTCAGCGACGGTCCGTATAATTTCAGCATCCGCATCGTCCAGTTCTGAAAACGCCAGCGAGGTGACTGTGGCATTTCTTGCGATTTCAGTTAAATACTGATCTTTTTGCTGATCACTGCCCAGCTCGCTGATGATTGCGCCGCCAAAAAACGTCGGGCTGATATAACAGCTGGCCAGGGCCGGAAAGGCGTAGGCAATCTCCTCTACCACGAGACAGGCTCCCATGATATTTTTCCCTTCACCGTCATAGGCTTCAGGCACTATCATGCCGCTGAATCCAAGCTTGGTCAGCTTTTTGACCAGCTTTCGAGGGTATTCCCCTTTCTCATCCAATTCGCCGACGACGTCTCTGGTACACTCCTTTGAGACCCAATCCCGAATGGCATTTTTGATCATCGAGTTTTCACGGGTCAGTTCAAAATCCATTTAACGACTCCTTTTGATTCAGAAATAAAATATGATCGTTTTCGAATATCAGCCTGGTTGAAAAAAGAAACTATATTCACTACAGAGACACAAAGTTCACAGAGGCTTAAAAATAAACTAAGGGTCGACTCATAAATTAGTCAAGTGTTTCCCATTAATGAAAAGGAAACACGTTGCAGTCACATTCTGTTTGCAAAATGTCCAGTGCTTTTGGTACTTCAGGGTCGGCTAAGAGATTACATCACATTCTGTTTGTAAAATGTCCGGCTTTTGGGACTTTTACAAACAGATTATGTGGAGTTATTTATGAACGATCCCCAAGTGCCTGTCAGGAAGCTGTTGAAACAGAACTGTGATTTCAGCAGCTTTATGATAGACACGGGATCATTCCCAGGTTCTTTTCATCCATCGTTGTGTTCGCCACGGGTATGATACTTTGTATGAAAATAGACTTATCTGCTGAATATATTAAACGTTTATCATCGGTTAAGAGTGTTCGGCATAACTGTTTTTCAGTCTTTTGAATGAAAGTTCTAGATGATCTTAGCGAAATGGAGCGTTAAAAACCTCAACTGTTTGAGCGAGGAACGAGCGAGTTTTGAGGTTTTAGTGGAATGAGCTTAGATCATCTTGAACTGGAATTCTTGACTTAAAAATAGTTATTTCGAACACGGCTATACACCGCAGATCCTTTTTCATGCTTCGTTGTGACGCTGGCGTCATGACCGTTTATGTAAAAAAAGAATAAATCAAGATACACGATCTACAACCCCAGTGTCTTGGCGATAACGTTTTTCTGTATCTGCGATGTGCCGCCACCAATCGACAAAATTGGAATATCTCTGAAAAACTGCTGTACGGCTGAGTCCATTGTATACCCTTCTGCCCCCAGGATCTCCATCCCCATGAGTGCGATTTTTTTCCCGCTGTCGGCACAAAAATATTTACTCATGGAGGTTTCCTTGATGCACTCCATTTCCTGGGTCATCATCCAGGCTGAGTAAAACGCCAGCTGTCTGGCGGCCTGCATCTGGGTCGCCATTTCTGCGATTTTGTGTTCCGTATCCTGAAAGCGAATTCCGGCCCCAGTCCGCTTCTTCCGCTTCCTGAGATGGGAGATACACTCATTCACCACCGTGTCCATGATGCCGATGGCACAAGCTGACAACACGAGACGTTCCCCGTTCAGAAGTCGCATCATCTGGTGCCAGCCCTGGTTCAGGCACTCTTCCCCCCCCAGAATACTGTCCGGAGATACTTTGACATCCTTATAGTATACTTCACAGGTATCTGACCCTTTATAGCCCAGTTTTTTAATCGGCGTGGCACTGTAGCCTTCAGACGATGTGTCCACCAAAAACGACGTGATCCCTTTATAGCGGTCCGGCCCGGTTCTGGTATTGGTAACGGTGATATCGGCCACGCTGGCACCGGAAATAAACATCTTGGACCCGTTAATCAGATAATGATCACCAACCCGTTCTGCGGCTGTCTGGATATTGGCCGCATCGGATCCCGCATCCGGTTCGGTCAGGGCAAAGCAGAAGGTCAATTCCCCTTTCGCCAGACGGGGTAGGTACCTCTGACGCTGCTCTTCGTTGCCGTTTACCTTCAAGATGTTATTGCCATACAGGAGGACATCTCCCGCGGTCCATGACAGCACCGGCAACGCCTTGGATATCTCTTCGAAAAAGATCATCAGGTCAACGATATTGCCGCCGTCTCCACCATACTCCTCGGGAATATTGATCTTCCAGAATCCCTGCTCTCCCAGTTTTTTCATCAGATCGTGGGGAAATTCGCCCCTGTGGTCAACTTCCCTGGCCACATCCCGGCTGATCTCCTTTGCTGTAAATGCAGCAGTCCTTTCACGTAGTTCCTGTTGCGGTTTTGTAAAACTGTAATCCATTCTCAATCTCCAAAAATACTGATCCCCATACCTCCGGAATGGTTGTCAGCTGAATGTTAAGATACCTCACCTGTTTTTCGAAATGTCGATTCCAGAGTTTCCAGGCAGCCTTGCGCCATTTCCTGAACGATCTCCTCAGCGGAGCAGATTTTTTTTGTCTGGGCAACACTTTGCCCGGCGCTCCACAGGTCTTTCCATTTTCGTGAACCGATCTCAGGACCTGAATCGGTCCCTTCGATACTGCTGGCGATCCAGGAGGCGTTGTTCCCCGTTAGACGGTCAGTACAAACAATCCCCTCCGGCTCCGTGTCGATAACGGCCTGTTTATATGCATCGCTGATTTCGGCCTCAACAGCGGCCAGTAAACGGGTTCCCGTAATGGCGCCGCAAGCGCCGAGGCAGAGTGATGCAGCCAATTGGGCGCCTGTACTGACACCTCCAGCCGCAATCACGGGCAGTCCGGTAGATTCCTTCAGATAGGGAACCAGGATCATCGTCGGTATGGTGCCACCGTGCCCGCCTGCAGCAGCAGCAACAGCGACCAGCCCATCCACCCCTCTTTCCTTGGCTCGAACTCCCTGCTTCAACGAAATAACATCCGCATAAACCAGCCCGTCGTTTTTGTGCACGTCATCAAGGATCAGGCTGGGATCTCCCAATGATGTGATGAAGAAACTGACGCCATACGCGAGGCAGAGGGCTAATTGTTCCTCCCAGGGAAACTTACCGGAAAGATGAATATTGACACCGATCGGTTTGTCCGTTGCTTTTCTGATGTTTTTAAGGGCCGTTTCCAGGTCGTCCGTGGTACGGTAATTCGGGAGTGGAAACATACCCAGTCCGCCCGCTTCGGAAACAGCGATGGTTAGTTTGTCGTAAGAAACCAGAAACATGGGGGCACCGATAATCGGGTATTGGATACCCAGCAGTTCTGTCAGTTCAGTTTTTATCCGTTTTTTCAAATCAACCTTGAAGGATGTGTAATCATTCGGTTTAGTGTCGTCAACCGCTGCTTTTTACGATGCCCTGATGACCGGTACCGCCAAAAACGGCCATACGCTGCCGGATCTCCTGTGATACCAGCATTCCGGACTTAACCACTGCAGGCAGGCCGCTGTATCCACTTTGCTTGACACCGTCACCCACATTGTAAAGATTGATGATGGGTGTTTTCAGCGGCATGTCTTTTCCTGGCCAGGAGTGCATTCCGGGCCAGTAATCCCGAAAAAGTCCGGTTAACAAGGTCGTCGCTCTTTTTTCGAATTCAGGGAAAATCCTTTTGATGTCCGCAAAACAGAGATCGATCTCGTTTTGACGCCCGACTTCGCTGGACAACGCTCCGGCTGAATCGGGAATCGCGTTGGCTATCAGCAGGTGTTTGCCTTCAGGGGCCATATCAGGACAGATTTTTGTCGGTTGGTACAGGGCGTAAACCCGTTTTGAGTTGGTCAGGAGTAAATGATTCTGTTCGAACAGCGGCTCTTCAAGTCCGATTTGCAGGCAGAGGATAGCAGTCGGGTCCATTTTTGCTTCCAGCTCCTGCAGATAGTCACGGTCAAAAAGTTGTTTTCCCGCTAGTTCAACTGTTTTTTCAGGACCGGTATCGCTGACGACAACCTGGGCTTCAATTTGAAATTCTCTGTCCTGGTGCTTCAATAAAGCCCCCTGGACAACGCTTTCATCAGTCTTAATCCGGGTGACTTTGGAATCGGTCCAGATTTCTCCGCCGTTTCGCAGTACAATCTGTCCCAGTGCTTGAGGAAGTGCGGCACTCCCTTCGCTGGAGTAGCCGAATTCGTTTGCTCCTTTGACAGTCTGGATATACTTGAAGAAGTATCGAGCGGATACCTGATCCGCCTTAACCATTAAAGCGGTCTTGACCAGGGCCTGGAAAACCTCAATAATCCCGCTATGATCCGTATATTGCTGAATCCAGTCAAAAAGAGTGATCCCTGGCGACGGCTCCTTCCAGTTGATGGCCCGGGACATGGCCGACATGATCTTTTCGATTGAGTCCTGTCCGGCCCCCGTTACTTCCAACAGGGCTTTCATTCCACCACTTTGGGGGACCTGGAACGGTTTCCCGTTGATCATGTATTGCAGCGCTCCCGCCGGGAGCACCTTAAATTCAGCTCCTGTCTGTTGAAACAGCTCCTGGACGATGCCGTTCGTCTCGACCGCCAGCACACCGGAAGTGCATTTATACCCTTTGTATTCAAGTGTAGAGCATCGGCCCCCGATTCTGGAGCTCTTTTCAGCCACAAATACCTTGAAGCCATCTTTGGCCAGAAGGGCTGCCGCACTCATTCCGCCCATGCCGGAACCAATCACTAAGACGTCAGCTTTTTTGTTTCGCATATTTTTTCCTTCAATAACGCGATGGCTCTCTGCCGCTCTTTGTGTTGGTAGCGGACGCAGCGAGATATAATGCTCCCCGGGCAATCTCCTCCGGCATCGCCACTATTTACTGCGAACCACCTGTGCCATCTCTTCCACTAATGCCTGACACTCTTTGATTACTTTGCCGCCTTCCATGAAGATAGTCATCCTTTCAGCCATGGGCGATCCTTCACCATGGAGACAGATGGTTTCGAGATCTGCCGTCGTAATTCTGCGAATCAGATCCATCATTCTCAGCCGGTTTTCAGTGGAAATGTGTTTGGCGCCCTGCAGATATTTATCAATGTCGGGTTGCAGCTCCGGCAGTTGATAGTCCTTGTAGGTCGGTGCGGTCACGAGTAATCCACCCGCCAGGTCTTCGACAATCTTGACCACGTCATGATAGTTGTGGGCAAAATGGTATTTCGCCATATTGGTTGCGATCGGGTTTGGAACAGCCACGCCACCTCTCATCACAAAGTCATAGCAGGCGGTTTTGGACAGTGACTTGAGGGTTTCCAGGTAAATGACCAGATCAATGAGCTTCTCTTTGACGTGGGGTGCTTTAGTAATCCCGTTGTACTCGGAAATGGCTGCGGCAACACCCACAAACTGTTCAGATAGCGGAATGCGGTAAGAACACCCAGTTCTGCGGTGCATCAAGGCAAAGTTATAAACCATGGTGGCGGCAAATTTCGATTCCCCACAGAGGAAAACCCGTTCCCATGGAACCAGCACATCATCAAAAATGATCAATGAGTCGGTATGGACCCTCAACGGTCGGGTGTTGGGGAACTCCAGTGAACTGATGTGAGACGTAAACGGGCGGCAAACCTGCGTGATGCCCTTGGTGTTGGCCGGAATGGCGAAAGCAACCGCATAATCGGAATCCGCTTCGGTCATGGCGTGGCAGGGAATCGCGATGATGTCGTTGCAGTACGCTGCACCGGTGATATGGACTTTTGCGCCCCGAACGATAATACCCTCATCTGTTTTTTCCACCACCCTCACGTTAAAATCGGGGTGGGCCTGTGCCGGATCTGATGGTCTCAACATCCGGTCCCCTTTGACATCCGTCACAGCAGCACAGGTGGCGAGGTCTTGTTCCTGCAGAACTTTGCGATAGTCCGCAATGCGCTTCATGTACTCCTCATTACCCATCATATTGGCGGTAATCTCAATGGCATTGAGGGCATCCGCTCCGATATCATGGGCCAGCGGAATGTAACCATCTCCCAGTTCGGTCGCTTTGACGATCAGTTCATGCGCTTTCAGCAGATCATCGGAATTTTGAGGTTTGTGGTAGTAACGGCTGATCTCCTTGCCGGTTTCAGGATCTTCCATGACCGCTAAATCGCGATACTTGGGGTCTTCGCACATTTCATAATCGATCGCCATCAGATCGGTACAAACACCCAGGTTGGGATGGGTGGCAACATTCTCTACCTTCTCTCCCTTGTAATATACAATTCGACCATCATTTAAGCTGTCTCTGTATTGTTGCGGTGTTATTAAACCCATTGTCATTCTCCTCACGGGACACTCTGGTTCCCATTATTAATTCGGTATGTGTTTGATTATTTTCAGTGTAAAACCCTGCAGATGGCGTTGAATGCATCCGCATCAGGGGGACCCTGAGAGTAAATCGAAATGGTAGCTTTAACCCTTCTGAAATTGAGATCCCGCTTGATGTCAACTAGAACCAACGCATCATATTTCTGCAATTGAAATGCCATCAGCATTTACGGATAGATAACAGTATTTTAAGTTTGGACAGGCTGTTTAGCCTATGAATCCGATCACAGCATATTGATGTTAGAGTCAATATGTTGATTATTAACCATTCGGGATTTTCCATTTATTATCTAAAACTCATATACGAACCAAACTCAATTCAAGATCCTGTCATCAGCATCCGCAATCTACGGGACAAGACAGCCCTCATTTGGCATTTCTGTTTCAAAGTTGAATTCAGGAAGACCCATCATTGGCGCTGTAGTTGCAGATTGTTCTGAAAAACGATATCAAGGTTAACATGCAAACAGAACAGATTTCCATCGGCCCGGTCCGCCTGATAATCGGTAAAAACGGGGCAAAGTTCCCCTTCTGCAACTCTCTCTTTGTCGAAGCTGCCGGTCTGATTATCGATCCGTCCAGTAACCGGGCCATCTTGGAAACGCTTTACGATGCCGGAAAAATTAAGACTGTCTGTTTGACCCACTGGCATGAAGATCACTTCAGGTATTTTTATCTGCTGGAAAACTGTCAATACTGGATTTCAGAATCCGATTCGGTCCCATTGAGCAGCAGTCAGGCATTTATTAAATGGTATGGAATCGATAGCCCGGAGGGGAAAGATCTCAGGAAAATGATCCAAGCTAAAATGGCAAGCGAGATACGTTTTAAAGACCGAATTCCGGACAGACTGCTGACGGATGGACAAGTCATTGACCTGGGATCAGTCTCCATGGAGGTCATTGCCTCCCCGGGGCATAGCCCTGGACACCTCTCATTTTTCTTCCGGGAACCGGCCATCCTGTTTTTAGGGGACTACAACCTGGATGAATTCGGGCCGTGGACCGGTGATCCCAATTCAGACATTGATCAATGTATCGCTACTATCAAGCGCCTGAGCAAGATACCAGCCGAGATGCTGATTGCCGAACACCGGGTCAGGCCGATTGAGACGGGAGCAGAGAGGCTGTGGGAACAATACCTGGAAACTATTGCTCAGAGGGAGGGAAAGATCCTTAAATATCTAACGGAACCCAGAACGATGGATGAGATTCTGGATCAATGGATCATCCTGGAAAAACCAAAGGAACCGATTAACTATTTCCGTCTCGGGGAAAAAGCACATATAGAGAAACATCTGCGGCGGTTGTTGAAAACAGGGGCTATTATCCATGAGGATGGCCGTTATCATTCAAGCGGATAATCGGTTCCCTGAGCCAGCAATGTTTTTTTGTAAATGAACAAGCTTTAAAGAACGATTTACCTGATCAACCCTTGAGTGAGTAGAAATATGCAGAGTATTGTAGATTTTGGCCCTGTGCGCTTTATACGCGGTCTGAAAAATGGCCGTTATCCCTTTTGTAACTCGATATTCATCGAATCGGCCGGCGTTTTGATCGATCCAGCCAGTGACCGAAAGATTTTAGAGCAGTTGAAAAGCAAGGTTAACACTGTCTGGCTGTCCCACTGGCATGAAGATCATATCATGCATCTGGACCTGTTTGAGGAGACCACACTGTGCATGCATCATCTCGATGGTCCCCCTCTGGAAAGCCTGGATGTCTTTATTGACTGGTACGGCGCTGAGATTCAGGGATCACCGCATCTGAAGGCCCGCTGGGAAAAACTGCTGCTGGAGGAATTCAACTACAAACCCCGTTCGATTGATCAGGACTTTTCCGACGGTCAGTGCATTGATCTGGATGGCCTGACGGTTGAAGTGATTCACACACCCGGGCATAGCCCGGGGCACCTGTCTTTTTATTTTGTTGAGCCTGAAATTCTGTTTTTGGGGGATTATGATCTGACACCATTCGGTCCCTGGTATGGTGATCGGTATTCAAATATCGACGAGATTATCCAGTCGATTCGAAAGCTGAGGCAGATCCCCGCTAAAGTTTGGTTAACCAGCCATGAGTTCGGTATTGTTGAATCCGGTAACCAAATTATATGGGACGATTATCTGAAGGTCATCGATCAAAGGGAGGAAAAACTATTGGCATTCCTGGAGCAGCCCCGGACCATCAAGGAGATTGGTGAAGCCTGGATCATCTATGGAAAACCGAAGGAACCTATGGATGAGTTTGAACTGATGGAACAGATCAGCATGAAGAAACATGCAGAAAGGCTGATTAGGTGTGGTGAGGTTGTATTTTCAGGCGATAAATACTACCGAAAATAAGTTCAGAGGTGGATTTCAATCAAGGCGCAATAATCATAACAGTCGAAATGCTGACTGTTATGTTCAAGATGCCAATCGATTCACTTTTTTCAATTCATCATTTGCTGATAGACCACAGAAATACACACTCAAATAAAATGGACCCTCAATTGCAGTTGAACAACATAAAAAGAATCTGATCAAAAAGGATCATTGGCTTAATAAATAAGGAGAATAAAACCGATGGACATGAAGCGGGACTACTTTGAGGATGTCAGGCTATTCACCTCAGCAGCGGTTGTTGTCTGGTTTGTCGTATTAATAGGCGCCCTCGCTGTCTTTCCATTTGTGGTCCCCAATTATTATATCTACATGGCCAATTTCATGGCGATCAATGTCATCGTCGCCGTTGGATTGAACCTTCTGGTTGGCTTCACAGGACAGATTTCACTTGGCCATTCCGGATTTTTTGCCATTGGGGCTTACGGGACTGTGGTCCTGATGAAGTATGTTGGACTTCCTTTTCTGCTGGCACTCCCGGCAGCAGGTCTGATAGCGGCCCTGTTTGGTTTTCTGATCGGATTTCCCGCTCTAAGACTGGAAGGGCCCTACCTGGCTATTGCCACGCTTGGATTTGGCATCACGATTTCACTGGTCATTGGCAAAATTGAACTCTTTGGGGGTCGGCAGGGACTGCATGCACCTGAGTTACGGATTGGTTCCTGGCAGCTTAAGACGGACAGGGACTTTTACCTGCTGCTGATGATTATTACCGTGCTGATGGTTCTGTTTGCGCGGAATCTGGTCAGGACCAGGGTCGGACGGGCATTTATTGCTGTGCGGGATGATGATGTGGCTGCTGAAACCATGGGTGTCAACCTGACCTACTATAAGACCCTGGCCTTTGCCATCAGTGCCTTCTATGCAGGCGTTGGCGGCGGATTATATGCCTACGTGCTTCGCTTTATCGAGCCGGAACTGTTCAACCTGGTACTCTCCATTTTCTTTCTGGCATTTATCGTCGTGGGCGGCCTGGGTTCTATTATGGGTGGCATTATGGGAGCCTGTCTGATTTCCTGGCTGGACCTGACCTTGCGTCACATTCAGGATCTTCCGTACATAGGGGCATGGCTGGAAATGCTTTCGGAAAATTATTTTTCCATTACCGGGATTTCGAATATCCAGTATATAATTCTGGGGCTGATCATGGTCCTGGTGATGGTGTTCGAACCCCTTGGTATTTATGGTATCTGGCTGAGGACGAAGCGATTCTGGATGACTTGGCCGTTTTAATGATGTTGACTTTTAAGTAAGAATAGAAGCGATATTTAGAAATCAGAGGATGCCCATGACCGAGTTTTTTCAGATGATTCTCAGCGGTATCGCTGTCGGCAGTACCTATGCTTTGATGGCGATTGCGTTGGTGATTGTTTATAAAACGTCCGAAATCGTCAATTTTTCCCAGGGCGGCATGGCGTTGATATCGTCCTACCTGGCATTCATGACGCTTGAAACCTATGGTTTTTCTTTTACTGCCGCTTTTGCGACGGCCTTTATCTTTGCCATGCTGCTGGGTTTTTTTATAGAGTTTGTGGTCATGCGCAGAGCTGAAAATCCGACTGTCCTGGGATTTATGATTATCACCCTGGGATTGGAGTTTGTGTTATCAGGTTTTGTATCCTGGAAATTCGGTGCGGATCAGCAACTCATGCCGTTTCCGATTAGTCCTTTCGATTCGCTTGACTTGGGTGGAATTTATATCAGCATCCTTGAATGTACGACGCTGATCGTCACGATCATTCTGCTGATTGCGCTCTTTCTTTTCTATCGATATTCCAGGTTGGGGCTGGCAATGAAAGCCACACAGCAGAATCAGATTGCAGCCCGTATCATGGGCATTCGTACCAACCGGATCATGATGCTGACCTGGGGCATCTCCTCACTGGTCGGTTGTACGGCGGCGTTGTTCATCGCACCCGTACTGATGGAACCGTACATGATGTGGGATCCGTTGATGAAAGGCTTCGCAGCCGCTGTACTGGGTGGCATGACCTCGCTTCCAGGCGCGGTTTTTGGAGCTTATATCCTGGGAATCATCGAACATCTTTTTGGTGGCTACATTTCCATTGAATTTAAATCGGTGGTTTCCTTCGCGATTATCGTTTTGGTGCTCTGTATTAAACCCAGTGGTCTGTTTTCTCGCCACTATGTCAAAAAGGTTTAGGGATCGTACAAAAATAACTTGGCCTAATCTGTCTGCATAGGGATCGTTAAAAGATAACTTCACTTAATCTGTTTGCAAAAGTCCCAAAAGCCGGACATTTTACAAACAGAATGTGAAGTAGTCTTTTCGCCGACCCTGAAGTACCAAAAAAGACTGGACATTTTGCAGACAGAATGCCAAGTAAATTTTGAGCCGACCCTTAGTACCCTGACAGTTGTTTTCTGTGTTTTTTTTTGCAGAAAACAGTCTGAAGATATGTATCCAGCTTATCTGGGTTGGGATTTTCCAAAATCGGTAATCAGACACCATAATTTCAAAAAAGGAGCAGAAAAATGAAGAAAAGAGCTTTATTAGTGATTGCAGCGACTTTGTCTTTGATTTTCGGTTTCGGGGCCCACCTGCTGGCCGCGAATGGCGTTACCGATACGGAAATCCATATTGGAAGCTGGGGACCACAGACCGGACCGGCTGCACCATGGGGTTCTGTCCCCAGAGCGACGGATGCCTATTTCAAGATGATCAATGAAGAGGGTGGTATTCACGGGCGCAAGGTCGTCCTCCATCATTTCGACGATGGTTACAACCCGGCCAAAACCAAGGCAGGCGTTAAACAGCTTCAGGAAAGTTCCCATGGGATATTTGCCTGGGTGGGTGGTGTCGGCACGGCCACCGGTATGGCTGTGAAGGATTATCTGATGGAAAGAAAAGTACCCTGGATCGCACCGGCCACCGGTTCCACAGCCTGGACCAATCCCGTCCAGAAGTATCTCTTCACTGTTTATCCACCCTATGATGGTGAGGCTAGAATACTGATGCGCTATGCCGTGAAGAATTTCAAGAATAAGCGGATAGCCATGGTGTATCAAAATGATGAGTATGGAAAAACCGGTCTGAGGGGTGCCGAGAAAGAGTTGGCGCTACTTGGAACAAAATTGGTGGGCAAGGTGTCTCATAATGTGACTGAGACCGATATGAAACCTCTGATCATGCAGCTGAAGCGTTCCAAACCCGACGTTGTTCTGCTGTGGCTTACCCCGTCTCCATTGGCTCGTATGCTGTTGACGGCTAAAGCCATGAAATTCAACCCCCAGTGGATGTCCACCAGCACCTGCTCAGATGTGCCGCTTTTCTATAAAATCACCCGGGGTGCTATTGAGGGGACTATCGTCGGCGCGCTGACACTGATGCCCGATGCGAACAACGCCCTGTTGCTGGATTACAAAAGGCGTGTTTTTGAAAAGTACGCCAAAAAAGGGGAGCGTTGGG
>Ga0233431_1000700_pt1 | contig 69203 bp, 74 predicted proteins | sample SI_118_April2016_FD_179867 | JGI IMG/M metagenome (GOLD analysis project Ga0233431, IMG submission 179867) | Seawater microbial communities from Saanich Inlet, British Columbia, Canada - SI_118_April2016_200_MG | ecosystem: Environmental > Aquatic > Marine > Inlet | place: Canada: British...
AACTTGCCCTTTCTAAGGTCTTTGACTAGATTACTAAACGCAGGACGTTTTGCAGTCAAATTAAAATCACATTTTTCATTATATCGTTTCTAATATTTAGCTTATACTCACATTAAATTTAACTTAATTTAGTATATAGAATAATTATGGTATATATTATAAATGCCGTTAATCATATCTACGCTTTGGAGGCAACAATAAACGTTGTCAAAAAAAGACCTAAATATCAAGATTGAAGAAATGGAATCTTCTCTAGGCACCATTAAGGGTCTGGAAATTCAAATTGGTCGAATAACTGATGAAGAATGGGAGGAACCAATGGGTCCAACCCCATTCCCATCTGTAGGAACCCTGAGAAACTGGGATCGAACCCTTCTTGAACGGTACAAACCCTTCTACATGCCCCTCTGTGACCTCTGCTGTCTTTGCACATATGGAAAATGTGACCTGACCGCAGGAAAAACCGGCGCATGTGGGCTCACAATGGAAGGCCAGCAATCAAGAATCGTTATGATCGCATGCTGTATTGGGGCATCAACTCATGCCGCACATGCGAGACATATGCTGGACCATCTGATGGAAGAGTTTGGGGCAGATACACCTCTTGACGTTGCACTAAACACCAACGTAGAGGCTCCCCACGTGAGACTTGTCTGTGGAATAAAACCAAAGACCATCGGAGACCTAGAAGAGGCTCTTGATTATATTGAAACCCAGATAGTTCAGCTAGTTGCCGCCGCCCATACTGGGCAGGAAGGAGACTGCATCGATTTCGAGTCCAAAGCGTTCCACGCAGGAATGCTCGACCATGTAGCGCTGGAAGTCGCTGACATAATTCAGATATCCACCTTGGGCTTGCCCAAGGGAGACCCGGAGGCCCCAATGGCCCAGGTAGGATATGGTACCATAGACAAAGAGAAACCAGTCATCATGTGCATCGGGCACAACGTGTTGCCAAGCGTAGATATCATTGATTATTTGATGGAAAAGGACCTCTTTGACGAGGTAGAGATCGGTGGACTTTGCTGCACTGCACACGATATGAGCAGATACAATAAACGTTCCAAAATTGTGGGGCCAATCTCATGGCAGCTCAAGTTCATCAAGGCAGGAATACCGGACCTCATCGTGGTTGACGAGCAATGCATCAGGACAGATGTCATGGTTCAGGCAAAGGAGATAGGAGTGCCAGTACTCGCGGCAAGCGAGAAGAGCTGCCTTGGATTACCAGACAGGACAAATGACCCAGCTGATGAGGTGATTGATGACCTTGTCTCTGGGAGAACACCGGGCGCCTTGATAATCGACCCAAGGAAGGTCGGAGAGATCGCCGTTAAGGTAGCAATGGCTGTTAGGAAGAAGCGAGGAGACAAGAAACTAGTCGAACTGGGGGAGCTCTCCGAGTTAGCAGCTCCCTGCAGGACCTGTGTGGAGTGCGTCAGGGCTTGTCCAAACAACTTACCGGTAATGGACGCAATGACCGCAGCAAAGGAAGGCGATTATACCCTTCTGGCTGAACTCAACGATCTATGTGTAGGCTGTGGGCGCTGTGAAAGTGTCTGCCCAGTTGACATACCCATCATATCTATGTTCACAAAGGCAAGCACAAAGGACCTAAACGAGGAGGTATACCCCATCCGTGTCGGTAGGGGCGCTATACAGGACGTAGAGATCCGAGAAGTTGGGGCACCCATAGTCTTCGGAGAGATACCGGGCGTAGTTGCCCTAGTAGGCTGCGCTAATTACCCCGCTGGGGTAGGGGACGTAGCTGATATCGCAGAAGAGTTCCTCAAGCGCAGGTTCATCGCGGTGACCTCAGGTTGCAGCGCCATGAACATCGGAATGACCAAGGACGAGGACGGGCTCAACCTATACGAGAAATACCCCGCAAACTTTGACGCGGGAGGGCTGGTCAACGTCGGGAGCTGTGTAGCTAACAGCCATATTACAGGCGCGGCTATCAAGATCGCCAACATATTTGCGAAACGCCCGCTTCGAGGAAACTATGAAGAAATTGCCGATTATATCTACAACCGTGTAGGCGCGGTTGGAGTCGCATGGGGTGCCATGAGTCAGAAAGCCGCCGCTATAGCAGCTGGTTGCTGGAGGCTTGGAATCCCCGTTGTAGTTGGTCCGCATGGGGCCAAGTACAGGCGGATGCTTCTTGGAGACAAGGATAAAGAGGCGGATTGGATGGCGTACAACGCCAGAGATGGCGAGAAGGTGTACACGGGACCAGTTCCAGAGCACCTGTTCTACGCAGCAGAGACCAAGGAGGAGGCCATAGTCATGATCTCCAAGCTGGTCATGAGACCCAACGACACAAACAAGGGACGGGCAGTCAAGCTTACCCACTACATAGACCTTTACAAGAAACACTACGGCGCCATACCAGATGATCTCCACCTGTACGTCAGAAGACTGCAGGACATTCCCTTCACCATGAAGGATGAGATCGTGAAGATACTGGACGAGAAGGGATGGAAGGAGGACCATATCGCGTCACCTGACCCAACTCTTCTAGACCGCATGGTCAGGAGACGAGGATGATGTCGTCCAAAATGAAAACAGGTCAGACCGCGGAGATCGCGGGACCATTGAGCGCCAACATAATCCCTAACGCAGGAGTCGCAGCAAGTCTAATCAGTAAAGCGAAACGCCCACTGCTTGTTGTGGGGGCCGAGTCTACCAAAAAGGAGACAAACGATGGAGATGTCATCGACACAGCCATTCGCGCCATGAATAACAAGAAGCTAACCGTGGTAGCAACAGGGCACCTGGTTGGGGAGTTCAGGAAAAGAGGAGTGGACAGCGCCAACAGCATGTCCCTCTTTGTCTTGGGCAAGTATCTGAGTGAACCCGATTGGAAAGGGTTTGACGGAGAAGGGTCATACGACCTCGTAGCCTTCATCGGGTATTCATATTACGTCGAGTGGCTCGTCGAGTCAGGGCTAAAGAACTTCGCTAACAAGCTTAGAACCGTAAGCCTAGACCGGACATATCAGCCAAACGCCCAGTGGAGCCTTGGCTGGATGCCAGTGCCAGACTGGAAGGAAACGATTGAGACGATTGTATCAAGTTTAGAGGAGGAAGCATAAGATGTCAATGTTTGAGGATATCCCCGTGGATGTAGGAATCATCTACGAGGGTGAAAGAATCAGGGGCCGGGAGATGCAAGTCGAGCTCGGCGGACCCAGGGAGGACCAAAAGTTTGAGCTCGTGCAAGCCAAAGAACTTGATGAGATCGAGGACGGCAAGATTACCATCATTGGAAATGACTTGCCCGACATCCCAGTTGGCACCAACACGCCTTTCGGGATGATAATCGATGTAGGTGGAACCGAGATTGAGAAGGACCTTGAGGGCGTCATTGAGCGCCGTCTCCATGAGTACGTGAACTTCATCGAGGGCTTCATGCACCTGAACCAGCGGTACGATATCCAGATGAGGCTCAGTAAGAAGAGCTATGAGAAGGGGTTCAACAGCTTCAAAATATTCGGGGAAATCCTGTTCAGGCTCTACAAGAGCGAGATGCCCTTCATAGAGAAGATGCAGGTCTCCTTCATCACGGACCCCGAGAAAGTGAAAGAGCATTACAATGAAGCCTTGGAGATATACGAGACAAGGGACGCCCGGGCTAGGGGAATGAGCGACGATGACGTAGATGTTTTCTACGGTTGCAGCCTCTGCCAGAGCTTCGCGCCGACACACCTCTGTGTCATCACGCCACAGAGATACGCAAACTGTGGAGCCATCAGCTGGTTCGATGGAAGGGCAACCGCGAAGGTGGACCCCAAGGGACCAGTGTTTGAGATAGCCAAAGGCGCTCTAATCGACGGAGTAACCGGCGAGTACGAGGAAGTAAACAAGGTAATCAGGGAGAAGAGCTTGGGCGAGATCGAGCGAGTCCAGCTCTACACAGGGTTTGGTTACCCACACACCAGCTGCGGATGCTTCGAGGGCTGCGCTTTCTACATCCCAGAGGTTGACGGGTACGGTGTGGTTCACAGGAACTACAAGGACAAGACAGTCAACGGACTTGACTTTGTTACCATCAGCGACCTTACTGCAGGTGGACGACAGGTAGACGGTTTCCATGGGCTCAGCATCGAGTACATGAGGAGCCCCAAGTTCATGCAGGCAGACGGAGGATGGGACCGCGTCGTGTGGATGCCAGACGACATCATGGAGAGAATCAAGGAGTACATGCCAGAGGAAATCATGCCAAAGATTGCCACAGAGAAAACGGTGTCAAGTTTAGACGATTTAAAGACATGGCTCAGGGACAAGAAACACCCAATAGTGGACACATGGAAACCAGAGGAGGAAAAGAAGCCAAAGGCTCAGCCAGCGGTGCAGCAGATACCTACAACTGGGTTCACTGTGCCCTCTCTTGAGCTTCCAGCAAGCGCATTCCCCCAGATGGGCATACCCCAGGGCTTAAACATCAAGATAATCCTGAAGAACGCCAAAATCAAGGCGGAGAAGGTAATCATCAGGACAGAAAAGGAGTAATTCCAATGGCAAAAGAACGAAAGATTACGCTCCCACTTAGTGCGGACCTACTAGAAAAACTAGCAAATTTCCAAGAAATCGAGCTCCAAGACGTTATAATCGACCTTGAAGAGATTGAGATAAACCTAGGAACCAGTGCAGGAGGAATGAACCCCGCCGTCATGAGCAGGTTAGCGTACGAGATATCCCTCATACGGGACTCAGCTAGCCGGATAAATCAGGTGCTAGGCGGAGGAATGCCCACAATGACTCCAATGGCTACACCTGCCCAGCACGCAGTTTCCCAAATTACGTCTGCAAGACACACTGTATCCCCCATGGCACCGATATTCACGAAGCCAACATCATTGATTCCAGCTAAAACCACTATCCCAACCGGTAATTATGTTGGGGAAATCGTTGAAGTCAAGTTGGGAGCCACAAAATCCGAAGGCGGGTCAAGATCAACCTCCTACACCATTGGTGGGGAGAAGGCACCTGCCTTCTATAACTTCCAGGCGCCACCCAAGAACAAGCCAATCATAGCACTGGATGTCTTTGACTGGCCAAAGGTGCCACTGAGTAAGGCAGTCAAGATGCACTTCAGGGAGGTCCTTGAAGACACAGGCGAGTGGGCTCGTATCTGCGTCGATAAATTCGGTGCAGAGATGATTAACCTGCACCTGTTGACAATTGATCCTCTAATCGAGGACGCATCACCAAAGGCCGCCGTCAAGAAAGTCGAGGACGTCCTACAGGCAGTGGATGTGCCCATCAGTATCGGGGGATGCGGTGACCCCAAGAAAGACTTGGAGGTTTTCACGGCAATATCCGAGCAGATCGAGGGCGAACGCCTGCTCATCAACTCGGTAACCCTTGATATGGACATTGAAAAATCAGCCAAACTCATCAGGGACCATAATAATACCGTGATCGCGTTCACAAGCATGGACGTGAACAAGGCACGTGAGCTTAACAGGAAACTCTACGATTACGTGGACAAGAGCCAGATTCTAATGGACACCACAACGGCTGCCCTAGGTTATGGTCTGGACTATGCCTTCACCGTTATGGAGAGGTGTAGGCTAGCCGCACTCAAGGGAGACCCAGAACTCAACCACCCAATGTCCAGCGGCACAACAAACGCTTGGGCTGCAAGGGAGGCATGGATGAAGATGGGGCCAGAGTTTGCCCCAAGGGAGCTGAGAGGACCAATATGGGAGACCATCACAGGTTTGACCCTTCTGTTGACGGGAGTTGATTACTTTATGATGATGCACCCGGGAGCGGTGAACGCCCTCAAAGCCTCGATTAACGGTCTGATGAAGAACGATAAGCCATCTGGGGTCACGGATTGGGTCACGGTGACCGTTGGAGGTAAATAAGATGCCTGCAAAAGAACTGAGTCCAATCCAGATTTACAAGCTTCTACCCGGTACCAACTGCGGAGAATGCGATGAATCAAATTGCATGGCATTCGCAGCGAAGCTAGTGAACAGGGAGGCACTCCTTGAGGAGTGCAAGCCGTTACTGGCTCCCGAGTTCGCGGAAGCCTACGCAGAGCTATGGGGTTTACTGAAACCCGCTGTTAGGGCAGTGGAGGTTGGTATAGGCGAGAACGCGCTGACTTTAGGTGGTGAATACGTCCTCTACAGGCACGATTTCACTTACTTCAACCAGCCCGCCATCGCAGTTGATGTAACCGACGAGATGTCAGACGAGGAATTCGAGACAAGGATACATGTCCTGAACGATTTCAGCTTCGACTACATCGGTATGGACCTGGCTCTGGACATGCTGTCCCTCCGGTCAACAAGCGGAGATCCTGACAAGTTCGCTGACGCAGTTAAGAAGGCAAATGAACTCACAAGGAAGCCAATAATGCTCTGCGCCCACGACCCAAAAGTCCTGGAGAAAGGTTTGGCACAGATAGCTGATAAACGCCCTCTCATCCACGGTGCAACCAAGAATAACTGGAGTGAGATGGCGGATCTAGCGCTGAAGTATGAATGCCCATTGGTAGCCTACTCTCCCGGGGACCTGGACACTCTCAAGAGTATCGTTCTGACCTTGGAGGCGAGTGGATTGACTAATATTGTACTGGACCCGGGCACACAGCCCATCGAGTACATGGCCGACAACATGAACACGTTCACGGCACTTAGATTGGATGCAATCAACGAGGAAGAGGAAGGCTTGGGTTATCCATTGCTTGGAGCACCGATGGCGGCATGGGCTGTCAAGGAAGAAGACCCCATTCTAAACGAGTGGAATGAGGGGATACTTGCGGCTTCGCTCATCACCCGGTTCACCGATATGATTGTGATCCACGGGATCAGCGGCTGGGCTTTACTGCCCCAGGTGTTCCTCAGGTCAAACCTTTACACCGACCCAAGGAAACCGGTGTCAGTTGAGGCAGACCTCATACCAATTGGCGAGCCAACCGAGGACTCACCCATACTCATGACCACCAACTTTGCGTTAACCTACTATACGGTAGCCAACGATATCGAGAACGCAAAGGTGGACAGCTACCTCCTGGTAGTTGACAGCGAGGGCATGAGCGTGGAGAGCGCAGTTGCAGGACGCAAGATGACCGCAGACACAGTGGCTGAGGCAATCAAGGAGTTCAAACTGGCGGAGAAGGTGAAGCACAGGAACCTCATCATCCCCGGCAGGTCCGCCCGATTAAGCGGCGAGATACAGGAAGCCTCAGGGTGGAGTGTATCTGTCGGACCCCTTGACTCCAGTGGTATAGCCAAGTACGTCGAGGAGAAGTGGAACCCCTACCCCGAGTAGGCTAAACCCATTTTATGTAACAGTCGGGGGCACCCGCGCCCCCAATCAACACCCTATAGCGGGGATTTTTCCCAATAATCTCTTCAAGAACACCTCTGAACTCGATTCTTTCCCCTACCTCAAACAGGCTTCCATAGAGTCCCTCAAACGAGACCACCTCAGAGATGTCCTCGTCGATGTCAATATCTTCTACGCCGTAAACCGCAGGCAGGTAGATGGATTCCCAGTTCTCTGACACTGTAGCTGTTCCTTTCACGATTTTTTTCCTGTGGTAGATGTTGTCCCCGTAGATTTCATTGATCTCTTCATCTGTCTTTGTCGGGTGGACCGAGAAATATGTGCCATCCATGTACCCATAGTTCCACCTCTTCTCCGCGATTCTCTTAAGATCGTCAACGCTCAGCGGGAACTTTTCAGCCCTGCTCCTTACCCAGCCCTCTTTTTCAGTTGCAGAGGTTGGTTTGACGTGTCCACTCTCAGTTTTCAATTCATTTAGGGTATCAATGAGTCTCATTGATGCGTCGTGCCCGTAGACTGTGAGGTCGATGTCGCTGAATGTTGGGTTATGTGTGCCAGTGAGTATGCTTCCCGTTACTCCGAGGTTGTCTTTGTCGCCGAGAATCGTGGCTAGGTCCAGGAGTTTCTGCTCAAGGGCGTCCGCTACTCCCCTTGAAGTGATCTCCTTGAGTTTCTCCCTTGGAATGTAGTTTTGTTTAACGTGGGTCTTAGGCACCCATGAAACTGTGATGTTGCGGACAGGGCACTCGTACAGGTACTGGGGGTACTTCTCCCTGAGGTACGCGTACGTGTTCTCGACCTGGCTCACATGGTAGAATGGCAACGTCCTGCTGTACCGTTGCCCATCTTTTCCCCATTTTCCGTCGGGTGATGGGGCGTATTTGAGGTACGCTGTGTAGCCGTCCGGCGGGTGGAGGTATCCAACCACGCAGAAAAGGTGGTCGTCCACCGTCTTTATGAAATCCCTGTCCTTCGGCTTCATTGTACTCACCTGAGCTTCATGAGCACGTGGTCTATTAGAGCCTCGGTTATGTCCAGTTCCGTGACTGATTGGAGTCCCTCCCATCCCGGTGTGCTGTTGAGTTCAATCACGTAGGACTTGTCCTCGGTCTCGATTATATCAACTCCAGTGTACATCAGCCCCAGTTTCTCCGAGGCTTTCAGGCTCATCTCTTTTGCCTCATCGCTGGGTGTGTACGGCTTGGCTTTCCCTCCACTGCTTATGTTTGTCTTCCAATCATCCGAGACCCGCTGCATCGAGGCGACCACCTGCTCTCCTATTGTGAAGACCCTGATGTCCCTCCCGCCGTGTGGGATGAATTCCTGCAGGTAGTAGATGCTCTTGGTCATCTCCAGCGCCCTGAAGATCCTGTACGCGATGTCCTCGCTGGTCACCCTGGTGATTCCCATTCCAAGTGATCCGAACAGTGGCTTGACAACAACGTCCCCTCCAAGCTCGTTGAAAGCCTTCATCGCCTCTACGAAGCTCTCGGTCACGATGGTCCGTGGAGTGTTGATACCCGCGTCCTCAAGCAAAGCAGATGTATAGTACTTGTCCACCGCCTTCTCGATGCTCCTAGCGGGGTTGATGACCGTGACTCCCATGTCCTCAAGGCGTCGCAGTGCATCCATCCTGTAGAAAACCTGCTCAGCGGTGCCCCCTGGTACCCGTCTGACGATGACTGCATCATAATCATCGACGCCAAAGCCCCTGACGGAGACCCTTGGTGTGCCACCGATCCTTGCCTGTAGCTTGGTGATTGGGAGGAGGTATGCCTCTGCTCCCCTTTTTTCAAGCTCCTTCAGCAGTCGGGATATGTGCCACTCTTTCCTGTCTGAGCCTATGACGCCTATCTTCAAGTGAACATTCCTCATGTCTTGACCAGTATCTCGGAGTTTCCGCCGACGGCTAGGTCGCCCCTGTATCTTTTCATTGGTTTATCTATGTAAGGTGTCGTGTCGATGCCAAGGTTTTCCGATAACTGCTTGAGGTAAAGCCTCATGAACGTGGGGTTGAAGGTGGTATCGTACCTGTACGTCGGTAACATCTCCTCCACGCCACCGAAGCATGCGATGAAACCGCCGTTGCCCTTCGCCTGGGCTCCAACCCTTATCCCTGCCTTACCGAAGACCATAATCTCACCTCCGTTCATGTGGACTCCTGTGAATGACCCCGTGTCACCTGTGATCACGATCATTCCTCGCCTCATGAATGAGCCCACCTCTGTCCCGGCGTTTCCGTTGATAAGGATGCATCCGCCTGTCATGCCCTCTGGGCTGCCCCTGTAGGCGGCACCAACAAGGTTACCAGCGTCACCGAGGACTCGAATAAGCCCACCTTTCATCTCAGCTCCGCACCAGTCCCCGACGTTTCCGGTGACAGTGATGTCTCCGCCCTCCATCTGGGCTCCAGTGTGCATACCTGCGTCTCCCTGAATCACTATGCGACCCGCAGTCATCTTCTCGCCGATGTGCTTGATGTGTCTGGCATCCCCATCTATCACTATTATCTGTTCCGCTGGGGTTTCTGAGACCTGTCCCTGGGCGTGGATGTACTCCTTCATGGGGTAAACCGTGTTCCCGTAGTAGACCTCCAGTTCCCTGACCTCCTGCAATGTCTTGCCAGCGAAATTATCGGGCGAGATTACATCCGCCTCGATTGGTATGCTACTGAAACCCCGTGGGGTAAGTACAAGTTTCTTCATCTCAGACACCCTCCACACTCTCCTTCAAACTCATCTGGAATTTCCCCAGTTTCCCGTCAAAGTTGACGGCTGTAATCCATTTCACACCCTCAACCCTTGTCGCCGCGTCCACTCCAACACCCATTGCTTTCATCACGGATGCCTGGTCCAAGCCGTTGATTACCACCTCAAGCACCGAGTTGACGCCCTCCGGCACCTTACTCTCCTTGAAGCTGTGTTTTATGGCAGGGCAGAACGGCGTGTTTGTGCTTGCCCGTAGGAACGGGTACTGTGACCCAACCTTGCTGCCACTCCTGCAAAGCCCACCCGGGAAAGGCGTAACCACCCCCGGTACTTTATGGATCGCGTCAATGGCTGCCTCAGATGCTATTAGTGTGGCTTCCTCTGTCTCCCCCATCACGAGGAAGTTACCGCCGGCAACCGCCTTCTTGGCCCCAATCTTTTCCTCTATGAGGAACTCGCCCTCCATGACTGGTATCCTCCAGAAACGTTTCCTGCTCTGCCAGCCGTCGCCCATACGCATCTTAACTTGGTACTTGTCGCCGAAGAACCTGATGCTCTTCCCGATGTCCAGCATGGCGTCTGCCTCGTTGTCTGGTAACCCATTGTAGACAGCTGTGGTTGGACACGTCAAGACGCACTGTCCGAGCCTGCTCAGCATAGCCCTTGAGAGTTTTCCCCTTGAGAACCCATAAATCATCACCATTGTGCCTGGTCTGCCATCGGGGGACTCGTCCAAAGTTATCTCCCGTTCGATGGCTGCCTCGCAGTCACAGGCGATCACGCTTGTAGCGAAACCAGTCATCGACGTTGCCGCGATGTTCGCCCATTTCTGCGTCGCCGCTGTTATTATCAACCTGCTTCCCCACATGGAGAAGCCCTCGGCAAAGGTGTCCTCCACCTGAACTCCGTTAAGTTCAAAACTCATTTCCATTCCCCTCCGGCTTTGTGGACCTTCTGAACCGGTGTGTACACGTCCTCCACCGGGTAGTTCCTTAGGCTCACCGTGTAGTACCGTTTGAAGTCTCGTTCAAGGTCCTTCATGAGGTCCGCTTCCACCTTTTCAGGTATCTTCGCGTCAACCCAGTGGGTCGCGCCCAGTGGTGTGGCAGTGACTACTCCGTCCTTCACCACGACCTGTCCACCCTTGACCGTGTAACTGGCCTTGGCGAACGCCTTCTCCAGTTCCCTGTACCTGCTTGGTCTCCACTCCGTTGGGTCGAGGTCATAGACCGCCACATCGGCGTCTGCCCCAACTCCAAGATGTCCTTTATCCTTTAACCCGAGGGCTTGTGCTGTACCCGCCCTTGTGACGACTGCCAGCTCGTTGAAAGTGTACTCGCGGTAGTTGTCTGCGAGCCCAGTTCGTCTGAGGCACGCCTTGTTTAGCGTACGCATGGTGTCGGTTCTTGCCTGCCTGCTCATGAGCCACGCCATGACCTTGGGGTAATAGGTGAAGGGTCCCCCGTTGGGGTGGTCCGTTGTCATGTATACCTTCCACGGGTCCTTGATCATGAGTGCAAGCTCTAGCCCTATGCCCCACTGGACAGTGTTCGCGAGGTTATTCTTCTTGAACTCGTATGGCACGACTCCCGCTCCTGCCTCCATCTCCACATCGCTGTTGACCCACTTGTTGCCCGTCATGTTCCAGAGAGCGAACTGCCATGGGCCATCCCCTGTCATGGTTGTGGTGTCAGTGAAGATGAGTTGGCCCAGGTCTAGGGTCACATGATCGTTGGCGTTCACGTACTTTGCGATATGTGGCGCTCCGGATTTTACGTTCATCCAGTTGTCCCCAGCCAGCGCATTGAACTGACAGTGTACCACGTGAACCGTGGTCTTTCGCCCCTTCTTTGGCTTGATTGCCTTGGCTACCTCCATGGTCTCGATGGTTGTCTTGTAGTTCCCCGGCATCCCTAGGTTGTTGCAGTGCAAGTGGATGGTGTGGGGTAAGCCGAGCTCCTCGTTTGCTCGTGCTAGCCCTGTTACTATCTGCCTTGGGGTAATGTCATAGTCTTCGACGTTTCCGTCGAGGCCGAACACGTTTCTGCCCCATTTCCAGTTTTCAACCCCTCCCGGGTTGACTATCTTGACGGCGTACCCCCTTGTTGCCCTGAGCATCCAAGCTACGAATGCCTTGAGTTTCTCGTGGTCCCCCTCTTTCACATATTTTAACGTGAAGTAGTTGTTCCCGAAGAGGGTGAACGCCGCCTTGTCGATGATTGGTATATCCGCAAGTTCCTCGTGGACGTGTCTTGCCCCAAGAGGGGGCATGGCTGCCTCCATGACGCTGGTGTACCCCATCTGGGCGTACCTGTAACCCGTGACAAAGGTGGATGGGCAGCTGTATCCGACTCCACTCCGTGTGACGCTGCTCTTCTTAACAACATCCTTCCTGTGGTCCTCAGGACGCATGAGGCGCCCAATGTTGATCTTACTTCCAGCTATGTGGCTGTGGAGGTCAACCCCTCCGGGCATAACTATCTTACCTGAGGCATCAATCTCTTTCGCGTCCTTGACGAAGTTCACTATTTTGCCCTTGCTCATGGAGATGTCCATGATTTCTCCGTCTATGCCGTTCAGTGGGTCGTAGACGTACCCGTTCTTGATGATTATGTCTTTCATTTCGCTGCCTCCTTCAATCCATTGAGAATCAAATCCAAGATGTGCTCATCCGAGAACACTCCCTCCGGTGGCTCAACCAGTTTTGATAATCTGAGAGCCACACCGTCCATCCTGTAAGCCGTTCCATCCGCCTCTATCCCGGCGGTTGCTACAGGGATCACTACCTCGCTGAGCATGGTTGTCGGCGTTTTCTTCTGTTCAAGCGTGACCACCGGGATCTTTGCCAGATGCTTCGCCGCGTCCACAGGGAAAGTCGCTGCCGGGTCTGATGCGATTATGAGCGCTGCGTCCACCTCCCCGGAAGCCAGCAGGTCTACTGCAGTGAACTCACCGGGATTGTACCTTGGGTATCCCCTGCTGAAATCAACGGCGTAGGGGTGACCCGTCTGCCATGTGAATACAGTGTTAGCCCCTGCCACGTTGTAGTGGCCCCTCATTGGGGTTAAAACGAACTTTGTCTTCCTGTTCATCTCAGAGACCAGTCCAACAGCGGCGTCGATGTTCATGTGACGTCCCTCGCTCTGGGTCAAACCTAGCCCGAAGAACACGGCCCCGAATTTTGCCTCGGACATCTCTGTCACCAAGGCTTTTAGTTCATCAATTGGAATTCCTGCGACCTCATCGACATCGATTTCCTCACCGCGTACCAGCGCCCTCATTGTCTGGAGCACCTCATAGTCGCCATTTGGCTGGATTTGGATGAACTTGTCAGCCATCCTAGCTGTCCTCGTCTTTCTGACGTCAACCACGACGACTTTCCTTGCCTTCCTACCCTCGACGTACATCCCCTTTGGCATCACCGAGTAACGGGTGATGTGTCTCAGGTGTGCCTCGGTGGGGTTCGCTCCCCAGAAAACAACCATATCAGCCCTATTCATGATCTCCCCGAGGGAAGCCTTGGACTCACCCACCTGTTGAAGCGCCAGAATTGTGGGGCCATGGCACACGGAAGCGGTGTTATCAACAACGCCTCCGGTGACCTCTGCTATCTCAATAGCCTTGCTGATGGCTCCGCACTCGGTGGAGCTGAGACCATAAATCAAGGGTCTTTTTGAGTGGGATAATATCTTAATCGCGGCGTCAACCGCTTCTTGAATGTTTTTTTTCTCGTTATGGGCGGTAGCTGAAGAAACTCTGTGTTTCCCATGGTTCATGAACTTGGATCTGGACACGACGCATCCGTTTTTGATGTCAGTAACATGACCACCATCAACGGTAACCACAAGATCATCACATAGGCACCCGCAGAAGGGGCAAACGACGTCAACTTTCTCCATTAGCCTTCCTCCCTCAGGGATTCAACGATCTCCTCAAGCAACAGTACCTTCCCCCCAGGCTCAACCATAGCTGGAATCCCTTTCATTAACGGCATGCCGGTGCTCCCTGTTCCAGATGCGTATACCTGATTCGCCCAAGGACCGTATGGAAAGAATATAATCCCGGAATCGAGTCCCTCATCGCCCTCCCAGTGTACCGTCACCGATCCATGGTCAGTGGCAACAGTTACAGGGTCTCCTTCATTGACTCCTAGTTTCTCAACATCTCCCGGACATAACTGGACCATGCATACGCTGTTGATGTATGCCTCTGAGGGCTTACCTTCCTCCAGACCTATCCCCTGCTTCGCGGTTCTCCCCGAGATGAGAGTGACCTCGATCTTTGTCAAGACAACAACCTCCTATTTGCACGAGTTCTTGATTATTTCATCATTAATTTTCCCGTGGGTGAACGTTGCACCTGTCTCTGCGCAAGTCAGCGTTATCGCCGCTGGCGCGAATAGCGCTGGGTCTACCTGCGTGAAATCAAAGTCCACTGCCTTGTATATCTCGTAACTTGTCTTACCATAGTCCTTGCAGTTGGAGCTCGGTGCCTTCTCTGCTATCTCTTTGAGCAGGTCCTCAGATTCGTCTACCACGTAGCTGGTGACTCCACCATAGGTCAATGCATCCTCCGCCCTACCCATGGCTATTCCTACGTCAGGGTGAACAGGCATAACCGGCGCATATCCCGCACCGTACATCACCTTCTTCGGGTCCAAACCCAGGATGTCAAGTCTGAAAAGTCCCGTTTCAACGATCCTTCCTGATATCTGTACCATTCCTGCTAGGCTTGTGGTAGATGTTAGTACCATTACCACGTTCGCTGGATCAACGTTCGCCCTCTCCGCGATATAATATGCGGCAGAGTCAGGTGGCAACTCCTCTGTCTCCATTAACAGAACAGCGACATCCGCCTCATCCCTGTACTTGATCTTCTTGAAAACGTCCTTGGGCTTGTTCGCCAAAGCCCGTGCCGGTCCAGACCCGTCAGCCGTGTAACCCTCGGGCTTTATTCTCCAACCTGCTAGCTGTGCGCCGAACAACGCAATAGCTGGGCTATCCGTGGACACAACCACCGATGGGAGCTGTAATCCTCCATAATCCGCGTACTGTAGCTCCGCAGTACCTAAACCGCCCATGGCTATGCGAGTGACCATCAACCCCGCTTCATATCCCCCGTGGACCTCGACCCCTGTGTCTATCACAGTCGCACCGGAGGGGAGCTTTGTTACCCCTACCCTGTAATACTCAGGGTTATTGATGAGCTTCTCAGCCAAGCTGTACGCCAGTTTGTTAATACTCAACATTTCAGAACGAATTTACTCTGTTTTACCTTATCTATACCTTTTACGGTCAATTGACGCCAAACCGTGCTTACTTGTCCATGTAATCCACGACAAGTCCCTCTTGGGTCAGGACATACCTGTCATCACTGTTTTTCTCAACGCAGAAACCGTCTACCAACATGGACAGGTGCCAATCCAGTGTCTTCAGGTCCAAACCCACGTCCTCGGCAATCGACTCGGGATTGCTGTTGCCCTCCTTCATTGACCTGAGGATGTTACGACGAATCGGGTTGTTGATTGCCCTTAGGTAACGCCTGTGACGGTCCTTTGTCTCCTCCATTGATCCGCCAACTGTCTTGCTCGGGTCGTCAGACATGGTTCTCAATCAAGACTGGGCATGTCAAGGATAAAAACTGATGTTAGAGCAGGGCAGATATGATGAATTTCTCGATCACGGTATGGGTTGCGGGTTCAAACATTGACTCGAATTCAAGTTGATTAGTGTCCAGCACCAAGACGGTGTCCAACCCGGATTTTCCTCCCGCTATCGCGATGAACTTACCCTCTACAATTTCTCTATTCTTGGCGATAAACGCGGCCTCCATGGCGGCTTTAACCCCGGTTCCTATATTGAGTAGGATTTCCTTCACCTCACGCGAGTCCTGTATCACCAAATCGGCTTCTTCAACAGGGATCACTTTTTGTTTTTTCATCTTCTTCTTGACGTCGTCCCCGTAGAAAAACTCGGTGACGCTGACCACCTGTACTCCTTTTCCAAGGTCCTCTGATAGCTTGATTGCTTTTTTTCCTCCCCTGCTGGCGATAACAACCGTGTTTATGCCTCTAGCCTCGACAGCTTTTCTCACCTTATCAATAATCTCGGCGCTCAAGAACGTTCATTTACTGCTAACGGGGATTGAATAATAACATTTTCCAGTGCATTTAACGGTCATTGAAAATTAAATAAATGAGTGCCCAAATAGGTTACATGGTGATTCTAGTTGAGCAAAGAGTATAGTGAGTTCTGCAAGGTTCCCTGTAAGGCACTGATGAACAAGGCACCGCCCATTGCATCAGCTACAGAGAACTTGGTGGAGTTGACAAACCGGTTACTGGACATAGACTACAAGGCGGTTGTAGTGTACGAGGACAAAGAGCCCATTGGGCTTGTAACTGTGAATGATATCATGAAGTGGCTTGTAAGGGCCGAGAACAGGGAGCAGGTCATGGTAAAAGACCTTGTGACGGTCCCTTTGGTAATGGTTGGGCTTGAGACCCCACTCCAGGAAGCCCTGAGTATCATGGAGAAATACGCCATAAATCATGTTGGGGTCCACGAGGACAAGATACTGAAGGGTCTGCTGACGCAGGAAGGGGTTAAACAGATCTGTACGATGTATCCCCACTACCTGAAGCAGTACATGACCGGCTAAGGTCTCCAGTCCGTGAGTAGCAGGAGGAAGACAGAGGCAGCCGTAAGGTCTGCTGTTGTTCCCGGGTTCAGGGAACCGTTTTCTTTTGATAGTTCTTCGTCTAGCTCATGAATCATTTTCATACCGTTCTTACTGGACGCACCGCCTGCCTGAAGGATCATTTTCGCCCTTTCACTGACCTTTTTTGCTTCACTCAGACCTTTTTTTCTCTGGATTAGGGAATCTGGGTGGTCTGACAGAATCTTTAGGAATGTATCCAGTGTCGCTTCGTTGATGTTGGACCCCTCTTCAAGTCTTCCCATTAGATACGGGTATCCTTCAGTGAACGTGATGTTGAAATCGGTTACCCATTCACTGCAGATGGCGTCTCGTTCCTTGCACTTGCTGAAGACCTCACGTGGGGTGACTCTATCTTCGATTATCTTGTCCTTAGAGGAGTCGTTTTTAACGTCAAGCTCGTCTGAGTGCCCAAGGTTCTCGGTGGACATCGCGGCGTCAATCGCCCTATAGATATTCAGTGAGTCATGTGGAGTGGCAGCCTGAATTATTTCATGTAGTACCGATCTCAACTCATCCAGATCCACTTGTCCTTCTTTCATGACGGAGCCAGCTGCCGCTGCAATTGGAGTGAATAGCAGAATGATACCAAGGTTCACGTTTCCCCCTTTCTGCCAGTTCATCATGTCAGCTACTGCCGAGTTGATGCACTCACCCAAGCCAAGTTTACTCCAATCTCTGGTTTCTCGTCCTTTCTCAGCTATTTCCATCATTCTAGCGGAAAGCGAGACACTGCCTGCGAGGAAGTGCTCGTATTTTGTATCAGTGAAATCCCTTGTCCTGTGAACATTCCCTGGTTTGGGGTAAGCTGAGACCTCAAGCAGGGCAGCTAAAGAAGCGCATCCTCCAACAAGTTCCCCAATTCTTGCGCTCAAAATGACTCACACACTACTCCGTTATTTATCTTATTAAGTTCAACAATAAACAGTATAGCACCATGAACAGCGATTTCAACGAGGGTGATTACATTCTCACCGTTGATGGGCTGTTCTTCGCCGTCAAGGGCAGCGTACACCCCGATGAACTAATTATCGGGATACTCCGTTACGTCCCTGACCCAGAAGGTGACAGGAATATAGGCGACATAACTTACAGTCGCGTCTATGATATCGGCTCAACCACCGAGTATCTGTGGAAAAACCATCCAAAATACATCAACCATATCCCGAGGCTGGGAGTTGAACTCCAATCAATTCCCGTAGACCAAATAATCAGCCATTTTGATCCTCGAAATAGGATAAGTTCAATCTTGGAGAACCCCAGATACGGGGTTGATGTCGTACTCACCGAGTTCGTAAAAGCCCTCAACGTTCCCTCAACCAGTATCGGAGTAACCGGCTCCCTTCTAATCGGTGCTCAGAACGATGACTCCGACATCGACATCAACATCTACGGACTTGAAGACTCCCAGAGAGCATACGAGGCATTAAAGAAAATACGGGAGACCCTTGACTGGGTCCAGCCCTTAGAGGGTGACCTCTTTGATTCAGTCCTCAAATCACGATGGGGTGACACTGGGCTTCCCTGGGACCGTTTCTCGGGGATCGAGTCAAGGAAGATGCTTCATGGGTTGGTGCATGGGTGCGAGTACTTCATTCGGCTACTGGTGCCAGATGATAAGTATGTCTCAAGGCCAGTCAAGAAAGCAACAATCAAGGCAGTGGTTACAGACGATTCAGGGTCAATCTACAACCCATGCATCTACGGGGTGGAACCAGTCAATGAATCACACTCAATAACCGAGTTGAAGAGCTACAGAGGCAAGTTCACTGAACAGGTGAAGACCGGTGACTTAGTGGAGGCACGTGGAACCATCGAGGAAGTAACGGGTCCAGACGGTGTGTTTTACCGGTTAATGTTAGGTGGAAGTGGAGATTTCCTTTTACCCGTCGCTTAAAGGATTTATACTGAACTGCCAAGTATAGTACAATCCCCCTGTTGGTGTTTATGATTAAAACAGACATAAACGAGTCATTATCCAAACTAGGGTTCACGGAGAACTGCATAGTCGAGACCATACTGGTGACCAGTAACCTCGATGGGAGCCCAAACATAGCGCCCATGGGGATAACAAAACGCGATAAATCATTAATCGTCAAGCCCTTCAAGACCAGCCAAACATACGAGAACCTACGCCGTGGCGGCTTGGTTATCATCCACATATCCCACGACCCTCTCCTGTTCTTGAATACCGCGTTCAAACAGGAGTTCAGCCAGCAAACAGATATGGTCAAGGACACTGACGCGAGTATTCAAGCCGAGATTACAGGGCTGATACATGAGGATGACCTCCGCGCATCATTCAGGCTCTCTCCATCAAGCCTTGAGATCCAAAACTCCGCACCAACTGTATTCAGCAGGGGAAGGGCTGAGGCAATTGAGCTCGTGATAAACGCCACAAGGCTCCAGGTACACAAAACGGAAAACCGCGACCATGAAGTCCAGCTTATCGTAACTAAAATTAGGGAAAACATTGAAATTATCAACCGGGTATCCGTCGAAGGAACCTCTGAACACAAAGTGGTCGAGGCAGTCAAATCGTTGAGTAAAAAGTGGGGTGTCGATATCTGAAAGTAAACATATGTACGCCTTCTCGTCTACATTTTGGGTTATTCGATATGCGCGGTGACCAGGGACGCCTCTATGGAAGCGCCGGAGTGGCAATCCAGAGACCACGTCTGACCATCACCGCCGAGGAAGCCGACGAGACGGTAATCACCGGTAAAAGGTCAGACCGGGCACAGGAAATCATCTCACAGATACTTGAAAAAAACACGATCGATGCCGGGGTACACCTGGATATCAAGGAAGATATACCCGAACACCAAGGATTCGGATCGGGCACCCAGTTCTCGATAGCCATCGGCACCGCCCTAAACAGGATATTTGATCTGGGCTTGACCTACGAGGAAATAGTCCTTGGGCTGGGAAGAGGGAAAAGGTCAGGGATAGGCACCCATAGTTTTCAAAAAGGCGGGTTCATCGTGGATGGAGGGCACTCCATTGCTAACCCGGATAAAATTCCACCCCTGATCCACAGAAGCGACGTGCCCGATGACTGGTTTTTCGTCGTATGCATCCCAGAAATCAACACAGGAATTAGCGGGACTAGCGAGACCAACGCATTTAAGAAACTAGAGCCACCGCCCTCATCCCTTATCGCGGATGTATCCAGACTAGTCCTGATGGGAATGATTCCATCCATAGTCGAGAAGGATATCACCACCTTCGGGGACACCATGACCAAGCTCGACACCATGTTCGGAGAATACTGGGCTACAATGCAGGGAGGAGTCTACTCGCACCCGAGAATCGGGGAATGTGTAAACAAATTACTATCCATTGGTGCCTACGGCGCAGGTCAGAGCTCATGGGGGCCCACACTTTATGGGCTTGCCGAGGGAGAAACTCAGGCAAAAAACCTCACCAGTGAGATGGGAGAGTTCCTAAACACTGGACCAAACAAGGGAACCGTATTCGTTACACGAGCCGACAACGAAGGAGCCAAGATAAACCAAAGGTGATGCTGTGAAGATACTGATTGTTACTGGGACCCTCGCCGCTGAGACTATACGGGATAAAACCCGGGCACTCAAACACGAGGTTGATGTTCATCCTCTCCCAGTAACTGTAGCCGCCTTCATTTCACCGGATTACGCCGCTGAGCGACTGTCCGGAATGGACCTAAAGTCGTATGATATGATTCTTCTACCCGGGACTGTGAACGGTGATGTAACAGTCGTAGAAGAAGCCACAGGAGTACCCACTTTCAAAGGGACCATACACGCATCAGATATTCCATTAATCCTCTCACTGGACCTAGAGTTCAGCAAAACCGTGTCCGCGTCAATAGTTGCACAGGATGCACTTGAAAAGCAGGCAAGAAAAGACGTGACCGAAGCCGAGGACGACTGGAAGGATATTATGTCCTCACAAGGTGGACTAGTGATTGGAGGAAAACTACCTGTTTCCAATGGATTGCCCATGCGGGTTCTGGCTGAGATAGTAAACGCCCCCACTCTCACATTAGATGCAATCAAAGAACGAGCCCATTACTATGAGTCACAAGGAGCGCACCTGATTGACATCGGCATGATGGCAGGTGTGTCAAAACCAGAGATAATATCCAAGATCATTGAAGCGATTAGAGACACAGCTGATTTACCCATCAGCATCGACACCCTGAACGTCGAAGAGATAAAAGCCTCAATCGACGCCGGGGTAGACCTCATACTGAGTCTTGACGCCGGAAACATGGACGCAGTGGCGCCTCACATCGGTGATGAAGCCGTTGTAATCCTCCCCACGAACATGAAGGAGGGTTATTTGCCCAAGACCGCTCAGGAAAGGGTGGAAAAACTCTCATGGCTAGTCAAGAAAGCCCAGAGCCTAGGCATCAACAATATTATCGGAGACCTTGTCGTTGAACCGCTTCTGAACCCGGGGCTCTTGGAGGGCTTGAAAGCATACGATTTGTTCCACCGGAAACACCCGGATATCCCACTGCTGTTTGGAATAGGCAACGCAGTGGAGCTCATTGACGCAGACAGCCCCGGAGTGATAGCATCCCTCACCGCTCTAGCAAGGGAAGCAGGCTCAAACATGCTCCACATTCCCGAATACAGCGTAAAGGCAAGGGGGAGTGTGAGTGAAGCTATCAAAGCCTCCCACATGATGTTCCTAGCCGAGAAAAGGGGAACCGTGCTGAAGGACCTTGGACTAGACTTGTTGTTGTTGAAGGAAAAACGCTGGACCGAAAACAAGTACACATTGAACGAAGATTCTCTTCAAACACTTCAAGGCGTAGGAGAAACCGAGTATAACCCAGACCATACGGGGTGGTTCAACATCCACGTGGATAGAAAAGAAAACCAGATAGTCGCCGTCTTCTACCCATCAGGGTCAGATGAGCCCACGGTTATTGTAAAGGGAGATGACTCACGGGTCGTCTACCAGACGATTATCCGCAAAACGTTAATCACAAAGCTTGACCACGCCGCGTACCTGGGAAAGGAGCTGGAAAAAGCATCCATAGCCCTCAAACTGGGCAGGTCCTACGTCCAAGATAACCCGCTGTTCTAGACTACCCTGATTAACGTGATTGGGAAATGGTCTACCTTTTCAATCATCTCCCATGTGACCCCAGTCAACGAGGTTTTCATGTTTTCGGACATACTCCAAACAGTCCTCCCAGCGCCTCCACCGCACAACCTGTGGAAGAGATTGGCGTACCAGAGCGCCCTGTCTGGGTTCACAGGTTCTCCCGATATTGCAATTGGCGTCTGCCTCGCCTTAAACCCGAATAACCGACCAATGATAAACGTGAAAACCCCTCCAATGTGCACGAGTCCCGGTGTATCCACCTTTCTTGGCGCCAGATGCACATTCCTCCATGAATGAGTGGTGTCCCCATCCATTATTATCACCGTGACCTTCTTGCCCGCCCTGTCTCTGATAGCCTCCCTTACTTTTTCCGCGAACTCAATTGGTTTTCTTAGCGGTAAGCTCACGTAGGTGTATGGCAGGTTACTGGCGTCGATCCCTCCCTCGCTGTAATGTCGTAGGGATTGGAGGAGTCCAACGTGCCATAACGCTGTTTGTTTATGAGCCGCCCCCTCCGCGGGGTAATTCTTCAGGTTCATTCTGGTTTGGTCTTTTAATCCGGTTAACTTGCCTAGTGGACCAGCCCAAACCAGTCTTGTCCAGAACCCAGCAAGAAACTTGGCTACAACACCGGGTTTTGCCCCTGCTTCATCGAAGATGTTCCCAATTGCCGTGGAGATGGCTTTCTCGCTGAGCGCGACAATGTCCCCGTCTCTAAGAAATGGCTTGGCTCTCTCAATAATATCCGTGATGTAATCTGCTCCGGGTCTCCAATACCGCGTCTTGAACGTGATGGTCTGGAGTCTCAGGGGTCATCCCTCATGGCTTGTATCTTTCTAGAAGGTATTTCTTCAGCTCATCAACGGCCTGAACCGCAGGTGCATTCTCATCGTAGTCAATAACCGGCACACCATCCATGTCCGCGTCCGCAACCGTCTGGTCATAGGGTATAATTGAGATAATTGGGACCCCCAACTCAGCCATCTTTGACCTGACAAACTCCTCGTCCTTGGGTCTCAAAACCTTGTTACCAACCGCCAGAACTGTCTCCACCTCGATCTCCTCAGCCATCCTGAGGATGCGCTTCACCGTGTCCACAGACTTCATCCTGGGCTCGATGACCACCAGCATGGCGTCCATCCTTCTCGCAGTACCCCTGCCGATGTGCTCAAGCCCAGCCACCATATCCATCACAAGAACCTCGCCTCTCTGGATCAGCATATGCTGCAGGAGAACCCTGAGCAGCGCGTTTGCCCCGCACATACAACCTGAACCACCACCCTTCACGGTACCCATGACAAGAAGTTTCACGTCATCAGGTGCGTTCACCGCGAACCTGTCCACGATATCGTTGACCCTGGGATTCATGTTGAACATATTTCCAAGGGCTTCTTCCGGGGCGACCCCCGTTTTCTCCTTGACCAGTGCCTCGTTCTCGGATAACGGCTGGATGTTGTTTGCCTTCTCGTACTCGATGCCAAGGCTGTAGCCCAAGTTCAGGTTAGGGTCGGCGTCAACCGCTAGGACACTATAACCACTTCTCGCAAGAAGCCTAGACAATGTGGCGGAGACGAAAGTTTTCCCCACCCCTCCCTTACCTGCGACAGCTATCTTCATGTCTAATATCCTGCCTTTTCGAGTATTTTCTTAACTGACTGGTAAGCTGGTGACGTTCCCGGGATGTCCAGCAGCGATTTTCCTTCGATATTGTACTCGTATATCTGGGGGTCTCCCTCAACCCTCCCCAGGAACGTGAAAGGCTGTTTTTCCGCCTCCTTCTCAAGGCTCTCCGGGAACCTGTACCCGCCCACGATGTAATAATCATCGAATTGGATGTCCACCTCGTTCATAATCTTGAATGACCGCTTGGCGTTGTCAAAGCTCTTCTTCGACGGGTCAAGAATGTTGAAGACAGCCTTGACCTTCTTTGTGATCCTCCTGTTGAGGTGCTCCACACCCGCTGGGCTGTCCACTATGACGTACTCGTAGTTCTTGCCCCACATGTTCATGATCTGTCCTAGGGACCTGTCTGGCAGACAGTAACAGCCCTCGATCCACTTGGTCCCGATTCCTATGAAATCGTAGAAATCCCTGCCCTCCCAGAGCGACTCTTGGAAGATGTATGGCTCAATCTTCTCCATGGGCGTCATGCCGCTCATGGTCGCCATCTTCCTTGTTTCCAGGATCTCAGACAACACATCGGCTATGCTCCTCTTTCCCTCAGCCTCAAGATCCAAACCAATCATCTCAGCGAGGCTCTCATCCGGATCAGAGTCAACCAGTAATACGGGCTCCACGCCTTTCTCACCCATATACCTAGCCATCATTGTAGTGAATGTGCTCTTACCTGTGCCACCCCTACCGGTGACTACAATTGTGCCCTTGTGTTTACCCATGGCTCTCGTCCTTAATTGAATCCCTGAGAATTTCAGTTTTTACCCAAAGACGGGAAATACTCCTTGTCCCCCGGGACGTAGAGGGCCTTACTGTACTCCTCGATGAACTCAAGATCCACGAGAAGGTCCACGTAGACCATGTTCTTGGCCACCTCAGCAGCCTCCTTTCTCTTATCCTTTGAGAGAAGCGTCGCGTATGCCCCTGAAAGTGACCCGTTCCCAAGTGGATGGTACACCCCGTTGGGGAACTCGGGGAAAATGCCCATCCTTGTCGCGTTTTTCATGTCCGTGAATGTCCCGAAAGCGCCCGCCAGGTAGATGTTCTTCACATCATCTACCCCTATCTTGAGCTTCTTCATCAACACGGTGACCGCCCCGCATGCAGCTGCCTTTGAGTCTATGACGTAATCGAGGTCAGCCTGTGTCAGGATGATGTCTCTTCCTACATTGGTCTCCTCTGCAGGGACTACTAGGTACTCTAGACCCCACTTTCCTTCCCTCACATTGGGCATACTCGCCACGAATTTACCTGAGAAATCCATTACACCCACCCTGAACACCTCAGCGACAAGGTCTATGAGGCCTGAGCCGCAGATTCCCTTCGCCGGGGCGTCCCCAATAGTGGAAACCTCGGCTTTCTTCGTCACGGAGTCGATGGTAACATGGTCTATGCCTCCGATAGCCGCCCTCATCCCATGTCTGACCCCTTCACCCTCAAAAGCTGGGCCACTCGCGCAGCTGCATGAGAAGAGCCACTTGTTATTGCCGAAAACTATCTCCCCGTTGGTCCCGAGGTCCACCATGAGGCTCATTTCCTCCGACTGGTGCATGCCTGACGCGATAACATCGCCTACAGCGTCCCCTCCAAGGAACCTGCTCACGTTAGGAACACAGTAGACGTAGCTCTCAGGGTTGACGTCCAAGCCCACTACCTTGGATTTGAGAATGATTGGTGTCCTGGGTACCTCGACGTTAGCTATCTCAAGGTAACCAGATTCCAAGCCCGCGAAAAGGTGGTTCATCACGGTGTTTCCGCCGACTGTGACATCGTTTACCTCGTCCGGTGAAACACCTGCCTCCCCAAGCAGTCCAGAAATGACCTCGTTGAGTGAATCAACCACTGTTTTCTGGAGTTTTTTCAATCCTTCCTGTGTTCTAGCTATGGCGGTTCTGGTGACAAGGTCCTCGCCGTACGTGATCTGGCTGTTCATGGCAGAGTTTCTGCCAATTATCTCACCGGAGTTCAGGTCAATAAGAATCGCGACTAAGGTGGTGGTGCCGATGTCGATGGCTATGCCATAGTTCCTATCACGTGTGTCCCCATCCTCGGCGTTGATTATCTCGGGGAACTCGTTTGTACCTGAAACTGTGACCGTGACCTTGTCCCCAAGGTCTGAGATTTTCTCGTAGACCTCGTCTGAGATTCTGGGCTTCAACCCAGTGTAATCCTCTAACTCGATTTTTCTGTAGCTCAGTAGCAGACCGTTTGTTGTTGGTGAACCTGTTTTTAACATGTATTTTGACACAGAAGCGGTGATTTGAGGGATCTTCAGCTCCGTGCTGATGAGTATCTTGGGGTTTTCTATCCTGCTCTCGGCGGGTATCGTGAAGACGCAGTCCTCAACCAGACGGACCATGCATGCAAGGTAGTACCCGTTTTCCAGTTCCTCTTCGGACAGAATCTTGTCAGATAGCGTTGATTTCTTTTCGACCCTGCCCTTCTCAAGGATGACCTTGCATTTGCCGCAGATGCCCTTTCCGCCACACAGCGCCTCAATGTGGACGCCCTCCTCCTGCATGCGCTTAAGCAGGGTATTCCCTACCTCAGCAGTTATCTCCCTGTTAATGGGGTTGAACAAGACTCGGATTGTCAACAGGTAATCACATCCAATGATGACTATTTGTTTAAAATAGTTAACCACAGACAGGGTACCTGTAGGTGTGGAATGAAATGAGGATCGTCTGGGGATTGACGGGAAGCGGGGACAAGTTCAAGGAGACCTACGCGGTTATGAAGGAACTCAAGGCTCAACATGGTGAAGACCTCAAAATTGATGTCTACCTCTCCAAAGCTGCGGAGCAGGTCTCAAAGTATTACAGGCTCAACGAGGAACTGAAAGAGTTCGATGCTTTCCATGTCGAGAAGGACGCCAACACACCGTTTATCTCAGGCAGACTCCAAACCGGCAAGTACGACCTCCTCATAATAGCGCCAGTCACGAGTAACACTGTGGCCAAATTAGCCGTCGGCATTGCTGACACCTTGATCACAAACGCCGCGATACAGGCAGTCAAAGGATTCGTACCCGTGTACCTCATGCCCGTTGATTTCAGGGCAGGGAAAATCACCACCACCATACCTGACGGCAGTGAGATCACCATCCGGGTAAGGAAAGAGGACGCGGATAACGTCAGGAAGATCGAGAAAATGGATGGGTTCCACGTGTTCGAGAACCCGGAGGAGATTAAACATCTCCTTGAAAAAATAATGGAAAAATAGGGTTACTTGACCGTTTTACTGGCCAACTTCTCAACTGCCCTGACCACGGCCTGTGTGCCGTTGTCAAGCATGTCCTCCGCCTGGCAGTGCCTGTACATCTGGAGTACAAGACTTGTTGCCGGTAGGGGCATCTTGTTCGCGTCAGCAGTCTCCATGATGATGCCTAGGTCCTTAAGGTAGTCCTTGATCTTGAACCCTGGGCTCATATCTCCCTTCAGTACCCTTCCGCCGTTGTTTGTTAGTTGCCATCCGCCAGCCGCACCACCGGATACTGCCTGGTGTACCTTATCTACATCCACGCCCGCCTTTGCTGCGAAGACCAGAGCCTCTGCAACGCCGAGCATGGCTGTTCCGACGAGAATCTGGTTGACTGCCTTGCAGACCTGTCCGTCGCCGTTGCCGCCGATGTAGGTGATGGTCTTACCCATTGCCTCTAGGAGTGGCTTGCACTCCTCGTAGACCTCGGGTTTTCCGCCCACCATGATGCTGAGTGTGCCATTGTCTGCTCCGATAACCCCTCCGCTGACTGGGCCGTCAAGCATCTCACAGCCTTTCTTTGCCAGCTCCTCTGCGATCTCTTTTGTCGCGATTGGGCTGATTGTGCTCATGTCGATGAAGATGTCTCCCTTCTTTGCTCCGTGAATCGCTCCTTTCTCGCCAAGGAGAACCTGTTTCACGTCGTTGCTGCCCGTGACTATGCTTACAATTATGTCGCTTTTCTCTGCGACCTCTTTTGGGCTCTTCGCCAGCTTTGCGCCTGCATCCACAACGGATTTGGTCTTTGATTCTGTTCTATTCCAGACTGTAACATCGTATCCTGCCTTAAGCAGGTTCTTGGACATACCTTGTCCCATAAGTCCGATGCCAATGAAACCTATCTTTTTCAAATCGATCAATACAAAGGAGCGGTTTACGCTCTAAACGGTTTCGTTGCCTAGATGAGGCTACGCTTTATGTTGAGGATAGCGTAGTTACCGGAAAGCCCGACAATGATTAGAATTATACCCATCATCAGGTACCTGTCCGCTTTTGTCTTGTCATAGGTTACTTGGGAACTCGTGTAAGTCAACCAGAAGCCTATCACCATGAACAAGTTTGTTAACATAATCACATAACCCTCTGTCACTGTCTGGTCAGACATGTACGGGTGAAGTGAACTGTACCCATTTTCAAGGGGAATAGCGATAGGTGGGTTCTCAAGTAGATTGTAGAAACCTCCACCGATGATGAAAACACAGAAGACAACTACTCCAATCTGTAAGTATCTCTTGGGGATCTGCACCTTACTAGTACTCCCTGATTTCCTCAAGGCTTGCCCCACTTTCTTTCCTATTGATGATATGTCGAGTCCTCCAGCGGAATAGGAACACCGCTATCAATATAATCCTTTTTCCCAGACCAACCCAGAACTTTATTAACAGAAATCCACAGTAGAAGGTTACCGAGAGATTTTAGATGCCGCAAAGAATATTATGCAAGGAATGTGATGAGGTGCTCTACGAGGGGGACCTGCTCAAGTCTCCACAGGATATAATCAAGAAATTTGACGGAAAGTGTCCTGGGTGCGGAAAAGACCTGTCTTTTGAGCCTGACGCGGTCACTGTTAAGCCAGCTAAAAAATAACTCTTTTTTACAAACGTTTTAAACATGCTTTGGCTGATTAGCATACGGTAATTCCGTTGGATTTAAAGAAAACTCACATATACGAGTACCACGCGGAGCACGGTAATGTAATAGACTTCGGTGGTTACGCGATGCCAGTATGGTATGACGGCATCCAGAGCGAGCACAAGGCTGTTCGTGAATCATGCGGTATCTTTGACACCTGCCACATGGGCAGAACATGGGCAACAGGCCCAGATGTTGAAAGGTTCCTCAACTATATAGTCACAAATAATCTCGCCACCCTCGAAGAACGAGGAGGGCTTTACACGGTTATGTGCAAACCCACTGGAGGGATTGTGGATGACCTCATCCTTTACAAGATAAACGATGAAAAATACTGGGTAGTCTACAACGCCGGTAACCGTGAGAAGGATTTCAAGTGGCTGAAGAAGAACAGCAAGGACTTCAAAGTCAAGCTAGAGGATGTCAGCGACACCGTTGCTATGATAGCGGTTCAAGGCCCCAAAGCTATTGATGTAATGCAAAAGATCACTGAAGAGAAACTCGACGAGGTCGCGAGATTCACTGTTGCAGACCTCACAATCAGCGGTCTAAAAGTCATGGCTGCAAGGACTGGATACACTGGAGAGGACGGTTTCGAGATATATGTCCCAGACTGTTCCTTGGATAAACCCGCAGATGCTCTGAAAATCTGGAACGATTTGATCGCCGCTGGTGCAACCCCCTGTGGTCTAGGCGCAAGAGATAGCCTAAGGCTTGAAGCAGGACTCTGGCTGTACGGGAACGACATTGATGAGAGCATCAACCCACTGGAGGCAGGACTCAGGTGGACGGTTAAGCTCAAGAAGCCAAGTTACTTCAAAGGACAGCGTGCAATCCAGAAGATGAAAGACGATGGCGTCCAGAAGACACTAATCGGCATCATGATGGATGAGCGTGGCATCCCAAGGCATGGGTACCCTATCCTCAACATGGAAGAAGAGGAGATAGGCGTAGTCACCAGTGGTGGACACAGTCCAACTCTGGGCGTGGGTATCGCTATGGCTTTCGTCCCGCCAGAGTATAAGAAGAAAGGAACAGAGTTATACGTCCAAGTTCGTAAGAGGAATTTGAAGGGAAAAGTAGTTAAGCACAGACCTTTCTATGATGATTCCGTATACGGGTGGAAGAGGGATAAATAATGGCCGACGAATACAAAATTGATGAAGGCGTCTATTACACCAAGGAGCATGAGTGGGCAAAGAAACTCGAAGACGGTATGGTTGCCGTTGGAGTAGACGATTATGCCCAATCACAGCTTCACGAGATAGTCTACGTAGAGCTTCCAGAGATGAACTCTGAAGTAGCTCAGGCAGATGCAGCTGGTGCAGTAGAATCAGTTAAGGCGGTAAGCGATTTTTACTGCCCAGTGAGTGGAAAAGTAGTTGCGGTTAACGAGGAACTCCTCGATAGCCCAGACAAGATCAATACAGACCCATATGGTGAGGGATGGATCGCAAAGATCGAGCCTTCAAACCTTGAGGCTGATCTTGCCAATCTGATGGACGCAGCAGCGTACACGGAATACTTAAAAACACTATAACCCTTACCATTTTTCTCGATGCGGGGATTCCCGAGTGGCCAAAGGGGTCAGGTTCAGGTCCTGATGGACTAGTCCTCCGTGGGTTCGAGTCCCACTCTCCGCACCAATTATCTGTAACAACCAGCGATACTTTTTTTTGTGTACCACTATCTATCGATTATTGAAATATTCATAAAAAACGAATTATCATGTTTGATTTATTTATGAACTAGAATTAACGCAGAAAAACTCTGTAAATATAATTGGAACCTTGATTATGTTACCCTTTTTGAAATAACCTTTAATAACGATGTAAATAGCCTAAATATAAGTGCTTTTTAAAAGATGGAAAGAAAAGGCGTATCGACTTACATTTCAGTTCTACTTTTGATCGTTGTTGTCATAGCCGGAGGTATATTGATTTACGGTTACACAATGGGATGGTTTGGTAGGCTTGGAGGAGAAGGCGAGATGGGTATTCTTGGTATTGATGAAGTATCCGCAGATGGAACCGCAAATACAGTAACTGCGTATGTCAGAAATCTAGGTGGGTCCTCTGTTACAATAGACAACGTCTACATTGAAGGCGTTCTATTAGTTGATGCCAATACGACAGTAAATACCGTAGCTCTAACAACTGCGACAGCAATTGATCAGAGTTCTGTAGCAACTGTTGTTATAACTAAAGGTGGTCTCGATCCCGGAACTACCTATGAAGTTAAACTAGTAGCTGTTGACAATACCCAGCTAGTGTTCAGCGTAAAAGCTGACTAACTATTTTTTTTGTTGATTATACAATGTTCATGAAAAGGCGCGGCGTAAGCGAGATAATATCCACCATTATCATAATCCTCATTGTCAGCGTATCGGGAAGCCTTCTATTCGCATATAGTTCAGGTTTTTTTCAAGAACAACAGGATACAGTATTGAGGGAAAGTGAGTTATCTGTGAGTCACGCCGAGGAAAGGTTCAGGGTATCCACTGTTCTATGGAACGGGATTGACGATGATTTGAACATTGCAGTCTATAGTTACGGAAAAGCAGACCTAGCTATCGATGACATATACATTGATGGTGTCCGTGTACAGACTTATACCTCGGGTAGAAATGAGGTCATTCGGACCACCAAGATTGAGAGAATAATCTTTACGTCCCCCGTCACAATTACCATGGGGGAGAGTTACACAATAAATATTGTTTCGAGTAATGGCGTGTCCGAGATCGATAACTGGGAGGCAGAATAATGGACGAGACTACAAATAATGATACTTCAAGTATGGCTTTCAGGGATTTCTATCCCGTAAACCCTCCTTTCGGATTTGTTGGTATCGAGATAAATGAGGACAAGGGCACATTAAAGTACAATGTTGTGGAACCCGCACTTAACGAGGAAGAAACTGAGCTATTAAAACGAATAAAGAATCTAATAGTCGATCGGATGGATGTTTCCCTTGAGGTTCTTCGAGACTCTGAAAAAATGGAAGAGTATCTGAGGGAACAGATCCAGCATATATTCAAGAAGTTTGAGCGCGAAATCCCCGAGCAATCAGAGGATAAATTCATCTATTATATGAAACGGGATTTCCTAGGGTATGGAATCATCGATTTGTTGATCCGTGACGAGAATATTGAGGATGTTTCATGTAACGGAGTCAGGACGCCAATTTATGTCTGGCATAGAAAATATGAGTCAATCCCCACGAACATAATCTACGAAACAGAGGATGAATTGGATAAGACTGTTATCCGGCTCGCTTATCGTTCTGGACGTCAGATTAGCATTAGCCACCCAATAATGCAGGGAACATTACCTGAGGGGTTCAGGGTTCAGCTGACTCTTAAGGAGATTTCCAAACGCGGAGATACATTTACAATCAGAAAATTCAGGGAAAACCCGTTTACAATCGTTGATCTAATCAAATATGGCACTCTCTCCCCTGAGATAGCGGCATACCTCTGGATTCTCGTTGAGAATGGTCGGAGTATAATGGTATGTGGGGCAACGGCTTCTGGGAAAACTACCCTGTTAAACTCAATTAGCATGTTCATCAAACCTGAGATGAAAGTTATCACCATTGAAGAAGTTCGTGAACTCCGGTTGCACGAAAACTGGATACCCATGATTCCTAGACCAAGCTACCAGCCCGGTGTAACCGAGATCACATTATTTGATCTTCTCAAATCATCATTAAGGCAGAGACCTGACTACATCGTTGTTGGTGAAGTTAGGGGCGAGGAAGCGTACACTCTATTTCAGGCCATTGCTACGGGTCACGGTGGTCTATGCACCGTACACAGTGACAGCGTTGAGTACGCGATTAAACGGCTACTAAGTCGCCCCATGGATATACCCGCGATGATGGTACCGTTAATGAATGTACTTCTACAGATCAGGAGAGTAAAAATTGGAGATAACGTTGTACGAAGATCAGATACCGTTACTGAAATCATAGGGCTAAGTCCCACTGATCAGGTTCAGATTGAACACAGGTTCAAATGGGACTCAACAGATGACACGTATCGGTTCCTAGAGTCTGCTGGTAGAGGGGAATCGGTGTTCAAACAGATATCCAATCTTCGTCATATTCCGGAGTTTACTCTTGAGGAGGAGATGCAGAAGCGTACCCTGATACTAGAATGGATGGTAAAGGAGAACATGAACACCTACTCACAGGTATCTGAGATTGTCCAAAACTATTACACAAATCCTGAAGAGGTTTTGACCAGAGCGAGGTTTGAAGTTTCGACATGATTCAGGAATTCTTGTCCCAGTTCAAGGAGATATACCAAAAAAGTGGAATCAGTATCTCATTTGACGCGTATATCCGTCGGGCCAAGTTAATCCTGTTTATTGGTTTTATCCTATCCTTTTTTCTCATAACCGGTGTACATTACCTTCTAGGGATTGAAGGTCCAAATGTAATCCCAAGCACTTTTGCGCTTTCAATATCATCCACGTTAATTCTTGGTTTACTAGTACTCTGGTATCCTGTTTACGAAAAAGACTTGGCTGTAACAGATATCGATCATAATTTGTTGAATTCTGTCACATTTATGCTTCTTCTATCAAAGGGAGGATTGTCTATTGAGCGGATTATTGAACGTGTTGCAGAGACGGAGCCCAGCAAGTATATTCGGACATTGTTAAACAAATTCATTGTAAATATCAAGGTCTTTGGGTTGAACCCACAGGAGTCCCTAAATGATATAGGTGCTCGTAGCCCTTCGGACCGGTTCACTAAATTTATTGACGGTGTGGTTACTGCAACCCAGACGAGTGGTGAGCTTGATAAACTGTTCACGTATGAATCAGAGGTTCTGATCCAGCAGAAAGAGGCGGAGAACCTTGATTTACTCAATAATCTTGGGTTTATTAGTGAAATATATGTCACAATTCTTGTTATTGCTCCTCTGTTGATGATTATTCTTTTAACAACATTTAGTTTCGCAAGCGGAGACTCATCGTCAGCAACATCCGGTATTAATTCTTTGAATTTAGTTGTTTTTGGTGGTATTCCGATTATTTCAGCAGTATTGATGATTCTAGTTGATATGCAGGTGACTGTTGACTAATGATATATTTTGATGAAAAAAATAAACAGATTGTTCAGTACGTCAGCTTTGGCGTAGGAATTGTTCTGTTTATTCTTCTTTTCATTACCGGTGGATATGTCCCGGGGCCTCCCTTCTGGATACCCATTGACAGACGAGTGAACACCGGTTTTGCCCTCTGTTTCCTCCTCATGATGGGTGCACCCTCCTTGATTGAGTGGCTGAATAATCAATTTCTCGCTGATGTTGAGGAAAACCTTCCATTGTTCCTCCGAGACATAACAAACGAAGTTCAATCAGGAATACCATTGATGTTTGCCCTTGAAAGTGCATCCAGCAAGGATTATGGACAGATCACAAAACCGCTGAGACAAACGATGAACCGGATAAATGTCACGTCCGATATCGAGGGGTCATTAACTTGGTTTGGTGAACAGCTTGTTGTTCCTTCGGCAAAACGGTTATCCTTGGTGTTAATAGAGGCATACAGCACCGGTGGAGTGATAACCGAGATACTGGAAACAAGCCATGAAATATTCACGGTGTTGTCCAAGCATAAAAGTGACCGCGAAGGACTCACAAACCCCTACCTGTACATTGTTTATCTGGGTACTGTTGTTTTTCTCATCATTAGCTGGGTGCTGCAAACAAAATTCCTAACACCCTTGGCGGAAATTGCAAAAGACCCCAATATCCAGTCAACTGGTCTAGTTTCAGCTATATTCAATATTGAATATTACTGGGCTATCCTGTTTTGGGCTGCCGTACTCGAAGCTATCGTTGGTGGGTTGCTCGGGGGCAAGATTAAACACGGGAAACTATCTAAGGGACTCTCATATGCGAGTATACTCCTTTTAGCCACCATCGTCTTTTTTAACTCAAGTCTATTTAGGTGAACACAATGTCCGGGGTACCTGTATCCGTAGAGGAGAAACGGTTCTTAAGGCATATTCATGCCAGTGGCTTAAAGCTACTTGAACCAAAGGTTACCCCTGAAGGTATTATCTACAAAGGTCTTGACCCGGGGGAGTTCGGGTGGAAACAGATACTGTTTTTACTGAAATCCCTTGCGCAGAAGGGGCACCTTGATGAAGAAGACTATGATAGGGCAATTTTCTGCCCCGCATGTGATTCGCCTCATGTATATTCAAAATATGCGTGTCCGATCGACAAGAGTATCTTCGTGAGAAAGGTTACTCTACTCCAACATACCACGGACGGGTATCAAGGTGAGAAAGCGGCATTCGAAAAAGAGGATCGCTTGATCTGTCCACAGTGTAGTGGTGATTTGGGTCAAGCGCATGATCCGAATACCCGTGACCCAACCTTGAAGGAGATCGGGTTCAGCTATGAGTGTATCAAGGGTGGTCATAAGTTCGAGAAACCACATGTTCTGCATTTCTGTCCAGACTGCGGGTCAATGTTCGATTATAAGACTGCAAGATATATCGCATTATTTTCCTACTCATTAACTCAACAAGCCCTGAACTTGCTGAATGAGGACACTGATATCGAGGAAAAGCTAGAGCCATTGTACGCATACCTCAAGTCCAAGGGTTTTGATGTTTCATATGATGTAACAATGGTTGGGGTCTCCGGTAGCACTCATTCATTTGATTTAGCGGCAGAAAACGAAGAATTAACGCTATTATTCGATTATAGCCTCGGGGACACAAGTAAACTGGTTATTTTATTGGGTAAAAAAATGGATCTTCCGGGACATGAAGTCGTATTACTGGATTTTCGTAACAACGATGAAATGTTGAACCTGAGCAAGGTGTATAACATTAAGGTCATCCGTGTTCAAGAGGAAGGCTGGGCGCTTGTTATTGATTCCTTGATCACTAAGCCGGAAGAGCCTTCGAAAAAGAACTTGACCCGACGAGGGTTATGGGGTAGAAAACGTGAGTGATGAACACAAAGTTATTCCTGAGACCATATCATTTTCCTATTCAAATTTCATAAAACTACTTGAGAGCTTGGTCAACAATTTTGGTTCTGCAGGCGAATCAATGATTTTCCAGATAGGCAGGGACTATGGCTTGCATTATTGTCAGGACGCATTAACAAGACTTCCCTCAAAAGAAATGGAGCTACCCGACCTGTTCAAATATGTAATTGAGACGGCGAGTGAGGATGGGTGGGCAAACATGGAGCTAGACGAGTTCAATCTTCAGAGCGGGTCAATAAACGTGGTATTGAAACAAAACGTGTTCAAACCTAACTGCACTTTACTGCACAGCCCCCAGTGTTTCTTCCTACGTGGGTATATCTCTGGGATCATCAAAGAGTTGACAAACATCGATTACATGTTCTTTTCAAGTGAATGCTACGCCAACGGCGACGAGCATTGCTCAATGAAGCTGATAGCCCAAGTCAGATAGACACAGCGCCTCCCTCAGAGGGCTCCAAGGTTTTTTCTTCACAGGGAGAACGCTGGCATTGAATAATTGTTCTCTATGAACTAAATATTTTCCATGTCTATGGTTTTTTATGCGTATTCGATGCATCTAAACTGATAGAATTGGCTGATTATGATGTTCTCATTAAGAATGCTCGTATAGTTGACGGGGTCAACAAGGAGCATATCGGTGACCTTGGGGTCATAGATGGCAGGATAATTGACTCAGGGAAAGTGGAAGGAGATGCTTCCAAGGTTATTGATGCAACTGGGCTCTATGCATTACCCGGTTTCATCGACCCTCACAGTCATGGCGACTGGGGTTTCGCGTGGTACCCAAACTGTGAAAGCGCGGTAATGCAGGGATGCACCACCGTTGTCGCAGGGCAATGTGGTGGAAGCCCAGCACCATTGAACGATTACATACGTGCTCCCGGAGTATTGTCAAACGAGGTATACAAGAAAAACCCATACATCTACCACGGAAAAAGCCTCTACCCCATTGAAGAAGTCAACGAGTTGATGAAGGAAAAATACGGCTGGACCATCGATTACAGGACAATGGCCGAGTACTTTGAGCTAATCGAATCCAAGGGAATAAGCATAAACTATGTCCCGCTCCTTGGGCATGGAACCGTACGGTTCCACGTCATGGGAGAGGACTATAAACGCGAGGCAACAAGCGAAGAAATCGAGTCAATGAAGGAGCTAATCCACCAGGGCATGCTAGAGGGATGCAGAGGCTTGACCTCAGGGATGGACTATGACCCTGACGTGTTCGCGAACGCCGATGAAATGAACCAGTGTGTATCTGTTCTCAAGGAGTACGACGGTATCTACGTGCCCCATTGGAGAAGAACAGGAAGGCGCAGGAACGTCAAGATGGGCTCATTCAGCGCAGAGCCAATCGAGGGCATACATGAGGCTATTGACACCGCTCGTCAAACAGGTGTACGCCTAAACATCGCACACCTTGCACCTGGATGGAACACAGTGCCTCCAATGACTCCTGACATCGGAAAAGCGGTGGGTCTTGAAACATTGAAGCCTATCGACGAGGCAATCGCCGAGGGCATGGACATCAACTTCGATGTTATCCCTTGGGAGTGCTGGGAGCCGTTCCCATACCTGAGCAGCCTCCACTTCACCCAATGGCTAAGAATTCTGGGTAGCCGTGAGAAGCTAGCAGAGTTACTCAAACTGGACGAGTTCCGCCAGAAGGCGTGGGAGGAGATCGAGTCGGGGAAACTGTTCCAGAGGTTGGTCATCAATCCATGTGTGAACCCACACTGGGCGGAGAACTTCAAGATAGTGACTCACAAGGACCAGAGGTTCGCCGGTGTAACCCTTGACAAGGCAGCCAAGATACTGGAGAAGGACTCTTGGAACACCCTATGTGACCTGATCGTCATGGACATCGACGCAATGGGGGCCCACACGGATTACCGTGGAATCGAGTCACAGATGAAGGAGTTCTTCAAGCACCCACTGGGCACTGCAGGGCTTGACGTCGGTATAATCGATGACAAGAACGTCATGAAGACATACCCACCGTACGCGACTCCATTGCCGGACACGTTCAGTGGATACCCAAAGTTCTTCATGAGGTACGTCAAGGACAGCGACTTCCTCACAATGGAGGAGGCGGTGCAGAAGACATCCACTATCCCGGCGAAGACGTATAAGCTGACGGACAGGGGGACTCTCCTGCCCGGTGGATACGCTGACATCGTCCTGATGGACCTGGAGAAACTGGACCACACAGGTCACGCGGAGTTGTCAACCACGTACCCTAATGGAATACCCTATGTGCTGGTTAACGGTGAGGTCGTTGTCGAGGACGGAAAACACGTGGGTTCACGACCTGGCGCTATCCTACGCCGCGAGTGACCTACACCATTCGGGACATAATAGAGAACAATATGTCCCCGTAGACCACGGCGATGACGTACCCGACAAGCAGGTTCACGATATACGGCAGGGTAGCTGAAACCCAGACCCTGTAAAACCCTTTTTCCCTAGCAATCCTGAAATCATTTTTCGCCTTGTCATCGTCCCAGATATCCGGTTTCAAGATGACCTCGCCCCTCACCTCAAGCGGGTACTCAAACGGTGGACCCTTGACCTCTTTTGTCTTCATGTATTGACCAGTGAAGAGTAATCCGAGTTTCTTCAAACTCGATACTTTTTCGTGTCTCTCGAACAGGTCTATTCCACTGGAACCCACCTTCAGGTTAAGGAACAGGCTGTAGAACGCTGTCAGTAGCCCAGAGAGAGCTGAGTTTGCCACCAGTGTGAAGGTGAATAGCAGTGGGGTGTACCCGATGAACCCGAAATCAGGTGTCCTCGGGTGGATGATTGCCAGTGCAACGAATGCTATGAGGTCTGCCTCACCGAAGAGCTGCAGAAACCACAGTACCCCTGAGAGGATGACCATGAAACCAATGGATATTCCCGCTTGTGTAAGTGTCAAGTAACCAACATAAACCTCGTAGACATCGATAATTAGTCCAATTGCAGCTGGTATGACCCAGACCGTGTCATATATTTCACGGGTCTTCAGGTCCTTGTAAGCCGCGTACCCCAGCATCCCGAGGGCTAGAACTGTCCTCAGGTAGTCTATGAGTACTGGAGCTGGAGCCATAACCAGTTCATAACCCCTCGGTTTTTAACTTTTATAGATGTTTCAGGCTCATTGTTTTCCAGTTTTTTATAGTTCCATCGCAGGGGTATATGCATGCGACACCACATTAGGCGCAAAGACAAAGAATTCACCGAGAAAGCGTTGATGCAGAAGGTTATGAAATCAACCCAGTACATCACATTGGCCATGGTTGATGAAGGAGATCCATACTTGGTCTCCCTGAGCCACGGGTACGACGAGAAAACTGGTAAGATTTACATCCACAGTGCCAGTGAGGGTAAGAAACTGGTTGTCCTCAGGAAGAACCCCCATGTCTGGGGTCAGGCGATGCTGGACCATGGGTACCACAAGGGCGAATGCAGTCACCTCTACGCGTCAGTCATGTTCAAGGGCAAGGTCCATTTCATCGATGATGCGGAGGAGAAGAAGCACGCGTTCCGGTTGATGATTGACCAGCTTGAGCCCAACATGGAGGACAGGGACAGGTTCGCCAAGAGTGAAGGCATTCCATCAACTGTGGTCGGGTACATTGAGGTTGAGGAGTGGACCGGCAAGAAAAGCGCCGAGGTTACCATCTAACCCTCCAATTTTGTACAGATTCTGACATAACTATATATCTTCACCCGGCATTTTTTGTTTGAACTACGTTGTCCGATGAAGAGCGTGACCCCACTCCTGAAACCAGTGAGATTGTAGAAAAGACAGACGACACGGTGTACTGTGATAACTGTGGGTCAGGGATAGAGTCCGGGGATGTATACTGCCCCAAATGCGGGAAACCAGTAGTCTCCGATTCAAACCAGGGCTACATCGAGCTAGCTACGTGGACACAGCGGTTCATCGCACTAGTTATAGACGGGCTGATTCTTGGGGTCGCCTTAGCTGTCTTGAATATTCCGGGTTACCAGGTGATGGCTGGCGTGAACATAACGTTCGGTATCGATAACATACTCCAGTTCCTGTACTACATGTTCATGGACCAGTACTATGGCCAGAGCATCGGAAAGAAAGTGATGAACCTCAGAATTACAAAGATCGGCGGTGCCCCACTATCGCTGGCGGACGCAGCCATCGAGTCATTCGGGAAGGTGTTCCTCCTACCCCTTGACTTTATCATCGGGTTCTTCTTCTACAAGTCGAAGAACCAGAGGCTCTTCAACTACCTGTCAGACACGGTAGTAATCAGGGAAGAGTAGGTCAGGGAATGAACATCTCAGGGTGTCTGAGATGCCAGCTCGTCTTTTCTTGGTACATTTTCGCTATGCTGATGACCTTGTTCTCGTCGTAGGCTCGACCCATGAACTGCATTCCAGTGGGCAGACCCTCCTTTGAGAACCCGTTTGGCACGCTCTGGGATGGTAATCCTGCTCCGTTTCCTAACGCACCCATGATGTCTCTGAACGCCCATGGTCGCCTGACCGGGAAAGGCTCATCGATTGGATGGGCAGTTGAGCCACTTGTTGGTGCTATAACCGCGTCATAATCTCCCAACACGTCCTCGGCTATCCTGCACATCTGTTTCCTGAGCCTCAGAGCCCGGAGGAAGTCCTTTGCCAGAGTCATTGACCTCGCGTATGGACCATACCTGCACTCAGGCGCAGTCAACTCGGCGGCTAAACCCTTCTCTGTGAACTCATCGAAGGCAGCTGCTGCCTCTCCATTCAGGATGGTTCGAGTTACTGATTCGTATGGGAACTCTGGGAAATCGATCTCCTCGATTGTAGCGAATTTCTCAAGAACCTTGACCGATTCATTGAAGTTTTCGACAACTGGCTCCTTTTTTCCTCCGAGAATGTCCTTGGGGATCGCTATTTTCCAGTTCTTCTCCTCTGGTTTGTACGTCCAGTCCTCATTGTCTGTGCTAGGGTCATTGGGATCATATCCTGATATGGTTTCCAACACCAAGCCGCAGTCATCTGCCGTCAGGCATAGTGGACCCAGCTTGTCTAGTGTCCAGCTTAACGCCATGGCGCCGAACCTGCTGACCCTTCCATATGTTGGTCTTAGCCCGGATACGCCACAGTTGTTTGCTGGGCTGAGGATGCTGCCCCATGTCTCGGAGCCAATAGCGAATGGCACAAGTCCGGCTGATACCGATGACCCCGAGCCGCTGCTTGAGCCTCCGCTCCAATGTTTCAGACTCCAGGGTGTAGCGCATGGTCCTGTGAAGCTTGCGTTGGGCTGCCTGTAACCCATGCCCCCTGCCAGCTCAATCATTGCTAGTTTGGCGCCCAGTATAGCCCCTGCTTCATCTAATCTGGATACAACTGCGGCATCATATGCGAACTGCTGGTCTCTTAGGGGGTATGCGCCCCAGCTTGTTGGGATTCCCCCCGCCGTGGCTAGGAGATCTTTTCCTCCCCATGGGATTCCGTGCAGTGGACTCCTGATTTCCCCCTCCTTCACCTCTTTTTCAAGGGTTTTCGCCTGTTTGATTGCCCTGTCCCGCGTGATTGTGACCACAGAGTTCAGTGTAGGTCCATGAGTCTCAAGCCTGTCGAGAAATATCTCGGTGAGTTCAACTGGTGATGTTGAGCCCGTCTTGATGCCCTCTGACAGCTCTCTAACCGTCTTGTAGACCGCCACTACTCTTCTCTCCTGTAGGGCTCGAACACGTTGTATGGCTCGTCTGCGTTCTCCAGCTCAACGGATCGCAGTTTTTCAGCGGTATCCAAGTTGTTTTTGACCTGTTTTTCGACCGCCTCGATCTGCTCTTCAGTTAACCTATCACCGTATCTTTTCTTTACAAGCTCAAGTAGAATTCTTGTCTCTTCACCGGAATCAGTCATGAATAAGCCTGTGCCTTCTCCGGCTATAACTTTTCCATGAGATGGAAAACGATTCTATAACTGATTTATATGCTCACCCAGAGCCAGTACCATCTTGACCTTCACGGCTGTGCCCCCTACTGACAAGTACCGCGTCATTCACATCGATGATGAGCAGGAGCAGCTGTTCTTCGCCAAGACATTTTTGGAGGAAGCGGACCCGGCAATCGAGGTCATATCTGTAATGAACGCTGATGAGCTTCTTGAGGCACTTGACGAGAGGATTGACTGCATAGTCTCCGATTACGTCATGCCTGAAATGGACGGGATGGAGGTTTGCAGGCTTGTCAAGGAGAAAAGCAACGTACCATACGTCATCTACACTGGCCGTGGTAGCGAGGTTGTAGCAGAGGCCGCGTTCAACTCAGGAGTTGACGATTACGTCAGGAAGGAACCTGATCCAAGCCACTACCAGTTACTGGCGCGCAGGATCAAGAGCCACGCAGACACATACAGGAGGAACAAGGACTCCTTTCGGTACCAGGAACGACTCGAAGGCGTCAGGAGCAACCTCCATCTAATCAGCTCAGCTAATACCATGGAATCTGTTGCGGTAACCACCCACGCGATACTCAAAGAGGTGCTTGGATACCAGGACGGATGCTTTACCCTTGTAAACGAGGGTAAACCAAGGGTTATTCATAACAAAAACTCGCCCCAACCGGACCAAATGCTTCTTAGTGAGGTCCTTACTGAGGGTGCGATCAAACAATTCAATGACGAGGATTCATGGTGCCTCTATGTTCCGTTAAAAATGGAGCAGACCCATGGGGTTGTTTCCATTTACCAGAACGAGCCATTCAACAAACAGGACTATCCTATTCTTGACGCTCTGTCTTTACTTGTTGGGCAAGCTATCATTCGTGTTCGGCAGCTCGAAACAATCAGTGCATCAGAGCAACAGTTTCGTAGCATAGTCGAGAACGTCCAAGACGTTGTCATGCTGACAAACCCTGAAGGGACAATCAAATACATTTCACCCTCAACAAAAGACGCATTGGAGTACCCTGCAGAGAACCTCACTGGGAAGATGTGGGGTGACCTAGTCCATGAGGAAGACATCGAGATCATCGGGGAGTTCTACAGGGGAAGTATGGACGGCGTTAAGGGGCAGATCAAAGAGTACCGAGTAGTATCTTCACGAGGTGAGACCCGGTGGGTATCCCACAGCTGGACTCCAATTATCGTGGATGGTGAGGTGCGTCTAGTAGTCAGCGCCTTGAATGATATCACGTGGAGGAAAAAGATCGAGTCTACCCTCTACACGAGCCTAGAAGAGCTTGAGAAAGTCAACAGTGACCTGAATGATTTCACCCACATCGTGAGCCATGACCTCAAGACACCGTTAATGACCATCGAGAGTTTCAGCAGTTTCCTACTAGAAGACTATCTTGAGGACCTAGACGAGACCGGTCAGGAGTACCTGGAGGCAGTTATCAACGCGTCCAACAGCATGAGGGACCTGATCGACAACCTACTGACCCTGTCAAGAGTCGGAAGATCTGACACAGATTACAGCAAAGTAGACCTCAAAGAGATATTTGATGAGGTTTTACTCGACCTAGCTCCCCAGATTGAGATGAAACACGCCATAATCAAGGCGGAGGACCTGCCCGAGATTGTCACACAGAGGACATGGATGAAGCAGGTTATGCAGAATCTGATTGGTAACGGGTTGAAGTTCAATGAGGCACACCCGCCAAGAGTGGACATAACCTGTGTCAAAGACGACGATTATTACACTTTCAATGTCAGGGACAACGGCATAGGAATCCCTGAGAATGAACAGGAGCACCTGTTTGGGCTGTTCCAGCGCCTACATCATGCCCAAAAGTACCCGGGAACCGGGGCAGGGCTCAGCATCTGTAAGAAGATAGTTGAGAACATGGGTGGCTCCATCAGTGTGGAGAGCGAGGAAGGTTACGGTAGCACATTCATCTTTTCGATACCGAGGGACGTTGTTCCTGACGTAAAAATAGCAAATTCTATTCAGGTTGAGACCCGGTGATCCTGTGCCAGTAACAGCGAACCGTGATACATATCCAAACCTGATAATGCTTTTTATTGTAAAATCCGTGGATGAGCCATCGGTGAAGCAGTTAATGGATATTAATGGAGGTATGCTCAGTGAGTGACAGGATTTACCATGTCTTAATGGTAGAGGACAATCCCAACCATTTCAAGATCCTACAACGCTTCATCAAGAAATCCGGGAAAAACATCAATGTGGACCACGTCGAGTCCGCCCCAGAGTTCTTCAACGTATACCTGGCCAAGAATTATGACCTTTTAATGCTGGACTATAACTTAGCCCAGTTCACGGGACTTGGTATACTAGAAAAATTAGCCGAGCTGGACGTGACAACACCGATAATTATGGTCACCCAGCAGAAGGACCCTGAGATAGCCATCAAGGCCATGAAGCTTGGGGCAGTTGATTTTATCATAAAGTCCAAGGAGAACTTCAAGTTCCTTCCGGAGAAGATCGTATCTTACATCGATGACTACGAGTCTGAGATCGAGAAGAGCGACGTTTACAAGCTAAAACGACAGACCCTCATGAGAGACCCCGATGTCAAGGCGTTCGTCCGGGCTTTCCTTGATACAAAGGAAACCGAAATCCACCCAAGGTCGGAGACCACGTTCTACTTTGAGCCTAACTTGCCTGAACTGGATTACAATGGGGCGAAGATGGACCAGATTCTACATGTCTTGACACAAAACAAGGTCCTGTTGAAGAAACCCATGGCCGTCAAGGTCGCGTGCCCAAGATGTGACAGCGATAACATCGAGACAAGACCCGTGTGTCCCAACTGCGGCGGAAAGGTCTTCGTAAAGAACACAGAGACAGACGGTGACCCGTTCAGGTGTCTAAGTGGGTGCGGTGAAGCCTTCAGTGAAGTAAAACCCGCGTACAGGTGTAACGAGTGTACCCGGGAGTTCCCGCATGAGGAGTCCAAGTACCGTCACTTGTACTCGTTCACGGTTAACAGACCCATGATGATGGAGCTTAAACAGGTGCTGAACAACACTGAGGAGCTCAAGATATGGGAAGCAAAGAGCAAACAGTATAACCAGAACATCGAGGAAACCAAGAAGATGCAAAATGAGATCAGGTCCCAGTTAAAGGAACTGATCCAACAGCAGGTTAGGAGAAGCTAGGCTTCTGCTGTGTATAACTCGGTGTCGTTTACTGCTTTTACCAGTGCATCCGTGGATACACCCTCAGCATCTACAACAACTGTGCCTGATTTGTGGTCTGGCTTTGCTGATTTAACCCCGGAGACCGCCTCTAGGGCTTTCTTGACCCTCATCTCACAGTGTGGACAGGTCATTCCTTTGACTTTTAGTTCAACTGATGTCATTTCACGAAATTCTCAGGTACCGCGGATTATAAACCCGTGATAGTTTATACCCTGCCATATTCGGTATTTATCCGTGAGTAATGATAATGGCGGGGAATCCAAGACCAAAACCATGGTCATTCCCGTAAAGGGCATGCACTGTGCCACATGCGCCCTGAGTATCTCAAAGGGGCTCTTCAAAAAGGATGGTGTTAGCAAGGCTGACGTGAACTTCGCCACAGAGAAGGCTGTGGTTGAGTTTGACCCTGAGAAAATCAGTCTAGACGATATAAGTGAGGTCATCCGTGACCTTGAGTTCGAGCCTGTTCTGCCATCTGATTCCGATACCGTGCGTGAAGTTAGTATGCGTATCACGGGTATGACCTGTGCGGCATGTGTTGCAGCGGTTGAGAAGGCGCTTCAACGGGTTGAGGGCGTCGAAGAGGTTGTTGTCAGCCTCGCAACGGAGAAGGCGTACGTCAAGTACAACCCCAAAATGGTGAGTATTATTGACCTCCGAGAGGCTGTGCGCAGCCAGGGTTACGATGTAGCCGACGAGGAGGAAGTGGACAACTATCAAGGAGAGCTTGACAAGGTCAAGCGCCGGATGCTGATGAGCTGGGCATTCACAGGACCCATAATGCTCTGGATGATTCCACACATGTTCTTCAATATTACATGGCCTAGCCATATGATCTTCAATCTAGGTGTAACTATACTCAGTGCACCTGCAATCTTCTGGGTCGGATGGCCCACTATCAGGTCAGCGTATGCCTCAGTAAAGCACGGTTTCGCTAACATGGATCTGTTAATAGCTATGGGTACAGTAATCGCGTGGTTCACTGGTCCCGCCAGCTTCTTCACGCCACTGTTCAACTACGCCGGAAGCAGCACAATGATCCTGAGCTTCCACCTCACAGGAAGGTACTACGAGGCACTGGCCAAGGGTCAGAGCAGTCAGGCTATCAGAGCTTTGCTCAAAATGGAGGCAAAATCAGCCATGATCCTCGTTGATGGCGAGGAGACGGAGATAGCCCTTGAGCAGATCGCGACTGGTAACGTTATGATCGTGAAGCCTGGTGAGAAGATACCCACTGACGGGGTTATAGTCAAGGGCAATAGTAGCGTGGATGAGTCCATGGCGACAGGTGAATCCATGCCCGTTTCCAAGGCTGTTGGGGACGAGGTCATAGGCGCCACCGTGAACCAGGAGGGCTTGCTACACGTAGAAGCCACAAGGATTGGCAAGGACACATTCCTTGCCCAGATAATCAAGATGGTCGAAGAGGCACAGGGCACGAAGGTGCCGATACAGAAGTTTGCGGACGACGTAATCGCAATCTTTGTGCCGATAGTAATCGGAGTCGCGTTCCTTACGCTGATTGGTTGGATTGTACTCCCCGGACCGTTTAACTCAGTGCTAAACTGGGGTGCACCCTTCTTACCATGGGTTGATGTTACACTCCCTCAGGTGATGCTGGGCATCTCAGCCATGATTTCGGTACTGGTAATCGCGTGTCCATGTAGCCTTGGCTTGGCTACCCCCACTGCATTGATGGTTGGAACCGGCATGGGTGCTAAGAATGGAATCCTCATTCGAAGGGGTGAGGCGATCCAGACCATGAAGGAGATTAAGGCGATTGTATTAGACAAGACTGGTACGATCACAAAGGGTCAGCCCGAGGTAACCGATGTCGTGAGCAATGGCATGGACGAGGCGAAACTCCTCTACTATGCGGCAAGCCTCGAACAGGGCTCAGAGCATCCTCTCGCTAGGGCTATTATCAAGACCGCCATGGAGCGCGGTATCGAGTTAGCCCAGCCAGACGATTTCAAGGCTCTCAGGGGAGAGGGAGTCGTAGGAATGATCGGTGAATCCGAGGTTATTGTCGGGAAACCATCGCTTCTTTCATCATTCCCGTTAGCGGATGAGTTCAGTAGGCTTCAGATGGAGGCAAAGACCGTTATGGCGGTCGGTGTTGACGGTGAACCCGCTGGAATAATCGCTGTCGCTGACACATTGAAGGAGGACAGCGTCCTTGCCCTCAAGGAGATGGCGAGGATGGGCTTGAAGACAATAATGCTTACAGGCGACAACAAGGCAACAGCCGAGGCAATCGCTAGTCAAGTCGGTATCTCCGAGGTGTACGCCGAGGTCATGCCTGACGAGAAGGTTAAGATGGTCATGGAGGCGCAGGAGAAGCACGGCATGGTCGCTATGGTCGGTGACGGAATAAACGATGCACCTGCGCTTGCTCAGGCAAATGTTGGAGTCGCAATTGGAACGGGTACAGACATCGCGATTGAGTCTGGTGATATCATCTTAGTCAGGGGTGACCTGACTGGGCTTGTAACAGCGATAAACCTCAGCAACGCGACGTTCGACAAGATCAAACAGAACCTGTTCTGGGCGTTCTTCTATAACGTGGTAAGCATCCCACTGGCGATCCTAGGGTTCCTACATCCTGTTATCGCAGAGACTGCCATGGCTATGAGCAGCATCACAGTCGTGACAAACGCTAACCTGCTGAAGAGGCAGAAGATCAAGCCAAGCTACGCGGCTTAATCCCCATTTCTTTATACTCTTTCCACCATTATTCCATCCATGTCCATTGTTGGTACCCTCAAGAGACTCGTGAAAAAGACGATGGAAGCGTCCTCCCAAGACTGGGAGCACGTTGAGCGGGTCTACAAGTTATCTACAATGATCGCGAAGAATGAGGGAGCAGATGTGGAGCTGTGCCAAGTGGGCGCACTTCTTCACGATATTGGTCTAGTTATTGGTGAACCCCATAACCTGACTGGAAGGGGTAGGGCGAAGGTGCTCCTCAGGGGCATGAGTTATCCCTCTGCTAAGATTGACAGCGTCTTAAGGATGGTTGAGCACCATGGTTTGAGTGGCCGGGACAAACTGGAGTCAATTGAAGAGAAAATTGTCTGGGATGCAGACAAGCTGGATAGTATTGGAGCCATTGGAATAGCTAGGGCTTTTCATATGCGGGGACAAACGGGTCTGATGTTCCACGATTTTACCTGGTTCAAGGAGGACACCATGATTCGATTTGAACGATTGAACACCGATACCGCCAAGGAGATCGGTAAACTTCGCATAGAGTATATGGCTCTGTTCTTTGAGAATTTGAAAAACGAGATAGCTATGGTTTAGATTTCACCTGAAAAGTGCTAAATCTCGATGAGTTAACTTCTACTGGTAGGAGAATCAAACATTGAAGGTCTTTATTTCCATCGATATGGAGGGAATCAGCAGTATTGTAAGCTGGGCTGAGGTTGACAGGAACAACAGCGAGTACGCCCACGCTAGGAAGATAATGGCAAGCGACCTGAACGCCGCGATTGAGGGCGCTCTTGAGGCAGGTGCCAAGGAGATTGTTGTCTCAGACGCCCACGGTGGCATGAGAAACCTTAGACCAGAAGAGGTCCACGAGGCGGCTTACCTTGTCAGGGGCTCACCCAAGCCAAACAGCATGATGGAGGGCATCAAGGAGGGCTTTGACGCAGCAATGTACGTCGGGTATCACAGTATGAAGGGTACACCAAACGGTGTATGTGCCCACACCATATCCGGTAGCGCCGTGCAGGGCGTCTGGATAAACGGCAGGGAGACAGGTGAGTTCGGTCTCAACAGTGCACTTGCCGGTCACTACGGTGTCCCCTCGGTTTACCTCGCAGGTGATTACGCTGCAACAGTGGAGGCTGAAGCGTTTGTGCCGGGGATAACGACGGCAGCCGTCAAGTGGGCTGTTGGTAGGTACAGCGCCAAGTGTCTGCATCCAAAGGAGGCGGCTAAACTCATCAGGAAACAGGCAAAGAAGGCGTTGACAGGTGATTTCCCAGCCCCATACGTGGTTGATTCTCCCGTAGAGGTCAAGGTAAAGCTGGCTACATCCACGATGGCTGACGTTTCAAGCCTTATCCCAAGCCTTGAGCGGGTTGGCGGGACTACCATGAAGGGAGTCTACGATGACTACCAGACAGCCGTCAACGCATTACGTGCCTGCATCTACATGTCTGGTGCAGCAGAAAGGAGATAACTTCTCCTTATATCATGCCCTTCCTCGGTTCATTTATGAGTAAACCCGGCAAAAAAGAGCTGAAAAAGAAGCTTACTGGGATCCAGTACCATGTCACGCAGGAGAGTGGCACTGAACCACCATTCAGGAACGAGTTCTGGGATCACAAGGAGGAAGGCATATACGTTGACATCGTCAGCGGGAAGCCATTGTTCAGCAGCCTAGACAAGTTTGACTCCAATTGCGGTTGGCCTAGCTTCACAAACCCCATTGATGAAGATGAGGTTGAGGAAAAACGGGACAGTAGTCACGGCATGATCAGGACTGAGGTTAGGAGCAGTGACGCTGATTCTCACTTGGGACACGTGTTCAACGATGGACCAAAGCCCAACGGGCTCCGTTACTGCATCAACTCGGCTGCACTGGAGTTTATCCCGAAAAGCGAGTTTGAAGCACGAGGATACGGTGAATACATCAAAATATTTGATGCGTAATGAAGGTAGACATCTTTCACCATCTTTATTATCTGTCCTTCCCCGATGAAACCTAGAATGAGTAAACAGCGAAGCCCGTTCCTATACCTCGCCATTGTGCTTGTTGTATCGGTCGCAGGCTACCTAATATGGTTCAACTTTTTCCAGCCCGAGACAAGTGATGAGATTGGGATAAATTTTGGGAACCGGATACTTGACCAGAAGATCACGGGTATCGAAAGCGGTTCAGTGATGTTCAGTGACTATGAGGGCAGTATACTCGTAATCGATTTCATGGCGCCATGGTGCGCCCCGTGCAAAGACCAGATACCAATACTCCACGAGGTGGACTCCATACCGGGCGTTGAGGTAATCACCATCAATGTTGACCCCAACTACAACATGACGTTCCTGCAGGGATTCGGTGAGGAGGAGGGAATCCACTGGTTCTTCGGACATGCCCCATTCACCGCATTGGACTTTGAGGTAAGCGCCATACCCACCGTCATCGTGGTTGACCAAGAAGGCATCATCACCTACCGTGGATACTTCACAGGCGCAAAGGACTTTGAAAGGGTTCTGTCGCCACTGCTGGGATAAACATGGAGTTCGCAAACCTAGGTTTAGCATACAGCGCAGGGCTTCTAGCTGTATTAGCTCCCTGTGCCCTGCCAATGCTGCCAAGTTTTGTCGCTTACTACATGAACGCCGAGGAACGAGAGAATAAGCTGGTCTCAGCACTGGGCTTTGGGGTCACCACTGTTCTCGGGTTCCTGACCATATTCATGGTCATCGGAGTCCTACCTAGCTTCGCAATCAACACAGTATCCAGCAAGATAGCGCTGGTCTCACCGTTCATCGGGGTAATACTGGTTATTCTAGGTCTTGGGCACATGTTCAGTGACATATTCTACAAGATACCAACGCTACAGATTGCATCCGCAGAGGGAACCGGGTACAAATCATTCTACGTTTACGGGGTTGGATACGGAGCAGCATCGATGGCTTGCAGCTTCCCCGTGTTTATCTTGCTGGTACTCCAATCATCCACAGCAGGGGGGTTCACTGCGATTCTGGTTATGTTCCTCGTGTACGGACTCGGGGCCGCTACAGTACTGATACCGTTGAGCCTTGCACTAACATACAGCAAGGAACTAATCTACAAGAAGCTGATGCAGGTAATGCCCCACATGAAGAAGTTGAACGCAGGCATACTCATCGTAGCCGGGCTGTACATGATCCTGTCTCATTACCTTTAGAGTTTAGTTGAGTGGGATGGTCCAAGAGTGAGAACTCGCGCTGAATAGCGCTCATATGTTACTTAGACCATCTGAACAGCCTTATGGCTGACTCATGCTATGAGAATATTATATTATTAAAGGGATTATTGAACGTTAAATCATAGGAATTTTTTTAAAAACTTAACCTTTTGTCACAGTTTAGGAGATTTTATGGATATTTTCCCGGAAACGCGGATATCCTATATATCAATATTAATCCAAAGATATCAAAACATATCCATCAATTACCATATGGAAATATTTTTTCCAGCGTTATAATAGGTAACCTACTATTCGTTTTCACTAGTTACGGAAAAAAGCTGATGAATTCCTGACGTCATTTGGAAATCGGTGTTGGGTTCTGGTTGGGTTTAATGTAATATACCTAGAGCCCTACCCCTACCCATGGTCAAGATAACCCTCGTCGGGGCGGGGAGCAGCGTCTTCGGGTACAACAGCGTCCTAGACGCCGTGAACATACCCCAGCTAACCGGATCCGAGCTTGTCCTCCACGACATAGACGGATCAAGACTTGACACCATGACCAATTTAGCCAAACGAATGAACGCCGAGATGGGTGACCCGTTAACCATCACAAGCACACTCGACCAAGGGGACGCACTTGACGACGCCGACTATGTCCTAATGGCAATAGAAGTTGACAGGATGAACCGTTGGAGGCAGGACTGGCAGATACCTTTCGACAACGGAATCAAACAGGTCATAGGAGAGAACGGAGGACCCGGAGGACTGTTCCACACCTGGCGGAACATACCGCCCGTCCTAGACATTGCACACAAGATGGAGAAAGTCTGCCCTGATGCGTGGCTCCTCAACTACACAAACCCCGTCCCGAGGCTATGCCTAGCCGTGAGCAGGTACACGAAGATAAAGACAGTTGGGCTATGCCACGAAGTCGAACACCAACTACAGAGGATTGCACCACTCATGGGCATACCCGAGGCACTCATAGATGTGACCTCAGCGGGGCTGAACCACTTCAGCTGGTATAAAGAGCTGAACTTGACTGACGGAACCGATGCGTACCCAATGCTGGATGAAGCTTTGAAGAACAACAGGAACTTCCAGCCACTCTGCCAAGCGATGTACCGCCAGTTCGGGCTATACCCCTCAACAGACGACAACCATATGGGAGAGTACCTAGCCCACGCGTGGAAAGCGACACCAGAAAGAGACCGTGGATTCAACTGGATCGACCGAATGGAAGAGGAGGGAAACAAAACATGGCTGAACACCAAGTCCATAATCGATGGGAAAATCTCCCTAGACCTCAAGGGAAAACAGTCAGGTGAACGAGCCATGCACATAATCGCCGGGATGATTACCGGTTCAGGACACGATGAACTCCAAGTCAACCTGCCAAACAAGGGGCAGATATCAAACCTGCTGCAGGACGCCATAGTCGAGACGCCGGCAGTAATCAAAAAGGGCGAAATAAAGCCGATTAATGTAGGCGATATGCCCGAAGGTCTAGCAGCAATACTGAACATCCAGATACTGGTACAGGGCGTCGCGGTTGAGGCAGGCGTAACAGGGAACATTGAGAAGGCAAAACAGGCGCTGCTGGTTGACCCTGTTGTTGAGGACAACGATGCTGCCCTCAAATCATTCGATGAATTGATGAAGGTGCACGCAGACTTATTACCACAGTTCGAGGTGGAATGAGATGCATCTGGTATTCATCGGGGCGCACCCAGACGACGAGACATTCGCAAGCGGGACAATCGCAAAATACGTATCAAGGGGACACAAGGCAACCATAGTCCAGGCAACAAGAGGCGGAAAAGGGCACTGGGAGATGCCCACAGACGAGCTTCGGGTAATCCGTGAAAAGGAGATGGCTAAAGCCGCTAAGATCCTAGGCGCCGATGTCAAGTTCCTCGACTTTGAGGACTCAAACATACCCCAGGGAGACGTTCTACGCGAGGCATTTGTCGAGGTCTACAGGGAGCTAAAACCCGATATCGTTCTCACATTCCATCCCCTAGTCCAGAGAGATGATCATCGAAGGGTCGGAGAAGCAGCAAGTGACGCAAGCCTAAAGGCAAGCCTACCTCTACACTTGACAGGATATCCCGCACACAGATCAGAGCCTGATATCTACTTCTACGGGGCACCAATAACCGGTCAGGAGCCCGATACCTACATCGATATCACCGATTATATGCCCCAGAAAATCGAGTCATTCAGACAGCACGTGTCCCAATGGCAAGAATGGGGTAAACCCCCGGAGGAACAAGGCGATTTCATGGAGAGAATTGTCGAAAGATACAGCCACAGATTCAGAGAGTTTGGTCGAAAGGCAGGTGTTGGCTACGCCGAGGCTTTCATAAGCAAATCAGGTCGCAAATACGCCCACGACCTACTGCCAAAGTAAATAAACTATTATTCAGGGCTTTTCACTTCGGGGTCTGTCCCAAATTTTATAGCGGTAATAACCACTGACTCTCCCTTATGCCAGACGTGATCCCGGTAAAAGTCGTAATCGTGACGATGTACGAGCGAGGTACCCCAGACGACGGTGATGTCGGAGAAATGGAGCTATGGGTCAAACGCGAGAAACTAGACAAGGTAATCCCATTCCCCGTCTCTGAGACCGATCTAAGGATGAACGATGCCGGCGTAATTGCGGTATTAACAGGGATGGGGGCAAGCAACGCCTCGTCTGTAGTCACTGCCCTTGCCTGTGATCCCCGGTTTGACTTCTCAAAGGCTTACTGGCTCGTTGCAGGTATAGCGGGAGTTGACGCGGAGGTAGCCTCAATCGGAACAGCTGTATGGGCTGAGCATGTCGTAGACGGGGATATAATGCACGAGCTGGACTCCAGCGAGACACCAGAGGGCTGGCCTTACGGCAAGATATCCCTTTCAAGCAATAGACCGAATCACAGGACCCCTCATGTCTCTGATGGGTACATAGTCCACAAACTGAATCCAGCTCTTGTTGAGTGGGCGTTCCAACTGACAAAAGATATGGACCTAGGCGATGCTCCTGAACTGAAGGAGTACAGAAACCTCTACAAGGGGCTCCCAAACGCGGTCAAACCACCATTCATTCTCAAAGGAGACTGTCTTTCATCAGGCGCTTACTGGCACGGAGAGGTATTATCAAAATGGGCTAGGGACTGGGTTCGATTGTACACTCAGGGAAAAGGAAGGTTTGTGATGGCCAACATGGAGGACCATGGAACCACCACCGCTCTATACAACCTCTCCAAGGCAGGAAAAGTGGACTATAACCGTGTAATGGTACTCAGGACAGCCAGTAACTACAACACACCTCCTCCAGGAGAGGATGCCAGCTGGCACTTCCAGGCACCTTTCATACTCAACGGTATGCCAGCATTCGAGGCAGCGTATAAATTGGGATCCAAGGTAATACACGAACTGATGAATAACTGGGAAAAGTACTCCGACGAGATCCCCGAGGGATAATCTTTAACCTTCAACCCCATATCTTTCACCGTTAAAAATGTCTGCCGTAGACTCAGCCCTATTGACTCGACAGCAGGTCATCCGGGAGACCGGGTTACCAAAGGTCGATTACCACTGCCACATCTCGATAACCGAGTACAGTGACCCAACCAATCCCACGATAATCAGCGTGACCCCCGAGGAATTCAAGGCTGACCTTCAGGAGGCAGGGATAGACAAGGCAGTCGTATTAAGCGACGCACGTACTAACCCCGATCAGGTGGCAGAGTTCGTGAAAAATGACCCAAACACCTTCATCGGGTTCGGGTACGTCAACGCCGTTCTAAACGGGATGGGTGATGAGGTGCTCAGGCAGCGGGACGAGTTAGGGTTGTTCGGTTTGAAGCTCTACCCATGTAGCGACGGGTATAAGCCAGATGACACCCATGCTTTCAAGGTCTATGAGGCTGCTGCGAGTATCGGTATGCCCGTTCTATTCCATCACGCCGGGATGCCAGTCGCGTATGACTCCCTATATCATACCGACCCAGCCCAGATCGACGTGGTAGCCGAGTGCTTCCCCGAGCTGAAGATCGTTCTAGCTCACTTAGGTTACCCGAGAGTAGATGAGACACTATATGTCGCAAGGAAACACAAGAACGTGTACTGTGATATCAGCTGGCCGTACGGCGACGTGAACCATCCAAGCTTCACCTATATGCTCTGGAAGGACCTGCTCACGGCACTGAACATGGGCGTAATGCACAAGATGATATTCGGCACGGACTACCCCGGTGTAAGGCAGCGCCCATACGTGGACATGCTAATGAATATCAACAGGTACGCGCCCCATAGCGATTTACACCTGCCATTGGACAAGGTGTCGGATATGTTGGACAAGAACGTCCAGCCATTACTCCCCTAATTATTTCATGCAAAATTATTCGCGACTGTCTCAAGAAGGTCGTTTGGCTCAATGGGCTTCAGTAATATCTCGTTCTCACGGTCAAACTCGTCTAGCAGGTAAGAGTATCCTGTTATGAAGATAATTTTCGTGTCACTATTTCTTTTCTCGATTGTCTCAGCTACCTGATCACCAATGACATCCTGGAGGTGCCAATCAAGAATTACCAGATCATACGCATTCTTTGTGATTTTTATGTGAGCGGAGAAGCCGTTGTGCGCCATATCTACAACGTATCCTGCTTCTTCAAGGATCATTTTGAAGCTTGATGCCAGTTTCTTGTCATCATCAACAACAAGAATGCTTCTAGTTTTTGGTATCAACTCTTTTTCAGTTACAACTTCAATGTAAGCAGAGGTTCCAAAGTTTTTTTGTTCGATTACTTCCAACCTTTGTGTTAGAGAATCCACATTTTTCCCGTTCTCATCAAGTAGAATGCGTAGAGATTCTATGATACCCATTTTTTTCTCTAATTGGTTTGTCAGGGAGTCCACTTTTTCTTGGTTCTCTTCAATCAGGGTGAGCAGCGATTTGGGGTCATCACTTTTTTTGTTCACTTTTTTTGACAGAGATTTCACTTGTTTTTCGTTCTTCTCAAGCAGGGCGCGTAATGACTCAATTGTCTCACTTTTTTCCTCCACCTTCTTTGCGAGAGAATCAACCCTTTTTTGGTTCTCCTCAAGCAAACTGTGAACTGATCCAAATACGTCACTGTTTTCCACCAATTTGTTGGCTAGGGAATCCACTTTTTTCTCGTTCTCTTCAAGCAGACTGATCAGTGATTCAACGACATCACTTTTTTCAGTGCTTGACATCGTTTACCCTGTTCATGGAAGTTTTTTAATGAATATGGAAGAAAATTCTACTAACTCCGAGAATATTTGGTTTAAACCCTGTGGGTGAGGCAATCCTCAACCACGACAGGGATTTCATCCAACAAATCCTCAGCGAGGATATGATAGCCCTTCTCCTGGTACACGTTATCCCCTGCCCTGCCGTTCAGGTAAGCACCTGAACATGCAGCGTAGAAAGGTTTGGCGTTCTGGGCAAGGTATCCGCCGACAAGACCCGTAAGGACATCACCCGTCCCACCCACTGTCATTCCTGGGTTTCCCGACCAGTTGTAACGAGTGTATTTTCCGTCGCTTATCACGTCAACCTCTCCCTTTAACAGAACAATGCCTCCTAGTTTTCGGGCGGCTTCCGCAACAATTTCTCCCTTCTCAAGATGTGACCCTATTGCTTCAGTTCCTGTTATTATCTTGAACTCCCTGCTGTGAGGTGTAAACACGATGGGCGATGCCGTGTTGACCGGTGACCTGGCGTAAGCCTTCAAACCATCCGCGTCCAAAACGAGTGGGAGCTTCTTCTCACCGACCTTCTCGACTAGTGATTTGACCGCGTCAACTGTCTCATCAGCCATGCCCAGACCAGGCCCTATGGCTACCGCGCCAACCTTGTCTAGGAATGGATACACCTGCTCAACATTGTCCGGGGTCAACCGTTCACCTGCCAGTTTACACGTGATCATACTCGGACTGTAAGCCATAACCGCCTGCGCTGCCGTCTCGGGCACCGCTGTGTACACCAAGTCAAGTCCAAGTCTGTATGCTCCCATTGATGATAGTGCAGGTGCACCACTATACGTCTCGCTTCCCCCTACAACAAGGAGGCTTCCCCACATTCCCTTGTGGCTGTCTGCGCCTCTATCCTTGTGTAGCATCCACACGTCACCAGGACCAACATAGTGCTCCGCCTCCGATGGAACCCCTATGCTGGTTGGGATGACTTCCTTCACCCAACTCGGATTATTCTTGTAGCATACCTTTGGCTTGTGGAACGTGAGTGCAAGATCCGCCTTCACTGCTTCTCCGTGAATATCTCCCGTAGCCGCCTCCATACCTGTTGGTATGTCAACTGAAACCTTGTAGGCGTTTGAAGCGTTTATAGCCTGAACCATCTGGAGGACAGGTGGACGAAGTGAGCCCCTGAGGCTCGTGCCGATTAATCCATCAATAACCACATCGGCCTCGATTGGCTCAATGAGGCTGCTGTCTTTGATTACCTTGATCTCGATGCTCTGGGTCATGTGCTTGACGGCGTTGTAGTTGACCCTGCTGTTCTTGAGGGTGATATTCTTAGGATCTCCGAGGATCCATGACTCAACCTCGTAACCGAAACAAGCTAGGTGTCTTGCAGCAGTAAACGCGTCACCACCGTTTCCAGTGAGTCCAGATACAGCAATAATCTTTGATCCAATAGGATATCGTTTAGAAATTTCGTTTGCGATAGCCCTACCCGCGTTCTCCATCATCAACTGGGTTGAGACGCCGAGAGCCTCGGCGTTCATCTCGATGGCAACCATCTCTTTTACTGTAATATAATCGCCCAGAATCATCTTGACATCACCTTAGATTATGCACTCTTTAACTTTCCTTGAATAAAATAAAATCAGCGACCGAGGAAATGGACTCTGTTGCTTCCTCTATGATGTTCCGCACAGCAACGCTCGCAAGTGTTCCCGCTGATATTGCAGCCCTGATATCCGTGGGCTGATCCCCGACATATACTACTTTTTCAATTGAGGTGCCTACCTCCTTTGATGCCAGAAGTACCATGTCCGGTGCAGGTTTGCTCTTCTCCACTTTGTCAGCCCCAATAATCACTTTAAACAGTTCACGGATACCTAGACCAACAAGTATCTCATCTGTTAAACCCGATTCTCCGTTGGTAGCGATTCCCATCTTAATACCGGCTTCATTGATCTCTTCCAGTTTTTCCATAACGCCCTCGTATAGCTCTGGGACAAAAGTCTCAGATTGTATCTTATCCGCTACCGCGTAGAGTTCCTCGGCTTTCTCCCTCGCATCATACCAGTTGAATCCTTCAAGGTACAGCGCAGCACCCGCTATCGCCAAGTCATCTCTTCTCGGAGCCTTACTGATTGGACCTGTTGGGTCAATTTTCCAGTTCTCTGGGTTGACCCCCGCAAGTCTAGCCCACTGTTTGGCTGCTCTTCCTGACACGTTTTCCTTGAACGCGGTGTACCGTGCCTTTCCTAGGCTGCTGTACCTGTGGCTGTCATCGACGAGTGTTCCATCGACATCGAAAAGTATCAACTCTGGACTGTATTTGTTCCCGTTTATCTCAATACTGGGCATGGACTCAACATAGTACCCAGTATTTATTATACCTACTCTGGGAAGCCTTAAATTTCGTAAAAAAGAATCAATACACGGTGCAAGTTTTGGCAACAGCTTTCGTATTAATCAACGCTGAGATTGGATCAGAGAGTGAAGTACTGAAGGGACTGAAGGAGATCGGTGAGGTCAAAGAGGCACACATGGTCTACGGTGTATACGACATTATCGCGCGTATCCAGACGGAGACTATGCAAGAACTCAAGGACATCATCAGCTGGAAGATCCGAAGACTCGACAAGGTTCGCTCAACGCTGACAATGATCATGGTCTAACCTCACACTTTTCAAAATCTTTATTCCTTTTCATGTCAACAAGCAGAAGAAATGATGCTTCACATCGGTCTTGATGACACTGACAGCCCAGAAGGAGGCTGTACTACCTACGTTGCCGCCGTTCTAGTGGAGCATCTTATTGGGATTGGCGCCGAGTTCAGCGGATACCCGACCCTCCTACGTTTAAACCCAAACACACCATGGAAAACTAGAGGAAACGCCGCTGTCTGCCTTCGACTAAAGATTGATGAATCCAAATACCAAGTGGTCCGGGAGTTCGTCAAAGGTCTTGTTGACAAATACGGGGAGTTATCATGTGAGAACACCAACCCTGGGGTCGTATTCCTGAAGGGAGATGTTCCCGATGAAATCAAGGCGTACTCAGACGTCGTTGTCAAATCACTTGTCGAGAAAAAAATGGCAACCGACCTCATTGAAGCACATTCTCTGGACCACCTTGAGTACAAGAATGGGAGAGGATTGATTGGCGCCCTCGCCGCAATCGGTGGAACCCTTGAGAGGGATTTCACCTATGAGCTACTCACCTACCGTACCCCTGAGAACTGGGGCACCCCCCGAAAAGTTGACCAAGACTCTATAATCAAGATGGATGAAGCGTTATCCGAGTGCACATACAACAACTTGGATGAGAAGGGTAAGCCCATGATCCTACCTAGGGGTCCAGACCCCGTTCTCTACGGTGTGAGGGGGGAGACTCCAGAGGATATCCACAATGCCATGGGAATGATCGAACCCCTTGAAGATGTTGAACGATGGATGATATGTAAGACTAACCAGGGGACAGACCAGCATTTCGGTAATGCCATCAAGATTTCCGAGCTTGAACCCTATAATCCCGCAGTAGTAGAAGGTCGTGTGGCATCCAAACCTAAGACGATCGAGGGAGGTCACGTGTTTTTCCAGATAAAAGACGAGTCTGGGGCAGTGGACTGTGCCGCGTATGAGCCAACAGGTTCATTCAGGAATGATGTACGAAAACTGTTACCCGGTGATCAAGTCACTATCTTCTCAGGTGTTAGCCTTCACGAGGATGAGTTGACGCTTAACATCGAGAAACTGGTACTACATGAATTGGTGCCAAAGATATCAGTCATTAAACCAAAATGCCCTGAATGTGGAGGCTCAACCGGGTCAATGGGTGCTGGTCAAGGGCTCAGGTGTAAAAAATGTGGTTATAGGGGAGATGAGCTTGTCGAGGAACTTGTTGAACAGGAACGGGAGTTGAAACCAGGAATATACTTGCCCGACATGGGTGCACATAGGCACTTGACAAAGCCTTACCCGCGTTATGGACGAGAAAAAGCTATTGAACTAATAATAGATGAATAAAAAGGGGCTATTTTAGCCCGAAATAATCCGCGATATTTGCCTTCTCGACAACCTTGACCTCAAGCCTACCGTCCTTGGTACTCATGATCGGATTGACTCCCGGGCCATGACCCGCATACGTGCTCGCACCGTGGATTATCACGCCCACAGTGACTGATCCCTTCCAGTGACCCCTGCCGTTGATGCACAACTGGTCTCTGAGGCAGACGATATCGCCCAACCGTAGCTTCTCCATGTTGAACTTCTTCACCTGCTTCGGGTCAGTTGTCTGTATATCGTAGTCAACTGGCTCCGTGTCTGTGCTCCAGCCGATGCCTGAGCCCATCAGGTAGCCTGGGAACTCGTTTACAACTGGGACAACTAGTTTTCCGTCCTTTTCCTCTATCCCTAGGACGTCAAGGAGCCTTGGACTCATCTTGTTCAACCGGATATCTGGATAGTCTAGTAGCTCTAAGCCTGCTCCATAGGACTTTATCTGGACCTTGTCTCCGATGGTTAGCTTTTCCATGGTTTCCTTGGGGAAGTAAAGCATGTCATCTGAACCGGCGTGCCTGCCGGTGAAGACACCTTTCTCTCCTTTTGCTTCACCGTTGACGAGTTTTGCCTCGTTTCCAATACATGCGAGCCATGCAAGTGCGCAGTCTGATGGTCTGGGCTTTTCCTGTCCCCTGATTGTTACTCCGGGTTCAACGTGGTCACCGCTAGCCCATCCGAAGCATGGGTCACCTACCTTGAGGTTGTACTTAATGCCGCCCATCCCGAGGGCTAGTTTTGGCTCCCCGTTCCACTGTGCACGGTAGCTACCGCTTGAAGGTGAAACTATTTCACCCTGTACCGCTATCTTCAGCAGTTTTTCCCTGTTATCTCGCAGCATTTTAGATGCCCCCCAGTTTGAAGTACTTGCCAATGTTGGCGTCCTTCTTGATTATGGGTTTAATCTCGCCCTCTTTACATGTCAATAATGTCGTAACCCCGATTCCTTGACCCAGTTTTCCACTGGCTCCTGTGCTCACAACCCCGATGGTGTACGCATTCTCGTAGTATCCCCTACCCCAAGCACTCAGAATATCCTTCAAGGCGACGATATCACCTATTTTCACGTCCTTTAGGTGCTCTAATGCCTCTGGGTCCTGTGTCATAACGTTCCAGCAGCTAGCCTCAACAGGTGCTCCTCCACTTCCCTGACCGACGTAATCTGCAGGGATCACTGTTGTTACCGGTACGCCTAGTTTGCCGTCTTTGTCCGTCAAACCCATTGAGTCGAGGAGCTGAGGTGATATTCCGACTGCTCTAACGTCTGGATGGTCGTCAAATGTCAGTCCAACTCCAGCGCTGCGTACCTGAAGCTTATCTCCAATTGATAACTCGTCGAGCACTTTTTCTTCAAAATAGATGACGACATGGTGGTTTCCATCTGGTAATCCCCCGACCTTACCTACTACCATTCCTTCCTTTCCCTTCGCCTCGCCCTTTACCACCTTGGCTCTGTTCCCGACACAGGTAAAGTTCCTGAAACTACCCTTTGCCCTGTCGTTTCCAATGCCATCGGCGGAGACGCCTGGCTCAACTTTCTCTCCCCAAGCCCAGCCAAAGCAGCTAGTTCCTGGTTTTACGTTGTAAACTATACCTCCTTGACCTAGTCCAACACTGGGTTTGCCGTCCCAGTTGTTCACGTACCTAGAATCAATAGCCGGGTGTGTGATTTCGCCCACCACCGCTATCTCAAGCAGACTCTCGCGGTTAGTCTTAACCATAATTATCCCCTAGAGGTTGTCCAACACTTATTTTAGACTAACACCTTTCAACTGTTGGTAAACCTACGTATATTGGCTACCTTTAAAAACGGGGGTACATTCCCTATTCAAGATATTTCGGGCTGATAACAATGTCAAGAGGAAGAGAATACGACGGAGCAATCACAATCTTCTCCCCAGAGGGAAGAATCTACCAGGTCGAGTACGCCCTTGAGCTAGTTAAAAGAGGCAGCCCAATTGTTGGAGTCAGGAGCGCAGAAGGCGTCGTCCTTGCAGCACTTGAACCAAAACTTAGCAAGCTCGCCGCACCAAGCGTTAGTAAGAAACTCTTTCGTATCGACGATCATGTCGGTGTAGCCATCGCTGGTCTCAGCCCAGATGCGAGGGTGCTAATCAGACAGGCAAGGCTAGCCAGCCAGAGCAACAAGATGACCTATGATGAGCCCATCGACATCGAGGACCTCACAAGCAGCATCGGTGACCTACTTCAGAGGTACACACAGAACGCAGGCGTACGACCATTCGGTGTAAGCCTACTAATCGGTGGTGCAGATGAGTACCGCGTAAGTCTTCTGGCAACTGACCCTAGTGGAAGTTACCGTGGATACAAGGCAACCGCAGTCGGTAGGAACAGCGAGAAAGCAAAAGCTGTGCTAAGTGCCCAGTACCGAGACGAGATCACTGTAGATGAGGCAACCGCGTTAGCAATCGAGGCGCTCAAAGAAGCAGCCGATGATGATCTTTCCGCAGACGGAATGAACGTCGCAGTTGTGACCAAAGAGACTCGAAAATTCAAGAGTCTCACATCCAAAGAGATTCAAAAGTATCTCTAAGACGTAGGGTTTATACCTTACACCAAGCCTTTTGTGATGAATAATAATGTCTACTCAAACAGGACGTAGAGAGAAGTACGTTGGGGGAGTCGATCTTCCTCCACTCGACGCAAAGGACACACTTGGGTCCCTTAAAGGAATGAAAGCAATCACACCCACAGCAGTCGCGACAAGGTTCAACCTTAAGATCAGCGTCGCAAAGAGAATGCTTACAACTCTTGAAGAGAAGGGTGTTGTCGAGTTCGTAACTCGAAGCAGTAACCTCAAAATCTACAAGATGGTAGACGAGAGCTAAATTTTTTCAATAATTATCCTTGAACCACTTCTGAGCCTATTAAAGAGCTCAAGATTTTCCTCGATTTCACCAAGTACGTTCACTGGTGAGTATGGTTTTGTGTCCTTTGGATAGATTGTGACTGCGTCGCTGCGTGGCCAGTACGCAATAGTACCCGCTTTAACCGTGGATACTGGTTTCTCTGTACCTCTTTGAATCCCTACTAGAATTGAAACATGTCCCATCGCGGGGGTTGTCCTTGTGTTTATTGGGAGTTTCTTGGCAACGGCTTCAACGGTCAGTGGTGCTGTAAGTCGATTGATATACCCGGTTGCCTCGCCCTTGTCAATGACAGTGATCTTGATTGGTATCCTTGATAACTCGTCACTCAACTTGTTTCACTCCGTAATCAACTATGAGCTCTGCTACATCTTTTCCCGTAGCCCCTTTTAGTCCTTGCCAGCCTGGTGAGGCGTTAACTTCGAGGACAATTGGACCTTCCTTTGACTCAAGAAGGTCTACACCGGCGTAATCCAGGCCCATGGCGCGTGTTGCGTTGAACGCCATCTCGATTATCTCATCACTCATCTTCTCCTCCACCATCTTACCTCCCTGGGCGACATTGCTTTTCCACTGGCCCTCTGGGATGTACTTGTAGACAGCGCCGACAACTTTGTCCCCGATGATGAATACCCTGATGTCCCTTCCTGGATTCTCAACGTATTTCTGAAGTATCAATGGGTGTTGGAGTCTGTCCAGTAACCTGTAGGCGTTGTAGGCTAGATCTTGGTCAGTGAACTTCATACTGCCCCTGCCCATGCTGCTAAGGATGGGTTTGTAGATGACGTCCTCCATCTCACCTGTCTTCTGATATGCTCGCGCCAAACTCTCAGTGGTGTAGGTGCTTGGGATCGGGATTCCTGCGTCGTGGAGGATGTACTGGGTCGCATACTTGTCTCTGCTTCTCCTGAACGGGTAAGTGCTGTTGACCATCTTGATCCCGGCTATCTCCATGTGTTCAAGCATGCTGATGCGCCTAGTGGACTGCTCGGTGCTGCCTGGCCCAAAACTCCTCAACAGGCACAGGTCAATATCTGATATGTCTACTTTTCCTAGCCAAAACTTGCTTCCATCGTTACTGATGCTACTAGAAATGTCCGCGGTTGGGCCCGCATATACCGTGTGACCCATGTTTTCTGCTGCTTCAATCAGTTCTTTACTGTTCTTACTGGGCTTGGAGCCGTATAGGACTAGGATTTTCAATTGGAGTCAAATATATTCGCGGTGATTCCGCTGATAAACTTGCCTAAGATACGAGTTTCTTGAACTCTTTGTCGCCCCTGTAATTGGCAAATTCAGGGTCAAACTGGACTGTGACCTTGCTGTGAGGATTCTTCTCAACTGTTTTCGCGAGGTATTCCAGCATCTTTGTTTTGTCCTTCTTTACAGCCGCGACACATGCCTTCTGGTAGTCGTCAACGTAGAGCTTCTGATTCGAGTCCAATAGCTTGCTGGATTCATGTCTCTTACCCGTGGCTGACAGTGCAATGCTTCTTGCGATAACTCCAACCACGTTCTTTGGGTTCAACGCCAAGGCGATAGCAGAAAAGTTCAGCGAGTCCTCCCACTGCTTCCTGACATTGTAAACATTTGCCATGCTTGAGGATATCTTGGATTCCTCTTCATCGGAATCAGCTTTTTTCATGGACTCCATGAACCAATGCAGTGCTCCGTCGATGTCACCCCTGAATGTGAGTGCACGTGCCTTCCACCAAGCGCCTAGATAACTTTCGGGGTTCTCTTGGATCAGATTCTCTGCGTATCCTATCATTTCATTGAATTTTCTCTTCGCGATGTAATCGTTCATCCTGTCTTTGACCTGATCCTGAGGCATGGCAGAATTGGATCAGAGGCGAGTTATTAACGCTTTGGGCGTTGAGGTTTTATCGTAGGTGTCCACCATATTTGTGTGGATTCTGTAATCGCTGCGGTAATAACCGGATTTCTCCAAGGTATCTTGGAATGGCTCCCTGTCTCAAGTGAGGGCAATCTGGTTATCCTGCTATCCCAACTGTTCGGTTACAGCGTTGAAGAGACTCTAAACACGGCAATATTCCTGCATCTCGGCACTGGAGTCGCCGCACTGATCTATTTCAGGGAACAAGTTTTCGGGATTCTAACCATGTCCACCCATGAAAACAAGGATATGTTCTACAAATTGCTCGCCATGACCCTGCTAACAGGACTGGTCGGGTTCCCCATCTTCATGTTCTTGAACATCTCCGTCGCAATTGGGGAGGCATTACTGGCTCTAACAGGGATTGCGCTCATAATCACTGGTTTACTCCAGAGAGAGGCAACTAAATACCGGAAAGAAGGGGCAGAACTAAGCTGGAACTTGTCAATACTACTGGGATTGGCTCAAGGATTGGCCATTATTCCAGGGTTATCCCGCTCCGGTCTGACCACTTCTATCATGCTTTTCCGTGATTTCCATGGTGAGGAGGCGTTCAGGACAAGCTTCCTGATGAGTATCCCAGCTAGCTTTGCGGCTGCCTTCGGATTGATTCTTGTAAAAGGCTTCCAGCCTGACCAATATTCGGCATTAGCCGCCTTGGTTGCGGGAATTGTTGGCTATTTGACAATCGGTAGACTACTTGCTATCGCTCAGAGAATCCGTTTCTGGAAAATATGTATAGGTTTAGGTGCCCTTGCGATTATAGCGTGGCTGCCTAACCTTCTTTAGGGTACTTCTTGCTCTGCATCGACGCCATTGCCGCTATTCCATCTACACCAGCTGACCTCAGAGTGTCCAGTGGCAACGCCAAGATGATGGTGTTACTCTGGTCCTTGCTGATATCGTTCAAGGTGCTCAATATCCTTAGCTGCATCGCGTTCGGGTCAGACATGTTCAAGGCGGCTGCCTTGAGCTTGTGGCTAGCCTCAAGCTCCGCGCTTGCCTTGATCTGAATTGCCCTTGACTCACGCTCAGCCTCGGCTTGGACGGCGAAGGCCCTCTTCATGTCCGCGGGTAGGCTGATGTCCTGAAGACCTGCCCTTGTGATGTCAACACCCCAGTCTTTGACCAGTAGGTCGATCTCTGTCTTGAGCCTAGCTGCTACCTCTTCCCTGCTTTCAAGCAAGGCGTCTAGGTCATATGTACCGATGATGTTCCTGATTGCTGTCTGGGCGTACTTGCTTACCGCGTTTCGGTAGTCCTGTATGTTCAGTATCAGTTTCTCTGGGTCCTCGATTACCATGAAGACAACGGCATCTATTATGACGCTGATGTTGTCCTTGGTGATGGCCTGCTGTCCCATCATGTCAAGGGTCTGTGTCCTGATGTCCACTCTCATTAGTGAGTCTATTAGCGGGATTCGAAAATGAAGTCCAGTGCTAACGATTTTCTCGATCTGACCGAACCTGATCACTGCTACTTTTTCCCATTGGGAGACTACGTAGAATGCTGGAAGGACGAACGTCGCGAATATTACTAGGATTGCTCCTAACGTAAACCACATTTTGCTTTCTTTACCTCTTTGTTATGTCTTTATTTGACTGGTTAATTCTATAGTTGCTAGATATTTATGGATATTCTATATAGATACAATAGGATATTTAGTTTATAGCGAAATTTGAAAGTTTATTTTCTCAAAACGTAAGTTGCCCAAGTGTTCTCACTTGAGGGATGCAGTTTCTATAGCCAAAGCCATAGTCTTTTGAAGCCCATCCCTGTAGTTCTGCGGTTCTTCGCCTTTCGCTTCTTTGACGGTTCGCCGCTCCCACTTGGGCATTCAATACATTACCATGATGGTATAAGGCATCTGTCTTGTACGTAAAATGAAAGACGGGCTCCAAGTAGATTGATTATGCCCTTAATATTGATTCAAATCAATCAATAACGTCACATCTATGTGGGACAATGGAAATATTGATGCGATTATTTTAGAATGAGTGATCTGGGGGCAAGGAATTACACTAAACGTGAAACACGTTCAGAGTTAGATAAACAGGTCTTTCTCCCTTGCTCTGACCAGTTCCTGGGCGTTGCTCTCCTCAGAAGGCTCGATGTCATAACCCCTGATCAGGGCTGCTGGGATACCCTCGTCGCTCTGCCCGATGACTAGTTCAGCCGCTGAAGCTAACTCATCTGCTATTGCAGTCCTCTTGACAACTAGCTCGTATCCGAACAAATCCTTCTCGCCTCGCCTATCCCTTATGACGTTAAAACCGGAAGCCCCTATGGTGACGTTTATCTCGCCGTCCCTGTGAGCTCTACCGTGCGTGTCACAAACGATGACCCCCACATCAGTATCCGTTAGTTCTTTGATTTTTCTGCGAATCGCGAGGGCTGAGGCATCAGGATCATCGGGTAGCGGGGCAACAATGGTCTCCCCTGGTACGTTGGACTTGTCCACTCCAGCATTCGCACACACGAATCCATGTTTTGTCTCGGCGATGATGACTCCCGGCGCCATCCTCCTGATGGCTCTGGACTCACCCAATACAACCTCAACAACTCGTGGGTCTTTTCCAGTGAACTCCGCGAAGTTAAGTGCGACCTTACTTGGCTTTACTTCATCTAGGTCAACCAGTTTTCCTTCAGACCTTGAAACGATGACATGGCTGTAAACGTAGACGTCCTTTGGTTCAGGGTTCAATCCCCTTGTGTCCAGTGATTGTAAGGTCAACTCCGCTAGGTCATCACCGGGTTGTATTATGGGCATATCCTTCAAAGGGATGATCTGAACTGGCATAACCTGACTATGGGTGGGATAAATAAAATGGTGGTGGGTGGTTTACTCGTCCAGAGGGACTTTCTTCTCTACCCTGATGATTGGCCTTGTAACAAGTGCCGCTATTACGCCTAGGGCTGCTAGCTGTGGTGCAAGGAGTGTTCCGACTGCCGCGATGGTGACTGGGATCTCGAATAGCTGTTCCTCGCGCTCGTTGAGCACGATGATCCTTGTGATGTTTCCTTCCTTGATTAATTGCTTGACCTTTCCAAGAAGGTCATCGGCGGCGACGTTGATATCCTCCCACTGTGTTCCCCTTACTCCGGTTCCACACTGGGCGCAATACCTTGCGTCGTCTTCTAGCTCTTTACCGCATTTTCTGCAATACTGCATGGTATGATTATTCTACACCAGCAATTAAAACATATCGCTAGCGTAACAGGGTGTAGCCGATTAGGAAGTCCCACCAGAGCCCCTCGAACACAGGTTCAATATTGGCGTACTCATCTAATGTATTCCTGTTTCCGCCCCTGTCTCCCCCTGTGCTGATGGACAGTACTCCTTTCCTGACCCCCACGTTCATATTGGATGAACCTCTCGGGGACACCCTTGGCTCAACTCCAAGGAGCTTGCTGAATTCCTCCGCTACCCTGACGAGGTCTGATTCCCTTGAGCCCGGGATGAGCCCCGCTGGACCTTTCTGGAAATCCTCTATCCAGTAACCCAGTTCCGTGTTCTCTGCAACAGTTTTCACGACATTCAGAACTCGTTCCCTCATATCCTCCAGATTGGTGTTGTTTGGGCTCCTGATGTCCACACTGAACCAGCCATCATCGTGCCTATGATTGAAGACATGACCCGCCCCCAGCATGGAGATATTGAGGTAGACTCTGTCCTCGTCCGGTTCAAGCGTGCGATCAAGCTGCCATATTTGGTTTACCGCTTGGGCTATTCCCTTTGTGACGTTTGCCCCCTCTCCCATCAGTGTGTGGGCTTTTGGTCCCTTGAAGTGGACCTTGAACCAGTGAATACCAAGGCACCCATAGCTCATCCTGCCAAGACCCGCCATTATGTCCACAAGATACGTTGTTTCAGGATGGTCATCGAGGAATCCCTGTACTCCAACCAATCCGGTCTCCTCCTGGACGACTCCTACCAGGTAAACTGTCCCTTTAAACTCGGTTTCAGATGACTTGAACAATTTTGCCAAGCCGAGTATTGTGATGCACGTGGCACTAATGTTGGTACCCGGGCCAACCATTTTTCCGTCCTCCTCCTGGATTGGCTTTTTCCAGTTCTTGACCATCTCTGCTACTGTGGCAAGGTCATCCATGGTGCCAAGGTACACGAACACGGGGCCTTTTTCTTTTCCTTCTATCTTAGCCACCGCATTTCCATGGGAGTCAATGTATGTCTCATTCACACCAATCTCGTCAAACCGCTTCACCAAGTATTCTGCTCGTAAAACCTCATTCCCAGATGGAGAATAGATACGGGCTATGTTTTTCCAGTCCTGCTTTAACTCGTCTTTTATGTCTTCAAATTGAAGTTTTAATGTGCGAGTTTGTTGTTTTTCAGAAACTTCCTTGATGAGGCGGGGGTAATCCATGGATAATGTATGTTAAATCAATAGAAAAAATGGTTGGTGAATTACTTCACGAATACTCTGCCGGGTAGAGTCTGGTTAAGGGTTGAGACATAGGCCTGGAATATGTCTTTTGACACGTTCAGCATGAACCTGTGGTCCTTCCCACCGACTTTGAACTTTATCTCGCCCTGTCCCATGAAACCCGGGGCTTTCATCTCCACGCTCTGGATGCTTTGGAGGTGCATCTGGAAGTTCTTCTTCTCCTTGGCGAGCATCTGGTCTGGAGTCATCGAGTAATACTCCATCGTCTTCTTGCTCA
>Ga0233431_1000704_pt1 | contig 68573 bp, 48 predicted proteins | sample SI_118_April2016_FD_179867 | JGI IMG/M metagenome (GOLD analysis project Ga0233431, IMG submission 179867) | Seawater microbial communities from Saanich Inlet, British Columbia, Canada - SI_118_April2016_200_MG | ecosystem: Environmental > Aquatic > Marine > Inlet | place: Canada: British...
TTGGTGGCTGGTTTGATGGTCTTCGCGGATTCGCTTGGTCATGGGCATCCTCCTCAGGATTAAAAAGGTTGCCCGATTATGACACGCCTCGCAGGCGGGGAAAAGAAGCGGTTATTTTGGCGCTTACGTAGCTTTTGCCCCTCTCCCCGCGTAGCGGTCTGTTCAACAAGTTATTCTATAGTTCTGCATATCTCCACACCTATCATGGTATGTAGAAAAGCGATTCCATAGTTTCTGTTAAATTCGACAGCTAACTTAAGCATTTAAAGATATTTTCTGACAAGTCATTATACAGTTTTGGATAAATCCTAATCTAGTTTTTTCCTGACAAATAATGGCTGAAAGATTGTAGTTTGCTAGATGGATAACATGAAAATTGAGGTGATATCCGGAAAACCGGATAATGCCTATATAAAAATCCCCACACAATTCCTTTTGCGCTGTAAGGAGCTTTAGCACAATTGCCTGTGATGACACGGTCCCGTTTTCAAGCCAACAAAAAACCCCGTTCTCTCTTGAGAAGCGGGGTTTTAAATGCCGTGGGTCATATTCTTTCCTCTTGGAACTGAAGATGAAAAAAGACGCTGGTGGCAATAGTTATTAAATGATAATAGCGTTATTTAATTGTTTTCCTTACGTCCTCCGATATTTCAAGTCAAGGAAAAACTTGTATTTTTTAGGATAACGTCTATTTAACGGTCAAAGTAAAATCCGTCAGTTTATAAACCACGCGCCCGTCAACCATCAAAAACCCGTCCGCGCGGATGGACCGCTCGTCATCATCCACTTCGGTAATGACAGCTTCAACTGTGACGGTCTGGTCCGTGGGAACCACCTGTCCGCGATAGAGCCACTGATGTTTTTCATTCATCCCTTCAAACACGGTTTCATATGACGCGCCCCATCGCCGGGTTGCAACAAATTTCAGCAACTGGATAAATGCTTCCAGACCCAGAGAACCGGGAATAACAGGGTCCTGATAGAAATGCGCTTTAAAAAACCATTCATCCGGATCTACCTTTTTGCTGCCGCGGATAAAGCCGAGCCGATTCGGTCCACCCTCGGGGATAAACAGATCTATACGATTTATCATCCGCATTTTCTCTCCGGGACAGGGCGGTTCGGCGGGGTATTTTATATTTTTGATCCCAAGTTCCCGTTCGGACCGGGATGGTTCATACGGTTCCGCATCCTGAATCCCTTTCTGATTTTGAAGGGCCTGGGCTGAAAAAAACCCGAAATAGGTGGTTCCCTGGTAGACGGTCCCTTCTAAATTTTTCACCTCGAAAGTGAAATGCTGAATAATCATGCCGCCGGAATCGGATACATTGGTAATTTTGACCCTTGTGGTCAATATCCCCGACCCGCGGGTCACCGGCAGAGTCTGAACCCCTTCTCCCCCGAGATTTCTGAATTTCAAATCAATATGGCTGGTCAAGGCGCTTCCCACATATGCCGCAAGCCATCCACACGGCTGCAGGGCGATCTCCAGGAGCACGGCAAAGGGCATGAGGTTCTGACGATTGGCGGCAAAATACCACGCATCCTCCGGAACCTTGTATTGGGCCTCAGCAACGCCCCCCGGCACCATCTGCCAGGGTTCTCCCGCCACATGGGTAATGCGATCCAGGAATTGATAGGGGACTCTCGGCAGGCGGGCGATGCGGCGCTTCTCGTCAAATACCTGGTACGGTGCGCCGAAGGCCACGGATGGTTTCCCTTGGGTGAAAGCGATGATCCGGCTTTCGTCATAAACCGCCGGTTTGAATTCATTGGGCGGTTGATCCTTTTTAGACTCAGGTTCTGCTTGCCATAAGGCCGCCAATTGCTCAAATGTCATCCCCGCCATCCGGATGGACATGTTTTCCATATCCACGATGTATTTCCCGTCCGCAACCATCCTGGCATCGGCAATGGCGTAGGGCTCCGGGTGGATGCCCAACTCTTTAATAACGATTTCATAGGTTACGACAGACGTTGTTTCAAGCACCTGTCCCCTGCATTTCAAACAGCTCGTTACGTCTTGAACCGGTTCGAGAGAAACTTCCCGGGCGTTTGCGATCCAGCCCATCCTCAACAGAAAGATTCTGAGGGTATGCATGCAACATTCATACATGAGGGTCCCCGGCATGACGCGATCATCCACAAAATGGCACGTCAAAAACCAGTCGTCGGGGTGGATATCGGCTTCGGCCCGGATCAACCCCAGGCCGTAACGACCCCCTTTGGGATCCATTTCCACGATGCGATCCACCAGCTTCATCCTGCCACCCGGTATGCTTAAAGGATGCTGCAACCCATGGCGTTTAAATGAAGGGCCGAAACACGCGGCCAAGTCGCCGCCGCGAAGGGCGTCCAGCTGCCCTTCATCATAGGATTCAACTTTCATGGCCACCAGTTCCCGCCACCCCGGATCCACTTTGCCTTTTATTGAACCGCTGTTTAAACGGTTAGTCGTCAATCCCCTTCCCGCGGCAAGGGCCTCTTGGGTAAAAAAACCGGCACAGCCGTTTCTCATGGTCAACAACGGCGTTTCATCGATGGTGCCGTCATATTCAAAATTAAAAAACCGGGTGCCGTTCAACGTAAAAAATCGCTTGATCCGGATATCATAGCGGATCGTCTCTCCGGGCAGGGGCAGATGCCGGTGAAATGTGATATCCGCGTCCAAAAGCCGGTATACGGCCAACCCCTTGGTGTAAAAATCGATCCCCGCAAAACCGGAAAGCATCAGATCGGCCTGACCGGCCTCCACGGTGATGCATATGGGCATCCTGCCCGAGTCAAGATACCATGCGCCGTCTTTTACATAATGCTCGGTGATGATTCTCGAAGGGCCCAAAACCAAAGGCTCACCTTCAATGGAAACGACCCTGTCAACCAGCATCAACGGTTCGTCCGGGAGACGGACACGGGTGGGATATCCGTCAATTTCGGCATATTTTTCACCGAACACCTTTGAAATGGCACCAACGGCATATTCCATGCACTGCTCACGCGTAAGGGATCTCGCAGGTTTGTCTGAAACGGTTATGGCGGTACCGCCACCGGATTTTTCAATAATCGCAATCTGTTGCGCCAGATTATCCGCCATTATCTCGGTTATTTCGGATGAGAACTTCAGGTACATGCCGTGGGCGTCGATCTTTGCCTGCTCGGTTTTGGTAAACTGCGCGATCAGTTCATCAGACGCAGTCGATTTTCCCATCGGGTCCGTGGGCCCTTCTGGTTCAATGGCGCCGGCAGTCTCTTTTTGAGCGGTCCCCATCAATTCTGGCATGACAAAGGGCTTCCCGCCGGTTTTTATGCGGATGGACGGTGAGCCATCTGGATCATCATTTTTTACTGGCGCGGCCTTGTTGAAATCCCGGCCGTACAATCCCTCCATATTCACGGGAATGCCTTCTGCGATGCATTGCCCCAGACCGCGCAGAATCAGGGAGTACGGATTTTGACCTTGGATACAGAACGACCTTGCAACATGGGGACGTCCCTTGAGGATATGGTTGATCATCCGGCTGCAGGATGCGCCGGGACCGATTTCCAGAAATATTCTTGCCCCGTCCTCATAGGCGGCTTTAATGGTTTTGGGGAAATCAACGCCATTGAGGGCATGGGAGAGGATTGCATCGGCAGCTGATTCCCGGGTAACGTCATAGGAATGGCCCCGGGCGCCACTGTAGTATTTTATTTGGGGAGGGACAGTGGTTTTCTGAAGATGCAATTCCCGGTAGTCTTCTTCAACTTCTTTTAAAACGTCACAGTGGGCGATGCTGACGCCCTCGATGGGCACATGCCGGCAGCCGATCCCATGGATAAAACCCTCAACCGCGCTACGTTCCCCTCCGATGACGCATTCCTCGCTTGTATTTGAAATCAACGGGTATACATAATCGTGTTTTTCCAGCAAATCCCGGATAACGTCCATGGACCGATCTATGGTGAACAAAACCCAATTAAGCGGTTTGTTCCGGGGCCATTTCCAGTGCCTGCGGGCCGCTCTCGATTCTCCCGCCAGATCCTGGGTGAACAGGGTTGATTTTTGGATCTTCCCAAGCATTTCATCTCTGTTTGGCCACGCTTTCAGGGCAAACAGCCCCGCGGTTTCGCCCAAACTGTAACCCACAACCGAATTCGGTTTGATGCCAAAGGTTTGCACAAGATCGCTTACGCCTGTGCAGAGTGAAACGTGACCGAATATCATGGATCTGCGGTCATGGCGTTTTTTGAAGAGGTTGTCTTCATACCGCTTGTCAATGTCCCAGAAACAATCGGGACGATATTGACGCCGCAGGTAGAGATTCTCTTGATATTGCTTCCTGAGTATTTCCGGCCACTGAACAAATAATTCCCGACCCATGCCGGGAAACGTGTTCCCGGAACCGGGAAAGACGAAACAAATCTCGTTTTTGTTCCCGGATGCCATGGGTTGGGGATTGTAAAAAACCCGGTCCTGAAACGATGCATCGGGAATGGACGACCGCTCGTGACCCACCCGTTTACCGGGGTTTTCCCGGACGGATCTTTTAAATTGGGAGATCTGTTTCAGAAGTTCTTTTCTGTTTTGTGCAATAAACGTTACCGAAAGCGCCGGTGGTTTGCCGACCCGGTGACGCCGCCACCACAACCGGGCAAGCGCTTCCATGTTTTCGGAAGGGACCCCTGCCTGACTTTTAACAAATCCGCGGAAATGATCCAGGCCCTTAAGGATGCCTTCGTGGGTATGGGCACTCACCCCAAACAACCCTTCGTCCCTCAGCCCCAAGGATGCGCGTTTTTCAGAATCTTCTAACCATGGGGTTTCCGGTTCAAATGCCTCCAACAGAACATGTGCGCAATTGCCGGTGATGCTGCAAGAACTCACAAGGGCCCTTCGAGGGCCGTCCGCGCGATCGTGCAACCAGTAGCGGGGCGTGGCGGGAATAAACAATGGACCCGGTTCAAACAATTTCGGCAGCGGATTTCTTGAGGCTTTCAGCGGCGGCAGAATTTCATGGTACACGCAAAGGGCGGCCTTGATAAACGATGCCAGCGACGATGCCGCGCCCGTATGGCCGATACCCGCCTTTACACTTCCAAGGGCCTGTTGCCGTCCTGAAAATTCCCGGGACCCTGGCCCATGAAGTTCATCCGTTGCCCCAAAAATTGAAGAAAGCGCTTCAATCTCCATTTTGTCTTCAAAGGGATAGCCGCTGCCATGGGTTTCCACATATCCGATTCGCTCCGGAAGGCAATCCGCTTCCTCGCAGGCCTTTTTCATGGAAGACACGTATGAAGGCGCATCCGGCAAAAGATCCCGGGGTGTTCCGCCTGTTGACGCGCCGATCCCCTTGATGACGCAATAGATCCGGTCCTTGTCCCGAACCGCGTCTTCGAGACGTTTAAGGACAACAGCGCCCGCCCCTTCCCCCATGATGGCGCCATGGGCATCCGCGTCAAAGGCGTTTATCTTTCCGGATGTGGAAAACGGCCGGAGAGCGTTCCGGCTCAAAAGGGATCGCACATCTCCCGTCATTTCCACGGCCCCCACAAGCGCCGTATCGATGGCGTGGTTTTGGAGAGCTCTTACGGCAGTCTTGAGGGCATTTGTCCCTGAACTTTCTTCGCTTGAAAGGGTGAAACAGGGACCTCCCATGGAGAGTTCCCTGGCAATTCTGCTGGCAATGACGCTCCCCAACCCCCCCATGGTGCGGTTTGCCGTAAGCCCCGGACCTGCGGCATCGCGAAGATCCGCAACCCATTTTTCCCGATCCGCCGGGGAATTATCGGGTTTCAGCTTTTTCGCCCATGCTGCGCCGTTCTGTTCAACGCACCATCTCACATGATAGTTTGTGGTGTTGGGATCGAGCCCGATCCCCATGAACGTGCCGGCACGCATATTGTTTTTGGTTTCAAGACCTGCGTCGTCCCATGCGCCAACGGCTGTCTTGAGCATGAGGAGTTGCTGGGGGAGCATCTCATGGAGCTCTTTGGGGGGAATCCGGAAAAGCCCTGCCGGAATTTCGACCTGGTTCATAAAGAAACCCGCCTGCCTCATACCGGACGATTCACTCTTTTTAAACCATTTAGTCTCATAAACGCCCCGGGAATTGTCCCGGGATCCCGGTTCCGGCGTTATCCCCTTTAAAACGCACGTCTTGAAAGATTCCAGCGAATCCAATTTCCCGAAATGGGTATCCATGCCGATGACCGCCACATGGGCCGGGTCCCTCTTAAAATCCCGGGGCTCCGTTTCCGGGAAGTCTTCCTTCAAACCGGTCCACTCTTCAAGCAGAACATGCGCATTGATCCCGCCGAATCCGAAAGCGCTCACAGCAGCCTTCCGGGTGGTGTTCTTATTCTGTCTATTCCAAGGCTTGGCCGTTTTAAGGATCGTGAAAGGCGTTTTTTCTATTTCAAAGGATTCCTGCGCCTTATTGAAATTCGCCGATGGCGGAAGCGTCTTTTCCCGGAGGGCAAAAATGGTCTTGATGCAAGCGGCGGCACCCGCCGCCGTGAGCAGGTGACCGATGTTGGATTTAACGGAACCCAACACACATGACGGTTTATTGTCGGCCCCTTCCCAAAGCCTTTTCAGGCTTTCAAATTCGACCGCATCCCCCACAGACGTTCCGGTGGCATGGCATTCAATGAGGTCCACGTCATGGGGATGCCAGCCTGCTGCTTCATAGGCGGTCCCCATGGCCCTGAGCTGCCCTTCGGAGGTGGGCGCCAGCAATCTGCCGCCCATGTCGTTTGATAGCCCAATGCCCCGTATGACGGCATATATGTTGCAATTTTCCATGAGCGCGTCGGAAAGGCGCTTCAGCACAAAAATCCCTGCGCCCTCTCCCACCACCAGACCGTCGGCATCCGCGTCAAAGGGCGCGCTCCGCCCACTGGGGGAAATGGCTCTCAATTGGGAAAAGCCCATCTGGGTATAAAGGCAACTGGGCCGGGAAACACCGCCGCAGAGCATGGTGTCGGCCCGACCGGAGGAAAGTTCGTCCACGGCCAGTTTCATGGCGTACAAAGAAGAGGCACACGCCGCATCCAGCGTAAAGCTGTCACCCCCGAGCCCCAGGGCCTTTGACAGTATCCCCGCCGGCAACCCGGCCACATGGATATTCAGGGGATCGGTCTTGCAAAATGGGGTCTGACTTTCGGAAAGAAGTGTTTCTTCAAAGGTACGAAACAGTGTTTCTTCGGCAATGGCGGATAATGAATCGGTTGGCAGAACCAGGTTCCCGAGGATCACCCCGGTGTTGCGGTGGTCCTCTCCCTTGATGCGTGCATCATCAAAGGCTTGTTTTCCCGCCATGAGGAGAAGACGAAAAAGGGGGTCCAGACGATTCAGAAAATCGGGTGATATATGGAGGCCCGTAAGATCCACATGGACCCCGGTTTCATCGATAAAGCATCCACGCGTTGTGTATACCCTGTCGATGGCGCCGGGCTTTGGATCATAAGCCTTTTCCGGGGGGATGGCCCAGCGCCCGGGCGGTACTTCACGGGAGGAATCCCGCCTTTTTAAAATGTTTTCCCAGAGTTTTTTCGGATTCGAAGCATCGGGGAAAATCCCGCCCATGCCAATAATCGCTATCGGTTGACTGTTTTTCATCCCAGTACGTAATGTTTAAACACTTCATTCATTCAACTTCTCCCAAACACTGAATATCTAATTCAATCTCTTCGACAGTGGGTAATGAACCCTTCAAATCATCTGGCAGGGTCTCAGTTAATGTAAATTCACTAACTCCCATCGGCTTGTTTATATCCCTTAGGGCAAACTCTGCCTCAATGCTATTTTTGTCACGGCAAAGCAAAATCCCGATTGTCGGGTTATCAGATTCAGATTTCAGAAGGCTGTCCACAGCGGAAAGATAAAAATTGAGCTTTCCTGCATATTCTGGGATGAACTTTGTATTTTTGAGCTCTACGACGACATAGCATTTCAGCGTTACATGATAAAACAGCAGATCCAGATAGTAGTCACTGTCACCTACTTCAAGATGGTATTGCCTGCCGATGAAGGCAAATCCTTTCCCAAGTTCAAGTAGGAATTTCGTGATGTGCGTTGTCAGTTGATTCTCAATATTCCGCTCATTGTACGGTTTTGTCATTGTCAGAAAATCAAAGCTGTACGGATCTTTAAGGGTCTGTTGTGCCAGATCAGACTGTGGAGGTGGCAATGTGTGCTTGAAATTAGTAATCCCTTTTCCTTGCCGGGCATACAGACCGGACTTTATTTGCAACGCAAGAACATCACGACTCCAGCCGTTTTCTATGGTTTCGTTAATGTAAAAGAGGGCTTCTTTATGGCTTTTGATTTTATCCAGAACGATCTTGATATGGCTCCACGGCAATTTCCCCCCGATATGGGAGATAATTGCCGGAATCGTTTGCGCCCCAGATGGAGGCACTATTTCATTTTCCAATTGTGCCCCGGCTCGGGGCACAATTATATCAACCTCCGAAAAATACTCATAAAATTTCTTTATATAGTAGAGATTTCGCCGTGAAAACCCCTGGATGCCGGGAAACTCTAACGCAAGGTCCTTTGAGAGCTGATCGATTACCTTGTTACCCCAGGTATTCTCTTTCAGTTTACCGGAAATTGATTCACCAAGTTCCCAGTAAAAAAGAATCAACTCACGACTGGCCGCAAGTGCCGCCCGTATCTGTGCCCGGGAAATTTTATCTTTTATTTCTTTGAGCCAGCGAGTGTATTCAGGGATTGAGGTAAGTTGTGTCATTTCCTTTGACTGTTTTTCATCCCAGCATATGGCGTTTGAACGCTTCATTCAAAGACTTGTCCAGCGTGCATTCATAGTCTTCAATACGGGCGACCAAATCGCCCGATTTTCTGTCTGCAAATTCAATGTCCGCGACGGCCCGGTGCTCGCTTCTTTCCTTTACCCGTACCGCCACCCGGACCCCGTCCGTTGGAAATTGTCGCTTGAACTGCCGGTATTTTCCGATTTTGTTGGGAAGAGAACCCACATTGTACTGCTGGAAACTCCAGAGGATCATGGCCTGAAAACCGCCGTCAAGCGCTCCGGGATCGGTAATCCAGCTGTTTTGGATTCGAACATCCACCCACGACGATGGGGAATCGGTCGGGCTCAGATCCACAATGATAATGTCATCACCGCTCCAGTTGACCGAAAGGATATTTTGCAGGCGCTTTCCGTGAAAAAGGGTGTCATTGTAAATGTTTCCGTTCATGGGGGAATAGGGTTTCAAGTCCCCCGGCTGAATCCGTCTGTTTTCGTTGTCGGGCATCCTGTTTGAAAGAATGACCTTTGCCGAGGCATGCAACGCCGGTATGGGGCCTTTGCCGTTTCCCCGAATCTCCGTTGTTATGGAGAGGTTCCCATTGTTGCCTGAAAGATGGCCGGCCGTGATCTTGAGATGTTGTGAATCACCATTTTCCATGACAATTCCTTTGAGAACCCTGAAGTCGTCAAACCCCACAAAACGGTATTCCGGGTTGTTCCGAAGCGCCCCGTGAGCGAGCCACTCGATCATGATCGCCGCGGGGAGAACCGCATTCCCGTTCATCACATGATCCTGCAAGATGGGATAATGGTCCAGGGTAAGATCCAGTTCAAAGGAGGAAGCCATGGGACCGACGGTTGTTGTTGAACCCCCGGTGGGGATTGAATCAGGAAGCCCCTCTCCCTTCAACGGCCCCCCCATAACGACGACCTCGACCGGCCCATTTTCGTTGGATTCGAATTCATCAATAAAATATCCGGCACCGGCCTTTTTGCCGATAAGGTCAAGCCCCTCTTCCTTAAACAGGGGCTTGAGGATCTCGGTCACCATGCCGCCATCCCAGGGTCCCCAATTGATCGCAACCGTCCTGCAATCAGGCCGGGTTCTCGCCTGTTCCCGGGCCATCTTATTCAACACCTCGTTTGCCGCAGCATAATCGATCTGTCCTTTTCTTCCGAACCGGGCGGAGGAAGAGGAAAACAGGGCAACCATTTTGAGATCATCCGACTCGGTTGCAGAAAAAAGGTTTCTTAATCCTTCGACTTTGGTGGAATAGACATTTTCAAACTGCGCAATGGTTTTATCCCCGATTAAACGGTCTTCCAGAACACCGGCGCCATGAATCACGGCGTCTATGTTACCGAATTCGGTTCTGACCAAGGCAAGCACGCCGGCAACCTCGGACAAGTTCCTGATATCGACACTATGGTATTGGACCTTTGCGCCTAAGTTTGTAAACCGTTCAATGTTTCGATTTATCTCACGGTTGGCAATAACCTTCCGGAAATCTTTATCAAGGGCTTTAGGGGACATTTTGCGGGAATGAGCGGCCATGATGGCGCGTTTGATTTCCGACTCCGTTTCCAAGTGCCTGAACATGTGGGATTCATCTTGAGGCCCGGGGCTTCTTCCCAGAAGTATGACCACCGGGCTATAAGCCCGGACTACGGCTGCCGTTACTTCAGCGGTAACCCCCCTGGCGCCTCCCGAGACAATCACGACGTCGTCAGGGTTAAGAATGGAATCGGCCCGTTTTTCCCGGCTTTGGAGTGGGCTTAAGAGGAGTTTCAGGGTAAGACGGTGATCTTTGCCAAGCCCCCGTTCCATGGGACCCGCCCTGAATATTTCAGAAACAATTGCCACCGCCATTTTTTCGTTATCATCAAACTCACCCATATCAAGGGCCAGACACCCGACCTCCGGCCATTCATGCCCGGCGGTTTTTGAAAGCCCCGCAAGCCCTCCCTGTATTGGAACCATCTCCTTTTTATTGTTGCCGAACCCGAATTTGCCGTCCATGAAAGTCACCGTAACAAACCGTGTGATCCCATCCTTTTCGATCTTTCGAAGGCTCTTTTCAGCCATGCGGAGGAGTCCAAAAGAGTCTGAGATAAAACGGTCGTCCATATCCTCCGACCCGAGGATAATCAAACCGGCCAGAGAATCGGGCGGGTCCAACCGATCAAGGTCCGCAAAAGAAATCGGGACCGTTTCATAACCCATATCCTGCAACCGCTCCCGGAGGGCCACATGAAGTCCGCGATCATCCCGGGTAATCCAGAAGGGGCCGGCCTTGGATATCTTAACGGCGTCGGGGGAGGACGTTTCTATGGGTTCGCAGGAAACGACCATTCTTAAGACGTCGGAGGCATCAGAAGTGGCTTTCACATGATCGCGGGACGTATCCGCATGGGTCTCACTATCCCGTTTTGCAGTATCATCATTTTTTTTTCGCGAGCCCGGCTTCTGCAAACCCGCGGCCAGGTGATCCACGATGTCCTGCAAAGATTCCAGTTCGCCGAGATGCTTCGGTTCAATTTCAGGCGAATCGGGCAGCTTTTCCCGCAGAATTGAAAAAATCTCCACCCGTTTGATGGAGTCGATCCCGAGATCATTATCAAGCGTCATGTCAAGTTCAAGCATCTCAACCGGATACCCGGTCGTTTCAGATATGGCCCCAAGAAGAATTTTCAGGATCTCGTCTCTGGCGTCGCTGTTTGATCCCGCGGGTTGCGCAATCGAAACGTCCCGCCCGCCGTCTTCCGCTCCGCCCACAGCCGGGCTGCCCGCGGCCAGGTGATCCACAATGTCCTGCAGAGATTCCAGTTCGCCGAGATGCTTCGGTTCAATTTCAGGCGAATCGGGCAGCTTTTCCCGCAGAATTGAAAAAATCTCCACCCGTTTGATGGAATCGATCCCAAGGTCATTATCAAGGGTCATGTCAAGTTCAAGCATCTCAACCGGATACCCGGTCGTTTCAGATATGGCCCCAAGCAAAACGCTTCGGACATGGGCCTGTTTCGGATTGCGGGCCAGGCCGTCGTCGGGTTCGCTACTTTGGCGGCGTCGGATTTCGGATTGCGGATTGCGGATTTCTACAACCTTGGTTCGGGAGGTTTTTTCAATTTTCTCCGATGAAAGGGCGTCTGTTTCAAAATCTGTCTGTGACTTGCCCAAAAGGGAGGCCAGCATCCGGGTCGCGGCATGCTGTCCTTCAAGGAATTTTTCGTGTAGACGTGCGGTTTCTTCCTGAAGTTTCTGGAGGGCAACCATGCCCGCCTGAAGGTGTTTTAGGGATTCATCGGTTGACGCCCTCATCATATGCGTCTTCGGATCGTCGGCCCATGGGGCCGGTTGTGTCCCGGGTGCGGGTTGAGGAATGGTTTGGACGATCTTTTCCTCTTTTTTCGACCGTGGGGCCGCTTTTGGTTTAGGCGGCGTCAACGCTCTTTTGGAGATATGGTTGACACCTGATATGGGCACTGTCATCTTGGGTTTGCTTAATACAACCGGTTCGCTATCTTTCGGTTTCAGGTTCCACCGGTTAAGATCAACGGGATACCCTTGCGCGGATAGATGCGCCAGAACGCGGGCAAAAGCAACAACACCCGATTGTTTTGAGGATACGCCATCCATGGCCATAGAAACATGCTCTTTGGGGCCGAGGATTGAATTCACAAGCCCCTTCAAGACGGTGCCCGGCCCGACCTCCACGAATGTCCTGACGCCATCTGCGTACATGTTTTGAATCATTGACATAAAATCAACCGGTTTAGCCAGTTGGTTCGCAAGGAGCCCACGGGCGGCCTTGGCTGTTGCAGGATATTTCTTACCGGTGGTGTTTGAAAAAACAGGGATCTCGCCCTTTGAAAAGGCAACCTGGTTCAGCCCTTCCAGAAACTCACCCGCGGCATCCGATACGGCCCTGCTGTGAAACGCATGGGCCACGGGAAGAGACTTACATCGGATTTTCCTATCTTTGAATTCCGCCTTTGCCCTTTCCAGATCAGGCTTATCCCCTGAAAGAACGACCTGGTTCGGCGCGTTTTTGTTGGCAATCACAATATCGAGCCCTGTTTCCGCAAGGACCTCTTCAACCACACGGGCGGGTCCCATGACCGCAAGCATTCCGCCCCGGTCCGACCCCCCCGAATCCATGAGCATCCCACGGAGTACGGAAATATCAAAGAGGGATTTTTCATCCAGTCTTTTTGCGGCAAAAAGCGCTACCAACTCCCCATAACTGTGGCCCGCAACAGCGTCAGGCTTGACCCAAAATGACGCCAGCACCTTGAAGAGCCCGGCGCTTACGGCGCCTATGGCCGGCTGAGCAACATCCGTTGACCTGAGGGCCGGTTCCCGGGCTTTTTTTTCGTCTTCCGTAAAGGCACATGGCGGGTAGATTATGTCACTGATGCGTCTTTTACGGGGCGCTTTTTCCCCCAAAGCCAGGTCTGCTTTTTCTAAGGAAGAGAGCATTTGAGGAAACTGGCAACTCATCTCCCGAAGCATCCCCACATATTGAGAACCCTGCCCGGAGAAGAGAAATCCCAGTTTGCCTCTGAATCCGTCCAAACCGAAATAGACGCCCTCCGGCAACGACCATGGGGTATCGTTCGGCTCACGTTCAAGGGTTTTCCCGATCCGCTTCATGAGTGAACCGATAGGGTCGCTTTTCTTGATGACGGCGGTCAGCCTATATCTATCTTGAGCATTGAACCCGGCTCTCAGCTTTTTAAACCACCTTGAAAGATCTTCCCAAGATGCACCCGCAGAAATTTTGTCCAGTTCCCCTTTGAGGCCCTCCAAGGTGTCGGAAGAGAGGGTCAGAATTTCAGTCGATCCATCAAAATCGGGAGCGGCTTTTTCGGCATCATATTCCTCCAGCACACAGTGGAAATTACTTCCGCCGAATCCAAAAGCGCTTACGGCGGCGCGGCGCGGGTGTTCAGGGTGCGCTACCCACGGCTTGGGGGCCTGATTGATGTAGAACGGACTGTTATCACGCAAAGCCCGGGTAGGGGTTGTCACTTTGATGGTGGGCGGCAAGACTTTATGATGGAGGGCCAGGGCTGCCTTTATCAATCCGGCGGCGCCCGCGGCGGCTTTGGTATGACCGATCTGGGATTTCACGGAGCCGATGGCGCACCAGGGTGGACGGGTGCCGTTTTTAAACACTTCAGAGATCGCTTCGATCTCAACGGCGTCTCCTACTTTTGTACCGGTTCCATGGGCTTCAAGAAGATTGATGGTGGAAGGGTCCATATCCGCCAATCGGTAGGCCTGCTTGATCGCCTTGATCTGGCCTCGTGCGCTGGGCGCATAGATGGCTTTTCCTTTTCCGTCGCTGGACGTGCCGATGGCGCGAATGACGGCGTATATGTTGTCTTTGTCCCGTTTTGCATCCTCAAGGCGTTTTAACACCACAATGCCGAGGCCCTCTCCCAGAATCGTACCGTCGGCCTCTTCGTCAAAGGGTTTCGCATCGCTGGTGGGGGAAAGCGCCAGGGTCTTACTGAAGCACATGTACATAAAAACATCGTTAAAGGTATCAATGCCGCCGCTAATCACCATGTCGGCCCTTCCGGTCTCTAGTTCCATGCCGGCCAGGTGTATGGCGGAAAAAGAGCTGGCGCATGCGGCATCCACGACACAGTTGGTCCCTCCCAGGTCGAGATAATTTGATATTCGGCCCGCAACAACATTTCCCAATAGACCCGGGAAAGAGTTTTCCTGCCAGGGCACATATTGTTCCGAGATACGGTTAACGATATTATCCGAAAGCGCGTCGTCCAACCCTTCATCTCTCAGGGCTTTTCGCCATTTGGGATGGCCCAGGCGGGCGCCGAGGGTGGTGGTCAATTCCAAAGCGCCCGTTACACCGAGTATCACACTAACGCGATCCTTGTCATAAGGCGCGTCATCTCCATACCCTGCGTCCAGAAGCGCCTGTTTGGCTGCAACCATGCCGAGCAGTTGAGAGGTGTCGGTCGCCTCAATGGAATTGGGGGTGATGCCGAATTCGAGAGGGGCAAAATCGATGGGCGTCAAAAACCCGCCGCGCCTTGCATGGGTATGGTCCTGGAAAGAAGGATCGGCGGAATAGTAGTCGTCGATGCGCCAATAATCTTCAGGGATTTCCCTGATGGCATCCAAGCCGTTTTTAAGATTAACCCAGTAGGCGCCAGGGTTGTTCGCCCGGGGGAAAATACAACCGATACCGATAATGGCAATCGGTTCACATCCAGGTTTCACACCGCTTTTCTTGTTATCTTTTGTCGTTTTCACTTCAGGTACTCCAAAACTTCGTGTAATTTAAGGGGTTTTATCCTTTTGAGGTTTTCAGGGAGAGAGATTCCCATATTTTGGATGTAATTGCAGCGTCTTAAAAACGCTGCGCCGTAAAGAATATTCAAGGCAATGGTGGCAACTTCGCGGTTTTGGGGGATTGCCAAAAAGCTGTCTTTGACCCATTCATTAAAGGCGCCCATGGAAGGTCCGCAAAATATCTGATAGTCGATCTTACGCGAAAGATCGCCATTTTGCGCCCAAAGGGCGGCGCGGCCGAGATATGAACGGAAGATGAGCGCCATTTTGTGTTTCGGATTGTTTTCGGCCCTTTCAATCTCCCCGGGATCACGATGTCGCCAAAAGGATTTTGTCTTGTGCCAGGATTCTTCAAAGGAGCATTTCAGCATCGATTTTTCTACCTTTTTTTGTTCAACCAACGGAATCTCTTCTATGGCGCCATAATTTCGGTACAGCTCATAGAGTTTTGCAGCCCTCATGGAAAACATGGTGCCTCTTTTGAGGACCTGGACGTTTACACCCATTTCAAACATGTCCGCAGCGGGCGCCATGGCCACATCCGCTTGCCGGGTCTCGGCCAGCATGGCGCGAACATCATCGGAAGTTTCCGATTCAACACAGGCCTGGTTGACCGATCCGGTAACGATGAAGGCGGCCCCCATTGCATAGGCGGCGGCCGCGGACCATGGCGTGGATATCCCGCCGCCAAGGCCGATCCTGGAAGGTTGGCTGAAATCAAACTCCGCCTGTTTTTTGTCCCTGAGGGCCAATATGGTGGGGAAAAGCGTCAACGCGGGTCGATTATCGGTATGGCCCCCTGAATCGGCCTCGGCAACGACATCCTGCGCCATGGGGATTAGAGAGCACAACTCGGCCTGTTCGCGACTCAGTTCGCCGGACGACATCAATTCATCTATGAAATGTTTTGGCGGAGGAGAGAGAAATTTTGCCGCAACCTCCTCTCTCGATAATTTTGCAATGATGTGATTCGGGGTAACGACCTGCCCCGTATCGTCACGGGAGATACCCGAAACCCGGTATCGCACCAAAGGCAGGGTGACATCAAGAAAAGCGGCAGCCTCCACAAGCCGGATATTCCGATCCAAATAAAGCTGAACCGTGTCCGCTTCCAATTTCGGCTCGTTCGGGCTGTGTATCAGATTAAATCCGAAAGGCTTATCCGGGCATCTCTCAGTTAACGCGTCGACGGCCTTTTCAATTTCCGAAAGTCCAAGGCCCCCTGATCCGAAAAAGCCCAGCAATCCGGCCTCGGCGACAGCTTCCACCATCCGAACGGAAGCGATGCCGTTAGCCATGGCCCCGGTATAATAAGCATAGTCTATTCCGTGATCATCACAAAATGACCTGTCTCCAAGGTTTGCGGCAGGCAAAGCCGCCAAACTGCCGATAATAGGGATGGTGGAATCCGAACTCAACATCGCCTCGGGTATTTCCCCGTTTATGACGACCAAACCCAGGCCGTTGTTCCTAAAAACGATATGAACGGGACAGTTCAGTTTCTTGATTGCCTCCCAGCTCTCCGGTTTATCGTAAGGGAGGACATGCGCGTCCTTATGGAGCCAGCCGATGGCGGGCCCTGGCAAAAATTCACTGTCGTCAAAAAACTTGCTCGCTTCAATGGTTTTCAGGGAAACCTTCATACGGCTTAACCATGCGTCAGCTTCCTGTTTTGAGGTGGTTCGAAGGCTCTTTTTGGAAACAACTTTTCCGCCGATTTTCTTGTATCCATACCAGTTCCGGTTGTTCCGATAAAGCATCGGCTGGCTGATAAAATAGGTTGGTCTTTGCATGTGGATCATCCTTCAATGGACGTTCAAACAGATCGTCGGGAAACCCAGGTACCTACACTCACCCTGATAGGTACCAAAGTAGGGACCTAAACGCAATGTACACTTTTTTTTCCGATATGCAAGGTGAATCTGAAAAAGTACCATGGGTCATGTACTTTTTTTGAACGCTCCATGCCCCATTGATACATGTTGCAGTCATTCTTTGATGTTGACACCATTGAGGGATGGATGCTACTCATAGCGAGAAAACAATACTGAGAGGTATTCTCAAATGGATATATTCTTGCAGCTTATTGTTACGGGTCTGGCCACCGGCGGTGTCTACGGTCTGATCGCCCTCGGTTTTGTTCTTATTTATAAAGCCACCAGCATTTTGAATCTTGCCACGGGCGCCTTCATGTCCCTGGGGGCTTTCGTATGTCTTTCCATGCTCACCCAAGCCGGCGCGCCGTTCTGGGTCGCCTTCACCGGAACTCTTGTTTTTGCTTTTCTGCTGGGCCTGATTATTGAAAGGTTGATTCTAAGGCAACTCATCGGGGAACCCATCATCTCGGTGATCATGGTGACCATCGGTCTGGCCTTCATGCTCCAGGGCATCACCCACATCATCTGGTCTCCTGAATACCGTTCCTTTCCCGAAATTTTCCCGCCCGAACCCCTTGATTTGAATTTTGCCATTGTCCCCTCGGGACTCCTGTGGGGGTTTGTCTTTGCCATTATCGGAACCCTCATTTTCATCCTCATCTTTAAATTCACCCGTACGGGCGTGGCCATGCGGGCAACGGCCAACGACCAGCAAGCGGCCCTGTCCATGGGAATCAGTGTTCGGTGGATATTCGCCCTTTCCTGGAGTTTCGGGGCCATTGCCGCCGTTATCGGCGGCATCGTCATCGGAAACATCAGCGGCATCAGCATCTACATGGGAGATATCGGCCTCAAGGTCCTGGCCGTGATCATACTGGGAGGGTTGGACAGCATCGGGGGCGCCATCATCGGTGGGTTCATCATCGGCATCCTGGAAAACCTGACAGGTCTCTACATCGACCCACTGGTGGGCGGCGGCGCAAAGGCCGTCGCGCCCTTTTTCATTCTGGTCATCATCCTGATGATCCGCCCTTATGGTCTGTTCGGCAAGAAGATTATTGAGAGGGTGTAGGACTCATAATAAACAACCTTAATCGGGACGGAACCATGAGATGTGGGGACTTTAGAGAAACGTACATCAAAGATGAAGAAATTTTTCAATCCCTGTTTGTCAAATGGTGCCTGGCCCTTTTCTTTGGGTTTCTTCTGATCTTCCCCTTTGTGGCCAACGCTTATCTGCTGTATGTGGCCAACATGATCGGTTTCGCGGTGATTGCCGCCGTAGGCCTCAACATCCTCACGGGGTTTACCGGGCAAATTTCCCTCGGGCACGCGGCCTTTGCCGGCGTAGGCGGCTACACTTCCGCGATTTTGGTCACCCAATTGGGGTTTTCTTTCTGGTTAGCCCTCCCTTGCGCCGGCATCATGGCCGCCATTTCGGGGCTCATCATCGGCATCCCGTCCCTTCGGGTCAAGGGGCTCTATCTCTGCATTGCCACCCTGGCCGCCCAGTTTATCTTTGAATTCATCTTTGTTCACTGGGAAAGCCTGACCCATGGGATTCGCGGCATCAACGTGCCGCCCCCTTCCATCGGAAGCTTTCTCATCAACACGGAAAAACGGTTCTATTTTGTCACGCTCTTTGTGGTGATACTTGCCGTTGGATATGCCCGTAACCTGGTTCGCAGCCGTGTGGGACGTGCCTTTGTGGCCATCAGGGACCGCGACCTGGCCGCTGAGATCATCGGCATCAACCTCTTTCGGTATAAACTGACCGCCTTTGCCATCTCATCTTTCTATGCGGGCATTGCCGGCGCCCTGTGGGTGGGCTTCATCCGCATCGTCACGCCGGAACACTTTCCCTTCCAGCTGTCGGTGCAGTACCTGGCCATGGTCATTGTGGGGGGAATGGGAAGCGTGCTGGGATCCATCTCCGGCGCCATCTTCATGACCCTTATCCCTGAATTACTCAATGTTTTGAGCAGCAGCCTGACCAGTGTCTTTGCGGGAGCAGCCCACTTCTTCATCCCCTTTAAAGAGGTGGTTTTCGGGGGTATGATCGTATTGTTTCTTATTTTTGAACCCCGCGGCCTGGCGGAAATCTGGCGACGTATCAAGGCTTTTTTTCTGCTGTGGCCTTTTTCATACTGACATCTCAAAAAGAAAAGGGAGGTGATGCCGTTCAGCCCGATTTTATATCAATGTCCGTTTTTATAGGAAACAGGCACCCGATCCAGGGGCCCCATCAGAAATTTGAGGAGGAGACGACCATGAAAAAAAATGTTTTTGCATCATTGGGACTGGCAGCTCTGGGAATTCTTTTCATAATGAGTTTTGCACCAACCGCTTTTTCAGCCGATGAAATCAAGATCGGGGCCGTTCAGCCGGTAACCGGTCGATTTGCCTTTGCGGGGGTCCACATCAATGCGGGTCTGGAAGATGCGCTGATGATGGCCAACGCTGAAGGGGGCATCAACGGGAAGAAAATCAAATATATCATGGAAGACGGCACCTACAAGGTGGATGTGGCCGTAGCCGCGTTCAAGCGGATCATGGCCCGGGATAACCCGGTGGCCATGTACGGCGAAAGCACGGCGCTCGGCAAGGCCATGGCCCCTGAAATCAAGGATCGATACAAGATCCTGTATAGTTCCACCTCCTTTTCCAGCGAGCTGGCCGATACGGCCAAAAACCCCTTTATGTTCGTACCCGGCCCCACCTACAGCGACATGTTCGGGATCCTGCTTCAATACATCGCCAAGGAAAAGCCCGGCGCCAATGTGGCCTTTTTCTACAGCGACACCGCATTCGGAAAAGACCCGGTCCCCTATGGCCGGAAAATGTGCAAAAAGCTGGGACTCAACCTGGTGGCGGAAGAAGTGGCCAAGGTGGGAGGTGTTGACATTACCAGCCAGGTGCTGGATCTGAAACGGAAAAAGGCGGAGTATGTTATCTTTCAGGGGTTTGTACTCTCCCCCATACCGGCGGTCCTGAAGCAGGCGAAAGACTACGGGCTCAAGGCCAAATTCATGGGCACCTTCTGGGGAACCCACAAGATGCTCCTGGATAAACTGGGTCCTCTGGCCGAAGGGTACCTGGGCGTCATGCCTTATGCCTTTTACTCCCAGACGGAAATCCCCATGATCCAGAAAATCAGGGCCTGGACGGAAAAGAATTACCCCAAGATCAAATACAGGCCCACCTCCTACATGCAGGGATTTTTTACGGGCCTGGTGTTTGTAGAATGCCTGAAGCGGGCCGATAAAGCCGGCGAACTGAATGGACCGGGTCTGGCCAAGGCGCTTCAGACCCTCAAAAACATTGACACCGGCGGACTCATGTGCCCCTACACGGTCATTGACAACAAAATTCCCTACGGAAGGGTTTACAAGGCGAACATAAAGAAGAAAATCTTTGAGCCCGTTTCCGACTGGATTAAAACCAATTAAACCGCAGAATAATGAACAGGGAATATCGAATGTCGAAGGTTTTCCAATGACCACTTCTTCGGTTCGACATTCCTTGTTCGAAATTCCATATTCGCTTTATTACTGATAGGTTCAACCCCATGACCGACTTCATCACCATGCCCATGCTGCTGAAGCGGAATGCCGACCGTCTGGGAGATACCCGGGTGGCCATCCGTGAAAAGGAGTTCGGCATCTGGCAGCCCGTCACCTGGAAAGGGTATTTTGAAAATGTGCGGGATTTCGCCCTGGGACTCCACCAGCTGGGATTCAAACGTGAGGATAAGCTCTCATATGCCGGCGACAACCGGCCGGAAGGGCTCTATTCGGAACTGGCGGTTCAAGCTTTAGGCGGCGCCATCGTGGGCATCTATCCGGACAGCCACCTGGACCAGGTGGAATACATCATCAACCACTCCGACTCCATTTTCGTGGTGGCCGGCGACCAGGAGCAGACGGACAAACTCCTGGACGTCAAGGACAAGTGCCCCAATATCATCAAAATTATCGTAGATGACCCCAAAGGGATGCGGCGCTATGATGAGCCCCTGCTCGCCTATTTCAAAGACATCCAGAAAATGGGCCGGGAAGTGCACGAAAAAGAGCCCCATCTTTTTGATGAAATGATTCAAAAAGTGGGGCCCGATGACGTGGGCATGATTAATTATACCTCAGGCACCACGGGTCTACCCAAAGGAAGCATGATCACCCAGAAAAACATGTATTCCGTGGCCAAGGGCCAGGATGAGGTGGATAGCGCCGAAGATAATTTTGAATATGTCTCCTTCCTGCCGCTGCCCTGGATCGGCGAGCAGGAATTCGGCGTCTACTGGGCCCTTTACAAGGCCTTCACCGTTAATTTTCCTGAAAAGGTAGAAACGGTCCAGGAAAACATTCGCGAAATCGGCCCCCACATCATGCTGGCGCCGCCACGTATATGGGAGCGCATGTGTTCGGACATTCAGGTTAAAATTCAAGATGCCGTATGGATCAAACGGATGGCCTACAAATTGTTTCTGTCCGTTGGATATAAGGTTGCCGACCACATATTGAACAAAGAACCGCTCCCCATGGGCTTGAAAATCCTGAACATGATGGGATATGTCTTTCTGTTCAGGTCCCTGAAAAATTATCTGGGTCTCGCCCGTCTGCGCCATGTTTATACGGGCGGGGCGCCTCTGGGGCAGGAGATTTTCAACATGTTCATGGCCCTGAACGTCAATATCAAACAGGTCTACGGCATGACGGAGCAGACCGCGGGTTCCATCATGCACCGGACCGGCGACATTCGCCTGGATACGGTGGGGAAACCCATTCCGGGCGTTGAGTTCAAAATATCCGACTCGGGAGAACTGTTGTCCCGCGGGGACACCATTTTCAAAGGCTATTACAAAAACCCGGAAGCCACGGAAGAGGCCCTTCGGGACGGCTGGTTTCATTCGGGAGACGCAGCCATTATGGAAAATGACGGGCATATCATCATCATCGACCGTATGAGCGACGTGATGAAGCTGGTGGATGGCGGTAAATTCTCGCCCCAGCTCATTGAAAACAAACTGCGGTTCAGCCCCTATATTGTGGACGCCGTGGTCATGGGCAAAAATCGGCCATTCATCACCGCCATGATTGCCATCGATATGGCCAACGTGGGCAAATGGGCCGAAAACAATCAACTGGCCTACACCACCTTTACGGATCTTTCCCAAAAAAAGCGGGTCTACGACATCATTGCGGTGGAAGTGGCCAAAGCCAATGAGTCTCTTCCCAAAGTGGCCAAAGTAAACCGATTCGTACTGCTTTATAAGGAACTGGATGCCGATGATGACGAACTGACCAGAACCCGCAAAGTACGACGAAAGTTCGTTGAGGAGAGATACAAGGACCTGATCGAGGGGTTGTATGGCGACCGTGAGGAAATTCCCGTGGAAGCCGACATTCGCTACAAAGACGGTAAAGGGTTCCGCATGAAAACCACCGTTCGAATAAAACAGGTGGAACCGCCTCAATAACCGATGACACCCCATTCACCGGCACAAAAAAATGGACGAAAAAAACGAATATCAGCTTGAAATCAAGGACATCCACCTCAGTTTCGGCGGCATTAAAGCCCTCCATGGGGTCAGTACCGGCATCAAAAAGGGAGAAATTTTTTCCATTATCGGACCCAACGGCGCCGGCAAAACCTGTTTATTGAACTGCATCAACCGGTTTTACCAGCCGGACCAGGGCCAGATTATCTTTGAAGGCCGGAACATCACGGACCTGAAACCGCACCGCATCGCCGGTTTAGGCATAGCCCGCACCTTTCAGAACGTGGAACTTTTCGGTCACATGAACGTCCTGGATAACATCAAGCTGGGGGCCCACGTTCATTTGAAATCCGGGTCCATTTCCGGCGGCATCTACTACGGCAAAACCAGGGCCGAGGAGATAGCCCTCAGAAAAAACATCGAAGAGCGGATCGTCGATCTTCTGGAGATCGAGCCCATCCGTAAACATGTGGTCCATTCCCTTCCCTACGGGCTTCAGAAGCGCGTGGAAATGGCCCGGGCCCTGGCCATGCGCCCCCGGGTGCTCCTTCTGGATGAACCGGCAACCGGCATGAACCTGGAGGAAACCGAGGATATCGCCCGTTTCATCCTGGATATCAATGAAGAGTGGGGCATCACCATCATTTTGATTGAACACGACATGGGCGTGGTCATGGATATCTCCGACCGCATTTGCGTTCTCGATTTCGGTCAGAAGATCGCGGAAGGAAAACCGAAAGAGATCCGACACAACGAAAAAGTCATCAAGGCCTATCTGGGAGAAGAGGACATCACCTACTCCAGGCTCGGAGCATAACCTAAATGGTAGAAAAACCCAGGGAAAACCCTATGGAACCATTGCTGGCCGTCAACAATATTGAAGTGATTTATCATAATGTGATCCTCGTATTGAAAGGCATGAGCCTATCTGTGGATGAAGGCCGCATCGTGGCGGTCCTGGGCAACAACGGCGCCGGAAAAACCACCACCCTCAAAGCCATTTCAGGGCTTCTGAAATCCGAGGACGGCGCCGTCACCGACGGCCAAATCCAATTTAAAGGGGAACGCATCGACCGAAAACAGCCGGAGGAGATCGTTCGAAAAGGCATCTTTCAGGTCATGGAGGGGAGGCGCGTTTTTGAGGATCTCTCCATCGAAGAGAACCTCATCGCCGGGGGGCATACCAATCGAAGTCGCAGGAAAATGAAAGAGGACATTCAAAAGGTTTACACCATGTTTCCCCGGTTAAAAGCGAGAAAAAACGTTCTGGCAGGATACATCAGCGGCGGGGAACAGCAGATGCTGGTGATCGGCCGGGGGCTCATGAGCATCCCCACCCTCATGCTCCTGGATGAACCCTCCATGGGCCTTTCCCCCCTGCTGGTCTCGGAGATTTTCAAGATCATTCAGCGCATCAATCAGGAGGAAAAAGTGAGCATCCTGCTGGTGGAACAGAACGCACGCCTGGCCCTTTCCATCGCAAGCCATGGTTACGTGATGGAAAACGGCCGCATCGTCCTGGATGATAGCGTGGAAAAACTGAAACAAAATGCCGATGTGAGAGAGTTTTATCTGGGGCTCACCGAAGTGGGAAAGAAAAAGAGCTACCGGGACGTGAAGCATTACCGGAGGAGGAAGCGGTGGCTCACCTGATCGGATTGAAATTTAAAGGATTAGTGGCATAAAAACCTGCATGGATTCTCCGCCAATGTGGCCGAAAATCCTTAACCCTTAAATTTTCTTTAGGAGGTTTATGATGGGCAAGCAAGATCTGATAAAAAAAGAGATGGATAGAAGAACTTTCATGAAAGTCACAGGGGCTGTGGGGTTGGGCCTGACCGCAACCTCGTTTGGCGTACCGACCCTGCTGAGAGCTGCGCCTGCGACCATTAAAATTGGGTCTGTTCAGCCGGCCACGGGGCCCCTTGCGGTGATCGGGCAGGGCCAGCGCAGGGGGAATCAGCTTGCGGTGGATTATATCAACGCCAAGGGCGGCATCAAATCCATGGGAGGAGCGAAGCTGGAGCTCCTGCTTGGCGACAGCGAAACCAAAGCGGTGGTGGGCCGTAGCGAGGCGGACCGGTTGATTAACGACGGCGCATCAGTGCTGATCGGCGCTTTCCAAAGCGGAACGGGCATGGCCATCGCCACTTTGGCCGAACAGAGACAGATTCCCTTTGTAATGGATGTTGCCGCCCTGGATGTCATCACCCAGAAAGGGTATAAATACAGTTTTCGCATTTTCCCAACCGTCACCACCTTTGGGAAAACGGCCTGTAAATATATTGAACAGATGATTACCGAGAGAAAGGTGACGCCAAAAAGAGCGGTGGTTACCAACACGGGCGACCCATTTGGAAAAGGCCAGGGTGGGAATTTCATCAAATGGTTTAAGAAATCCGGCATCCCGGTGGAAATCGTGGAGCATATCACCTACCCTCTGGGCATCCATGACCTTTCCTCCGAGGTGGCGAAAATCAAGGCCGCCAAGCCGGACCTGCTCTTTCCGGTCTGCAGACCGGGAGATTCGATAATTTTGACGCGGCAGCTTCTCAAACAGCGGGTGCCCCTCATGGGGATCATCAGTCCGGGAAGTCCGGGGTGGTATGAGCCCAAGGTGATCAAGGACTTGGGCAAACTGGTCTATTACGTCATGGACAATGTTCCCTGGGTCAACACGGCGAGCCCGGTGTACCAGGAAGCCAACGCCCTGTTTAACAAGAAGTACGGCGGGTACCTCGATACCAATTCCGGTTATGCCTATACGGGCATCCTGGTGATTGCCGATGCCCTGGAGAGGGCCGGGTCCGCGGACAGCAATAAGCTCCTGGCCGCCATCAGGACCACCGACCTGAAAGCGCAGCCCATGGTGGGAGATGCCATTCGTTTTGCTGCAAACGGCGACAACATCAATGCCGCGACGGCCATGGTCCAGGTCCTGCCGGACCCGGATCCCGTAAAAAGAGTCAAGGTGGTCCTGCCCAAGAGTTTCGCCCAGGCGGATTATGTGTTTCCCGCCCCCCAGATGTGGGATAGAGGATAATGGATTCCACCCTGGCCCTGCAACTTCTGATCCAGGGGATTCTGCTGGGAGGGCTCTATGGGCTCATTGCCCTGGGGCTCTCCCTGATCTTCGGGGTAATGGGGGTCATTAATTTCGCCCATGGCCAGATGATGGTCATCGGCATGTATATCTCCTACTGGATATTTGTACTGCTTGGCGTCGAGCCCTATCTGTCCCTCATCATCGTTTCCGCCGCCATCTTTGTCCTGGGATATGTCATCCAGTCTTCCGTGGTCAACCGTATCCTCGATTACCCCGAGGCCATGCAGGTGCTTCCCCTCGTGGCCATCGGGATCATTCTGGAAAACACGGCGCTCCTGTTGTGGGGCCCGGATCACCGGAGCCCGCACACGGCTTTTAGTCTGGATACGATCTGGCTGGGGGGCGCCATGATCGACGTGTCGCGCCTGATTGCATTTTCCTTTGCCATTATTATCACCTTTGCTATCTTCATTTTCCTCAAAAAGAGCCATATGGGGAAACGGATCAGGGCAGCGGCCGATAACCGGATGGCCGCAACCCTGGTGGGCATCAATGTGAGCCGCATTAATAACTTTTCCTTCGGGCTGGGTGCCGCCACAACGGGGGCGGCAGGGGCGTTGCTGCTGCCGCTGATGCCCCTTTCTCCCAGTCTGGGCCACGATTTTACGCTGACCGCTTTTATTGTGGTGATTTTGGGCGGCATGGGAAATCTTGTGGGCGCCCTTGTGGGGGGACTCATCTTAGGCGTGGCCGAATCCATGTCCACCCTCTTTTTGCCTGCCACCCTCAAACAGGTGGTCAGCTTCGGGATACTGGTTGTGATCATGCTTTTTCGTCCTCAGGGACTTCTCGGGGGAAAGAAATGACCCGGCTCAATATCTTTTTGGCCATCATACTCTCCATTCTTCTTTTGCTCCCGCTTTTTCTTGAGAAGTACGTCCTGGGTATTTTTGTCATGATTTTTTTCTATGCCTACCTGGGGCAGTCGTGGAATATCCTCACCGGGTATACGGGACATATCTCTCTGGGACACGCCCTCTATGTGGGGGTGGGGGCGTACACATCTACGTACCTGGCCCAGAACTACGGACTCAGTCCCTGGATCGGCATGCTGGTGGGAGGCGTTTTCGCGGTGGCCATAGCCCTTTTTCTGGGATACCTGGGGTTCCGTTTCGGACTCAGGGGCGTTTATTTTGTGATCCTGACCATCGCTTTTGCGGAAATCACCCGCCTGATCGTTTCCCATGTGGAAGCGTTAGGGTCCTTTTCGGGGATCTTTCTGGATTTCAAACCGTCCTTCTGGAATTTTCAGTTCAGGGGAAATGTTCCCTACTACTATATCGCTCTGGGCTTCATGGTGTTTTCCATAATCGTCGTTCGTATTCTGGAGGTTTCAAGGGCCGGGCGTTTCATGGTGGCCATCAGGGAAGATGAAGAAGCTGCCCAGGCTCTGGGCGTTAACGCTTTTAAGTACAATATGATTGCCATTGCCTTAAGCGCTTTCATGACCTCGCTTGCCGGCACCTTTTATGCCAACTATGTTTTTTATCTTCATCCCGATACCCTGTTCGGTATGGCCCTCAGCATAGAACTGATCCTGCGCCCCATCATCGGAGGCCTGGGAACCATTCTGGGTCCGGTTCTCGGGTCATTTATCCTCACACCCCTTTCGGAGATCTCCAGAGCCTATTTTACAAAGGGAGGGTTTGAGGGACTTCATTTGATCCTATACGGGGTCATTGCCGTTCTCGTGGTGCTTTTTATGCCAAAAGGGATCATCTATTACGTAAAAAGGTGGTTAAATCCCATGCTGAAGCTGGATAAGAAAACCCTGGTTTACCGGGGAAATAAAAAAGGGGCTGAAGCAAAATCGTGAGCATCCTGAAGGTAACAGCACTAAACAAACGGTTCGGGGGCCTGACAGCCATTTCGGAACTCTCTTTTGAATTGGGGCAGGGTAAGATCTTAGGGTTAATCGGTCCCAATGGCGCAGGCAAAACCAGCCTTTTCAACTGCCTGAGCGGCTTTCACGCGCCTGATTCAGGGGAGATGATGTTTTCGGGAAAATCCCTGGCAGGCATGCAGCCCTATCAGGTGTGCCAGGCAGGTCTTGCCCGAACTTTTCAGATTGTCAAGCCGTTTCTGACCATATCGGTCCTGGACAATGTGATGGTAGGGGCGCTAACACGGGAAACGTCCATTAAGAAGGCCCGTGAAGCCTCAATGGAGATTATCCAGTGGGCGGGCTTGGGTCCCATGGCCCACAAGGAAGCCGAGGGGCTGCCCCTCCCCTTAAGAAAAAGGCTGGAGATGGCCCGAGCCCTGGCAACCCGGCCGAAACTTCTCCTTCTTGACGAGGTGATGGCAGGCCTGAACCCCACGGAAGTTTCGGAGATTATCGGCTTGATCAGGGAGGTCAACCAAAAAGGGGTTTCCATCCTGCTCATAGAACACGTCATGCAGGGAATCATGGCCCTTTCGGAGCGGGTGCTGGCCATCAATTATGGAAGCCGCATCGCCGAAGGCACACCGGCGGAAGTGGTAAAGGATGAGAAAGTGATTGAGGCCTATCTCGGCAAGGAGTTCCTCAATGCTCAAAGTTGATGGGATAGACGTCTTTTACGGGGATCTTCAAGCTTTGAGAGACATCGGTTTTGAGGCGGGCGAAGGGGAGGTGGTTTCCGTTATCGGTTCCAACGGCGCCGGAAAATCAACCACCCTCAAAACCGTCTCCGGCATTCTCCGTCCCCGGAAAGGAACCATTGAATTCGAGGGCGAGGATATCAGCCGGGCCTCCACTACCCGGATCGTTGAAATGGGAATCAGCCATATTCCCGAAGGAAGGCAGCTTTTTCCCACCATGACGGTGGGGGAAAACCTTGAAATGGGGGCGCAGTTTCCCCATATGAAGAAGGTTCGACGGAAAACCATGGCGGAAGTGTTCGGGTTTTTTCCCCGTTTAAAGGAAAGGCTCAGCCAGAGGGCGGGGACCCTGAGCGGCGGCGAGCAGCAGATGGTGGCCATCGGGAGGGGGTTGATGTCCAAACCCAGGCTCATGATGTTTGATGAACCTTCCTTGGGTCTTGCGCCGCTCTTGGTCACCACCATATTTGAGATTATCCGTCAGATCAATGAACAGAATACCGCTATCCTTCTCATTGAACAGAATGTTTTTCACGCCCTGACCATTTCCCACAGGGGATATGTCCTTGAAAATGGAGAGATCGCCCTGAGTGGCGATGGTAAATGGCTCATGGAAAACCCGCATATCCGAAAAACCTATTTGGGGTTGTAATTTTTCAGGGCAGGCACGGGGGCCTGCCCCTACAACGACGATAACACGGAAGGAAAAATAAAATGGGAGAAAAGAAAATTTTTCATACGGACAAGGCCGCAGTAACGGGCGGCCCCTATGCCCAGGCGGTCATTCATGACGGACTCATCTATACTGCGGGACAAGGTGCCATAGACCCGGAGACCAATCAGATCAGGCTGGGAACTGTGGAGGAGGAAGCGGAGTTGGCTTTACAGAACCTGAAAATAATCCTGGAGGAAGCGGGGGCTTCCCTGAAAAATGTTTTAAAGGTGACCGTTTATCTGCTTGATATGGAAGAGTTTGCCCGGTTCAATGTGATCTACAGGAAGTATTTTACAGAGGATCTCCCGGCCAGGACGTGCACCCAGGCGGCTTGCCTGCCCTTTGAGACGCGGGTTGAAATAGAAGCCATCGCCCACCTGTGATAGGGTTTTAGTGGTCTGCCACATGAATTCCAATGCTTGGCACATATCATGCGCCGGCACCGGCCCGATTTTCATAAAGGGGATGAACATGGAACAATTCATTGCGCGCCAGCCGATCTTTGATGGCAATATGAAGGTATTCGGCTATGAACTACTGTTCAGAAACGGGGTTGAAAACTGTTTTAGCGGCACTGATGAAGATCAGGCCACATCACAGGTTATCGCCACCAGTGCCTTGCTGTTCGGCATGGAAAGCCTGCTCGGTAACGGAAAGGGGTTCATCAATTTTACCCGGAAAGCCTTATTGCTCGACTATGCCTCGGTGCTGCCGAAAAAACAAATTGTGGTTGAAATCCTGGAAAATGTGGAACCGGATGCAGACGTCATGGAAGCTTGTCGCCGACTCAAAAAGAACGGCTATATCCTGGCTCTAGATGATTTTGTCTATGACGCCAGATTTGACGATCTTTTGAAAATGGCCGACATCGTCAAAGTGGATTTCTTTGTTTCCGACATTGATGAGCGGAAGCGGATGGTGGAAGCCTTCAAACCCCGGGGCATCAAAATGCTCGTGGAAAAAGTGGAGACCCAGGAAGAATTCGACCAGGCCATGGAAATGGGGTACAACTATTTTCAGGGATATTTCTTCAGCAAACCGGTCATCGTGTCGAAAAAAGATGTCCCCGGGTTCAAGATTAACCAATTGCGAATACTTCAAATGGTCAACCAGGAAGAGATGGATTTCCAGGGCCTTTCAGAATTGATACAAAACGAAATGTCCATAACCTATAAGCTCCTGAAGGTTACCAATTCCGCTGCATTCGGGCTTCGAAACAAAGTCACGTCCATCAAACAGGCCTTGAACATGCTGGGAGAAAAGGGCATTCGAAAATGGGCATCCATCCTCCTGATGACGGGACTGGGCGAGGACAAACCCCAGGAACAGGTGGTTTCTTCATTGGTGCGGGCCAAATTCTGTGAATTGATGACCTGTGTTCCGGGCTGGCAAAATCGGGGACCGTCCCTCTTTTTAGTGGGACTGTTCTCACGGCTTGATGTCATCATCGGCAGGCCGTTACCGGAAATCCTTGCGGAATTGCCCCTTAAAGAAGAAATCAGTGACGGCATTTTGCAAAAAGGGGAATTAAGCGTAACAATTAACCTGATTGAAGCCCTTGAACAGGGCCAATGGCCTGAAATTAACCGTTTGGCCAAAAAGCTGGGAATTGAAGAATCGATTTTACAGGATATCTACCTCAAAGCCGTTCAATGGGCCTCTCTTCTGGAAAAGACAGCCGGAAAACCTGATTCATAATCAAACCAGCGGCTTCGGGATTGAATGGTGCGAGAATTTATTTTTTCGAAATGCCCGGATATCACCGGCAATGACGAAAATACGGCTTTCCCCTGACGCGATGATCCGATCCTCTTGACGGAGTAATCTAAATGAAATGGATAAAGCGCCTCTTTTACTTACTCATCATTCTATTAATCGCCTATTTTGCCATGGTCCTGTTCCTGCCGTACCTGAACAATTACCAGCAGGATGGAGGTCTGACCCTCCCGGACCTGGAAAAACCCGTAACCGTCAAACGTGATGAAAAGGGGATGGCCTATATTTATGCGGAAAACCTACATGACGCCATTATGGCCCAGGGGTTTGTCACCGCACAGGATCGATTGTTTCAGATGCAGCTGAGTCGGCTTTTTGCCCAGGGACGAATTTCTGAACTGGCCGGAGAAAAAGCCAGGGCGCTTGATACTCGCATGCGCACCATCGGGCTTCATCGCATCGCGAAAAAACAGGCGGCAATGCTGAACCAACAGACCCATGATTGTTTCCAGTGGTATGTGGACGGGGTAAACGGTTTTATCAAACAATGCCCGAAGGATGTGCACCTGGAATTCAAGCTTGCCGGCATAAAACCTGAACCCTGGACCGTTACCGACTCACTTTCCATTTTATACTATATGGGCTTTTCCACCTCGGCCAATATCAAGACAGAGATTGTCGCCCAGATGCTCATAGAGGCGGTAGGTCCCGACAAAGCCATGGAGATCATGCCCATCAACATCAATCCCGATGATCCCCCTGACAAAAAACAGCCATCACCACATGCCGGAAAGGTTTCATACGGGTTCCGTTTTTTCGATTATGAAAAACTGCTGGCCTTTACAAACGATCGGCATCTACGGGTGGGCAGCAATAACTGGGCGGTTTCACCGCGGCTGTCTACCGGCGGGAAACCGGTTCTGGCGGGAGATCCGCATCTTGATACCAGAATCCTGCCCGGCATGTGGTATCCACTCGGCATGATAACCCCGAAAATCCGGATTGTCGGCGCCATGATCCCCGGTTTGCCGGGATTTGCCGTAGGGAGAACATCGTATATTTCCGTTGCCATGACAAACAATTATGGGGATATGCAGGATCTATACGTGGAAACCATCGACCCAACCCGACCGGATCACTATCTGGAAGGAAAGGTTTCCCGCCCGTTCCGGGTGATCGAAGAAAAGCTCAAGATAAAAGACAAAGAAGCACCCGGGGGGTACCTTGAAGAAGTCATCAAGATCAGATCCACAAAAAGAGGTCCGGTCGTTTCAGAAGTATTGAAGGGTCTTGAAACCGACAAGGTCATCACCTTGCGCTGGGCCCCTGTTGAAAGCATGGGCGACGGCATTGGAATTTTCCAGTTTATAACGGCAAAGTCCGTGAATGAAATGCATAAAGCCTTGGAAGATAATCCCATGCTCTGTCTCAACTGGGTTTTTGCCGATTCATCGGGGGACATCGGATACCGGGCCAGCGGAAAAATTCCCATTCGTTCCAACAATGACGGTACGGTTCCCTACCGGGTAGAGGACGGTAATGACAACTGGAAGGGCTGGATTCCGCAATCCCGAATGCCCCACAGCACAAACCCCGAAAAGGGGTGGCTCGGAACCTGCAATCATAAAATCGTCCCTCACGATTACCCCTATTACTACTCTTCCCATTTTTCACCATCCTACCGGTACAGGAGATTGATGCAGTTGCTGAACAGTCCTGAAGAGAAAAGTGTGGATGACCACTGGCAATATCAGCGGGACGAGAAAAATCTCCTGGCGGAAAAAATTGCGCCGATCATGGCAAAGGCACTCCTGGCGCACAAAGATACGGAAGAGATGGGTAAGTTACTCTCCGGCTGGGATTTTTCGGATAGACCGGATCTTGCCGCTCCCACGATTTTTCAGGCCACGTATCTGGCTTTTGCCAGGATGGTATTTGAAGACGAGCTGGGCAAGAAAGCAACGGAAACCCTTTTGAACAACTGGTATTTCTGGCAGGAACGGTTAGAAAAAATGGTCCTTGAAGATTCATCAGAGTGGTTTGACAATACCCACACCGGAGAAAAAGTCGAAACATTGAACGATCTTTTCCACCAGGCGGCATTGAAGGCCGCAGCCGGGCTCAGTGAAACGTTCGGCAAAGACCCCCACAATTGGCTCTGGGGAAAGGTACACACCCTCGAGCTGGTCAGTCCAATTCGTCGAAATGGCACGGGTAAGGAACTCCTTGGAAGCGGCCAAATGCCCATGGGGGGATCCGGAGAGACGCTTTACAGAGGGCTTTATGACCCCAAAGACCCATTTTCGGTAACAATTTCCGCATCGCTGCGCATGGTCGCCGACATGGGTGATGATGAAAAAGTGGTTGCAATTCTACCGGGAGGGGTCACGGGACGTCTTTTCAGTCCGCATCACAAGGACCAGGTACAGTCTTTCATGGATGGCAGCAAAATGTACTGGTGGTTCAGCGACAAGGCTATCAGCGAACACACGGAGCACACTTTGCTGCTTAAACCCTGATCCGGACAAACAGCCATCATAAGACGCCTGTTTGAACCATTAGAAATAGGGTTTAAGCAGATCCTTGGTTTTCACCACGTTCATATTGAGCCCGAGTGCTTTTCGATCAAAACCCATGGCCATACCCAATATTTGGGTCAAATACAAAACGGGAATTTTGTATTCGGTTTCATATTCCGACTCGATACTTTTCTGATTCCCGTCATACATGACGGAGCAAAACGGGCATACCAGGCAAAGAGCGTCCGCGCCGGCCGCTTTCAAATTATCCAGTTTTCCTTTGGTGACGCTCGCGGCCAACTTTTCATCCACCGGAAGCACGGGCCCTCCACAGCAGGTCTTTTTTCCGGCATAATCCACCACGGTTGCGCCGGTCAATGCCACAAGCGTTTCCAGGGAGTTGGGGTTTTCCGGATCATCAAAGCCCCCGTGTACTTCTGACGGTTTCAAATAGTGGCAGCCGTAATGTACCGCAATGTTGAGCCCACTCAAGTCTTTTTCAAAATGTACTTGAATCTTCTCCGACCCCACCTCCTCATACAGCACCCGCGCAAAATGCCGGATTTTTGGGGAGCCCTCATATTGCAATCCCACGGCGGACAATCGTTCATTCACTTTCGCAAGATCTTCCTCATTTTCCGACAAATGTTGGGCGGCTTCAGACAAGGCGGATACGCAGGAACTGCACAGGGCACACACATCCAGATTCTGTTTTTGGGCCAGGGCCAGATTATAGGCGGCCATCAGTAGGGATGCCTGCATATCCCCCGCCTTGGTGGGAAACCCGCAACAGATAAAATTTTCCATATCCACCAGTTCGATCCCCGTTTTTTCCGCCACCTTTCTTGCTGAAAGCTCATAGTTTCGTGCCCTTGCGGGGATGGTACAACCTAAAAAAAGTGCATATTTCATTGCGTTGTTCCTAAAAAGAAAGAGTTGAACAGATTATACCTGATCCGGAAACAGTTCCCTGATCACAACACACGTCGTGGGCAGTTGGGGAAGCCCTGCCTTTTTCCGCTTTTTATTATCAAAGTCGTCCAATGGATAAATCCTTCCCTGCCCTTTCGTCAAATCCATCTGCGCTTTTATTCCGGTCGGCTCATGCCCTTCCTTGACGGCCATGTTTTTGAGCAGGGTCATGAAATCGGTAATCCTGACCCCCTGCGGACATCGTTCCTGACAGGTATAGCAGCTGGAACAGAGCCAGATAAAAGGACTTTCAAGAATCTCTTCTTTCATACCGTAAAGGGCCATACGGATAATACGCGCCGGGTTAAAAGCATCGTTTACATTTGAAATGGGGCACCCGGCAACGCAGGTACGGCATGTGAAACAAGCCGAAATTTTCTCGGCTTCAGGCTGTTGAAGCAACTCACTTACAAAATCCGGATCGCATTGATCCAGGTCAACGGCTGCCATACTCATGTCCTCCGAACTAGTGTCCGTCCACAAACTAAATTTCATTGATCATCGCCATAATCTGATTCTCCCCAAACCCTTTCAGGTTAAGGGCACCCGACCGGCACGATGCCACGCACAATCCGCATCCCTTACACAATGCCGGGTTGATTTCCATCTTGCCGGCAAAAGGTCCTTTTTCCAGAACGGCAGGCGCCGAATAGGGGCAGATGGCCAGACATACCCCGCAACTACTGCATTGAACCGGATCGGTCTGGGCCACTGTACCACTCATGCGGACGGTCCCGCGGGCCAGAAGGGTCACGGCCCGGGACGCGGCGGCCAGGGCCTGGGCGATGGATTCATCAATGGGTTTCGGATAGTGGTTCATGCCACACAAAAAGACGCCGTCCGTGGCAAATTCCGACGGCCCCAGTTTGGCGTGTGCTTCCACGAAAAAACCGTCCTCGTTCATAGGGACCTTGAACATCCGGGCCAATGCTTCATCCCGGTAGGGCACAATGGCCGATGCCAGGCACAGCAGGTCGACCGTCATGGCCACATCTTTTCCCAAAAGCGGGTCCATCACCTCGATTTTGAGGTCTCCCTCATGGGTAACAACCCGCGGTTTCCGGTCCACCGTATAGGGGATGAACAAAACACCCGCCATCCGGGCGTCCCGGTAAAGGTATTCCCGTTCCCCGTAGGTTCGAATATCCCGATAAAGGACCACCACCCGCATCTGGGGATTCAGTTTTTTCAGATGGAGAGCGCTTTCCATGGCGTGGGAACAACAGACCCGTGAACAATAGGGTCGATCCGGCTCACGGGACCCCACGCACTGGATAAAGACGGCGGACTTCATCTCTTTTAATGCGGGATCGTTTCTCATAAACCGCTGATCCAGCTCCAGGTGGGTGACCACCCGTTCATCTTCACCGTAAAGGTACTCATGGGGTCTTGCTTCAAAGGCCCCCGTGGCGATCACCGCCACACCGTGTTCCACCTGTTCCTCACGGCCTTCAGAGAGCAGTCTCGATTTAAAGTTCCCCACAAATCCTTCCACGCCTTCCAGTTCCGTATTCAGGCGCAGATCGATATTCGGATGGGATTGAATCTTCTCGATCATTTCAGACAGGTTCATTTGCACGTCTTCACCTTTCCAGGTTCGGAAAAGGAGACTCCCCTGCCCCCCTAAAAACGGCTCCCGCTCCACCAGACAAACCTCATAACCCTGACCGGAAAGGCTCAGGGCGGCGGCCATTCCGGAGATGCCTCCCCCCACCACCAGGGCCCTCTGGTTGATATTTAGCTCCGTTTCCGTAAGCGGTTCCATGAGCGCCACTTTGGCCACCGCCATGCGCACCAGGTCCCTGGCCTTTTCCGTGGCCTTTTGGGGATCATTTTTGTGCACCCAGGAATCCTGATTCCGGATGTTGGTCATCTCAAAGAGGTATTTGTTAAGCCCCGCAGCCACCAGAGTTTCCTGGAACAACGGCTCATGGGTCTTGGGGGTGCAGGCGGCCACCACAATGCGGTTGAGTCTGTTTTCGGTAATGACTTTACCCATGGCCTCCTGGGTATCCTGGGAGCAGGTATAGAGATTGTCGTTCACATACTCCACATAAGGGAGTGATGCCGCATAATCCCGTACCGAGGGGACATCCACCACACCGCTGATGTTGATGCCGCAATGGCACACGAAAACGCCGATTCTGGGCCGTTCACCGACAACGACCCGCTCCTCCGGAAAAACTTCCTCTTTCGTCAACGTGTTCCGCGCCTCTTTCAGAAGGGCGCCTGCTTCAGCGGCCGCAGAGCTGGCTTCCACAACGGATTGGGGTATATCCTTGGGTCCTGCAAAGGCACCACATACAAAAACCCCTTCCCGGGAGGTGTTGACGGGATGAAATGAAGGACTGTCACAGAAATGGCCCGGGGTAAGATCAATACCGAGGCGATCCGCCAGTTCCATGAGCGCTTGCGGGGTTTCCATTCCCACGGAAAGGACCACCAGATCAAAGGATTCCGTTATGGGCGCATTCTCTTCATTCACATAGGTAATGGCCAGTTCGTCCCGCCCCTGGACGGTGTCAACGGCCGGAACACGGGACCTTATAAAACGGACCCCATGCTTATTCCGGGCATCGTCATAGTAGCGCTCGAAATCTTTACCGTGTGTTCGCATATCCATGAAAAAGATGGTACAATCCAGATCAGCACCCGCGTGTTCCTTGGCAATGACCGCCTCCTTGATGGCATACATACAACACACGGATGAACAATAGGCGTGATCGCAACGGTGTTCCTCTCGGGAACCCACGCATTGAATCCAGGCGATCTTTTTGGGCGCCTCTCCGTCGGACGGTCTTTTAAGATGCCCCAAGGTGGGTCCTGAAGCCGATAGAATCCGTTCAAACTCCATTGCCGTCATCACATTGGGATGCCGTCCGTATCCATAATGGGTCAGGCCCGACGGGTCAAAGGGCTGGAATCCCGGGGCCAGAATGATGGACCCCACTTCCAGTTCAATGGTTTCGTCCTGCTGCGTGTGATCGATGGCATCCACGCCGCAGAACTCCGTACACACCTGGCAGCCGCCGGTCTTGAAATACACGCACATGTCCCGGTCAATGGCCGGCATATTGGGAATGGCCTGGGCATAGGGGACATAAATGGGTTTTCGACCCTTAAGCCCCATGTCATATTCGGAAAGGATGGGTTTCGCCTGATGAACGGCGATGTCTTCCAGTTTGATATGACCCGTGGGACAGACCGAAGCGCACGATCCACACCCCATGCAGAATTCGGTCTGCACATGAAAGGGGGTATCCACCTTCATCTCCACACCGCGCCCCGTGAGGCTGATGGCGCTATTCCCCATCTTTTCACAGATGCGAACGCACAGGCCGCAGAGGATGCAGTCATCTCCCTCTATGGCAAAACGGGGTTCGGTAATGCCGTATTTCAGGGCCAAATCCTTAAGAACCGGCACATCCGGGCAGCGGGCCAGCAGAAGTTCCACAATGAGCTTGCGCCCCTTTGTCACGGATTCCGTATCCGTAAAGACTTCCATCCCTTCCCAGATGGGATAGTTGCAGGCGGTGACGAATTTGGGTTTTCGCCCGTCAAACAGCTCCACGGTGCAAAGGCGACACATGCCCGCGGGCTCCAGGGCCTCATGATGGCAGAGGGTGGGGATTTCGATGCCGGACTTTTTGGCCACATCAAGGATATACCGGCCTTCCTCTCCCTGAACTTCCTTGCCGTTGATTGTAAATGTTATCATGGGTGATCCTTCTTTTGGTTCATGGCTGATGGCTCATGGCTGTTAGGCAATGATGATGGCGTTAAATTTACAGACATCGTAACAGATGCCGCACTTGATGCATTCTTCCTGCTCCAACACGTGGGGGTTCTTCTTTTCCCCGGTGATGGCTTCCTGGGGGCATTTGCGGGAACAGAGCGTGCAGCCGGTACAGGCGCTCTCGTCAATTTCGTAATGAAACAGGGGTTTACAGATCCCGGCCGGGCATTTTTTGTCCCGGATGTGGGCCTCGTACTCATCCCTGAAATACCGGATGGTGGTGAGCACGGGGTTGGGGGCTGACGTGCCCAGTCCGCACAGGGAAAAATTGTGGACCATACCCCCCAGTTCTTGAAGTAATTCAATATCCCCTTCCCTGCCGTCCCCTTCACAGATGCGATTCAACACCTCCAGCATCCGTTTAATCCCTTCCCGGCAGGGGTTACACTGGCCGCACGATTCTTCTTTCAGAAAATCGAGGAAATATCTTGCCACATCCACCATGCAGGTGTCCTGGTCCATGACGATCATGCCACCGGAGCCCATGATGGAACCCACCTTGGCCAGTTCACTGAAATCAACCCCCAGATCCAGAAATTCCTCCGGTATACACCCCCCCGAAGGACCGCCGGTCTGAACCGCTTTTAAGGCTTTCTTCTTGGGAATGCCACCCCCCATATGGTAGATGATGCTTCGGAGGCTGGTGCCCATGGGCACTTCCACCAGACCCGTGTTCTTGATTTTACCCACCAGGCTGAATACTTTCGTCCCCTTGCTGTGCTCCGTTCCCAGCCCGGAAAACCAATCCGCCCCCTTTAAGAGGATGGCCGGCACATTGGCATAGGTTTCAACATTGTTCAAATTGGAAGGGGATTGCCGGAACCCCTTTTCCACCGTGTGGACGTATTTGGCCCTGGGACGCCCCACCTCCCCTTCAATGGATGCCATGAGCGCCGTCGATTCACCACAGACGAAAGCGCCGGCACCGGTGGAAATCTTCATTTCAAAGGAAAAATCAGAACCCGCGATGTTTGGACCCAGCAGGCCGTAATCGGTGGCCTGCCGGATGGCGGTCACCAGGCGTTTCACCGCCAGGGGATATTCATTTCGCACATAGATAAACCCCTTATGGGACCCAACGGCCAGCCCCGCAATGAGCATCCCCTCGATGATGGTGTGGGGATCCCCTTCCAGAATGCTTCGGTCCATGTAGGCCCCCGGGTCCCCCTCATCGGCGTTACAGATAATGAAGCGTTCGCCATGATGGGCCGCGCAACTCTCCCATTTAACACCTGTCGGGAACCCACCGCCCCCGCGGCCCCGCAGGCCGGAATCCTTGATGGCGGCAATAATTTCCTCCGGGTTATTCTGCCTAAGGGCAGCGAGAAACGCCTTATAACCGCCCCGGGCCATATACTCTTCGATTTTTTCGGGATCAATGTAACCGCAGTTGCGGAGCGCAATTTTAATCTGCCGGTCATAAAAGGGGATATCCTCCAGAAAAGGTATTTCCGGAGCAGGCGCGACACCTTCGAGAGGATTCGGGAAGTCCTCTTCCAGCAGGGACCGGGGATCACGCATCTGCCCCAGCACCTGCTTCTTGTCAAATCGGCCTTCCATGTATCCGTTGATGATATCCACGATTTTGTCTTCCGTGGCATTCTTATAAACAATCCGGGGCCCATTTTTTTGGTAGATTTCCACCAGGGGCTCCAGCTCACAAAACCCCAGGCACCCGGTTTTTCGAATTTGAATATGTTCGTCTTCACCGAATTCGGCCACGGCCCGTGTAAGGGTTTTGTCGGCACCTGCCGCAATGCCGCAGGACGCCATCTGCGTATTGACGGTGACCCGGTCGGGAACATAAAGGGTATCTCTTTGTTTAAGCGCTATTTCATGGATATCGGATATTTGCTGAATCTTCATTATCAACCACCCGTCTCTGTTTCGGATTCCCCATAATGATCCAGAATCTGGCTAAGGTCCTCAGAAGCGATCCGCCCGTGCACATCTTCGTTGATTTTCACCACCGGCCCCAGACTGCAACAACCGATGCACCGCACCGATTCCAGGGTGAACTGACCATCATCGGTGGTTTCGCCGTTTCGAACGTGCAGGGTGTCTTCTATGCGGTCCAGCACTTTGCCGGCACCCCGCACATGACAGGCGGTACCCAGGCAGATGCTGATGATGTTTTTTCCGCGCGGTTCAAGGCTGAAGGTGCTGTAAAAGGTGGCCACCCCGTAGATGCGGCTCAAGGGAATTTCAATTTTTTCGGAGAGATAGCTGAGCGCCGGGCGGGGGAGATAATTATATTCCGTCTGAATGGCCTGAAGGATCATGATCAGATTTTCTTTATCGTTGTTAAACCGATCTTCCACCATCCGATCCAACGCCAGATAATCGATGGCTGGAGTAGAATCATTCGCCGTGGGGTTGGTCTCATTCATTTTAGGAAAGACTCCATAAAGCGGCAAACCGCAGTTTTAGGTTTTTGGTTTCAAGTTTTAAGTTTTTTGAAAAATGGTTTCCTATGCCTGCCCGGGTTGAACCGCCTGATGGGTAACTGGACAGGCTTCGACGCAACTACCGCACCCGGTGCAGCGGGTCATATCGATGCTTCGGGCGCGCTTTTTGATTTTCACCTTGAAATTGCCCGCAGACCCTTCCACCGATTCCAGGTCCGCATAGGTGATCAGTTCGATGTTCAAATGCCGGCCGACCTCGACCAGTTTTGGAGAAATGATTCACATGGCACAGTCGTTGGTGGGAAAGGTTTTGTCCAGCTGGGCCATAGCGCCACCAATGGATGGGCTCTTTTCCAAGAGGTATACGTAATAGCCCGAGTTGGCGAGATCCAGGGCCGATTGCATGCCCGAAATACCGCCCCCCACCACCAGTACGGAACCCTTTATTTTTTCAGTCATTGATTATCTCCTTCCTTGATTTCGGTAAGGGCCTCACAAATAAGGCCCGACTTCATTGCGACCGGTTTTGGGGCCTTTCTTCAGATGTAGCTACATTGTAACTATACACGCAATTTATTGCAAGTCCAAAAATATCTTTTGGGTGTTCAAAACCACCAAGCGGAATACACTTTTAAACCCCGCCTATTCACCTTGATGAAATTTATTGAAATTATCATAGAATCCTGACATGATGGGGCCGCTTTTCAGCAAGGTGGTTTATGATGCTACGGAACAATCTGCTCAAAATCGGTTTGTGGCGCCGGCTGCTTGAGGATTTCAAGCTTCTGGGCGCATTGATAAAAGATTACTGGAAAGGGGAATATCGCGATGTTTCTCTCGGATCCATTGCCATCTTTGTTCTGGCCATCGTCTATGTTCTCAGCCCCATTGACATCCTTTCCGATTTCATCCCGTTGCTGGGACAAATTGACGACGCCTTTATCCTGCTGTTTTGCATCTATCTTCTGGAAAAAGACCTCAAAAAATACCATGACTGGAAAAACAACCGTTCCTGAGAACCTGATCTCTGCGCTCAGCGCATTCGGGCTCGGGGATTTGGCATAGGCCCTGCTGTTATCGTAACCCCTCAAGGAGACCAAAATGGATATAGAAGCGAAAATCAGTGAACTTGAGAGAAGAAACAATGAAGCGGCCCTGGGCGGGGGCCAGAAAAGGATCGATGCACAACACGCCAAAGGAAAACTGACCGCCAGGGAACGAATCGAATACCTACTGGACGAGGGCAGCTTCGAGGAAATCGACAAGTTCGTGGTCCATCGTTGCCAGGATTTCGGCATGGAGAAACAGAAAATTCCCGGTGATGGCGTTGTCACGGGATATGGCACCATCAACGGCCGGTCAATCTTCATCTTTTCTCAGGATTTCACGGTCTTCGGCGGATCCTTGAGCGGTCCTTTCGGCGAGAAGGTCTGCAAAATCATGGACCTGGCGCTCAAAAACGGCGCTCCGGTGATCGGATTGAACGATTCGGGTGGCGCCAGGATTCAGGAAGGGGTCGTCAGTCTCGGCAGCTACGGTGAAATCTTTAAACGGAATGTGTGGTCATCGGGTGTCGTCCCCCAGATATCGGTGATTATGGGACCCTGTGCCGGCGGGGCCGTCTATTCACCGGCCATCACGGATTTTACGGTGATGGTCAAGAAAACCAGCAACATGTTCGTCACCGGCCCTCAGGTCATCAAGACCGTCACCAGCGAGGAAGTAACCGCCGAAGCCCTCGGGGGCGCCATGGCCCACAACACCAAGAGCGGCGTGGCCCACTTCGCCGAGGATTCCGATCACGCGGCCCTGGACCGGGTAAAAGAAATCCTGGCCTTTATGCCGCAAAGTTATCGTGAGATGCCCCCCCCAATCCCCTGCACCGACGACCCGAACCGTACCGACATCAAATTGAACTCTGTGGTACCCACCAATCCCAGGATTCCCTACGACATCAGGGATATTATCACATCGGTTCTGGACCATAACGAATTTATGGAAATTCAGCGCCATTATGCACAGAACATGGTCATCGGGTTCGGTCGTTTAAACGGCATGCCCGTTGGAATTGTGGCGAACCAGCCAAAGTACATGGCAGGATGCCTGAACATCGACGCGTCCATGAAATGTGCGCGGTTTGTGCGAACCTGTGATGCCTTCAACATTCCGCTGGTCACCTTTGTGGATGTGCCGGGTTTTCTGCCGGGCGTCGGCCAGGAACACGGTGGCATCATCAAGCACGGGGCCAAAATCATTTACGCCTACTGTGAAGCCACCGTGCCGAAAATCACGGTGGTGACCCGGAAGGCCTACGGTGGCGCCTATGATGTCATGAGCAGCAAGCATCATGGGGGCGACATCAACTATGCCTACCCCACTGCTGAAATCGCCGTCATGGGGCCTGAAGGGGCCGTCAATATCATCTTCAGAAAAGAGCTTGCCGAAGCCGAAGATCCGGAAGCCAGAAGAAAGGAGTTGGTTGATGATTATCGAAACAACTTCGCCAGCCCTTTCAAGGCCGCAGAACTGGGCTACATCGATCAAATCATTTTTCCGGAAAACACCCGGCCCCGATTAATCAAAGCGCTTATGATGCTTAAAAACAAACGGGAAACCATTCCCGAAAGACGGCACGGGAATTGCCCGTTGTAGTCGTAAGGTCTAAGGTTTAAAGTTTAAAGTTTAAAGTTTAAAGTTTAAAGTTTAAAGTTTAAGGTTCAGGGTTTAAGGTTTTGGGTTTACAACCATTCATCCACATTAACAGAAGGTTTTAGAATGAAAATTCACGAATATCAGGCAAAAGACATTCTCAGGCAGTCCGGTGTTCCGGTACCGGAAGGTCAGGTGGTAACCTCTCCTGATGAAGCGCTAAAGGCTTCCCAGATCATCGGTGGAAATTTATGGGTCGTCAAGGCCCAGGTGCATGCCGGAGGACGCGGCAAAGGGGGCGGCGTCAAAGTGGTTCATGACCCCAGTGAAGTGGTCTCCGTTACGGAATCGCTGCTCAAGGCCTCACTGGTGACCCCACAGACGGGGCCGGATGGCGTTAAGGTCCACAAAGTTCTTGTGGAACAGGGAGTGGCCATCGAAAGGGAGCTTTACCTGGGCATGGTCATTGATCGTAAAACGGAAAGACCCGCCATGATTTTCAGCCAGGCCGGCGGCATGGAAATCGAGGAAGTGGCCAAAGAAACGCCGGAATTGATCTGGAAAGAATATGTGGACCCGGCAACCGGCTGGCTCCCTTACCAGTCACGAAACCTGATCTACCGACTGGATCCCGTACCGGCCCCTGCCGTCGTCAAGCAGCTGATGTCGGTGATGGCCAAAATCTACGATGTATTCGTCAGCCTGGACTGTTCCCTGGTTGAAATCAACCCCCTGGTCATTGCAGCGGGGAACCTGGTTTTTGCTGTTGATGCCAAGATGAATCTGGACGATAACGCCCTCTTCCGGCATAAGGAACTCCTCGCCCTGGATGACCCCAGCGAAGAGGATCCCCTGGATTTGATGGCAAAGCAGTACAACCTCAACTACATCCGCTTAGACGGCAACATCGGGGCCATGGTCAACGGCGCGGGTCTGGCCATGGCCACCCTCGATTTGATCAAAGCGGCCGGTGCGGAACCGGCCAATTTCCTGGATGCGGGGGGCGGCGCCAATGAAGAGATGATTGCCAAGGGGTTTGAAATCATCTTGAAAGACCCCCGGGTCAAGGCGATACTGGTCAACATTTTCGGCGGTATTCTGCGCTGCGATGTTTTGGCCAGAGGCGTGGTGTCCGCAGCACAGAAAAATCAAATCGCGGTACCGTTAATCGTGAGACTCGAAGGCACCAATGTGGAAGAAGGCCGAAAAATACTGGAAGATTCCGATTTATCATTCCTGTTGGCAAAAAATCTGGCTGAAGCGGCGGACCATGTGGCCGGACAGGTTAAGAGCCTCGACAATAAATAATTAAGCATCTTGCTTGTCTTTTGGTTCGTCTACTGCGTTACATCCACCGGCACATATCCACCAATATGCACTGGCGGATGCGCCTTGTATACGAGCCAAAATTCGGCGCAATCTTGCTCAATTATTTTTGGCCGAGGCCCTAAGAGGAAAGACTGATTATGAGCATACTCGTTGATGAAAACAGCAGAATTGTGGTCCAGGGCATGACCGGTCGGGAAGGCACTTTTCATACCCAACAGATGCTGGCCTACGGCACGAATGTAGTGGGAGGGGTCTCGCCCGGCAAGGGGGGGCAGGCCGTAGAAGGGGTGCCCGTGTTTAATACAGTGGGAGAGGTTGTGGAAAAGGAAGGGGCCGATGTGTCAATCGTCTTTGTTCCGCCGCCCTTTGCAGCAGATGCCGTTTTGGAGTCCATCCATAGCGGCATCAAGGTTATTGTGTGTATCACCGAAGGGATCCCTACCCTGGACATGGTCAAAGTGAGCCGTTGCCTGAAGGGCAGTGGCACGGTTTTGATCGGTCCCAACTGCCCCGGTATCATTTCCCCCGGAAAAACCAAGGTGGGCATCATGCCGGGGAACATTCACAGCCCAGGAAACATGGCCGTTATATCCCGGAGCGGGACCCTGACCTATGAAGTGGTATACCAGCTGACCCAGGTCGGCATGGGTCAATCCACCTGCATCGGTATCGGCGGGGATCCGATTATCGGCAGCACCTTTATTGATCATCTCAAACGTTTCCAGGAAGACCCGGACACGGAAGGGGTGGTTTTGATCGGGGAGATCGGGGGAACCGCTGAAGAAGAAGCCGCCGAATTTATCAAGGCGTCCATAAGCAAACCGGTGGTGGCCTTTATCGCCGGACAGACAGCCCCCCCCGGAAAACGGATGGGCCATGCGGGCGCCATTATATCCGGTGGGCAGGGGAAAGCCGAAGACAAGATCAAGGCCCTGGAACAGGCAGGTATCACCGTGGCCCCCAGCCTTTCCCATCTGGGGCAGACCGCCCTGGAAGTTATGAAAAACGCTTGAAAATGATCCCGGTTAAACGGGACAGCAAGAATGGAGGTTCGCCTATGTTTGACGAAAAGAACCAGGCATCGCTGGCCGGTGCCTTGGAAAAATGGTCCGAGGCAGTGGATCAGAAAGTTCAAAAACGGCCGGAACGAAAACCCGAGTTTGTGAATACCTCCGGGATTCCCATCAAGAGGCTCTATACCCCTCTGGATGATCCGGCGGAAAATTATACCGGGGACATTGGGTTCCCCGGTGAATACCCCTATACCCGGGGGGTACAACCCACCATGTACCGGGGACGATTCTGGACCATGCGGCAGTATGCGGGGTTTGCCTCCGCCGAGGAGTCCAACAAACGCTACCGCTTCCTCCTGGACCAGGGCCAGACCGGACTATCGGTGGCCTTTGATCTTCCCACCCAGATCGGCTATGATTCGGACAATGAAATAGCCATCGGGGAAGTGGGAAAGGTGGGCGTGGCCATCGACTCCCTGGCGGATGTGGAAACCCTGTTTCAGGAGATTCCCCTTGAAAAGGTCAGCACCTCCATGACCATCAATGCGCCGGCGGCCGTGCTGCTGGCCATGTACATCGTGGTGGCGGAAAAACAGGGGGCAGATCCCAAACAGTTGAAAGGCACCATCCAGAACGATATTCTAAAAGAGTATTCGTCTCGCGGCACCTATATTTATCCCCCGAAACCTTCCATGCGCATCATCACCGATATCTTCTCCTATTGCGCTGAAGAGGTTCCCTTGTGGAACACCATCAGCATCAGCGGATATCACATTCGGGAAGCCGGTTCAACCGCGGTGCAGGAAATCGCTTTTACCCTGGCCAACGGCATCGCTTATGTGGACGCGGCGCTGAAAGCCGGCCTGGACGTGGACAAATTCGGGCCCAGGCTCTCGTTTTTCTTCAACGCCCACCTGGACTTCCTGGAAGAGGTGGCCAAGTACCGGGCCGCCCGGAAGTTATGGGCAAACATCATGAAAGAGCGGTTTCACGCCAAAAACCCCAAATCCATGATGATCCGGTTTCATACGCAGACTGCGGGATGCACCCTGACCGCCCAGCAGCCCAAGAACAATATTGTCCGAGTGGCTTATCAGGCCCTTTCCGCCGTCCTGGGGGGCACCCAGAGCCTGCATACCAACTCCATGGACGAGGCATTGAGCCTTCCTTCGGAAGAATCGGTGCAGATTGCGCTCAAAACCCAGCAGATGATCGCCTATGAAACCGGCGTGACCGACACGGTGGACCCCCTGGCCGGCGCCTATTACGTTGAAAGCCTGACCCGTGAAATCTACGAGCGGGCCAACGACTATATCCGGAAAATCGATGAAATGGGAGGCGCACCCACCGCCATTGAACAGGGATACGTTCAACGGGAGATCCAGGACAGTGCTTACACCTACCAGCGGGAAATTGAAAAGGACGAACGCATCGTTGTGGGGCTCAACCGCTTTCAAATAGAGGAGGAGAAGCCCAAAAATCTGTTGCGGGTGGACCCGGCGGTACGAACCCGTCAGGTGGAACGTCTCAGGAAACTGAAAGCGGAAAGAAACGGCGAAAGCGTGAAAACCGCTCTGGCCGCACTGGACCGGGGCGCCCGCGGAGACGACAACCTCATGCCCCTGATTATGGAAGCCGTGAGAGGCTATGCCACACTGGGTGAAATCTGTGACGTGCTGCGCGGCGTATTCGGCGAATACCAGGCCATTAACACGCTGGGGTAATCAGACAGGAGATAAAATAATGGGTAAAACAAAAAAAATCAGGGTCCTGGCGGCAAAGCCGGGGCTCGATGGTCATGACAGGGGAATCAAGGTGGTGGCATTGGCCCTAATGGATGCGGGCATGGAAGTGGTCTATACGGGTTTGCGGCAAACGCCCACGCAGATCGTGGAAGCTGCCGTACAGGAAGATGTGGATGTTATCGCCATGAGCATCTTGAGCGGCGCCCATGATTACCTTTTCCCCAAGGTTATGGAGCTGTTGAAAGAAAAAGGCGTAGACGACATGCTGGTCCTGGGAGGAGGCATCATTCCCGACGAGGACATCCCTGAACTCAAGGAAGCCGGCATCACCGAGGTGTTCGGACCGGGTACCAAGACGACGGACATCGTCTCGTACATAGAGCATCATGCACCTGTTCAGTAAGTGATAGCTTTAGCCCACTTGGAATTCTGAAACCCCCTGATGGAGGAAACCCGATGGATCTTCATTTAAAAGCACATGTTGACTGTACCGACGGCCGTATGGGCCGCCTTGAAAATATTATCGTCAATCCCCAGGCGGAAAGGGTTACATACCTGGTGGTCAAAGAACACGACATTGCAAACACCCTGCGCCTGGTTCCGGAAAAATTTGTGAAAACCGCTGATCGTGATACGGTGGCGCTCAGAATCGACAAGAAAAAGTTTCAGAAAATGAAACATTTCATCCAGGAAGACTACATCCCATCCAACATAATGCTTTACATGGCCGAGCAGGAGGGTTGGTATGCGGGGATACCCGCCGCCATGTTTGTGGAGCATGAAGCCATTCCGGCCGGCGGGTTTGCGGTGCACAGGGGCGCAAAGGTCTTTGCCAAAGACGAACGTGTGGGAAAAGTTGACGAGTTCCTGGTGGAAGGGAAAAGCGGCAGGATTACGCACCTTGTTCTGGTGGAAGGCCACCTGTGGGGCAAAAAGGATATTGCGGTACCTGTCAATCAGATTGACCGTTATGAAGACGGCGACGTATACCTTAAAATCGACAAAGCGCAGGTGGAAAGCCTTCCGGAGTTTGACGTAAAGAAACACGATTAACAAAGATCTCGAGCGGGTGTCAGGATGGCTGATGCGGTAGCGACCCTTGTGGCCATCCTGGCCTTTGCCGGTCCCATCGGTAATTTCATTATGGAGCACCCCGCCCTCAAAATCCTCGCCCTGTCGTTCCTGATCACCATCGGCATCACCATTTTCATGGAAGGGCTTCATCAGCATGTCCCCAAGGCCTACATCTATCTTCCCATGGGATTTTCCCTGTCCGTTGAAATGCTACAGATGTGGTATGAGCGCAATAAGAAGCGCAAAGGGGAAAGCCTCAGGCCGAAAAACCGGTAATTCACAGGGCAGAACGGCTGGTGAGCCTGTCGTTGGCCAAAAATACCACTTGACCGCTCGTTCTCAAATGGCTATACTATGGCTATACATAGGAAGGGGGTTGTTGTTATGCATACAAAAATTCAAAAATGGGGTAATAGTCAGGGACTACGTCTTGCCAAGAACGTATTGGAGGATGCTTGTCTTGGAGTTGGGGACGAAGTGGATGTAGTAGCACGAGACGGCATTATTGTTGTCGCTCCGACCAAGAAAATCCGCGGACGATATCGTATTGAGGACCTCGTGGCGAAAATCCCCAAAGACTATCGCGCCGGCGAAGTCGATTGGGGGAAACCGGTCGGTAAGGAAGCATGGTAGATGGCCGCTTATATCCCCAAACAAGGCGATATTATCGCCATCACTTTCAATCCTCAGTCCGGCCATGAACAGAAAGGGCGACGGCCTGCTCTGGTTGTAAGCAAGGATTTGTTTAACCGAAGCACCGGCTTAGCCATAGTGTGTCCTCTAACGAACGCAGATCGCAGGTTCCCCTTCCATGTGCCTGTTCCGGAAAACGGTGGTCTGACTGGATTCGTCATGGTTGAGCAGGTCAAGTCAGTCGACTTCCGCACTCGTCAAGCGAAGCGCATCGAACATGCTTCAGATGAGCTGCTGGGAAATGTGCTATCGATCTTAGATGCCTGCATCTACTAAAGGCCTCTATCAAGGTATATTCAAAAATGAGGTTATCATGGGTGTAAGTAAGGTCGTTAATAAATATAAAATGAATGAACAACCTAATGACTTTTTATACTGGCAATCAAAGTCATATGAAAATCGATTGGAAACATTAGAGCAAATCCGAAAGGAATACAATTCCTGGAGATATAATGCTGAGCAAGGATTTCAAAGAATTTATAGAATTGTTAAACGAAAATGACGTCAGATATTTGGTGGTGGGGGGGTATGCCGTGGCACTCCACGGGCATCCTCGTTATACAAAAGATCTTGATGTATGGATAGAATTGTCCCGGGATAATGCCATCAAAATCCTGGCCGCATTAAAAGATTTTGGTTTTGGATCATTAGATCTTAAACCTGATGACTTTCTTGAAAGCAATCAGATAATTCAATTGGGTAATCCTCCCAATCGTATTGATATTTTGACAGCATTAACAGATTTGGAATTTGAGGACTGTTACAAGGCGAAGGTTAAGGTAGAAATTCAAGGTCTTCATATCGACTTTATTGATATTGAGAACTTAAAAAAAAACAAACGGGCTACAGGTCGTCCACAGGACCTGGCTGATGCAGAAAATTTAGGATAATCCGGGGATCTCAGAAAAGATAAACCGGTTCGCGAAGGATCAGTGCGATGCTTTTAGCGGCGGTATCAGCCAACTCCGGATGGGTATCTTTCAGCGCCGCCACCTGTCTTAAGTGATCAGCGGTTCTCATGATCAGGGAAGCCAGATCTCCCTCGCCCACTGAAACCGTTTCCAGAAGCGTTTCCCAGGTGGCGCCTCTGGCCCACATGAAAAGGATGGCAGACGGCCAGAACGAAATGGCGGGGGTCTTAAATCCTCGACTCTCTTTCAGGGCCACGAATTCCCGAAGATGACCCAGCATACGATTAAACAACCCTTCTACCGGGGTCAAATCCATGCCGCCCGTGCCTTTCAAATCCACCTCCTGAGACCTGTCCCACACAAACGGCGCCATTCCACCCGCAAAGACCTCCGGTCTAATGCCGTCAAAGGCGCCTTGTCGAATGGCCTCGGCAATGAGGAGGGGTTGATCCACCCTCAGATTGGAAGCCCATCGGCCATCGGCGGTCAACCGGTCCTCAGTATCCACGAATCCGGTTTCCTTCAGAAAACGCAAATGTTGCTTGAAACTCAACCATAACCCGCTCTCCGATGCTTCAATGTTCTTCCTTTGGTTCCGAAATGCGGCAAGGAGACGGTTAAAATGGCGATCTGTTTTGCCATGGCAAAGGTCAAAATGGGCACAGGTTTCACATGGCGTTTTTTGGTGTTCATCCTGTGGTTCTTCCGGCCTTTTATCAGGCTCGGTTTCAGGATTTTCTATTTGCAGAATCTTCAGGTCTTTTCGGGATACCCCCTCAAAGAGCCGATCCAGCCCATCCCGCGAATAATCATCAGGGAGTTGAACCCTCCGGTCATAGATGGCCTCGATCTGGGCCAGGTCCACCCGTCGCAGGGTCAACTGACGCCGGGTTTGAGTTTTCTTTTTACGGATATTGTGGGCGGCACAGATCAGCCTCTCCTGATCCATATAAGCTTTGAACACCACATAAATGTTTCCATTTTTGTGAAGGAACAGTCTTCCGGGTGTCAAATAGGGCAGGCTTGCCGTCACTCGCCGGCCGTATTCGATCGACTTGGGGGATTTACTTCTAACCGCTTTGGCGCAAGCGACCTTCTGGATATGCTCAACCACTTCATAGGGATCGGACGCATCGCAGACCGCCCGGGGGAGACTTTCTTTCAAATCCAATAAGAGGGCTCTCAGGCGCTTTTCATCCGCCCCACCGCGCTCTTTCTCCTGAAAGGCGGCAAACGATCTTTCCAGCAGATCTTTCACCTCGAGGGGCGTGTGGGACAAAAGAAGATTGAGGGTCATGGAAAAATTGATGTGAATCTGGCTCAATATGGGGTCAGGGGGGGAAGAGAGCAATTCATGAACCAGTTTGGGTTTCTGATAATACCCCGGCACAACCAGTGCAAAACCGATGTTGTCCATCCCCCGCCTTCCGGCGCGTCCGACCATCTGGTGCAGGGCCGTCGGGGTGAGATCGGCGAATTCACGGCCGTTATAGCGATCGCTCTGGAACAACACCACCGATCTCGCCGGAAAATTGACGCCGGCAGCAACCGTTGATGTGGAAAAAATTGCCTCCAGGAACCCCTTGTTCATCATCTGTTCAATGAGCACCTTCCAATAGGGCAGTTGCCCGCCGTGGTGGGAACCCACCAGGGAATCCAGAAGGGGTTTGATTTGACGGTGTCCTTCAAGATGTGGATATTCTTTGACAAAGGCTTTAACGAGGCCCTTCATGCGCCGCTCGATCTCCGGCGGCTTTTTTACGTTGGAACAGGTGGCAAGGGCCCGGTCGCAGTCAGCCCTCGATTTAAGGAAAAAGATGGCCGGCAGCAGGTCCAACTTCCTCAAACACGCCAGGATTCTTCCGTATTCAATCTTTTCCGATCGCCCCCTGCCCCGCCCTTCTTTTGAACCCAGGAATTTTTTGACCTTGGGCCCCAATCCTTTTTTTGAACCGAGCGCCGTCACAAGACCATCCGGAAACAGGAACAGTGTTTTGAGGGGTACGGGGCGTTCTTTTGAAAGTACGAACCGGTTGGAAACACCGCGAACCTGCTTCAACCAGGCGCAAACCTCTTCGGAGTTGCTGATGGTGGCGGAAAGGAGTAACAGCCTCACCCGGCTTGGGAGGTAAATCAGCACTTCTTCCCACACAACACCTCGATCCGGATCAGCCAGATAATGTGCTTCGTCAAGGATGACCAGGTCCGTTCCAATACTGACCCCCTTGTGCATGGCGTCGTAAAGCTGGTTCCTGAGGATCTCGGTGGTCCCCACAACCACGGGGGCGTCGGCGTTCTCTTTTCGGTCGCCGGTCAGGATGCCGCAATGGGAGGCCCCGAATTGCCCTGTAAATTCCTGATAAATTGAATTGGAAAGGGCTTTCAGGGGAGAAGCGTACCAGACACTGAGACCTCTTGCCAAGCACGCCTCAATGGCCTGAACGGCAATCCAGGTTTTTCCCGACCCGGTGGGTGCGCTGACCAGAACATCATCGTTTTGAACCAGCTCAACCGCTTCCAACTGAAACGGATCCGGCACGAAAGGCGTCTTGTCGGGAACGCCGATTCTTTCAAAAATTGATTTAAGGCCGTGATCAATTTTCGGGCTATTATACTTGTCCCCGCTCCTTGACAATGTTTTCTTGCCGGAGCGGGGAGGCCTTCTGGGTTTTCGGTATTGCCGTTTCGAAGACACTAATCTAGGCCGCCAGTTCCTTTGAAACGATATCCATATCTGCCAGACTGCCGGCCAGAATCTGCTCCGTATTGAGCGCATTCAATTTTGATGCCACATCCTCCAGGATCGTTCCGCACCCCTGGCTGATCAGAAGTCCGTTGGCGCGAATCTTACCAATGGCTTCCCGTGCAAAAAGCCGTGCAGCAGCATTCATAAATGCCGGGCCGCTTTCATCCGCAGCCGCTTTGTGGCACAGGGCATTTGCCACCTCAGCCCAGGTCATCATATCCGCCAGCTGAAACATGACGTACTGATTCTTGGTGAGTTTCCCTTTGCGAGCGCTTTGAATCACTTCATTCATCAGCCGCACGGCACCCACCAGCATGGGGCCGCCGGTTTCCACAGGCAATCGGGCCAGCCCGTCCGCCATTTCATTGTAGAAACCGCCCTTGGACCGAACCGTCGATCTGAGCCGGAACATGGCGATGATATTCCGCTGAATTTCGCTGGTTCCCTCATAAATGGTCAGGATCTTCACATCCCGCTTGATCTTCTCCACTTCGTATTCCCGAATATAGCCATACCCGCCGAATGCCTGAATGGCATCGTTGGCCATGGCATCCCCCGCCTCGGTGGCAAAGTATTTGGCGATGGAGCCTTCCACCTGCAGATCTTCCTCATCCGTATCCAAACGTCTGGCCACCTCTTCGATATGGGCTCTTGCCGCCTCCAGCTGCACGGCGTGCGGCACCAGAAGCTGGTGCGTATATCCCTGCTTTTCAATCAGGGGAGTACCGAACTGAACCCGCTCTTTGGCGTATTTGATCGTCCTTTCAAGGGCCGCCACACCGCCACCCAGACCGAATGTGGCCACCATGAGCCGGGTGTACCCGAACACTTTATTGGCCTGCTTCAAACCTTGTCCTTCAACGCCCCCCACAAGGTCCTCCGCGGGAACATAGAGGTCTTCCAGGCTCAAGGGGCAGGTGTCCGAAGCACGAATCCCGTGTTTGTCTTCATGTTTGCCGGGGACCAGGCCTTCAGCACCACCCGGAACGATGAAGAAAGAGGGGCCGTCCGGCGCATCGGCCAAGATAGTATAAAGCTGTGCCACACCGCCGTTGGTGATGAATTGTTTCTGGCCGTTGATCCGGTATCCTTTCACCTGACCGTTGTCATCCAGAACACGTACCGCCTTGGTCTTGAGCGACTGAACATTGCTGCCCGCCTCAGGCTCTGTAACACCATAGGCAACCACCAGGCCTTCATCGGCAATCTTTCCGATATACTTTTCCTTCTGTTCCGGGGTGGAACCCACCCGAATGGGGTCCATCCCGAGGCAGATGGCCAGAAAAGACGTGGCCACCGCCAGATCCATCTTGGCCATCCGCTCGCTTACGATGGCGATTTCCGTGGCGCCGGCCCCCAGGCCCCCATAAGCCTCCGGAATAAAAATAAGGTGGAGCGCAATATCCGGACCCAGCATAAATTCGATCAACTCGGTTGGAAACGTCCCCAGGCGATCCATTTCGAGCTTTGTATCAATGGGAAGCTTTTCTTTTTCTAACTTATCAATGGTATCCAGAACCATGTTCAAAATCTCAGGGTCCATTGTTTCTTGATGGGTCATAAACAAACCTCCATAAGACTTTAAAAAAGTCGGCATTATTTTCTCAAAATTCAGACAGCATTATTGAATTTCAAAGCGCACCCGTCAAGGCCAAAAAATGGATCACCACGTTCAGCTTGCCTTTACGCCTTAAATGCGCAAAAATAATCACTACCTTGATCACCTGACGTTTCGAATGAAGGCCTTATTTGGAGACAACCTCTCATGAAGCTATCCATTATTATCCCCTGCTATAACGAAAAAGCGCACCTCACCTCACTGCTCCAACGTGTAATGGAATCCCCTGTAAAAGATAAGGAAATTATTCTGGTGGATGACGCTTCCAGTGACGGCACAACGGAACTGATCCGGGAAAAGCTGGCGGAAAAGGTTGCCAAAACCGTTTATCATACCGGGAATATGGGCAAGGGCGCGGCCATAAGATCCGGCCTTAACCATGTCACCGGTGACATCGTGCTGATTCAGGATGCTGATCTCGAATATGACCCCATGGAGTACCCGAAACTGCTGGGACCCATTCTGGAGGGGCGGGCGGACGTGGTTTATGGTTCCCGGTTCATGGGCGACGGTCCCCACAGGGTTCACCTGTTCTGGCATTACGTGGGCAACCGCATGCTCACACTTTTTTCCAACATGTTCACGAACCTGAACCTGACGGATATGGAAACCTGTTACAAAGCTTTCAGGACCGACATCATTAAGGATATTACCCTCGAACAGAACCGCTTCGGCATCGAACCCGAATTGACCGCTAAAATCGCCAGAAAAAAATGTCGCATCTACGAGGTCGGCATCTCCTATTACGGCAGGAGTTACGAAGAAGGAAAGAAAATCGGCTGGAAGGATGGTTTCAAAGCCGTTTACGCCATTGTGAAATATGGGCTATTTCAGTAGCAACCCTTCGACTGAACCTAAAAAAAATTCCTGGAGAGCTGGTTTTCAAGGGGAATAACGCCTGAATCGGGTTGAAATATCTTTATCGGAAGATGGATCCTTCATCTCCACCGCCAAAGCCGCCCTGAAACCCGGACCCAAGTCGATATCCCGCAGTGACCAGCGTTTCGTTTCTTCCGGTGCGCCTTCCACGCGAAGCAGGGCATTTTGATCCCCGGGCTTCAGGGAAACATCGAACTGGTCCAGGGGAAACCGCAAACCCTTGCCCACGGCTTTCACATAAGCCTCTTTGCGCGTCCAACCGGCAAAAAAAGCCGCCTTTTCTTCGTGGGGTTGAAGCTTCTGAAAAGCCGCTTTTTCGTTGGTTGAAAAAAAACGTCCCACCAGTGCGGCGGCTTTCGGTTTCGGCCGAACTACTTCAACATCAACCCCCACTTCCCTGCCGTATGCAACGGCATAGAGCGCATGCCCGCCGCTGTGGGAAAGATTGAAACGAATTTCGGGATTATCCTCATTAACGGCCGGTTTTCCGCCAGGACCTTTACGGAAGCGAATCGTTTTCGGAAGCCCTTTTGAATAACCGCTCAGAATTTCCCGGAGTCTGCCCCGGCAAACGATGAATCGCTCCCGGTGGCGGTCAAACCGAAATCTCTCGGCCCGTTTTCGCTCATCTTCCGGCAAAGCATCCCAAAACTCAGGGATCTTTTTAAATTGACTGTCAATATCTTCCCACCAGAGATCAACCCGATCCATGGGCAATTTCAGCGCTTCAGATACGCCCATATTCAATACCCTCTTCCACCTGATCTCATAGATCCCACTGAAATACTGTTGAAAAAAATGTCGTGGCACCCGGTGTCAGTATTATGTCCCCGGAATTCCGGGATTCTTCGGAATTCTCCACGATATTTTTTGTGATGTCTCTTGGAGATTAGAGCTTTCTCGACAAAAGCACAACCCCCATAATGGGGGAGAAGGGGGGAAACTTTGCGGGTATTTTTGTGGGGAATCCTGACTTTTAAAAGTTTATGGGTAAATATGGGTATGTTTATGGCTATATATAAGGGACGTGCCATGTTAAATCCTTCTGTAAAGATAACCAAAAAGATGTTGAACCTGATCGCGGGGATCGATGAGTTTAAAGGGGAATGGAAAGCCATTGGGAACCTGGCGCCGGAAGGACAACTATTATCTGGCTTTGAGAAGGGCCCAGGGCACATTTGAATCCGACCGTCCTGAATATGGCCCCTGGATTTCATTTTTTTTAAATACCCTTGACACTCAAAAGGAGATGTTGGCCCGCAAGATAGAAAGGGAAAAGAGCATTATAAAGCTGCCAAAGTTATCAAGGCAAATTCTCGAACTGGTAAAGGATCATGGAGAACTATCCATATCAGAGATTGAATCTATTACCAAAGCAAACAGGAATACAATAAAGGTCAAACTGCGCGAGTTGGTTAAAGGACGGTGTTTGCTCAGTCAAGGCCGGGGTAAAGGTACCCGATATACGATCGGCTGATGCCGAATGGAAGGTGTAGGCCGAGCTATCACAATCCAGCTGGATCTTTAAGGCAGAACCCGTCAGTTCACCTGATCGGTGTTCGGGGTCATAGATCGAGGTCATCAAGCGGGCTTGCAACGCCTATGGCACCCTGTCCAAGGACATGGGTGTAGATCATGGTTGTGGAAACATCAGAATGGCCCAGAAGCGCCTGAATGGTACGGATGTCCGTTCCGCGCTCTAAAAGGTGAGTGGCGAAACTGTGGCGAAATGTGTGCGACGATATGCGCTTTTGGATATCCGCCCTTTTTGCCGCCGCCTTAATGGCTTTGTTAATGACGGAAGGATCTATGTGATGCCGTCTGGTATGGCCGCTTCTGGGATCCCGCGACAGGCTGCCTGATGGAAAGATATATTGCCATTGCCACTCCTTGTCCGCATTGGGATATTTACGTTCCAGTGCGTAGGGTAGATAAACGGCGCCGTACCCTTCAACCATGTCCTTTTCATGAATCGCCTTCACCCTTGTGAGATGGCTTTTCAGGAGCGGCGCCAGGGAGACAGGAAATGGGGTCACCCGGTCTTTGTTCCCTTTCCCCGAACGTACGGTGATCTGTTTTAAATCATAATCGATGTCATGAACGCGAAGCCGTAAGGCTTCCATCATCCTTAACCCGCCGCCATATAACAGTTTGACAACCAGGTGCGGTGTTCCTTTCATCAGTGAAATCACGGAAACGACTTCCTCTTTGGATAGAACCACGGGAATGTTTTGCTTCTTCTTTGCACGGACGGCATCAATCCTGCCATCAAGCGGCTGTTTAAGGACTTTCTTATACAAAAAAACGAGAGCGTTCATGGCCTGATTCTGAGTTGAAGGAGAAACATTGCCGACCACAGCCAGGTGGGTTAGAAATTGTTCGATCCTGGGTTCGCCGCCTTGAAGATCATCACGGGATTTCATGCCATGAAAACGCACAAAACGTTTTATCCAGTCACAATATGATCTTTCGGTGTGAATTGAATAGTGTTTCAGTCTCATAACCGCATGAACTTCATCCAATAGTTTCTGTTTTTTTGTTGACATTTTACATTCCTCTCAATACGTTGTTTTCTATTCTCGAATAGTGAAATATTGTTAGCCACTAATCGAAGTGTTCTTTGACGTACCGCTTTGATAGCACGCAAATTATTCTAATATCAAGGCGTAAATGCTTTAATAATAGAATATCGGTGCATTAATGCTTCGATAATGGGATTTTTGACGACTTGTCAGGGCCAATTTGCCTGATAATCAATGGTTGTGTGTGCGGAGGCATACATTCCAAAACCACGAATATTCAATTCGAGATAAAATAAATGCCAATCTTTCAAAAATCGGTAATTAAGAAATATCTTACCAACATTTCCAAAGAGGAAATTGCAGCTTCTTACGGAACATTCAAAGAAAAATACTCACCTGCTAAAATTGACGAGATAAAACGAATAAAGGAGGAAGAGTACCAAGATGGTTTCCTCAGAGATATTTTTGTCAGCGTCCTTGGCTACACGCTTAAGCCTGATGATGGCTATGATCTATCTCGTGAATTCAAAAACCAATCTGACAGCAAGAAGGCTGATGGAGCTATTTTAAAAGATGGGAAAGCCATAGCTGTAATAGAACTAAAATCGAACAAAACCAAGAGCTTAAAAAGTATTACAGAACAAGCTTTCAACTACAAAAACAATCAGCCTAAATGTAAATACGTTGTCACGTCAAATTTCCGGAAATTACGGTTTTATATAGATTATGCCGGTGAATATGAAGAATTCAACTTGTTCAATTTAGGAATAGAAGATTTTCAGTTGTTGTATTTGATATTGAACAAAATCAATCTTCTTGCCGATATCCCGATCAAACTCAAAAAAGAAAGTATTTACCATGAACAAGACGTATCAAATCGACTTTACAAAGAATATTCTGTTTTCAAAAATGACCTTTTCCAGAATCTAATAAGAAATAACCCCGGAAACGACAAGCTCACCCTATTTAAAAAATCACAAAAATTGATTGACCGTTTTTTGTTTATCTTTTTCGCAGAAGATAGAGGCTTACTTCCGCCTAATTCCATTGATCGTATTATCGAAAGATTTAACATTTTAAAAGATGAAGATGCTTACAAGCCACTTTATGATATCTATAAACAATATTTTGGTTACATGAATATTGGACGTAAGGGAAAAATTCCAAATGATGATATCCCGGAATACAATGGAGGTTTATTCGCTCCTGATGTAGTCTTGGATGCTCTTATCATTGATGATTCTGTTTTGGTTAACGACTTACGAAAATTTTCTGCTTATGATTTTAATACAGAAGTTGACGTTAATGTCCTTGGTCACATATTCGAACACTCCCTATCTGAAATTGAAGAAATAACAGCAGAGTTAGAAGGGACTACCACCAACAAAAATAGAAGCAAACGCAAGAAAGACGGTGTATTTTACACCCCGAAATATATCACACAGTACATTGTAGAAAGTACTATCGGAAAACTTTGTGAAGAAAAACTCAAAGAGCTTGCTATCGCTAATATTGAAATTGATGAAAGTCATCATAATAAAGATGGTAAGTTATCAGCGAAAGGGAAAGAGGTACAAGCAAAACTTGAAGATTATAGAAAATGGTTGTTGTCATTAAAAATTCTTGATCCAGCGTGTGGCAGCGGTGCGTTTCTTAATCAAGCCCTCAACTTTCTTATAGAGGACCACCAACTCATTACTGAAATTCAAACTGACCTACAAAAAGGACAAATCCCTCTCTTTAATATTGAGACCCACATTTTAGAAAATAACCTATATGGAGTTGATATTAATGAAGAAAGTATTGAGATAGCCAAACTTTCACTTTGGTTGCGAACTGCGAAAAAAGGAAGGAAATTAACTTCCTTAAACAAGAATATTAAATGCGGGAATTCCTTGATTGATGACTCTAATGTTGCTGGCAAAAAAGCATTTAATTGGCATCAGGAGTTCCCGGACATCATGAAAAATGGTGGTTTCGATATAGTTATTGGCAACCCTCCCTATGTTCAATCTCACTCAATAAGTGAGATTGAAAAAGAATATATCTATGCAAACTACAAAACCGCAGAGTACCAGATAAACACCTATGGGGTTTTCCTGGAAAAATTCATCTCTTTATTGAAAAATGATTCATTTTACAGCTTAATTATTCCAAACTACTGGCTTTCAACAAAATACGACAAGATGCTTAGAAGAACTGTTTTCCTGAGAAATCACGCCATTGAAGTAATTAATACATTTCAGGTTTTTGAAACAGCAACAGTTGACACCTTGATCTTAACAGGCAGCAAAAATTTAAACACCAATAGTAAAACTGAAATATGCAGTATTTCAGGTGAGCATGACACCATCAGTGAAAGGTTAAATGCCATAAATGGTCGTCATTGGGCGTATTCAGAAACAAAGAAAATTGATAGGAACAGTGATGATATTGAAATCATATTTGAACCAAAATTAAATTTATCAGGGGAGCACACATTAAGAGATTTTTTAATATTCAAAAAAGGGATGCAGCCCTACGAAAAAGGCAAAGGTGTTCCAGTTCAAACACGGGAAATGATGAAGAAAAAAGTTTATCATTCCCAATCTAAAATTGACGATACTTATCTTCCATTATTGGGTTCAAAACACGTTAAACGATATCATCTCATGCCATTTGATGAGTATATAAAGTATGGGAAGAATCTTGCGGCCCCACGTGATCCAAAAATATACCAAGGGGCAAGAATTTTAATAAATCGCATCGTATCACAAGATACAATTCATGGTGTCTTTTTAGAGGAAACATTTATAAACAATACAGATATTTTTAATCTATTACCTTTGCCACAAGCTAATATTTCCCTGAAAGTTCTTTACGCACTTATCGTTTCAAAATTGTGTGCTACATATTTTAAAAATAAAAATATCAACCTGAGCAGAAAAACATTCCCAAAAATAAACGTCAACACATTGGAAAAATTCCCGGTTCCAGTAATCACAGATGAAATCCAAAACAAAATAGAAACATTAGTTGATTCATTAATTTATATAAATGGTCAAATATACACAAAGAAACAAATATTCATCGAGCTGTTACAAGAAAATCTAGGTGTTACAAAAGTAAGCAAAAAACTTGATTCATTTTTTGAGTATAATTTCAAAATATTTGTCGAAGAATTGAAAAAGAAAACGATCAATTTGTCATTATCAGATCAAGCTGAATGGAAAAACTTTTTCAATGAATACAAAAAAACAATAAACACATTTCAAAAACAATTCGCACTAATTGACCAAAACATTAACAAGATAATTTACAGACTATACGACCTGACTGATGAAGGAATCAAGATCGTGAATGGGGAAGCATGAGTCACACAACCAAACGCTGCACCAGACGCCTGTTACTTGGGCGGTCCCGGCGGGGGCCGGAGGAGGCGCTGGTGAGCTTAGTGTTCGGCGGGAAAAAACGGTGGGGTCAGACCCCAAAGATGGGTCCTGTTGCTCGACCCACTGGACCTTTCATGAATCGCGGTACCAATTAGGGAGATATGATTGTATGGCATTTCAGGCGGCTAATGTTAAGAAAGATCCATCAAAAAGGAAAAGGCCGTGGAAAAAGCTATTTAAATATCTTTTAATTCTTTTTTTTATGGCCTTATTAGTAAGTGTATCAGCAATTACCCACGAATATGGCCCATACATGGGGAGGGTCATTGACAAAGAAAATGGAGAACCAATAGATGGGGCGGCTGTATTGCTTGTTTTTTATACGAAAGGCATCTATGCGGTTAGCTCCTATGCCGGTGCAATTGAAACGCTTACCGATAAAAACGGTGAATTTTCTTTTCCCAAAAAACGCATTTTTACACTTCATCCCTTTAACGAATGGTGGCCATATTGTCACGTAACAATATTTAAGCCAGGGTATGGCAGCTTCCCAAACCATAAAGAATCAGGGCCTAAGTATTCACATACTTACTCTATCCCTGAAGCGGAATATTATACTGTTAACTTACCGAAATTATTGACAGATAAAGAAAGAAAAGAGAGTATCATGATGTTTCCAAATATTCCAAAAAGAAGAATGAAAAATTTAATTAGACTTCGTGGTAAAGAAGAGAGGGTGCTTGGCTTAACACCATAGGTTCCTTGGGTCGGCCCACCGAAAGCGCATGTATTCAGGGTTAAAAGGAGGTAAGAGTTGGGTGCTTCTTGACCTTTGAATTATGTTTTTTTGGCTATAAAAATGAGGTATTAAGGATACTCGCCATGCCAAGAAAACGTAGCGGGATCAGACCTTTGTTCTTGACAGAATTTGATTCATTTCATAGCTCCGGCTGCGCCGAACAAGGGCATCCAGCGGAGCGCAAAAAGCGGGCGCCCGCTGATGCCCGGCGTTAGCGTGCTTGGCAGCTCTTCAGCACATAGTGAGCGCTCAGCCCCCAAAAGAATTGAGATAAGAAAGGCCGAGCTCATGCCAGTAGCTACCTACAGTATAATCGCTTCAGTCGATCACGGGAGCAACCCATGTCTAAGAAAGAAATCGGCTTATGTCTGACCCGTACGGTTACAAACAACTAGTGCTCGAAATTGGTCAATGGTTGATGACCAATTACTGGGGGCCGCTTTATAAAGCAGTTGAGGCCTCTCCTGAGCTTCTGGCCAGCCTCCCTGGTTTCTTCCTTAAGCCAGAAAAGCTCATTTTTTACATGGGCCGCACCCATATTGGTATAGAGTACATGGGTCCCGAGCGAGTCTTGAAGTTACCGGAAAGCGGTATTCTGGATGCGGAGGTTCTCGACTATTCATTGAAAGACTGCAATTTGCTTGAAGAGATAATTGGTTTTGACTACGGAAAAGCGACTTTCCCTTTTCCCTTGCCACCGGTTACGGAAGACCTTGTCTTACCAACTAACGCAGGCGCGGATGAGTTGGAGCGACTGAACTGGAATTGGAGTGCCCAGAACATGTTCGTTGGCTTCAACACGGGATGTATAATTGCGCCAGAGGGGCAGTTCACGAGAATTATCAACGCACGTTTCTTCGATGCGAATGAAAAGGACGGCCTTAAGACTCGTCACATTAAATGGTTAGATCTCATTCCATGTAGGTACGATGATTCGGGAAATACTTTAGATAAATTCACGGTGTGGCTTGTACCTTTTTTGAAACTGGCCGAAATAGACCGGCAAGCAACCTATCCAGTCCCTTCAGATTTTCGGTTCCGTCGGCTCCAGCAGATGAACCGCCTCGTTGAGTTTATCGGTGATAAGAACAACGATGAGACGGCGATAACAAGACTTCTTGAGAGCGAGGATCTCCGTTTCGTATTGAAGATGCGCTTTGCATCTAAGGAGGTAGTTCCAGAGTGCCTTTGCGAATGGCAATCTTCCAAAAGGAAGCCGATCAAACCAGACTTCTTCGTTGTTGGAGTCGATGGATTTGCTGATATCGTTGAGTTCAAGCTGCCAGTTCTCCACGGTTCAGCAATCGTGGGCACAGAGAATCGGGAAACATTCTCTGCAGTAATCAACTCATATATTTCTCAAACCCGCGTGTACCACGAGTATTTCGATGACCCGAATAATCGAGAGTACGTAAAGATGACGTATGGATTCGATGTGTACAAGCCGAAGCGGCATTTGATCATCGGAAGGCGGTGGCATTTCGACAATCAGGATTGGCGAGGCATTGCTGCGGATTTTTCCGATCTCAGCATCCATACCTACGATGACCTCGTAGATGGGGTGGTAATGCAGTTCTATGACTAAGGTTATCTCTATGGGCTAAAGCTCTAGGTATTAGAAGCATTAATATTGCATAGTGTCACTGAATATTTACTCGATAGAATTCGAGGCCGCTAACCTGTCATTCCAGCAGAAATCCAGGGCGGGGCGGCAGTATCAAGCTGGCATATCGCATTGCCCTGGTTTCTGCTGAATTCGTTGTTAAATAGATCAAAAGGAGGCCGATTATGCCAAAACGGAAAGTGTACTATGTGACACCTAATTCTAATGGCGGATGTGTAAGCCATGCGCATTGACTTTATAGAAATCAAGAATTTTAGGCGACTAACTGCGGTCCGTCTGGATTTTTCAGAAAAAACGACACTTTTTGTTGGTGCGAATAATAGCGGCAAAACATCGGCAATCACCTCACTTCGTTACTTTTTGGTCCAGCAGAAGGCCTTTTCAGTTTATGATATTCCCCTTGCCCTCTGGCCATGCATTGATGAATTAGGTGAGGCTTTCGAGAAAGCAGAAAACGAAGAGTCTCAAAATAAATGGAAAGAGATCCTTCCCTCACTCGATGTTTGGTTAAAGGTCTCAGAAAGTGAAATCCATCACGTTTCCCACTTAATCCCAACTCTGGATTGGACCCCTGATAAAGGGATAGGCGTTCGTTTGCAGCTGGAACCCGAGAAACTTGACGAGCTCCAGAAAGCGTACATAAATGCAAAAAAGGCTTCGTGTGACACACTGAATGCAGGGCAACCGGACAAGACCCTGGAGAACCCCGCAGATGACCAGGAGGAGACGGGGCAAGGTGGGACAGCGCAGGAAGAGACAGAACAAGCGGGAGGGGATATAACTTGCAGTAGTTTTTCACTCTGGCCGGAAAACCTCATGGATTTTCTAAAAAAACGCATGAGTTCCCTCACTGTAAAAGCATATCTGCTTGATCCGGCCAAAAAGAAGGCTCCCAGTGGTGGTGTAGCTCAGTTACAGGAACTTCCTGATGATGTAGAACCTCTTGACGACAATCCTTTCAAAGGCCTAATTAGAATCGATGAGGTTCCAGCCCATCGGGGATTGAGCGATTATTCAGGAACCAGTGGTGATGGAGACGAATCAGATCAGGATGAGAGGGGGCGCAGACAACTGCTAACCTCTCAATTAAGAACATATTACGGGAAACACCTTGATCCCTTAAAGGCGCCTGAGCCCTCAGACATTACCGCCCTTCAAGCAATTCATGAAGCACAAGTTGCTTTCGATTTACGATTGAAGGATTGTTTCAAAACATCCCTTGATGAGTTAGAACAACTCGGTTATCCGGGGGTTGCTAATCCACGGCTAATCATTTCCACATCCATTAAGCCAGTGGAAGGACTCAAACATCAGTCTGCTGTCCAGTACGATGTCACACCGACGCAAGCCAAGAACTTGGCTCCCTATCGGCTTCCTGAGCAATACAACGGGCTTGGGTATCAGAACCTTATTTCGATGGTATTTCGGTTGATCAGCTTCCGCGATGATTGGTTGAAGGTTGGAAAAGCCGCTCGAACCGACGAAGAAACTGGGGTGAGTACCATTTCGCTGCCCCCTCTTCATCTTATCCTATTGGAAGAACCTGAAGCGCATTTACACGTCCAGGTACAGCAGGTATTTATACGCAAAGCCTATGATGTACTGCGACAACATCATGAGTTGAAGGATAAAAAAAGTCCACTCTCGACTCAGCTCGTGGTCAGCACGCATTCCAGCCATATAGCCCATGAAGTCGATTTTGCCCATATGCGCTATTTCAGGAGGCACCCTGCACGCAATTTAACCGAGACACCGTCTTCAACTGTTATTAACCTGTCGGAAGTTTTCGGAACTCAAGATGAAACAGCGCAATGGGTTTCCCGTTACTTACAGGCGACTCATGTCGATTTGTTCTTTGCGGATGGTGCAATCTTGGTGGAAGGCGCTGCGGAGCGTATGCTCGTTCCACATTTCATTCGACATCATTACAAAGAGTTGCACAGTTGTTACGTCACGCTCATGGAAGTTGGCGGAAGCCATGCCCATCGGTTGGCTCCTTTGATTGAACATTTAGGACTCAACACGCTTATTATAACTGACATTGATGCAGTTGAGGATACCACCAAGCATAAAAAAGCTCGACCAAAAAGAGGGGCTGGTTTGCTGACTGGTAATAATGTTCTCAAGAAATTGCATCCAGAGAAAGAATCACTCGATGAATTATTGGATATAGCAGAGGACAAAAAAGAAAGAGGTTACGATGATTCCTTTTCGATACGTGTTGCCTATCAAAAGGCAGTGCAAGTAACCTTAAAGGAAAAAGAAGGAAGTTCGGAAGCAATTCCAAGGACTTTTGAGGACGCGTTAGTCTTTGAAAATATCAATTTATTCCGCGAGGCAAATGGCACGGGTCTTTTGAAGAAGTTCAAAGAGGCTGTGACAACTAAAAATGATATTTCCGAACTATCCCAAGCTCTATTTGATGCACTTGCATCGGGGAGTAAGGCAGAGTTCGCCTTGGACATGCTTTATTGCGAAGATCCTGCATCAATTAATGTGCCTGAATATATACATAATGGGCTTAAATGGTTGGAAAACAAATTGTTACTTCGCCAGAAGGAAGTATTGTTGAAAGAAAATGAAAGCACAGAGGTGCTTTCAAAAGGTACATGATGATAGACAATCCAGATACATCAACCGATGATCATATTGACGACGAAGCGGATAAACTGATTGCCGAATGTATTACTGCTGATCCTCCAGTCAGTTTTTTTTTATTCGCTGGAGCAGGCTCAGGTAAAACGCGTTCACTGGTAGATGCTCTGGAAGTGATTGAAGAAAAGATTGGAGCACGGTTTCGGATAAATGGACGACGAGTTGGTGTTATCACTTTCACAAACAAAGCATGTAATGAAATCAAGCATCGGATAAAATATGATGATCTTTTTGCAGTCTCCACCATTCATAGCTTTGCTTGGTCGATGATTAGAGGCTTTAACAATGATATAAAAAAATGGCTAAGGGTCAACCTGCAAAATGAGATTGAAGAACTCGAAGAAAAGGAACGTAAGGGCCGTGCTGGCACAAAAGCATCGCTTATCCGAATAAAGGCAATCGCAGAAAAGAGTGAACGTCTTGAGCTTCTCAAGCAAATAAAAAAATTCACCTATAATCCAGACAGTGATAATCCAGAACACAATGCTCTCAATCACGCCGAAGTCATCAAGATCACATCTGCATTTCTCACAAACAAACCATTGATGCAAAGTTTACTTGTGAATCGTTTCCCAATTCTTCTTATCGATGAGAGCCAAGATACGAATAAGGAGCTCATAGAGTCATTTATCCACGTTCAAGCAAAGTTGAAGAAGCGCTTTTCCCTTGGTGTTATCGGGGACATGATGCAGCGGATCTACACGGCTGGCAAACTGGATCTTGACAGGAATCTGCCAGATGATTGGGCGACGCCGTCAAAAAAAATGAACCACCGATCTTGTCACCGCATTATTAAACTGATCAATCGTATCCGGCAGCCAGTCGACAACCAAATTCAGCAACCACGTTCAGATAAAAGTGAAGGTTTTGTTCGATTTTTCATATTGCCGACTGAAACCACCGATAAATCCGCCAAGGAGCTTGAGATCTGCACACAAATGGCAGAGATAACGGAAGATAAAGACTGGCTCGAACCTAATAAACACGTAAAGACCCTCATCCTGGAACATCGCATGGCAGCCAATCGGCTTTTTTTCCTGCCTATGTGGGATGCACTTAGTGGTGTAAACCGACTACAGACCGGACTTAGGGACGGAATGTTGTCTGGGTTGCGCTTTTTTTCACATACTATCTTGCCTTTAATCAAGGCTTATAAAAATGACAATAGATTTGCTGTAGCATCGATAGTTCGCAAAGACTCTCCTCTACTTGAAAAAAACACTCTTGAAGCATGCACTGATGATCAAACAAGTCAAATCAAAAAGGCAAAGGTGGCAGTGGACTCCTTGACTGCTCTTTGGTCCGAAGAGAATATTCCTAATTTTTTACAGGTGCTAAAAACGGTAAATGAGACAAATTTATTCAGATTGCCGGAAATCCTGCGCACATTTGCAAAGTTCGTTGAAGATCCTACAGAAGAATTCGAAGAAGCCGAAAAAACAGAAGATAAGAATGATGAGTTGGTAGCATGGAGTAATTTTCTTGAAACACCTTTCGATCAAATTGAACGATACAGTCAATACATTCAGGGGGAGGCTCAGTACGATACCCATCAAGGTATTAAGGGCTTAGAATTTTCACGAGTCTGTGTGATTATGGATGATTTTGAAGCCCGAGGATTCATGTTTTCCTATGATAAGCTTTTTGGGACAAAACAAGATACTGGGAGAAAAAATCCAGGACAGGATACCTCAAATGATCGCACAAGACGACTTTTCTATGTTACATGCAGCCGTGCCGAAGACAGCCTTGCCCTTATTGCTTACACATCTGAACCCGAACAGGTAAAGAATCGCGCTATAAACGAGGGTTGGTTCAAGGAAGAGGAGATTGTGCTAATCGAATAATTATCAAGGGCATGGGTGTCAAACCTACACAGTGGACAGTCTATGCTTTTCTTTCCAAATGTTAACCACGCCTTGCACCCGATGAACGGGTGAAGGCGAATGTTAGGCGTTCATATTTCTACAAGAACAGGAAGAATACATTGCATAAACTTCGCTACTCAAAAGACTGGAAGGTACTAGTAAATCCTACTTGGGAAGAGCAAGTTGAAAGGGAACCATTGTTGGCTTTTTCGTTTATACTTTCAACGAGACATAATCAATTGACTTCGGTCGCAGACGAAATTCTAGATCTGCTTGAACAAGGTATTTCCAAAGAGCTGATTCTTGGACCTAAAGTTACGAAAGCTGGAATTCTAATTTGGCTTTGGACTTTGGGTGCGTATGAAATCGTCAGAACTATGTGCCAAGCGAAATCATGCTTTTCTCAGACAAGCTTAGATCAATTGCAGCCTCTGAAGAAGAGATTAGCTAAAGTCAGAATGCCTGAAGCAAAAATGGAAAAACCAGGCAAGAAATCGCCAGTCACCTCTGATAGAAGTCCTTGGTGTGAGGTAATTGAATCAAAAGACCTCCTTATCGGAGATCCTAATGAACCGTATTCCGTAAGGAATATGATCGAAGAGTACTTTTCAGCATTAGACTCAATTAAACCAGAAGATATTCTAGCAAGGCATGAAGAATCATACGAGTAAAAGCCTATCGGGATAGGGAGGAGCCTCACAGCTCCCCCCTCCCACACCACCGTACATACGGGTCCGTATACGGCGATTCGGCTGATCAAGGCAGGTTCAAATCCAGGGGAACACAAGACCGAAAGATTTA
>Ga0233431_1000710_pt1 | contig 68348 bp, 78 predicted proteins | sample SI_118_April2016_FD_179867 | JGI IMG/M metagenome (GOLD analysis project Ga0233431, IMG submission 179867) | Seawater microbial communities from Saanich Inlet, British Columbia, Canada - SI_118_April2016_200_MG | ecosystem: Environmental > Aquatic > Marine > Inlet | place: Canada: British...
TTGTGCTTCTTCGCCCATTCCGCAGTTGCTGCGACATAACCAAATGGAGCGTCAAACCAAACGTAGAAAACTTTGTTTGAGTATCCTTTAAGTGGAACTGGAACACCGTACTTTAGATCACGAGTAATGCAACGTGGTTTTAGACCTTCTTTGATCCATGCAAGAGGCAAGTTCTTAGAAATGCCTTTCCAATCTTTCTTTGACTTAACCCACCGTTCTATCTGTGGTGAAAGTTTAGGTAGATCTAAGAATAGGTGCTTTGTTGATCTCGGCGCTGGCCGACTTCTACATTCACTGCAATAAGGATGAATCAGTTCCTCTGGATTGAGAAGCGCTCCACATTGATCACACTGGTCTCCTTTTGCATGTTCAAACTTACACTTAGGACAGACACCTCTAACATATGTGTCTGGTAAGTACTTTTTACATTTAGAACAGTATAGTTGAGTTATCTCTTGCTCAAAGATGTAACCTTTCTTATAAAGTTTCAAGAATGCAGCTTGTGTAATCTCTCGATTGTCTTTGCAGTGCGTTCTTCCAAAATAATCAAATTGTATTTCAAACCAATCAAATAAGTTTTTGATTGTATTGTGCATCTGACGACTGTATTGATCTGGAGTTAGTTTACGTTTTGCAGCTTCAAGTTCAGTTCGAGTTCCATGTTCATCTGTTGCGCAGATATATATGGCTTCGTTACTTTGCTTTCTTAAGAAACGTGTGTATACATCTGCACTAAGAATTGGTACTAAGTTACCGAGATGCGGAACACTATTGATATACGGTAATGCACAAGTTACAAGAATCTTCTTTTTTAGTTTTATCACCTTAGTATGTGTTAGTTTTAAGTATATTTAAGGGTTTTTAAGGGTTTTTAAGGTCAGCGAAAAGTATAAATGGAATAAGGTATATCTGTAGATATAATGTTTCTTTATCTATCGAGAAAAATGGGGTGGGTATTTGCAGCAACCTTCGCAGCTATAGCAATTGGTCTATATATGTATCCAACTACGGCACGACCGATAGTCGGTGCTGTTGCAGCAATCGGAGATCGAGCAGCAGGCGGTTTTTTAGAAAGTTTGAAATCTGTATTGTAGTAACTACAGGTTTTTTTAAACACAGGAGCACGGTTTTAAGATGGATGCAGCAACCCAAATCGCGAAGCATATTAGCGATACTTCGTCTGAACGTAAGAAATTGTCTGAGCAGATTTTAAAGAGTAACCCTGAGATTGTATCAAAAGTTCAAAAGCAGGATCTTAAAGGTTTAAAGATTTGTGGTGTAGATGGTGGTTTTCTGCGAAAGGAGTTCCATGGAGTAACGCTACTTATACGACGTGCAGTTGGAGTATGTTTTGAGTATAAGAAAGGGCAGGTACTTGCACAGTATCTTCCTGAGAAAAACCCTCAACCGGAGTCGTTTGTTCTAACACCGGATTTCTCGCCCGAAGACGCAAATGTTATAGCTAACCTAAAGCGCGTTGAGCTAGAGATTAAAGTTGCTTTAGAATGCGCTCAGAAGTTCTCACCTGACTTGTTGTTGCTTGATGGTTCAATAGTTTTACATCCGTCGAGCATACCTAAGAAAGATAGTGCTGCGTATGAGTTATACAAACAAGTGATTTTGATGTTGCGAGATCTCTACAAGTGTTGCGAGGATAATCAGATTATGTTAGCAGGTGCTTGCGAAGATTCGCGTGGAAAAAAGTTTTGTAATGTTCTATCAAATCAGCTTCTGAGAGGTAAACCTGAAGCACGTGTGTTAGACTGCGCAAACGATACAACTTTTTTATATTACTTACTAAATGTTGGCGAACGAACAAATCATTTTTCATATACTGCAAGTGAAGACTTGCCAGGTCTGTCTGATATTGGCGAGTGGCGCCGGAAGATATTTGGTGTATATGTAAAACCTGCGGAGTTTGACCGACCCTTAAGAATCGACTTTCTAGCAAGCAATCCGCAGTTGCAGGCAGATAAGATAGCTGCAATTGTTAATGCAATTTCTAAGCACAACAAGACATATGCATATCCTTCTGTTTTGATTGAGGCTGATGCGCGCGCAAAACTTAGCGAACCAGATCTTAGGGCGTTTTATCATTCACTTAAAGAAAAGCTCGGCATGGACCCGTCTATCTTTGAACTACGTCGCGAGCAAAGACCTATATAGAAGTATTTAGCTATATTATATGGATCCAATACTCATTCTTTTAGGCGTATTTTTAATCGGAGCAGTTATTTGGGTAATAACTAGCATGGGATTTGTACAAAATGCGAATAAAGAAGATGAACCTTCTTTAGAAGGAAGACTTACTGTCCAAGACTTAGCAGATAGCGTTAGAGAAAAAGGCGGTTTTGAAGTATATGTTCAATCGAGAGGAAGACCTGAATTAAACGATCGTATGCCTCCAGGTAGCGATAAAGATATAGTCTATGTCCGAGCAAATCATAAGATTATATCGCCAGGTAATATTGCGGATATTGTGCCGCTGTCAATTGGCGGTAAGATTGGTAAGGCTAAAGCGTTCCCAGGAATTACTGATTTTGATGTGATCGCTTCAGGACCTTTGGTTTATGATACCGCAGACCGCGTAAAGGGCGTAGCTAGATTACGTAGAGGTCCAAAGCATAAGTTACATACATATCATTTCTCTATGGACGACGTCTTAGGTACTTCTTCACAAGAAGAAGCATATTTCGTAGAATTCACATTAAGGGCTTATCTACCTGACGATCATCAAAGGTCAGCTTTTGCTAGGTTAATTATTGTGGGAGAAGAAAATCTAATTAAGGATGTTGTCCAGTATGTTAAAGAACACCCTGCAGATTACTTACGTTTTGCTAAAGAATTAGTACCTCAAGATCAATTTCCTAATGTAAATAAAGGCATTTTAGATAAAACTCCACTAGGCGACGAAATTGTTTTCTTAGATACAGCAAATATGGATAAAAAGATAAATGTACACCTAAATTCCGATGGCGATCCAATTATTAGCTACGGTATTTCAGATAATTCAAGTAATTTGATAGAACACGTATATGCGCAATATGGTGAACATGTTAAAGTTCCGAAAGCGAGCAAAGACCGCTTTAGCATAACAAAATATAAATAGGTTAAGTGTGTTTTGGGAATATGAACAATCGTGGTTTCATGAAAACGATATCTATTATTGTACTACTTTTCTTAGTAGTTGGATTGTACTTTTATACTGACGAGACAAAAGAAGTTATTGGTATGATGGTAGCAGATGTTGACATTGATCCAGACGAGGTTGCTGACGTAGCAGTAGATATTGACGCAGCACTTGTAGATGGAAATGATTCAGATACTGTTTCAGATGTATTGGATTTGGAAACTGGCGAACCAATGGATGCGTCTCAGTCTGCACATCTTCTTGTTGGAGACGGATCTGGTGAAACAGAAGCGCGCGATATTTTAGGAACTTTGAATAATCCTGACAACGAACCAGAAGACTCTGACGATGAATAATTTCTAATAATTCGGTGGACCCTATAAATATATATAAAGATTCTATATGATTCGCTATATGGATTGGCTAGTTTCTGCAGCAAAGAAAAACATGGATGATTTTAAGGGCAAGACTAGAGATGATCTTGTAAATCAAGGTAAGGTTGAGGCTAAGCCAGAACCACAAGTAATTACTGCAGCAGAGGCAGCAAGCGGTAGTACTGTTGCAACACCTGCAACAGGCCCCGTGCCTCGAGAAGAGATCGCACATATTTTTGAAGAGGTTAAGAAGTACAACATGGATCAAGGTGTTCGTAGAGACAAGATCGAAGAACCTGTGAACGAACCAACTGAAGAACCTGTTGAGCCAATCATGCCAGAAGAAGTTTCAATTGAAGTTGAGGAAGAAGTTTCTGTTAAGGAAGCAAAAAAAGAACCTGAAAGTCAGTTAGTTGAAGCAGAGAACCACATGGATGAAGTAAAACCCGAACCCGTACCAGTTCCAACTGGATCTGGTCTTGGAACGGTCATCACAACTCCAGATGGACCAAGTGTTGGTGGATTCTCATTTGTTATAAATTCAAAAGTTAGTAGAGGGCAATTTGTTGCAGTCAAAACTGAAGAAGGTTTACTTATCGCAGCGATATCAAATGTTTTCAAAACAAACAAGTACTTTGAGAACGCAGGCATGGTCCAAGAATACTCAAAGAGCTCAGGTATTTTTTCAGCGTTCCCAGTTAAAGAGTGGGAGTATACATTAGCATCTTGTAGAGCACTCGGAGTTTTTACAGATAATGGGCTAGAACGTGTTAGCTTTCCTCCAGCACCGGGACATGAAGTTACGGAAGTTGATTCAGATACACTAAACAAGTTCTTAGGATTAGATCAAGAAGCAGGTATTGATCTTGGAATTGTTCAGCAACATGATCTACGTGCAAGATTTAACCTAACAAAGATGGTCCAAAAGCATCTTGCTATCTTGGCAATCTCTGGCGCAGGGAAGTCATACACAACAGCAGTTCTTCTAGAAGAGCTTTTGATGCGAAACAAAGAAGCAGGGAGAATCGCAATATTCATGATAGACAATCACGGAGAGTACATCAACCTTGAGAAAGAGCCACTTTGTGAAGGACAGGTTAAAGTCTACAACGCAGAAGAGATAAAGATAAATGTTGCACATATGAACGCACGTAGTTTTGCATCACTTCTTCCTCAGATGAGTTCAGTACAGGTAAGAGAACTTGGTAGGATTATTGGTGAGGTTAGAGCTAAGTTCAAGTCTGGAGAATCATACGGTATTGATGATCTTTCATCTGCGATTGATGCAGACGAACAAATCAAACAGGTTACAAAGGACGCACTTAAGGGATGGCTGAAAGATCTGATTGACATGAAGATCTTTGCAAAGGCAGACAACCCAACTCCCGAAGGAATGTTAGAACAAGGAAAGATGGTTATATTCAATCTTAACACAATGCTTCAGATCCAAAAGAAGCAGTTGATCGTTGATTACTTTTCAAGACGTCTGTTTGACTTAAGACGGCAGAACTCTTGCCCACCATACTTAGAGGTTATTGAAGAGGCACATAACTTCTGTCCAGAAAAGACAAAGTCAGAGTTTGCGATCTCAAGAAAGATCATAGAGACACTTGCAAGAGAGGGCCGAAAGTTCTACGCAAACATCTGCTTGATTTCACAGAGACCGGTTCAGCTTTCAACAACAGCATTGAGCCAGTGTAACACTCAGATAATCATGCGAGTTACAAACCCGTATGATCTTGATCACATCAAGCGAAGCGCAGAAGCAATCTCAGGAAGCACTTTAGATATAATCTCGGGCTTACGAGTTGGCGAAGCATTGGTTATTGGAGAGGCTGCTAAGTACCCAACTTTTGTAAGAGTACGTAAGAGAAAGACGCAAGAGCTACATGGAAAACCACTGGAAGACTACGCCAAAGACTTTGAAGATGGTTCTGTAGATCCCGTAGCCTCTGGCGAAGAGTTCATTTAGGAATTTTTTCTGGCGCGTATAATTTCTTCTAAATCGTCAATAAGAACTGACATTGCAGATCGTAATTCATCATCATCTACATCTCCATGTCCAAACTGAAAGCAAAGGCTGTCATCTACGGGATCATGATCGCTAACGGTTACGTAGATCTCTCCCAGAGGACATTCAGAACAACCTCCACTTCTACAATATATGTTAACTGTAGCACCTTCGTCCATCATGTCGTGGTTTTTTGCGTGGTAACCCAGCGTTATGTACATCTCGCGCATTGTGTTAATGATACTCTTATCTGAAGTTCGATCTAAGCAACCTAATTTTAGTTTCACCTCTCTTGGAACTTCTGCGGAATCCGTTTCAGAGACTACGGGATCCAGCGTATTCGTTTCGGGGTCCTTCAACTTTGTTTCATCTACCATTTTAATCAGTCTGTTCTCCTTATTACTATGAGTTGTTCTAAAGACGTAATCAGTTCATGTATTGCCGGAACTACGTATATTGGATTATTATGTTTTAGCTCATAACATAACATGTTATCTGCAGCGTGAACATTCTCCCGCTCTTTATCTTGCTCACCCAATCTTACCTCAACGAAACCAGCTATAGTACAATCATCGCAATTATCTTCATCTTCGCAAGGTAAAACATTGACTACGTTTTTGCCAGATGAAAACTTGCCGTTATGCGATACATATCCTAGCATAGAGTATAGTTCAGTTACACCTTTAATTATACGGTCTTCAGATATCCGGGAAAGATGTTTGTCAGGTACATGTAACTTAATTACTTTTTCATCTTCAGGAGTTATGTCTTCTTCAACGTTAGACTCTTTTTCAGCAACAGACGATTCATAAATTGGTTCGTCTTCTACACCACATTCTCCACACATACAACCGTTACATAAGTCATCATCAAAGAACAATAATTCTTTGATTATACTCGTTTGTTCAATGTGTGGTTTTTCATATCCGCCTTTCATGATATAGTGACAATCCGAAGACTTATAAGTAGTTGTAGTTATGTTACATAACAACAGAATGCTAGAGAAGTTTGGATTGACAAAGACTGAAGAAAAAGTTTATCTAGCGCTGCTCAGGATTGGCGGATCACCTGCAGCTGACCTGATCAAGCGAACGCAGCTACATAGAACAACTGTATATGACGTTCTTGATAGGTTGATTGAGAAAGGGCTGGTTGGCTATGTAGTCCAAAATAAAATTAAGCACTATTCTGCAGCTAAGCCATCAAAGTTCTTAGGCATGGCTAAAGCAGAGGCTCAGCTAGCTCAGGAAAAACAGGTGCTAGCTAAGGACGTAATATCTAAACTTAATCGATTAGAAAAAGATGCTAGAGAGCGAACAACTGCGCAAATCTTTGTAGGCACAAAAGGTGTTAGAACCATCATGAATGATATTATCGAGACACGTAAGGATTTCATAAGCTTTGGCGCAGCAGGACGTTTTACGAGTATGGTGCCTAAGCATTATGTTTTACAGTGGGCTGAAAGAAGAAAGAAGAACAACATTGGTGCGAGGATTATCACGATGAAAGCTGAGCACGCAACATTTCAGCAAAACAAGATTAGGTTCTTGCCAGATAAATATTTCTCACCCGTTTCAAATCTCGTATATGGAGATAAGGTCGCATTAATCATACGCGATGAGCCAATAGTTATCGTTCTTATTGAGAGCAGAAAGTTAGCACAGAGCTATAGAAACTATTTCGAATTATTGTGGAAGATTGCAAAGTAGCTATTTCGGAAGGTTTTTAAAACATTTTTAATGATCTTATTCACACACATTTAAAGGTGAAATAAAAAATGGCAGAAGAACAACAGCAAAACCAGAGAGTAGAATTTGAGACTGTAAAAGCAGAAATGATCAAGTTCGGACGAAACAGTTTTGTGGAAATAGCACGTAAAAAAGCAAAGACCGATGAGGGCGAGAATGAATTTATCTCTATCTCAAAAGGATTCTTCCTCCCAGATGGAACCAAGAGATTTAGTCGTGGAAAGAACGTCTCAATTCCAAATGAAGAGGAAGTAATTGTTGAACTAGCAAAGAAACTAAAGTCAATTTAGAATCTTTAAAGTTCAATAGATCGACGGCTGGGTTTTCCAGCCTATTCCTTTATTTTCTTATACTTTAATATACTAATCTTTAAATAGCTAGTTTCACGCTCCTTTTATGGCAGATAAACTCGAAACACCGCCTGAAATACCTACACAAGAAATAAATGCAACACAAAGATATATTGTATGTTTTGAGGGTAATGTTGAATTTTGGTCTCAAAGCCAATCAGAAGACTGGAAAACTATGGCTAAAATGTATGATCCTTTGACAATTGGACGCGATCCAATTTATGAAAATGATCCGGAAGGTAGAGAACCGCGCGATGCTTCTGTAGAAATGATCTTTGTAACGGAAGAATTATTGACACAAGAGTCTCTTCAAGCAAAGTTACGTTCCTTAGAAATTACAGAGTTCTTTTCTGAACTATGGGATGTCCGTGAAGTACCTGATTAAAGACGGATTACATGATCAGCTTGTTCAGCTAGTTTTTCTTCATGAGTTACAATGAAGATCTGATCTATAAAGTCAGAAACCTTGTTCTGCAAAACATCAATGAAAGTCGAGATAGCTTTTTCATCTAGATTATGTGTTGGCTCGTCGAGAATAAGAAGACTTAATGCGGGAGCCAAAACGCGCGCAAAAGCAATCCGTACTGCTAGTGAGGCAAGCATTCGTTCTCCACCAGATGCAAAACCTGTGACTGATACCCATTCACCACCTGTCTCTTTGAGCTGAAGGGTGTAGTCTTGCTCTGTTGAAGACAGGCGGACAGCAGCCCACTTGTCATACGGATAGATTTCGATCCAGACCTGAGACATAACTTCATTGACTGCAAGGATAAGTTCGTCTCGCAATGCGAGTTGCGTTGCTTCCAGAGCAGTTCTGAACCTGTCGAGGAAAGATGTTTTTTCTTCTAGCACCGCTATCTTTGATTGTAAATCCATCGCCTTTTGTTGTTGGCTCTTTAGTTCAGCTAGTTGCTTAGCCTTCTCAAGCATAAGCGTCTTAAAGTTAGATATGTTTGTCTCAAGTTCTTGAACCTGTCGAAGTAGCTGTTGAAACTTATCTTCTTGTTCATCAACTTTTTCTTTAGATACATCTTGTTTTTTAAGATCTTGGTCAACAAGTTCGAGTTCGCTCGTAGCTCTGAAATGTTGTTCTTTCAGTTCGTGTAAGAATCGAGTGTCATTAAGTTCAGATATCTGTGTGTTGAGTTTGGTGATATCAGACTCTAATACTTGTGTACGTTTCTTAGCATGCTCTAGTAATGTTTGTGATTCTAAGACGATTTTCTGGCTCGTAGTAATCTCAACAGTTAGTTTACTATACTCTGACTTCAACTCGTTTTCTTTAGATAATTCTTCCAGAGCGTGCCGATTCTTATCAGCGATCTCCTGGAGTTCTTCGTATCGTCGTTCTAGTAGTTCCGTCTTTTCAGCGAGTTCGGTGTTTTGAAATAAGATCTGAGATATGTCTTTCTTTCTTTTTGAGACTAAGTCAGACTTGCTTGTCTCACTTAGTTTAGCATTACATACAGGGCACTTACTTTCAGCGAGTGTGAGTTGTTCTAAATGGTTTCGTAGTTCCTTAAGTTGCGCAAGATTAGATTGGCGTCCATCCTTACGTGCATCGAGATCTTTCTTTAGTTCAGCTAGTTCAGTATTAAGATCAACAACTTTCTGACCTGAAAGATTCTCCTTTAGTTTAGTGATATTATCTAACTTACTATTTATGTCGCGTATCTTACTATCTGCGAGTGCAAGATTCTTATCAGCAGACATGAACTCTAACTGTGATTGATTCGTTTTTTCAGAGAGCATAGTTTTTTCTTTCTGAAGTTCTGTAACTTTCACCCGTAACTCAACAAGTTCTTTTTCTAATTCTTCCTTTGTCCTACTGACCGTTTTTCCTTGGAGTTTTTCATCTAGGTTCCAGATTTGTTTTAGTAAAGCTTTCTTCTTTTCTACAAGTTTACTAAACTCACCAAGTTTCTCGCGCAGTTCAAGAAGAAATATCCGAGAGCTATCTTTCTGAAGTCGCTTACTACTAAGGTCTGATTGTAGGGTTAGTTGCTTCGACTTTAACGTATTAACTTGTTTGTTTATCTCATCAACTTTCTTACTAAGGTTGTCTAGACCAACGCTCTCAAGAAATGCGTCATAATCTTGTTTCTGTCGTAGCGTCTTGTTTCGAAGTGTTACGCAGTTGTTACGTGCTTTCTCAAATTTATCCAAACCCATAAGTTCATCAATACGTTTCTTACGTTCTTTAGGCGCAAGTTTTAATATCATGTCAATATCATTCTGCATAGCATAGACAGTTCGTAGAAATATCTCATCATCTACACCAAGTTCTTTTTTAACAAACTCATTAAGTTGTGTTGTCTGAGGTCCGGCTAGAAGTTTACCTTCGGAATCTCTGATCGCTCCTTCAGAAACATTCTTCTTCGCATCAATCTTTCGTTTGATTTGAAACAGTTTGTTCTGTGGAGATGTAAGTGTGAGACTGATCTCTGCAACTTTTTGTTCAGCGCCACGCGTGATGATGTCAGCAGTCTTAAGATCTCGATGTTTAAGTTCAGCAAAGGTTCCAAACAACGCAAATGAGATCGCTTGTAAGATCGAAGACTTGCCAGCACCCATAGATCCAACTAAGACGTTAGTACCACTTTGAAACTCAAGATTAGAATCCTTATGAGATTTCCAATTCTTGAGCTGAATAGATTTAATCATATGTTCCCTCCACAAGTTGCTCAAACATTTCATGTACTCGTTTAGCTTCCAGCGGATCTGTGATTTTCATGTTTTCTAGAAGCAACTTCATACCAATCTCTTCGATCGAGACTTTCTTTTGTTTGAGATCATAAAGCAACTTGGCACGCTCGCTCAACTGCGAACTTTCAACTTTAGTTCGATCAAAGTAAAGTAAAGATCCTGCAAACTTCTTCTTTAAAGGATTGAAGTTTAAATCTGCAGGTAGAAATCCTTCAGCCAGTGTACCTTTGAGTTTGAAACGAATGATTGGTTTGATCTGTTTTATGTTATTGGTGAGTATCTGAGTGATCTTTGAGTGTGCATCACCTAAGATCTCTGACGGTTTTTTATCTGTTACGTTAAGAGCTTCATAGTAGAAGTCTCTAACACTTTGTAGTTCAACAAACTTGATGTCAAGCTTCTTGCTTGTAAAGTCTAAGATGTAAAGACCTTTTTTTCTATCAGCTTCGATCTTCCGGAGTTGCGTTCGTATGGTCGATCCCGGGACGATTATTGGAGCATCTGTGAATGGATGCTTGTCTTCAACACGCCAATGCACATGACCTAAGATATACAGATTAAATCCTGTTGGAAGATTTGCGTAGCTGACTACGTCTTGCTTAACATCAGGTATCAGTTCTCGAAAAGTTTGATGTATCATGAATAAGTTCAAGACCTGCGGGAATGGTTTCGGTGCCCATGCTTCAAGCGCCTGCTTAGCAAACTGGTCTGGAACACCCGATAATCCATGTAAACCTATACGTTCTTTGCCAACTTCTACAACAATTGATTCTGCATGTAGGTGCGTAAGTAAACCTGCTTTCTCTAACAGTTGAATTGGATTAACACGTCCAGGGTTGCGTTTTTCATGTGTACCATATATCGTAACTACTGCAGGTATCTCTTTAGTCACACTTTCTTCTTTTCCATGTGACTGTGTATTAGTAATTTTAATCGTCGGTAAGACACTAAACATCTTAAAGAGATCAATACTTCGACTCATTACTTCAGGTCTAGGAACTTTGTCGTGAAAGATATCTCCCGGTATTAAGATAAGATCCACTTTCTCTTCAACTGCTTTTGCAAACGCTTCTGACGCGTTTCTAAAAGCATCCTCACCCCGTTCTGTACCAAACTGGAAACCAAGATGTAGATCACTAACTACGGCGATTCTCATGAAGAGACCAATTGCTTTTAGTTTATATGGATTAATAGGGTTGAGTAGATATGCCGGTCTCAAAACGCTTATAAACAACGATTTTTGTATATTATTGCTATGAAAAACGGTGGTTATCCCCCAGTTTTGTAAGAAGGATTCTAACGTAGCTAAAGCTTTTTTAGGTGATTTACCCCCGAATTCAGAATCAGATACTTTCAGTGCTAGCTAGAACGTCGGGTCTGAGCCAGAAAGCCATAATTCTTTCAACAGGATTTTCAGAAAGATGTGTCAGAAGTAATTTGAAGTATCTAGAATCTAGTGGAGCAGTGTCTGCTAGTCGTGATATTCGTAATCTTAACTTCAAGAGATATGTGTTAAGGGAGGTTGGGGCTGTAGTGTAGCTTGGTATCACTCGTGGTTTGGGACCGCGCAACCCGGATTCAAATTCTGGCAGCCCCATCAAAACAAATATAAACTTTAGGATGTGAGATATAATATGAAGAACAAGAAAAGCAATTTTTCAGAATGGTATACTGAGGTAATCCAAGAAGCAGGATTGCTAGAGTATTCTAAAGTCAGTGGATGTATGGTATATCGTCCATATTCTTATGCTATCTGGGAAAAGATCGTAGCTGAAATTGATAAGCGCTTTAAGAAGATTGGTATTAAAAACACATATTTTCCATTGCTTATGCCAAAGCATCTCTTGATGAAAGAAAAAGATCATTTTGAAGGTTTCAATCCGGAAGTCGCTTGGGTGACACATACTGGAGATTCGGAGCTTGACGAACCACTTGCAGTCAGACCTACTTCAGAAGTTATTATGTACGACTCTTATGCAAAGTGGATTCGTAGCCATAGAGATCTACCTTTGAGATTAAATCAATGGAATACGGTGATTAGATGGGAGTTCAAACACGCTACCCCATTTATACGTGGTAGAGAGATTCTTTGGAACGAAGGTCATACTGTTTTCGCAACCCAAAAAGAGGCGCTTGCTGAAGAAAAGCAAATCATGGACATCTACAAAGAAGTATGTGAAGAATACTTGGCAACTCCTGGAATTATGGGTAGGAAAAGTGATAAGGAAAAGTTTGCAGGAGCACTTTTTACAGTAAGTTTCGAACAGATCATGCCGGATAAAAAAGCAGTTCAAGGACCTGATTTTCATCACGATGGGCAGGCTTTTGCTAAGATGTTTAAAATTACTTTTCTAGATAAGAATGAGAAAACGCAATATGCTTGGCAAAACACTTTTGCGCTTACAATGCGCCAGATTGGCGTTATGATAGCAAATCATGGAGATGATAAAGGGCTAGTTCTACCACCAAAGATCGCGCCAGTTCAGATCATAATCATACCTATCTATGATGCTAAATCTAAGAAGGAAGTCATGACTGCTGCGAAAAATATTCAAGATAAGTTAGGAAAAGAGTTCTTGGTTGAACTAGATGATCGCGAAGGATATACGCCGGGTTGGAAGTTCCATGACGCAGAGCTTAAGGGAGTCCCACTGAGATTGGAGATTGGACCTCGAGATTTGAAGAATAAGACAGTAGTGTTAGCTCGGCGAGATACGGGTAAGAAGAGTGAGGTTAAGATAACTCAGCTTGGAAAAGAGGTTTCAAAGATCCTTGATGATATCCAAGATCACCTGTTCAAGAAAGCTAGTAAGTTCTTGAAAGATAATATCCATGAAGCAAACAACATAGATGCTTTTGAGAAGATTCTTAAGAGTGAGAAAGGTATTATTCGCGCTGGGTGGTGTGGGTCAAGAAAGTGCGAAGACGAAGTTAAGGATAGAACTGGAGCAAAAATCACAAATATGCCTTACGGTCTGAAAGCTAAAGGCAACTGTCTACTATGTGGAAAGAAAGCCAAACAGATGGCTCACTTTGCTAGGAGTTACTAACTCGCTTCTAATCGTAAGCTTTTTAAGCTTCAGTATCTCTGTATAAATATTCTACTTATTTAGGAAGTGAATGATTATGACAGACGAACATCAACATAAAAAAGGAACAACGACAGTAGGCATCATATGTAAAGGTGGTGTAGTTCTAGCTGCAGATCAGTTAGCTAATTATGGCGGATTCAAAGCCAATACGGATGCTAGAAAGTTGCATAAGATCGCAAATAATATGGCATTTACAATTGCTGGTGGTGTTGGTGATAATCAAGCTATTCTAAGAGTTTTGGAAGCACAACTGCGATTATACGAGCTAGAGGTTGGTCAGCCAACTGTCAAAGCAGCAGTTACTCTTCTATCAAACATGCTTTCAGATAAATATCAATATACATATCATCCTTTTTCAGTACATAATCTAATTGGTGGTTTTGATACCGAACCAAGATTATATAGTATTGATTTAGTTGGTGGAGCTAGTCCTGAGACGAAGTTCTCATCAACAGGCACAGGTATGGTTGTATCTTACGGAATCCTTGATGCAGAGTACAAAGTAGGAATATCTGTCGACGATGGAATAAAGTTAGCAGTTAAGTCTATTGTAGCAGCACGTAAGAGAATTAGTTCTGTTGGTGGAGATAACATTACTGTTTTCAAGATTACTGCAAAAGGCGTAGAGGAGATAGCTCCAAATAAGATTCTAGCAATTGCTAAGAATTACTAATAGTATACATACAGTGAGTTGAATTATACATGACTGTGATTGAGAAAATTCTAGAGAAAGTACCCAGAGACGCGATGATATCTAGCACCAGCTATGAAGGCGCAAACATAATTCTTTACACAAAGAATAAGCGTTTTTACTTGCATGGCAGTGATATTATCCGAAGATTAGTTGAAGATTTTAAGAAGCGGATAGAGTTGCGATCAGATTCTTCCATTCGTATGGATGCTGAAGCGACGCAAGCTTTTGTTAAGAAGACAATGCCTACTGACGCAGACATCACAAACATTTTCTTAGAACCTGCTAGAGGACTTGTTGTTATAGAGTCAAAGAATCCAGGTAGAGCAATTGGTAAAGATGGTGAGAATTTAAAGAAGATTAAAGAGAAAACTTACTGGACAGCATTTGTCCGAAGAGAATCTACTATTCAATCTAAGATCACACAGAACATACGTAAGGTTTTGTATGAAGATAATGTCGAGCGTAGAAAGTTCTTACATAAAGTTGGAGAACGAATCTACGAACATAAGAAATCTAATGGTAAGGAGATGTGGGCCAGATTATCAATGTTCGGTGGAGCAAGACAGGTTGGTCGAAGTTGCTTTTTACTTCAGACACCAGAGTCTAAGATCTTACTTGACTGTGGTGTTAACGTTGCAGCATCTAATTCAGATCAGTATCCAATCTTAACTGCACCAGAATTTGATATACAAGACATTGACGCAGTTATAATCTCGCACGCACACTTAGATCACGCAGGATTCTTACCTTACTTGTTCAAGTATGGGTACAATGGACCTATCTATTGTACTGCGCCAACAAGAGATGTTATGGCATTGTTACAACTAGACTACATTAAAGTATCTCATGCACAGGCTAAGAATGCAATATACGCTGCTGAAGATATCAAGCAGGTTGTCAAGAACACAATCACATTAGATTACAATGAAGTTACAGACATAACACCCGATGTTAGAATCACACTTCATAATGCAGGACATATCTTAGGATCTTCTATGGTACATCTTCATATTGGAGATGGTTGGCATAATGTTCTATACACTGGCGACTTTAAGACAAAGGCAACAAAGTTACTAAATCCCGGTCATTGGACGTTTCCACGAGTTGAAACGTTGATTACGGAGAGTACATATGGTGCACCTGATGACATAATGCAGCCAAGGGAAAAGAGTGAGAAAGAACTTGTTAAGTTGATCAAAGAGACGATCAAACGAAAAGGAAAGGTTTTGATTCCAGTTTTAGGAGTTGGTCGAGCTCAGGAAGTTATGGTTATTTTGGAAGAGGCATTTAGAAAAGAGAAGATTAAAGTTCCAATATATGTTGATGGAATGGTATGGGATGTTACAGCAATACATAATGCGTATCCTTCATTCTTAAGCAAAGAGATTGTTCAGCAGATATTCTATAACAATAAAGATCCATTTACATCTGGAGCATTCAACGAAGTTGCTGGTTACAAAGAACGACAAGCGATCATTAATGGTGGTCCGTGTGTAGTTTTAGCTACTTCAGGAATGCTTGTTGGCGGACCTTCTGTTGAGTATCTAAAGAACTTCTGTGATGATAAAAAGAACCGAATGGTTTTTGTCTGTTATCAAGGAGTTGGTTCATTAGGTAATACATTACAAAGAGGAGAACGAAAGTTCATCGAAGGCGGCATTACTTATGAAGTCAACCTGGACATACATACTCTTGCAGGTCTATCTGGACATTCAGATAGAAACGAGTTCATGGACTATGTAAGAAAGATTAGCCCAATGCCAAGAAAGATTATAGTTGTACATGGTGAGAACTCAAAGTGCCTGAGCATGGCTTCAGGTTATCATAAAGAATTCCACGTTGAAACAACTGCACCAAGAAACCTTGATGCGATAAGATTAAGATAATCAAAACACTTTAGGCTTTTGTGATCTTCCAGATAATAACTGAACAAGGATAGATCTTCTTTAAATCATCTTTAAGATGGTTAGCAATAGTTCTTTGAGTTGTTACTGAGAAAATGTCTTTTGTCTCTCTTGTGCTGATGAATGTCTTGATGTAGTTTGTGGTTGCTGTATGAATAGCTGTTCTAACCTTTCGAATAACTGAGTTATTCAATAGAATGTAAGCTTTGACTCTGATTGGCTGCTTGTCTTTTGTAACTTCGTCAACAATACAAATGATTCTTTCCTTAGCTCTTCGGTCGATTCTCTGGACTTGTGCATTCTGAACAAATAACTGCATAGGTTCTGTCTGACAGGTCTCGCCTTGAACCTTAACAATTCTTAGCTTGATCTTGCTAGTTCCATCTCGCATAGATCCACTAACCTCTTTTAGAGGTACACAGACAGTTCTACCGATAAGAGTATCTGGCTCAAAAGCAGTGATTTGACCTAATTCAACAGAATTAAGGTAGTCGGGTGTGACTACATTAAACCACTTCTTCTTACCTTTCTTCAATAACTTTTTTGTTGGTTTTGCCATATGATTATCCTACTAATAGTCGGGCCTTTTCAGGATTGTACTTCCACTGTTTAGGAAGCTTGCCAGACGTTTTGTAATACTTTTCTAAGCGTCTAATCTTAGACTCAATTAATTGAAGGCCTCGCTTTGAAGCCATATCTTTCTTGTTTGCATCCATGTGTTTTCTAACTGTAACTGCTCGTTTAATTAAGTTCTGAATGTCTTCAGGTACTTCTGGAGACAACTTGTTTTCAATTAGAATCTGAGAAATGCTCTTGCCAACAATGACCTTTACATCTGGAACACCATATGAATCTCTAAGTACTGATCCAATATAGCCTGTTTGGTAGCCTTTTTTAGCTAGTTTTACAACTAGTGTTTCAACTTCATCCTTCTTCAACTTAAGCCAACTTGGTGCAGTTGTAGATGACGGCTTCTTGCTACCTGATTTTCCTTTGCTTGATGTGTGCATTCTTGACATTTTAGTTTGTTTTATGACCAACGATCGAAAATCTCAACCAGTCTAACCAAGCCGAAACTGTGTTAGCCATGAATATAGCTGATTTGGTCGATTTAAAAGGTTTATGCTCTGATCTAAAGGGTTTTAAGCGTTTGTCATCAGAGAGTGTATGAATGATTTAGAAACTAGAGTAGTTGATAAGAAGAATGTAGTCAAACCGATGCTTCCCGCCAAGTTTTTTCCGATGGATTACGAAAAGATTTCAGACGCTAAATTTGTTCAAGTTATCGATCATTTTGTGAGTCGATACGCGCATCGTTACGCGAGTCATCCTGATGCAGAAAGACTAGACATGCGAGAAGATATTTATAATGGTTTGAGATCAACTGTTAAAAAGTTCCTCACAAAAGAAAAGCACTTCGCAGCAATCATATATTGGTCGTGTAGATTGAAGGTGCAATACTCGGAAATCATCGACTTCTTTAATATGGATTTCTCATCAAGAGCTATGGGAACATATCTTAAAAAGTTTGATAGAAAAACCTTTGAAAGTTTTAATGCTCAGAGAACTTTAGACTTCAAGTTCTAGTGTTTATACTTTCCTCGACGTTCTACAGCTTCCAATCGTTTTAGAACAGCTTTGTCCGTGTAGTTTTGTAAGAAGTTTTTCCAACAAGATAGCCAAATATCAAAGTGCTTGGACTTAAGGCATTCTTTGAAGAGATGTAGATCAACTGCTTTATCTTCAACACGTTCGGAGTACTGTGAGAGTCCAAAGTCAATTAAAACAACCTGACCGTCACGTAACATCATGTTAGAAGTCGTGAGATCTCCATGAACAATGCTTGCTTTATGCAGTTTTGAAATCTGAGTTCCAATGAGTTTACACATGTCGGGCGTTAGCACATCTCTCACTTTTGAGCCTTCAATCTTCTCCAACTCTAGCTTCATAGTTTTATCATTCGCATTTAGAACTTGTGGAACATTGACTTTTGCTCGAGCTGCTTTAGAAATAAGCCGCGCTTCGGCTCTCGTCCTACTCTTTCGAAGTTTCAGGTCAATCTCAGGCAGGCGATAAGATTTCTTGACACGGTCTTTTATGATTATATCCCCTTTGACGTAGATCTTTGCTTCAGCACCTTGCGCAAGTAGTTTCACGCTAAAGACCTCCTTTAGCGGGCTGTTCAAAAGCTTCGCTTTTTAACATCATATTATATGCTAATACTAAACTTCTTTAAATCTTTCTTTAGCTGAGAAACGCTTTTGAATTGTATCGCATTAAGTCCTACACTTTTGGCGTTCTTTATGTTGAGTAAGGTATCGTCAATAAAAATGCATTCTGAAGGTTTGTAGGGGATTTGTTTTAAGACAAACTCGAACGCATTTTTGTTCTTCTTTATCAAACCAATCTCATTCGAAAAAAAGACTTTGTCAAACCTATCAAGATATCTTTTGTATTTTTTCCTAAGATAGTTAGTTCTATCTGTGACTTGATCAGATAACAGGACTAGATGATAGTCTTTGAACTTCGGAAGATACTTCAGACATCCAACGTCAAGTTGATAGTTAAAGACGCGATCCATCTGTTTTCGAGTTTTATTTACTCCAAGCTCTCGAAGTTCTCTCCAGAAACCTCTGCAGTCATTTTGCGCAGAGTATTTGTATTCCAGATCTGAGATAATTTTTATTGGAACTCCAAAGGAATTAGAAATGCGTGGATAATCATTGGTTGTAAAAATTCCACCCCAGTCGAAGATAATACACTTTATCATTAGTATGATACTTTGAGTTTCTTTATGTGTTCGTAAGCTGCTTGAGCAGCGTGCGCACCTTGTGCCACACCAGTAATGGCCTGCTTAAAATCATAATCTGTGCAATCACCTGCAGAGTAAACTCCTGGAACATTGGTCTGTGAGTGTTTGTCAACTATTATTTCATGCTTCTTGTTTAGCTTGACGCCGATCTTCTCAGCCAATTCTGTCTTTGGTATATATCCAATCTCAATGAATAGCCCGTCTATCTTAAGATCTGTTGAACCTCTGTATGCGTTATCAAGAATGACATCCGTGACAAACTGCTTACCTTTGACTTCTTTGACGTTTGTCTGATATATGATTTCAATCTTCTTGTTCTTTAGAACGTTTGAGAAGTTAACTGGCTCAGCCCTGAGCTTCTCACCACGATAGATAATGTAAACTTTCTTTGCAAACTGCGCCAATAATATAGCTTCTTTTGCAGCAGAATCTGATCCACCAACAACCGCAACGGTTCTTCCTGCGAAAAGCGGAGCATCGCAAGTACCACAGTAAGACACACCCTTTCCTTTGTACTCTTTTTCACCAGGTATACCTAACTCTCTATGGAAAGACCCTGTTGCAAATAGAATCGTTTTACCTTCATATTCTCCCTTGGTTGTTTTTACCTTGACACTGTTCTTTAACTTGCGTATGTCTTTAACCATAGTCTCTTTCATCGTAACTTTCTTGTAGGACTTTGCATGATCAATGATCTTCTTAGTAAGTTCCATAGCATCGATTGTCTGGAATCCAATGTAGTTTTCTACAACATGGGTTTGCTGTAATAATCCACCGAAATCTCCCGCTACAACAAGAACGTTTAGTTCATATCTGGCAGCATAAACCGCAGCACCTAGGCCAGCAACGCCACCACCAACAATGATTAAGTCATATATCATATAGATGAAAAACCGCTGTGATATAAAAAGTTAGCGAGTAGAGGTGTTACGATTAAACAGAAATACTTATAAACGAATAAGTATAACTACTTATTAGTAAAACGGATGTAAAATGTCACTAGAGAACATGTTACGGCAAAAGTTGGGTAAGAACGTCCATCTAGGAAATGTAACCACAAAGCATTTTGAAGTCTCTCGAGAAGCAAGACAGTTTGAGAAAAACATTGCTGAGCAGAGCAAACATTTTGACATAACTTTGAATCTGGAATATGTTAGATTATATTACACGCTTCCGGAGGACGATATGCCTGGTTTTGATCCGAGTGATAATTCTCTTGATTTAGAGGCCCCATCTATGTATGATTTTTTTGACGAACTAACTGAAGACCTAACCAAACGATCTTTTCAAATTAATCGGGAAGAAGAATCCGACAACGACAAAATTCGTAAACGTTTGTTAAAAGAAAAGAGTTTTCAACCATATTTTAATCAAGTATTCGATCGTCAAACACTTCATGAGTTAACGCATAAGTATTTTTCTCAAGTAATGCTTGAGAACGAAACCTATTCTGAGATTGAAGCAGAGCATGATAAGGTAAGAGAAACGTTAAAGTCGTATCTCCCAGATTCCCAAAAATTACCTGGGTTTTCTGACGACTATGATCGATGGAGTGAAAGTGTTCACGATGACGATGAACTAATCGTCGCACTTGGAAAGAGAAAACGAGATTATTATCATTCTAGATTAGAGAAAGAGGGCTTTAACGCCAATGCTTTTCAAGCACATACATCTTTAGAAGGTTTAGACGAAAATATCGCCAGAGCACATGAACTAGTTATTCATGATACTCTAAGAGATTACGGACCTGACATTATGGGATACGTATTAATAAATACGGTAGACCTTCAAGACAGAGAAGAGACTATAAAGGTACTTGCAGAGCAGATTAAGAAAGATGGTCTAAGGACAGTTATTTTGACAGAGACTGATAAAATATTGAGGGAGTATCATGGCAACACAAGTTAAAATTCAAGAGTTTGGAAAGCATAAGCAAGTAATGGTATCTATACCTCGTGCGATAGCTCAGTTGCTTGGATATACAAAAGGTAAGAATGCAATGTGGGTTTTAGATAACGGCGAGCTTAAGTTAAAGCTCGAAGATTGAAAGCGGGCCTACAAGGATTCGAACCCTGATCAACCGGTATCTTCGTCCCCGATTTGGGGTTGAAAGACCTTTTCTAAAGGGATTCCTCCGAAGCCGGTCGCACTATCCATTATGCTATAGGCCCACAAGTATAAAGTGTTTTAAGCTTTCTTAAGTGTTACCCTAACATGTACGACGTGATAATCATCGGAGCTGGGCCAGCAGGTTCTAGAACTGCAGAGTTGCTCGCAAAAGCAGGTAAACAAGTACTTGTGATTGAGGAGCACACGGCGATTGGAGAGCCTGTTCAGTGTACTGGACTAATATCTGCAAGATTAATGCAGATCCATCCAGATCTTCCAAAAAACGTTATTCAAAATAAGATAAAGACCGCACAGTTCTTCGCTCCAAATGGAGCACACTTCAGTCTTTCTGTTAGGAGTCCAACGTTGGTCGTTGACCGGCAGAAGTTAGATCAATGGCTTGCTGACAAAGCTAGGAAAGCTGGAGCAACCGTTAAGTTAGGAACTAAGTTTCAATCATTTAAAATTGGTCCAGAAAACATTCTTGTTACAACAAACAAAGGAAACTTCTTGACAGATATTCTTATTGGTGCAGACGGTCCGTTATCTAATGTTCGTAAGCAAGCAGGGATTCAAGCAAGGTATCATCAGCAGATCTTCTCTCAGAAGACCATTACAGGAAAGTTCGGAGACACTGCAGACCTGTGCTTTGGTGGAGCATACTTTAACTGGTTTGTACCGATCTCGAAAACAAAGGCTAGGTCTGGCGGACCAAGCAAAGAGGTAACTTTTAAGGGAGATTCTGGTGGAGTAATGCGATATGGGCTGCTGAAATCTGCGCAGAAAGATGATGTCTATCTGGTAGGAGATGCTGCGCTTCAAGTTAAGCCGTTTTCTTGTGGAGGTGTTGTCTATGGTCAGATTGGAGCAAAGTGTCTGGCAAAAGCAATCATTGAAGGTGATGATTATAACGCTCTTTGGAAAGCAAAGTTAGAACGACCGATTAGACGAGGTTTGATTTTCTGTAAGTTCTATGGCTTACCTAACTGGGCAAAGAACCTGCTGTTTAAGATCATTATCACAACGCAGCTATACAAAAAGCTAGAAAACCTGGATATGGACTTCTATTGAAAATCGAGAGATTTTCAATCCCGCAAATCTTTGATTGGCGTTATTAATGTTTACTCTGTTCTCGATATCTTTTAAAGTTTGAAGTCTGAAGTATATATCATGGAACAAGGATTTTTAGATCCGTTGGGACTTGCAGACATGATAACGGTACCACCTGAATGTAGATTGGTGATCGCTAGAGATGAACCTGAATCTGACAAAGACATTCTGCGGGAAGCTGAGCTTGATGCGCACGATATATATATCTCCGCAGAACCAAAAGGTGAAGAGCAATCAGTTGTTACTATTAAAACCAATGGCCCTCTGCGAGTAGGTGGACAGCGTATAGTACATAAACCTGAAGACGAGAATGCAATTAGTAGTATTCGCGTAGTTGTTGGTAAGAATGGTGAATTCAGAACAATGGATAAGTTAGTAGATGATATAGAAAGAAGTAATCCTAATGCTGAAGCATTCAGAGAAAGATATGATCGGTGGAATGGAGCCAGTCATTTGTTAGATTACGAGACAAGATAAATGCCCCACAGAGTGAAGGTAGCCACCGAAAAACAGGCGGAAGTTTATTACTCTGAACTTGCTATGGCTTGATTAATTGGACTAATAACGTAGTATTCAAGATTCTTATCACATATGATTGTATAAGAAACTAGAAAACCTTTACGTGGACTTCTAATAAGCGTTAGGTTTTTATTACTTACGATATTTATTACTTATGACCGATACTATTGAATATACTACGCTAAGACAGAAGAAGCTAGAAGTTGCTTTAAGAAAAGCTACACCTCTTTTTGGCAGAGAGTTTTCTATCATTGATTTTGACCCAAAGTTTTCCGGAGAGCGAGCAGACCTCTTGGAAAAAGGAGTATTTTTAGTAAGCCCTGGGCAACGAGCAGTTCTCACAACCTTAGTGAAATGGAACGAGCACGAAAGAATGCAAAGCCTATCTAAATTCGGACTTATGGATATTGGAAAAGCAATAGGTTTTAATGACGATGCTTCGAGAAACATAGCTAGTGGCTTAGAGCAAGGAAACGTTATAAATAGACTCGCTAAAGCGATCGGTTTTGAATACATAAGTAATGATCCCAAGTACCAACCACATAGGTTATATATAGAACACGTTCTTCGCAGCGAAGCTACGCATCCTTTGCCAGGAGGCATGAAAGTCGTAGCGACATCTAGACCTCGACCTGAATACGGAAGTGCCTTCCAACCATATTCGGCTTTTCTTATCACTCGACCAGATCTGCCAAAAATGAACAGTATGCTAAACGAATTACTTTGTGCAGATGAAACGGTCACAGACAGTGTAGTAAATCAGGCGATAGTAAATGCTGGATATAGTCGTACACAGTCGACTTCAACGCGAAGGATGTATGAGCATAAGGGAATACTTCGTGAAATAGAATTCCTGCGTCAACATAGACACGACAACAAAATACTTACTCGCCAACAAATAAACCTTATTACTGAACTAAATCGGCTTAACTTACCTTCTGGAAATGTGTTTTATCTTGCGTGGGAGACGTTTTCTGATCCACGTAGTTTTGTGGATGAAGTAGCTATGCCTCTAATAGACTTAGGTCTTATTGAAAAGAATCAACGATATTGTTTAGTATTGACTGATGAAGGGAAACATTATATTCGGAGTGTTCGAACTAGGAAAAAAAAGGAGTTCATTCGAGCACAAGAGAAATCAAAAGCTGATGAACTTACGCTTGAAGAACATTGCTTAGACGTTGGATCAATTAAGTTATTTGGAAAAGATTCTGATTTGGAAACTTTATTTAACTGAATAAAGTGCCCCCACTGAGATTTGAACTCAGGTCCTTCGGTCGAGAACCGAAGATGATTGGCCGGACTACACCATAGGGGCCTAAGTATCTGGCTTGATTTTGATTTATAAGCTTTTTTCAAAGAAATTTTGTATCTTGTCTCCGAAGAAGTCAGTTACTTGCGCATTCCAATCTGGTGGAATAACGTGCGCATATTTACTCCAAGAAAAACGTTTATCTAAGAATGCGATCACACCTCGATCGTCCTTACTTCTAATACATCTGCCAGCGGCTTGAAGTGCACGGTTCATCGCAGGGAAGATGTATCCATAAGCCCAACCATTACCAAAGTTTGCTTCGTAGTATTCTATGATGGCTTTCTGTCTTAAGTCTGGTGGCGCAAAAGGTACGCCAACAATAGCAACTGCGCGCAGTAAGTCTCCTGGAAGATCGATACCTTCAGAAAAGTTAGCACCCTGTACACCGATAATCACTCCACCACCTTTGATAAGATTCATCTTAAAGTCAGTTAGTAGCTGTGATCGTTCAGCCTTTGTCATACCTTTCTTTTCGATAAAGAGATCTTTTTCAGCAATGTCATTCAAATAGAAAAGAGTCTTTGATAGGATATCATATGACGAAAAAAAGATAGCAGAGTTTCCTTTAACATTATTTATGATATACGCACAAGAAGCTGCGATCCTTTTGAACATTTGGTCAGTCCGTTCCTCGTATTTTGTAGTAATGTTTGAGGATACTAAAACGAGTCGGTTCTTCTTTGGGAACGGATCACTATACATTTTCAAGATAGTTTGTTTATCTAATCCAAGAACATCTCGATACATCTCAGTGGGTGTTAGTGTACCTGACATAAGTATGGACGAATGAACCGCATCAAAAACTTTCTGAGCTAGTCCACCTGGGTGCAAACAATTATATTCAATGGATGTAAAAGACCTACCTCCTTTTGTATGGTCGCGTTTTAGTATTCTTACAAAACCTTCTTCTGTACCGCGCCAGCTACGTAAGAACTCAACAAAACGAGTGACTGCATCTTCATCATCAGGGTCTTCTATCTCGTTGCAGAGGGTTTCTAACGCTTCAATAAATTCATCATACTTAGTTTCCGAAGCAGTCTCAACCATCTCAATAAAATCCTCTTTTCGTATCTTAGCTTCGTTTTTGCTACCAAGAGCATTTTCACCAAACATTCTTATGCGATTAGAGATGTCTTTGAGTGTAATATCAAGATCATCTAAGACGTTCTTCTTGACGTCGTTAGCCATCTTCGAAAGAATTAGTGTGTTGGTTTTGTTTGTTAAAAGATTTCGGATTCTATCTGGAAGATTGTGTGCTTCATCAACAATAACAATTGCTTTAGAAAGGTCTTTTTTTATTTTACTTAGAAAGAACTTTCGGACTTTCGGACTGAAGAGATGATAGTAATCTGCAATAATGACGTTTGCTTGTTGCGCCATAAGCATTGAAATCTCATACGCACAAAAGTGGTTTTTACTTTTATCAACTACTTCTTCAACATTTAGTGGACCTTCTTCGATTAGTCCTGCAACAAAATTCTCTGCTGCTTTTGTAGCTTCGTTTTTGTCGATCGTAGATGTGAATAGTTTGCAAGCGCGTTCTTTACGTTGGTTATTGCAAAACTCAATGAAGTTTATACTGCGGGTATCGTACTGTAACATCTTCGGACACATACCTTTCTTGCCAATAAAATCAACTGCTATGATTTTGTGTTTCTTATGTATCTCTCGCAGAGTTTCAATAATCTGTGTATGTTGTGTGTTACGAGAGGTGAGAAAGAAGATAGTCTTGTCATTTTCTAATGCATATTCCAGTGCAGGAGTTAGTGCTGCAGCAGTCTTACCTAAACCTGTTGGTGCGTGAGCAATCAACGCCTTACCTTCTTTTACGACCGAAGCGATATCATCAACTAGTTTATTTTGTTCAGGTCTAACTTGGTCAAACGGAAAAAGATTCATTCTTGTGAGAAAGCTCTAAGGTATAAAAGCTTTTGTTGAAACGATTAGAATCTCAGAAGTCTACCGTGCTGTTTTAGCCATACTTTATGCTTGCGATAGTCAGGGCATCTTTGTTCCACAGCATTCCAGAATCTGACAGAGTGATCCATGTGATCAAGATGGGTTAGCTCATGCGCAACAATGTAGTTGACAACAGGCATTGGAGCCATCATAAGTTTCCAGTTAAAGTTCAGATTGTTTTTAGATGAGCAAGATCCCCAACAGGTTCTTTGACCTTTGATAGCGATCCGTTTGACGCGATTCGAGTACCCAAAGTTTTCAATCAGGTTTGGAATGACCTCTCGCGCACGTTGAGTATACCATTTTTTTAGTTCAGCTCGAATAGCATCATATGTATGATCACCAAGACACAGCTCAAACTTGTTAGTTTTGAACTTTAACTTAGCGCGTTTAGAACCTGGAACGATCTCAACCGGATATAGATTCCCGAGGAATTGAATCTCATCAACAACTTTTGGTTTAGATTCTAACTCTCGATCTAGTTTGTGTAAATTTGCGAGAATCCATGGCGCTTTTTTCTGAACAAGTTGAATTGCTTCTTTTTCAAAACCTTTGCGTGGGACTGTGACATTAACCACACCTTCCTGTGATATCCGTAAGATGATACGCTTAGCTAACTGATTAACTTTAACTGTGAAGTTGATCTCATGATCTTGGTATATGATTGAATGATTCATAATCTGTCAAGAGGCTCCTTCCATTTATATCTTGTTATAGTTCCGTCTCGTTTCTTTTCAATGTAGTCTTGCTTGACTAACTCTTGGAAGACCTGTGCCCAGAGGCGATTTAGCTGGCGTAGTTCCTTTTCAGTTACCCATTTGTCTGCCCACTTTGTAAGAAAAAGAACTCTAATTTGATCTGCAATATGGCGTTTTTCAACCTCTCTAAATGACATAATTAGTGCTGGGGACAGGGTTCGAACCTGCGTAGGCACTAAGCCACAGGATGTCTTTCCCAAACTAACGTTTGAGCGACAGTTTTGGACTTAAGTCCTGCCCGTTTGACCACTTCGGTACCCCAGCATAACGAAATTGGTATACAACCAATTGCGGAGTTGAAAACACTAATTGTTTTCAATAATAATATAGAACTCTAAACTCTTTTTAATCCTTTCTAACCGACTTTGTTGATCTTGTTAAAGTGTCGATTTATGAAAAAGTATGCTAACTCTCGCGTGCCTAATTCTTGTTCTAACTCCTCCATTGAAAACTCCATGTCATCACCAGCATCTTCAATATCCGTCTCTTCAGCATCACGTATTTTGAGTTTGATTTTAACACGATCAGCAAGTTTTTCAGCCAGAAGTTCCTCAACTCTACCCCAGTTCATTTTTGTCTGAGCTTGCTTAAGATTTTTTCTCGTAATTGTTCGAGAAGCTTTTACCATTAACTAGCCACTAATTTGCGCTTTATAAAAATTTGGATAGTTTTTTAAACATTTCAATGAAAAACTGATGTTGTTTATATGAAACAATATCAATTCATAAACAGGCCTTAAGAAGTTCTATGTTCTTCGGGGGAGTATAATGGAGACATATATAGAAAAAATCGATAGAGATAGATATAAAACTCGTATGGAGAAGATATCCCTTAATAAAAGGATTCTACCTTCAAATCGAGCAAAAATAGCGAAATACCTAAACACGAAGGCAAACATGGCATATGTTACAAAACTTGCAGAGATTCGTTGTTTACGAATGATAGGCGAATACTTTACAAAAGTGGAATTTACAAAAGCAACAGATGACGATTTAAACCAATTCTTTAACCATACACGAGACATATCTACAAAAAGAGTTTACAATGACTGGATAGACAAAACAAGACGATTCTTCAAATGGATATATGATACTGATGGTCTATGTAATTGGTGTGGTAAACCGTTAGAAGACCATACTAGACCATGTATCAGACAACCAAGATATCCAAAACCAGTAGACAAACTAAAGAAAACAAACGGAGTAAAGCCAATTACACAAGCTTCAGACCTCTTAACTCAACAAGAAGTAAACGAGATACTAAACGCTTGTACAGACCTTAAACACAGGTGCTACTTCCATATTTTATGGGAAACAGGCTTCAGACCACGAGAACTTTGTTCAGTCAATTACGAAGATGTAAAGGCAAAGGACGAAGGATTCTTAATTACTGTAAGAAAATCTAAGACAGAACCAAGAACAATATGGCTAATAGAATCAAGAAACGACTTAGACCTCTGGCTAAAGCAACATCCATACAAAGACGGTCATCCTTTATTCTGTCATAGAAATCCAAAGAAAAAAGACAGAAATCTCTTACCCAGCTACATACATGCATATCTAAAGAGAATACAGCCAATGACTTCTATCAAAAAGAACATCATGCCATACCTATTTCGTAAGAGTAGAGCAACTTTATTGGCTAAAAAAGGATGGAACACAGCTCAAATTGAGCGTTATATGGGTTGGTCGCCAAATAGTCCATGTTTGAATACATATGTAAGACTATCAAGAGAAGATATCGAAGATAGACAACGAGTAGACGCAGGTATGATTAAAACAGAAGCTATCGCATCAACAACAACAAACTGTCCTTGGTGTGAAGCTACAAACGAGTCAGTAAACGAACGTTGTTACGCTTGTAAACGAGAAATGGATACAAAGAAAGTCATACAACGAGTAGAAAACAACAATGTACAAGCAATAGACCTCGCAAAACAACTACTACCTCTTATGCAAACAATGATACATCAAGAAGTCTTAAAAGCAAGAAAGACACCAATTGGTGAAATAGGCGTTATTTGCGCTTCAAACGTCGAGAGTAGTAGTTTTTAATTTCTGCTTCTCTCATTCTTCTTTCTATTTCATTCTCTAGAAGTTCAACTATAATATCTTTACGAACAGGAATTACCTTTCGTTTATCGTTCTTAATGTTCTTAAATACCTCTTTAAAAGATATATCTATATCTAAATCATTTAATGTACTTGGGAATTCTTTTAATTTACTCATATCTTTTTCTATTTTTAAAGATGCAATATCTTCAACAATATTATAGAATAGTTCTCGTGGTAATATTTCATGAAACTTAGGCAAACTCAACTTATTTTTATTAAGTATATATTTTCTATCATCTGTTTTTTTAACTAACCCTGTTTTAACTAACTCTTGTAAATGATTGAATATAGATGGTTGTGCGGTTTTTGAGTCATATGTGTCTTTTAGTTTCTTACTTATATCTGTAGAAGTTAAACCGTCAACATTTGGTGTATTATACAACAAACGTATAATGTTTCTTAATCTCTCAGTTTTATGTATATAATCTATCCTTTTGCTTCTTAAACTTTTCATTTTTCGAGTATCTTTAAACGGATTAGTCTTTGTCATATTTATCCTTATATTATATTAATATAAAAACTTTGTTATTTCATATAATTTAATATTAATTTAATATTTTTTATAAATTACATATATATACTTTTATGATTTAATACAATCATGGTAAGTAAACCAAGACTACATAAAACAAAAACATCTTTTAAGAAATTTATACAAGAGCATCCTGAATCTCTATTTATCTATCAGAAATGTTCTGATAACAGTTACTTGGCTTACTCAATAAATCATAATCGGTCTTTGTCATGAAACCGAGAAAATGGTGGTACGCTTTTACTCGTACAACCGAACTTACCATAGTATAGAGAGATATGCTTACCTCAGCATTCTTTCTATACAAACAACAACGATGGTGTCTTCGGCTTAATAACTGAAGAAACCACAGCTGAATATCTCTGAACAAGGTATTTGCTAACAAGAGGAACGGGATGGAGGCTTCGCGCCTCGTCCCAAAGAAATAAGGATATTAAGGTGAAAGATAAGGAAATGGATAAGGTTTTTGAAGAATTTAAACATAAATTAATAAAAGTAAATCTAACTGATGACACATATAAAAAAGGAATTTTAGAGAGCGTTTTTGATGATTTTATCAAATTAAGAACGTTCAACAATGTTTTTCTGATTTCTATTAAGGATATTAGAGATATTAAATTGGAGGATAGAAGATGAACGTTAAAGAAGTAATCTCTGTTTCTGAATTAGAAAAAAACAAGCAAATCATCAAAAATCTAAATAACCACAAAGGCATAAAAGGAACAAAGTTATGGCCAGTGTTCAATAAAACATCAAAACTACGAACAGAATCATATGATATTTACAAAAAAGGAGTAGTATACTCAGATACATCAACCGCAATAATGCTCAACAAAGCAAATCATAAAACAGTTGAAGTCGGCGATATTGAAACCGATTATCGTATACACACGATGGTTATACTGCCACCGGACAGAGGAAAAAACGAATTAAAACAAGGTAGAAAACGCGTTCTTTCAAACTTCAATTCAAGTATACAAGAGGTAACACACATACATCCAGAGCAATTCATCGGCAAGGTTGAGAGGATAAAAAACACAACAGTAGAAGGTGGTTATATATACAAAACAATACTTGGTTACTTAGCTGGCGATGTAATCTGGATTGACGAGGGAAGAGAATTTATGACTAGTCCAGAATACAAACTCGTACGCGCTTACATGAGAATCGCACTCGATACATATGGAAGCAACTTAATATTAAAAGGTGGAGTAAACATACCAGAAGAGCAACGAATTTCTTATTTTCCGCACGCAAATCTTTACGTATCGTTACAGCCAAAACCAATGGGCAATGAATTTTTAGACAGTGGAAACTTCAGAAGATTCATAGTTCTTTACAATCAAATACCAGATAACGAAGTCGCTCAGGCATTAGTAAACCGAATTAACAAAATAGATAGAAATCCACTTCCATGGAACAAAATATTATCTCAATTTAAAAAAATAACTATCAAAGATGTAGAAGCAACAGAAAACGCAAAATTTCTGCTAAAATACATACCATACAATCTTCTCACAACACATCTAAATACAAAGAAAAAAAGAATCACTGATTTTTTCATATTCACTACTCAAAATAATTTACTCAAATTATCAATCTTTCAATCTATCATTAGAAGTGCTAATATTACATACGATGAAAGCAGTCTATCGAAAACAGATAATCTTTTTAATCCAATAAATACTGAAAATCAGTATACCAATAACACATCTAACACTTCTACGGAAAATGAAGTACGTTATATCAAAAATGAAGCTAAAAATCACGAAATTCGCTATACAGATAACACTTCTAAACCAGTTATTTTTGAAAATCGTGATACCAACAATACAAATAAAGAAATTGATTTAACACTTCTTAACACTTCTAAATCGAAAAACGCGAAAAATCAGTATACCAGTAACACGTCTAACACTTCTGGCACTTCTAACGGGGTATATTTAAAAATTACATCAGAAGATGTGTCAAATGCATACATAGATTTAAAGGAATTTTTCATGTCAGCACTCAACTTTTGCGAAGAATTCGTGACTCTATACAAAATTAAAATACCAAATAAACTCAAAATATATCTCAGATTAATCTATAACGAAACACCAGATAAGTTAATCGAAAAAATCGATGCAAAATACCAAAAAATCAACAAAATACCAGACACCAAAATCAAAGACGCTTGTAAAAACATAAGGACACAACTCAAAGCTAAAGGACTAACAGAAACAAAACAAGTCGGAAAAGCACGTTACGAAATATTTCTTACAGATAAAGGCAACGAAGTCTTAGAAGGTGATGACTCATGAGTCTAACTAACATTTATTTTATTTGGGGCAGGCCGAGGTCTCTATCCCGTTCCTCTCGCCAAGAGGTGCACGATGAGTAAAAAATCAACAATGAGTATAGGTTCAGACATGAAGAAAGTTCTGAAAAGCGAACTCATGTTTGTAAAGACGTTGCTAATGCGGGGGAACATCTGTCAGGCAATTGTCAAAATAGAGTATATTACTGCTAAGATGTATGAAAACAAGTCAAATTTTGGGAGGATTAATGGATAATGCCAAGTCCATGGATAAAAGATCCAAAAGAAGTTGAGACATTAATGCTTAAGTGGATGCTTTCGCAGATCCGCGAGAGAAAATGGCATAGAAATAAAATTCAGTATTTTTTTGGTAATGATGAAAAAAGTTTACGTAAGATTTTCTTATCAAAACCTTTCGAATATCAATCAAATCTAAGAAAACAAGCAAGAAAAATGTTATATGAACTTGAGCTTAAGAAACGGAAAAGATATGGATGGTTATATTGAGATGATAGAAACCAATATGCTATACTCTATTGCAGGTATTATTTTAGCGATAGTTATCGCTTTTGTTCTGCATAATTGGAGTGCTAAAGAGAAAGCCAAAGAACGGGCTGAACAATCGCAAAAAGCTAAAGAGGATAATGATGGAATCAACAGTAGATGTTATTGATAAGCAAGTAGTTGAGATAAGCGAATCAATACAAAGAACTGCTAAAAATTGTTTAGAAATAAAGCAGTTCTGCATAGACAATTGCAAAACAGGACGCGCTTTCATAAACAATTACAACGACAATGATTTACGTCTAATAGTTTACGGAAACCGAAATACTTCTAACGATATAAAATACGCTCCAGAAATAACTGCTGTCAAAAGTGCATTCATTTCATTGAAATTCAAAATAAAAGATATGCGAGACACTTTGTTGCTTTTCAACGAATCACATAAAGAAGTACTTGATATTGTATCTGACTTGGACTTAGAATCGGACAACTTAGATAAAGCAAATCGGTTTGTTCGCTACAAATTACACGCTATACTTGACAAAATACAAATCTGTCTAAATGAACTTGAAAAAGATATGCTTACAGAACACGAATTAAATCGATATATTGCAGAGTATACTAACCTAAAAGATGTATACCATTCTAAAACATTATCATATGTCGCAGAAATGATAGCAAGATTATCGTTTATTGATGCTTCTATGTGCACATTACATAAAGCAATGGTTGATTACTTGGATTCAATAAATATTTCTTCAAGTCCATTAGCAGACATACGGAAGAAATTGTCAGAATTTTCAGGAGGCGTAAATTAAATTCCACTTAATTTATAGCCAATAGGCTATTTTTAATTCAGATAATAACCTTAAAATGACAAAAAAATACTATCCTGCAGATATGTTCGCAAGAAAGCGAAGAACACATTACATTCGATTAGGTAGTATCATAAAACCCTTGGAATATATGTATGCTACAGATGTACATATGCCGATACGTTATTTCGGTGTTCATTTCTTATTCGCAAAGAGTCGAACAGGAAAAAGTGCATTGGCTAAACATATGATCTGTCAAATCGCCAAGCATAGACCTTGTTTAATCTTCGACTACAGAGGAGAATATGGCGGTCTAAAATATCGAAACGCATTAGCAGAACATCAATTCTGCATACCGGACTTAGTATCTATATCAAACTTCGGTTTCAAGTTATCTGACTTCGAACCTCAAGATTTCTTATCTCTCGGATTTACAGAAGCTGCACTCTCTCCAATTCATATGATTACACAAGAACTAACTGCACATAACAACGACCCACAAGCAGTATTCGATATACTATGTAATCTACCAACTGGCGATGAAGAAGTTCAATCATTCAATCGCGACTACGGTATGTTCAATCTAAAAATGCAATATCCAATACATGAGATGACTAAGCGAAGTCTACTAAGACGCTTTCACGATTTACTTGAGTGGTTCATTAGTCCAGAATCAGATAGAACATACATAGCTAATTGGGGAGAGTTCCTAATGAACAATCCACACGTTAGAATTAACTTAAACATCGAACGAGAAGAACAAATGGCTGAAGCCAGAGCAACTTGTGGCATTATATTAAGACAACTTGTACCTTATCTCAAACGTTTAAATCCAGTAATACTAATGGACGAATTCGATAAGTTAGCACCAGCAATACCTCCAGAATCAATGTACATGCCGTCATCATTATCATATTTATTACAGTATGCTTTGAAGTTTCAAGCGTATGGTGTAGTTCTAATTGGAATAACTCAAGACGAAAGACTTGTCTATGAAGGACTAAGAAGAAACTGGCACAGCAAAATCTTAGGAAAAGGTTGCGAAGCAAACTTTACAGGCAAACTGTATTGGGATTACGATAAAGGCATAAGGCAGTTCATATATCTAAACGAGAATACTAATTTCAGAGTCTTTGAACCAGATATTGCAGGTTGCAAGGTTGATTATCATGAAAAAGAAGAAAGTAAACAAGAGTCCGTTGAAAATAAAGTTATATCCACACTTATTCCATCCAAAACTGAAGAAGTGGATACGGACAAAGAAGCAGATAGCTTGGATTAACTATTATCCAATTATACGCGGAGGACAGAAACAGTACTTACTTAGTCTATTTTATTCTGGAAAAATCAAAGTACGTGGTGTAGTCGTTCCGTTAATGTTTATGATACCAATACCAAAAACAAAGATAATGACTGTAATTGATTTAGCAAATCACCACAAGAAAATACAATGGTCTGAACCAAAAACACTCAAAGATATGTACATAGCACCCTCATTTATCAAATACGTTCCAGATGATTCAAACTTATTTAGACTATTAATCAATCGCATGAAGCGACTACAAAAAGAGGCGTCAGAACAGCAAAATTATAAATAATCTAAAAGTTTTTATGCTTTTGGTATTATGAAAGTTAATGGATGGGAGTAAACCTTTAATGAACGCGGACTCTAGTGGTTTTGAATTCGCCAAAGAAATGCTAGATGGTGATTCTACCGCTGGAATAAATTTCGATAGATTACAAAAACATCCAATTAGTGGATATATTATTTTTGAATATTTATTATGTGATGAAAAACAATTCGTTAGTCCACATACAAGTCATCCTAAAAGATATTGGTATAAGAATAAACGAAAATTTATTTCTCTATGGAATGTTGCAAAAGACTTAAACGCCACGTTATATTTAGTCAATTATGCTAAAAAAGGAACTATGCATGAAGATAAAGTCCTATTAATAGAAGTTAAAGCGCTAGATGAGACGGGGATTCAGAAAGAGATAGTTAAAAAAATGACGCGTGATGAATTCAAAAAATTCTTCAGGGAATTGAATAAGATATGTCTTATTTAAAATAAGTTTCAATAATATTCTTTTCTTCTTTAGTTAAAGAATATATATCATATATTGTCTGTTCTATTTCATAATCTGCTTGCTTAATCTGTCGAGTGATTAATTCTCTTTTGTTACTAGATGTTTCTTTAGAAAGTGCAATATTTGATTCCAATATCTTTTTGGCTAATAACTCTATCTTCTTTTGTTTATTTTCAGATACTTTCGGTATAGGTATTACGGATGAATACATAGAATCCATTACTCTAGAGGTTTCTGTACTATCACTAAATAACACTTTCTCAAGATAAAATGAAGGTACTTTAGAGTTTAAGTAAGCCATTAAGAAACCTAAGCTATATTCTACGTTCGGTTTTAGTATTAGATTAACAAGTTTTTCAGTAGTAAGTAATTTTCCTTCAACATCAGCATATACAACAAGTCTATTACCTCTCAGAACTTTGAAGAATAACCGCGGTTTCATAATTCTATTCGCACGTTTTAACCATTTATCATTACCAGCTATATCAATATTTATGTATTTGGATAAGAAATATCGTTTAACCCACGGTACTTTGGATATAAATTTATAATTCCCATTTTTCAATTGTAATTTGTCTTTATCTGGAATATATAATCCTCTAAATATATCTTCAGCAATAGTTCCTAGAGTAATGCTTTTACGGTCAATCTTCGTTAATAAAGCATAAGTTACATCATTTATTGGAACAGATATTATTGTTTCTTCCTTTTTGAGTAAGTCCAGTGGCGTTTTTCCAAGAGTACTTATCTTTTTTTCAGATTTAAACCGTTTTATCGGCTCAGCAACGTCAATTTTAACATATTGGTTTTTGCTTCTTTGTGAATGAATTATAACTAACTCCTCATAATTTGCGTCTTGAAATGCAATTCCAACATCAAGTAGACTTGTTATTCTACCTTTATGTAACATATAGTTTCGTATATCTTTCCAACTTGAATAGAAAGATATTGTTTTAGGTAAGATAAAACCTACATAATTGTCAGACATGTTTATGGAACGTTCCATAAAATATGCTGCAGAATTACCACTTCTATGACAATCGTAGTTCTTCTTAAAGTATTTTTTTTCAAGTTCGTTAAATTTTGCACCATATGGAGGGTTACCGATTATAATATCGAATTTATCTTTATCTATAACTTCTTTAAAATTTGCTTCCCAATTAAATGCTTTAAGTTTTGATACTTGAGAATCATCAATTAAAGAATTGCCGTTTAGTATGTTGTTTTTCATTGTTGGTAATAATTGTTTTTTTGTTTCTGAACTTTCGTCTTCAAGTAATTTTAGTAAAAGTGCTAATTGCGCAAGTTCAACAGCCTGTTCATCAAGGTCTATACCAAAAATACAGTTTTTAAGTATAAAAATTTTCTGAGCTAAATATAATTTGCCATCTTTTCTTAGTTCTTTAATAGACAACCCTGATTTATCACCATCACCTAACCTAACCTTAACCGCAGTACACATCTCGTCAAAAGCTCTAAGTAAAAAGCTTCCTGAACCACACGACGGGTCTAAAATCTTAAGTTGTAAAATTTCTTCGATAGTTTTTCCTTTTACTGCTTCTCCAATCGTATTTCGTACAATGTAATCAACAATATATTGCGGTGTATAGTATATTCCTAAATTCTTACGTTTCGATTTTACAGACTCTAATTTTACACGTTTTTCAGTTGAATAAAGAAGCATTCCAAGATACTGTTCGTATATACTACCCAATAAGTCGACTGAAATCTGGTCAAATTCATATCTAAATCTACCTGAACCTGTTCCGAAATACAAACCCATAATAACTTTAGATAATACTTCATTTGACAATCTAATTTCTATATCGAGTTTAGCGTCTTTTGAAAATAGCTTTGAATTATATACTTTATCAAAATGCTTAAAGAGCGTTTTAAGTTCAGCTATAATTGTTTTTGATAATATTTGTTCTTTAGCATTTGTCACAATACTAAGTAGCCAATCCCTTTTTTGTTCTAAATTTCTATCTTCTACACATCTAATAAAAATTAATCTATCAATTAGTTTTTGAACTAATTCATCAATCTCATCTTTTGTTAAATCCGTGTTATATTTTTTAAAGTCTTTAGATAACCAGATTCTAAAATCAACGAGGTCATCAAGAATAGATTCATCTACAGTTTTGTGTTTCTTAACATCTCTCTTAAGATAGTTGTCTAATCGATTATTCTCAAAACTGTCTTTTGAAAGTAACCAAAGAAGCTCAAATTTATCTATGAAATCTGTAAATTTTAAACTAAAATCTTTGTTCTTAATTAACATTAAGTTCTTGCTAATGGTAAATGGTTTAGCTAAGGCATGATAAACTAAAATCTCTTCAAAATCAGTAACAACTGCAATAGGTATTTGGGTATGCCAAGCATAAGATATTGCTTGTTTTGCAACAGAATCTCCAGAGGTTGTTCCTGAAGATAAGTTTTTACTTGGTTGTTTAGCTTCAACAATCATAGAACGTTTTCCATTAAGAATGAATAAATAATCTGCTCGTTTTCGGTAAATGTTTTCTTCATAAAGTACCTCATTCTGGTTGGACATATTCCAACCAAGTGCTTTGAAAAGTGGTGTTATAAAATGAACCTTAACATTTTCTTCGTTGTAATTCTTAATTCGTCCAGTATCAACAATATCTTTTTTGAATTCATAAACTAATTTAGCAATTTTCTTTTTAGCGTCTTCTTTTCGTTGTAGCTCTTCTGGGGATATTTTAGTTTCCATTTTTATATTTATTATAAATAATTCGTATTTTTCCTAAATAGTTGTATTTAATTGCTTTAATCTCTGCTTGTAGTTCGGAACGTATGTCCTTTCTTTCATCGACAGAAGATTTTCTTATTTCTTGCTCGAAAATTTCTCTTGTTTCACCAACTTCTTCTTTAAGTTCTTTCCGTAGATCAATAATATCTACCATAGCTTCTTTTGGTAATTTTTTAAGAATTGATAAATTGTTTTCATCAAGAAGCGCTTCAGCTTCTTCTTCCATTTTTCTGTGGGTTTCTTTATAGTCAACGTACTTTTTCACTATTTTTCCAAAAATTGACTTATTTGAAGCGAGTTTATTTAATCCAAACGACGAATGTTCTGGTTTTATACATCGAATAACTTGAGAATAGCCAACATCTTTTAATATTTTTTCTTTAGATGGATTATCTAAATAGTCTTCAATATCTGCTTCGTCCCATAAGGTGATGTTAAATTTCTTAGCTAATAATATATCTCTTTCAGATAATTTTACACCATACAACGCAATAATGACAAAGCTAGCATTTATCTCAGAATTTTTACTACACCATTGATGAATTAAGTTAACAACATTGATAGGTGACTTTTCATACTGCTTACATTCAATAATTATTGATAGATTGTTTTCTATATCCTCCGCAAAAACATCAATTTCATATCTTTTAATTCGTTCTTGATGTTTAACTCTGAATCCTGCTTGCTTAAATATCTTAAGAATGTTTTTCTCTAACAAGGTTCCCTGACGTGTTCCCATTTTATTTATTACTCCCGGATTTACACCAATCGTAACGTTTAGTTTCCATCTTTGAACTTCCCGATTCTAACTTGATGAGTTGTTTCTTCCTTTAATAATTTTCTAGCTTTGACTGCCAAATCTTTAGGCCAGTGTTCTTGTTTGAGTATTCTCTTCAAGCTGAAACTATCTAACGTGCTGACTTCCAGCCATTTGTTGTATTGATGAATCAGCTTTTCCAGAGCGATTCGTTCTCTTGTATCTTTTGCTGGAACTTTCAGGCTTTCATATTCTTTGATTGTCGCCTTTGCGTCTGAACCAAAAACAACTGAAACGCCAATCTGTTTGCCATACATTATAATTTTATCTTTGATTATCTGAATCTTGAGTCCAATTTCCTTTTCCTTTGCAGACAAGTCTGCAAGTTCATTAACTAGCTTCACACCATCATCTTTCTTGAACTTTTCAAAAGGTAATTGTTCAACTTTGTATAGATGAGCCCACATCTTACACATTGATTTAAACTCGCACCAATCGCAAAGCTTTGAAGTTTTTGGTTTGAACTCTTTTTCCTTTTCAATGTTCCTTATAAGTTCAATTGTATCTTTCTTTAGGTTCTCAAGTTGAGAGTCTGTTCTGTGGGAGGTAAGTGTCTTGTTGAATGCGAGAAAATGCCAAACTAATCTGACCTTCTTAGCGTCCTTATGCATATTTTTTATAGCAATTGAATATAATGCGAGTTGCCTGTCTCTATCGAGATACGTTTGAAGTGGCAAGTTAGCATTTGTTTTATAATCATGAACTTCATAAATACCTTTTCCACAATAATCTAAACGGTCTATGAAACCAATAAGTTTGTAATTTCCATTTTTATCTAAACTAAGACTAATCTTTGTTTCTAAGCCAAGAACTGTAGCTTGGTTGAATGGATGAAATTTTTTATAATAATCTTCAATGAATTTCTTGCCCATTGTTCTATAATTCATTTCAGTGTAATCTTTGCGAGTAATTATTATGCTACTACTCCAATTCTTCTTCCAGATTTCTAAGTAGTACGATAACAACTGATTTAGAGTCGGAATCTTCTGAAATTTCAAATCTGTATATAACTTTTCAAGTGTTTCATGGACTCTTTTTCCAAGAAATGCTTCAACACCTTCCTGAACTTCAGTCTGAACTTTGTCTATGTACTTTAGCTTGAACTTCATAGGGCATTGTTCAAAGCAAGATAATCTGGAATGTGAGTAAACTGTCATATAAAATATAGAAAAATCGAGCATAAAAGCGTTATGTTTAGATAAAATTCATTACATTAACCACCAAATAGCTAAAGCAACAAGCCAACCAAGACTCGCATACTTAATTATAAACCATTTATCTGGCTTCCAGTTTTTCATTCATTCACCTTCATTAACAATTACCTAAATCATATCGACAATCAACCATGCAACCATCATAGTAAGAACCTTCATATCCGCTAAATACATAATAACATTCATCAGAGCAATCTTCATATTCTTCTTCACATTCTTGTGCTGATTTGCCAAGACAGCCACTAACCAAAAGGATTCCAACAAATAAGCTTACGATTAATATTTCTTTTTTCATTCTTCTTCTAACATCATACATGCAAAGTCATCTCCGCGTTCACATGCACAATAGTCTAATGTCTCACCACAACTATCTCTACATTCACTAAAGGCGACACTAATAATATCATGAGTATTAATACATTCACCCGTACATTCACTATATGGAATACCACATTCTAACCTTATTTTACATACATCTCTTGCCTCACTACAGAAATAATTACTTACTAAACAAGCAAGAAGTAAGACTGCCAGAACTACGATTATACCAATTAAAATAGAGATTGTTGTATTCTTTTTCATCTTCTTCTACGTCTTGAGCTTCTTCTTCGAGAATGTCCTGATGACCTTCGTTTTGGCCTTCTACGTCCACCGCGTTTAGTTCCTCTTGCTGGACGGTGTATAACTCTCGTTGTTTGAATAGTTCTAAATCGTGGTCTTCTGAACCATTTAAGATAAACAAAACCAGCAATTGCAACTAATACAAGACCAATCCAACCAAATATCAACATCAACATAAAAGCAAGAAATATAATACCAAGAATCTCACCGACAAAGTCTGTAAATCCCATTAATAAATTAAACCATGCTAAAATAAAAAGACTATGTTTAGCAGAAATCCTGCGTTACTAAAACTTCACTATCATCTGAAATAGCTATACCGATACCACCTTCAGTATAAGTGTCCGTTAGTATATTTTCTCTATGACCTGGACTATTCATCCAACCTTGAACCGTTTGATGTGCTATTTCTTCAGCGTCATTCCAATCATGTATAGGTATGCCGTTTAGGTATGTAATCGAATCATAAAGATTGCCTTGATATATGTTTTCAGCTACACCTTCCATGTAATAAGAACCATAATCTTTGTAACATCTGTAACCGATTTTACTACCTCTACAAGTAGGGTCACAACCTTCCGGACTATCATGTTCAAAATAGTTACGGGAAGCCATATCTTCACTATGTGTTCTTGCAATATTACCTAAATCAGAATCCCAATTTAACTCAGGTAACCCATTAATTCTACGTTCGCGATTTATACCATTATGAACTTCCATTTCAAGCGAAGCTATATTGATATCAGGTTGAGCAGGGCTTCTCGGCATTTCGATAGATGATGTATCGGGAATACTATCTTGTATACTATCTGTCGTTTCTTCAAAGACGTTAGGATTTTCATTATACGCAAATCCACCTATAAATATCAAAATAATGATAGCAATAACCCAAATAGGTATATTTGGCATTCTCACAGGTCTACTTGGCGGAGTATATAACAAAGCATTACTCTTAGTTACTCGTGCAGAAGAGTCAAATTTTTCTTTCCAATCATTTCTTAGTTTATGTTTAGACCTCAATCCTGGACAATCATGACTTTCAGGCAATCTATGTTTAGAACAGTATTCATGACCACATCTACGACAATGGAAAGGCAATCCGTCAATCTTTCGGTCACATTCATCGCAATAAGTCATATTTTATTACATTCTTAAAACATAAAAAGAGCTCGTTTATCGTTTAATTTGGTCATACAACAAAACAGCTTCAACTCTATCTTCACCAACTTCATCAATCAAACATTGTTCATAATCTTCATAGTTAGCAAAATTCTTAGATTTACACTTTTTCAAAGCAAGGTTAAACACTTTATTCGTCTTTGTCATACGAAAAAGTAAATATAGACATTACATATAAGCAATTGGCGACTCAAGTGCACTTATTCTTCAACACTTAGAATATTAATTAATATCACGTAATGTTATTGTAAAGTATAAATCTTCTCCTGCTAAAGGTCCTGAAGTATATGCATCCGAACCAGTGAGAATAACACTTTTTGTTTCTCCTATTTTCATACCAATTACTACGTTATTAAAACCAGTGATGGTTTGACCTGAATCAATAGTAAACTCGAAAAGTCCTGTATTTGTGCTATCTACTATCTCATTATTAACCATTAATGTATAATCAACCTTTACAGTATCACCACTTCCTGCAATATTATGTTCTGTCACAGCATAACACATGCATTGCTCAAAACTGTGGCCACAGTATGCGGAACCTACATCAGATCCTGAATCTACACCACATTCGCCTCCACCAAAATCATAGAAGTTTTTGCAAGCGTAATCGCAATCTGGACGCATGCATTGACCGTCCTCACAAATGAAATGTGTCTTACAATTAGCGTTAGTTACACAAGTTTGTGGTAAACAAATACATTGAATATTACCACTACAATATGCTGCACCCACCATTTCTCCAACTGTAGCACCACATTCACCTTCAGTATCTTGATAGGTCTGACAGTATTCATTACATTCATAATCAGTATTATCTTCTGCTATTTCTCCTGTCTTTTCAAAAGTTCCTGATGTTGTAGCTTTACCGCCAAAGAATATTGTAGCACGCATTAAAGTGTTATCTGAATATGCTGAAATATCGCACGCAGTACCACTCAATTCTAATACAATTTTACGTGTTTCGCTAGATAATAATTTATTTCCACAACCTTCTGAACAAAGAGTATTCCATTGATCAGTACATATATTATTATTTTCTGAATCAGCTAAAAGCCACGTTGTTGATGAATCAATTGGAATATTAGTTGAACCTACGTTTTTTAGGTATATTGTTAATTCTTCATCTTCAGCAGTATATTCAGCATCCATCCAATTGACTGTTGAATCTAATCTATCAAATATTTCTTCTGAATAAGTATCTTCTTCAGATTCATCTTGCGGTGTATTTTCAATATAATCTGTATTGTCTTTGTCCGTACTTGATGTATCTGAACCATCTCTAATTATACATACAGCTTCGTTAGTTTTTTTATCTAACCACACAATTACATTTTCAGATCCTTCAACCATTGTAATTTTATAATATGATTTTATTTCAATTGGTGCTTCACATTCATTACGTATTTGGTTAATATTTTCACTAACTGAATTTTCACTCCAGAGAGTTACTTTAATATCTGCGTTAGGATGATCTGCTAAAAAAGCTTCAACTTGAGGCAATGTTTTGGCTACAGAAGTTACATCAGTTTGCCCATCAAGACATCCACTTACAAGAAATATGCTAATTAATAAACAACCAATGAACATAGATTTCATAGAATTATATTAGAACTTAAAACATAAAAAGGGTTCGTTTATTCTTCAACACTTAGAATCAACGCTTTTCTATCTGTTGGATGTAACATCCAGCTTACTTCTTGACCTTTCTTTATATCCATCATTTCAACAATTGTTTTTGGAACTGTTACGAAATATTGGTCCATTTTGATGTTGACCTGAACTTTGACTTTTCTTCCCATATGATAAATATTATATATGACCATCATATAAATCTTATTAGAACATAGAATAACGTCGTAACAACATCATTCTAAATGCGAAATGTTTTAAACATTGATTTACGCTTTTTGTATGGCAATACAGCGACCAAAATCAATGAGCGACCTTGATTATTACACCCGTAGAGTACTTGGTGAAGGTAAGGCAGAAGTATGGGTCTTTAAGCAGAAATGTGCTTGTGGCGGTCTTTTAAAGAAACCAAAGAAAAAGTCCCCAATCTATGTCTGTGCAGAATGTATGGCTTCAGTACCGGTTGAAGAGTATGAAGGTAAGCAAGTCGCTGGAATCGCGTATACCTGTCCTTCCTGTAAACACACCGCTGAGAAAGAGGAGCCATTTGTACGTAAGAAGGTCGGTATTATAATCAAAGGAAAGCGGAAATCTGTGCTTTCATTCCAATTCGTATGCGATAGCTGCGGTGAGAAAATTAATGTTACAAAGAAGTTAAAGGGATAATTATTCTACTTCTTTAGATTTCTTGACAGTGTTCTTTGACTTCTCAATCAAGTCATCTGCATCTGCAAATGTAATGCCCATATCTCTAAGAATGTCTTTAAGCTTCTCTTTACTGTCTTTTAGTACCATTTGGAGTAATCGTAGCACCCATTAAAATAGTTTTTGCCTACTCAAAACCTAAGAAACTTAGCCAGTGGTTGTTTTTACATAGTCGGACATTCTCTGTCCATTCACAAGAATCGCTAGTTAGGAATCGGCCATCATTACAGTCCGGCTCCACGTCACATCCATGAAGGATTAAATCCATGCTTTCAGTACCAAGTACATGTTCTCGGTCAATATTATATACATTTAGTAAAAGTTCATATTCTCCAGGACTTAATCCTGATATGTCAACCTCTTGGAAGTCACAGACGTCAAAATCATATGCCATAAATCCACGAGAGTCGATTAGCTCGTATGTACAACGCGGTTCATGCAAGTCCGGTATTGTCTCAGCCTTAACTGCTAGGATTTTCTCATCAGTGTGCAAGAATTCATATTGGTTGAGTTCTTCCAGTTCATAGTTTCGGTCCCGAATCTTAAGTATGGCATTTGCACCATCACAACTATCACAAGGTACACTCATATCAAAGTGGTACCCATCAGGGTATGCATATGTACATGAAGTAGATCTAAAGTTTACATAAGAATTTCCACCAATATACGACCAACTTCCACCTCGTATAGAGTCTCTGAATTCACCACCACTTATAGCTGGCGAAACAATATGCAAATCTATGCGAGAGTTTGCACCACAGCTAAGAACATCGTATTTTTCTATTCGGTATTGAGTACCATGTAGTATAGCCATATGCGAATTCCCGTTTCTTAGCGTAATCTCATGAAAATCTGCATCATGACAGTCCGCATAGCAAGTTGACAGGTCTTCCCTGAAATTAGGTGCGTCATTAAAACAGATACCATCTCCACACGGAGTAGTTATGGCTGTAACTGCGGTAGGTATAACTAATAACATTACCACAGCTAGAACTGTTTTGTTTAGCATACAGATATATAGATAGTAAGCGTTTAAAGGCTTTTGATTGCAGCAGTAAGAAGTTTTTTAACTGTGCTTTTTTTGGTTTAGACATGCCTCAGTAGCTCAGTGGTAGAGCGTTACCTTGGTATCAGCCTTTTCTTTTTAGAAAAAAGAAAACGTTGGCGAAAAGAAAAACTACTTTTCGGAACAATAAGGTAAAGGTCGCAAGTTCAATCCTTGCCTGGGGCTTAGTAATTTTTATATAGTCTGGAACATATAGTATGCTATGAAATGCGTGATACGTCGAGCTCAACCTAAAGACGCTAAAGATATAGCAAAGATGGAAGCTACGATAGGTAAAGAGTTACATGATATGCAAGTTATGGATCCGAAACTGAAAGATTTTGCACAACTATGTTTAAATGATCCAAACTTCAACGAAACCCCTGAGATTAGAAAAAAGCTAATCCAAAAAAGTAAGAAAGATGAGTTTCGTGTTGATGAGATAAGCTATGTTGCTGTGGTGAATAATAAGGTCATTGGCATGGTAGAAGCAAGCGTAAGAAAATCCAAAGCATCGGTAGTTAAACGGATGGGTGGTTTTCATACGTTATATATACATAAACAGTTTCGCGGTCGTGGATATGGAACCCAACTGATGGAGAAAATGATGAACTGGTTTAGATCACGCGAGGTTGAATATGTTGGATTGGGTGTTGATGTGCCTAACAAGTCAGCAATAAAGATGTATAGTAAGCTTGGCTTTAAGTTAGGTGGCTATCAAATGAAGATAAAACTTCAATAGATAAGGGTTATAAATATATAGTTAGATAATCTTTTGCTCATAAGGACAGGAGCGAACTTTGTTCGCCGACTCCGTGAGCTACAGAGGCAAAAGAAATGGTAAGAGTAACGGTTCCTGGTGAAGTAAGATTAGCATATAATGAAGCTAGAAAGACCTACAAGAAATTGCCACCTTACGACGCAATCAATAATTCTTTTGAGATAATCCGAATAGAGTACTCTGAGAATGTTATTCCAGAAGTTAGACGATTGATTCTACATTACTTCCAGCTTTTCTCCGCAGACATGCAAGCAATTATTAGTCCTCATCCACAAGATCCACACTCTATGACTGAGACTGCAGCGTTTTCAAAAGAAGACAAGCAGAAGGTTTACAAACTGTACAAAAAGTTATGGTACTGGATACATCAAGGTATTCTAACCTCTGTAGAAGGTGAAAAAGAACAGGCAGAGCTTATCTGTGCTTTGTGGAAAGCCTGGCCAGATCTGAAGAAAGAGTACAAACGAATTATGACTAAGGTTGTCAAAGAGTGGAAAAAAGACGTCACAAAGCAGAAAGAAGATAAGGGCTATCTAGGATAAAGCTTTTAAACAGACTATTAAGGTAATACTTATGGCTATATGGAAATTACGATCCAAAAGAAAAGTATCTGGCGGTAGATATCATACTTCTCACAAGAAGAAAGCCAGACACATTGGTAGAGACCCAGTTCTTACAAGAGTTGCTAGTAAGATTAAAACTAGGATCCTAAGCGGCCGTGGTGGAAACGAAAAGGTTTCTCTGAGGGGAACTAATGTTGCCAATCTTATGATTAATGGTAAGGCTAAGAAGACAAAGATAGAGCGAGTAGTTGAAAACACCGCATCTCGACACTTTGTCCGACAGAACGTTATCTCAAAGGGAGCGGTAATTGAGACACCTGATGGCCTGGCAAGAGTGACTTCTAGACCAACTCAAGACGGAATAGTCAACGCAATTCTAATCAAGAAGAAATAGTTTTATTCTTAGACTGTCTGGTTAGCTATGGATGTTACGTTTATCATACTTGGAGCATTAGTGTTTGTAGCAGTCATATGGGTTCTTTTTAGTGCGGGTTTCATAAAGAAGCCAGCAAGGACCCTAGAAGATATTGCTAATTCTGAAGAAGAGGATCTACAAACAGTTAAGTGGGCAAGCGAGCCCTCTGAAGAACGCAAGCACGAAGAATCTCCTTATACTGTAAAGCATTTTGATCGCCCCCTGTATCACGGAACAACTTCAGGGATATTCGCAATCTTGGGCTTAACACAAGATTATAGATTGTTGTCTTATGATCAGCTTATGGAAGAAGATATTGTGCCTTTTGGAGGTGAATTACTATATGGTATACAATTCGAAAAAGGAGTGAGTCACGATAATGTTTCTTTTTCAGAAAGTCTTAGCACAGCTACAGCGGAATATGCACGTCCACAGAGCAATGATCTTGTTGGACAAATTTTACGGTATGTTGATAGACGCGCCACAGAAAAATTAGCGTGCCCAAAGTGCAACTATCATAAATTTCCTGACGAAGAGATAGATGATTGCAATAAATGTGGTTCAGACCTCACAAGAACAAAAGAGCTACAACACGAGTACAGAACAATTGCTATTCCGTTAAAAAATGGTTTGACTCCAGAGCTTTTTTCTAGCTTAAAAGACCTAGAAAAGAGAGATTCAACACCGGATCTACATAAAGCATTACAGCGAGCAGAGATCTATATAAAGAGAGATAAGTTGTATCGCGAACTACCGCCTAAACTTCAGCAATATGTAGACTGGGATTTTGAGGTTGTAATAGAAATACCTGCCGGAACAGAGGTCGAGTGTCTGGAAAGAGTTCGGAGTGCTAAATCCTTATCCGAAGTACCGATTAAAGCTCCAATTGATTTTAGCGGTCTAATTTTTTACGTTCCAGAAGAACATGTAGATGAAGTAAAAGCATTGGGATTACCTGCGAGAATCGGCGTTCTTGAATAATAGCTTACTATTTCGAGATTGGAATTGTATTGTTGATCAAGAAAAAGTAGAGCTTCTACAGCAATAAAGTTTAAATTCTTTTAAGATTATTATTGATTATGACACGCTCGACTAAGTCCGATGAAACTTACTCTGCTAAGATACATGAAAATGAGTTAAGACAATTTCTAGGGCTAATAAGCCACATAAGTTCAGAGTGCGTGCTTACCTCTGACGAATCGGGATTATCTACAAAAGTTGTAGATGGATCACATATTGCTATGATTGACGTCTCTTTAGCAAAAGGCGCTTTTGAACACTTTAATCTCGGGGAAAGGGATATCGGGCTTGATGTCTATAAAGTATTGGGGATTCTAAAGCACTGTAAAGATGATTATGTAACATTAACCTACTTGAAGAATAATCGATTAGGTATTGAGAGTAATGGTCTGTCTTGGGAGCTTGGTCTTCTAGATAACTCACATATGAGTAAACCAAAAGTGCCGGAGTTAGAGACATACAAGTTTATATTAGGGCCTGCTGAAGAGGGACAGAAAGATTATGGTCCTTTGGGCAGCTTAGATAAAATCGTTCGCGCAGCTGGCCAGGTTGGACATACTATGGAATTTTCATTTGATCCTGCTGAAACCGTTGATGGTTCTAAAGGTGCACTATCTTTCTATACTGAAACAGAGTTAGACTCTGCTAGAATGACAATACATAGCTTTCCAGTAACACCTGAATCCACCGCAGTAAAACCACCTAAACCTGAGAAAATATCTTCTAGATTCTCTTTAGAGTATATAACAGGTATTGTGCGAGCAATGAAGGACGTAACAGATACGGTTCAGATAGGACTTAAACAAAACTATCCAATTGATATTCGTTTTGAATCTAAAACTGGAGATATAAAAGTAAAGTATGCTTTAGCTCCGAGAAGTGATAGATATTAATCATAGGGTTTGTTTCAACAATGTTTAAAACTAAAGGGAGATACACATAACATGGTCACCGAAGTTGACGTTTCGATTTTAGAAAAATTGGATCCTATATTCAAAGCGAACATAGACCATAAGCTTCTATATCGCTTTTTAGACTTTGCAAGCATTGCTTTTCAGAGTAATATAAATTCGGTTCTTAAGATGCGATTAAGCAAGGACGGAATACATGCCCAAGCAGTTGACAGTAAGCATACGTATCTTGTTAGACTACATATTGGTGTAGATGATCTTAATAACTGGAGCCTAGCAGACGGCGTAAACAGTTTTAGTAAATCTGGCGAGTCTAATGACCAGACTATTGCAATAGATATGGATCGATTCCATTCTTTTGTTCGTAGCTACACTCAGCGGTTTTCAAAAGAAGGTGTTGATTTACGAACCTATGTAAATAACAGTGATGGGCAGATAAATAGAATGATCAATAATCTTCAACTTGAAGACGAATATGTCTTACTTACATCTGATCTATGTGATCCAACTAAAGTGTTAGATCCTAAAGGTGAGCCGAGTTTTAGTCATCACTCTGCTTTCAACCTGACTGGAGATAATCTTGAGACGTTCTTGCGATTTTTTAAGGCAGCAGACGGCTCTTTTGATCCGTTAGCAATTACTGCCCAGAATGTTGATGGTGTTGATCAGGTTGTATTTGCGCGAGGCGAGTTGAAACCTAATGAGATGAGCGGCAGATTAACTGCACGACTGCGTTTAGAGACGCCAATTGATAATACCAATCTAATGGGCGATTGCGCTAGGTTTGACTATGATACTTTATCTTTATTCATGGGCGCTTTCCAGAAGGCAAGGCTAGAGAACCTAACAATGAAAGTAAGCACAGATAAGCCGATCTATATGTGCGCTAAGCTAGGTAAAAATTCAACAGTAGAATACATGTTAGCTCCACGAGTTGATGAAGTTTAGGCCTAATCAAAAGACTTTTAAAGCCAAATTATGTTAATCTTTTAAAGCTTGTGTTTCAACTATTGAAACAAAACAAGCATAATGAAGGCGATAAAGTTGCCAAAATCAAAAAAAGGTCAAACAGATCCGGAATCCAAAGCGGGTTTCATAAAGAAATGCCCTGAGTGTCAGAGCATAAACTTAACCCTCGATGAAAAGCGAGGAGAGATTATTTGTAAGAGTTGTGGTTTAGTTGTAGACGAAAATGAAATTGACGTCAGTCAAGAATGGCGTGAATTTGGTGGGGAAGGAGAGACTAAGCGAAGAGCTGGTTCACCTACAAGCTTTGCGAAGCATGATATGGGAACTGGTACAGAAATCGGAGACTCTGCAGATGTTTATGGTCTTTCTGGATCAGATAGACGAAAGTTCTTACGGCTTAAGAAATGGCATTCACGTTCCTCAACATCTCTTGAGCGAAATCTAAAATACGCTCTGGTTGAGCTTCGAAGAGTTTCTTCATTGCTTAACGTACCTCCTGCAATTGAGGAGGAAGCAGCTAGAATATACCGAATGGCTGTTACAAAAGGTCTTGTACGAGGCCGATCAATGGAATCAGTTGTCGTAGGCGCTGTTTACATTGCTTCTAGATTATTTAACTTACCAAGATCTCTTAACGAGGTTTGTAATACTACAAACACAAATAAGAGAGATGTAGGTAAGACTTACCGATTTATAGCTAGAGAGCTGAGAATCCGAATGTTACCAAGTGGACCAACAGATTATATTCCAAAGTTTGCAAACAAGCTAAAGTTCTCAGCAGAGACTCAGACAAAAGCTATTGAAATTCTAAACATAGCCCAAAACTCAGAGCTGACTTCAGGTAGAGGACCAACTGGTCTCGCTGCCGCTGCTCTTTACGTAGCATCTCTAATGACTGGTGAAAAACGAACACAGCGAGAGATCGCAGATGTTGTTGGAGTAACAGAGGTTACAATCCGAAACCGTTACAAGGAAATGATTGAACGCCTTAACCTTGATGGCATGATCGAGGAAGCTAAGAAAGCACGAGAAGTCGAAGAAGACAAGGAAGAGTAAAATGGTGGGTAGCGCAGATAATAATTCTGTTCTTTTGGGAGATAGCGACCTTATTTCACTAGGAGCAGTTCCTTTTGAGTTCGTGAGAGCGCAGTCATTTCATGACTCTAAAGAAGACAGTGCACGTGCAATAGAATACCTAACGCGTGTTAAAAATGAATATTCTTGCCCAGTTAAGTTGAGTCGTGGAGAAGTACCTGGTACTATTTTGGTAAATGTTGCAAAAAGTGCAACTAAAACCGCATTTCAGCGAGTTGCTGAAAGATTAACTGATCTTGTTGGCGATGCAATTAATTTCCAAGACACTATTCCTGAAGATGCTGTTCTATTAGAGAATGCTACGGTTTTTCCTGGTTTTTTCGGCGAGCCGTGTGCTAGTAGGGTGATATCAGATTATTTTGGTAAGTTTAATAAGTTAATTGTTGCTCACCCTGCTGCAGTACCCGAAGCTTTTCCCAATGAAACTGATATCGTATGGTTAATGGTCGGGATATATGTACCTAAAACACAACTCTCTGACCAAGAGCTACAATTCATAGAAGATCGCAAACAAATTAAAGATTATACGGACGACGACTTAGAAGAGTTAGAATCTTCGACAGACGTACCTTTTGAGGAGGTTATTAGATAGAATGGTTAAAGGGCCATTAGCCGGATTAGCAAGTATTAGTAAACCACGTAGAGCTAGAGGACCGTTAGAAGGTTTAGCACGTATCGCAGAAGAAAATCGTGCTCAAGCAAATCGTAATGCGAAGCGTACTCCAGTTCCAGAAGTTCCATTAGATTTACATCTTCCAGAGACACTCGCAGTAGAAGAAAGCGAACCTCAACCTTTGGGCGAGATAGTTGTTGTTAAAATATCATTATCTTCAGTTCCAAATTTTCCAGATAAATGTTGGAATGGCGGATCGTGGAAATATCCGATAAGTGCGTTACAAGTAATGATTGGTGATGAGCCTGCAGATATGAGTCAGGGCGAAATGCGGGACTATAGTGCGGCTGTTAGTCGAGTGGTCGGATCTATGCCCGGATATAATCACGCGATGGTTGCTAATGAAAAAGAAGGAACTTGGGTAGTATATAGTCGACAGAAAAAATCTAGCTCGTCAAAATTTGGTGGTCACCGCAAGTTAAACCCCTGGTCATAGAAAAATGAGAAACTATCTAATGAAGCGAACTACACATGAAAGAGACGAACTATTTGAGAGATTAAGGTCAGCGCCAAAACACTCTGTACGTCAACTTAAATGGAGAATTTTTAAGAGTAAGGTTAGAACGGCTATGGAACTCCCTAAAACCGCAGCGCCATTTATTGGAGTTGGTTCAGCAGTAGGAGTATTATATTACCTAACACGTTTAAGTGATATAACTAATGCACAGTGGGTTTCAAGTATTTTAGCAGGTGGGTTTGTAGTTAATTTAGGTAAGATATTATATGATCAGAAAGTTACTGGAGATGAAAATAAGCAAGACCTTAGACAGGAAGAAAGAGAGCGTTGTGAAGCACGTAAGTTTGAGCTTCCAGAGGATCTGCGTCTAGCAGTATACTTTCAGCAACACCCAGACCGATTTACATATTAAGCTTTTTAGTTCGGATTCCAGTTAATCTAAAGTGAGTTCTAGCAGCTTTTAAGTCACGTGATTTATCACTTATAGGACCTTTTGTAGCTCTTAGAACATCATCCATTCGAGGTACAGATCCCCACTTTTTCTTCTTAGCTAACCAGTGAAGATCATAGAAACCAACTGTCTTGACCTTTGCCTCACGATAGATCCGAACAAGTAACTGTAATGTTTTTATATCAAAATTCGGGTATCTGTTTGCTATAAAGTGGTCTCCTGCGTTGTACTTTGTCATAGATAGGGAAGCCTTGGACGCAGCCTTAAGCATTCCATCAAGTGTTTTCTTGTCCCAGAGATCACCTAGCCAGACAGGTCCAATTGCCTGCATCTTAGTTTTACATTCGGGACAGGCAGTTATCTCTCGTAAAAGGTCGGTTGAGGTGCGTCTATAGCAGCACTTTTGACAGTAAAGTATGTAGCCATGTTGTTTTAGAATATCATCAGCTTTTTTTGCAGCACCTATCTTTTGCAGATAGACTCGAACATAGTGATTTGAGCTATGTGAAAAGATCGGAACTAGCGCAACATCATATTGTGCAGCAACCTCTTGCACCTTTTTGATTAAGATTCGTACCGCAGTTTCATGCATAAATTCGTTACGCAACGGCTTTGATCCATACTTTCTTAGACATGCTCTTGGTGCTGCACCACATAGTGCAGACGTATCTGTAGCAGTTACGCCAATAACGCCATGCGGAGATAGCCGCCTAATTGCTGCATCTAAGAATGGAACAGGAGTGCCAAATGGATCAAGATCTATGTAATCATAGCTGTTGAGCTCAGAAAGCAGTACATTTGCGGGCTTGTTCTCGATTTTGACCTTTAATTTGTTCAGTTTAGCGTTCTCTTGTATTGATTTAGCCGCCTTTTTATTATAGTCATTAAGAGTTACATCTACGTTTGGAACCTCTTTTTTGATTCTCAGACCGCGAATACCTGAAGCAGCCATAATATCAAGCACTCTCAAAGGTTTTGTTGTCTTGCGTTCTATCGCGTTCAAAAGTAATATGGATAGATCGCGGTTCAAAACCTGGACGGGATTGTAGAAAACAGGCATTTTGCTATCTAGCTTGTATCCTTTAGGAACAGTTACTTCAATCTTACCTTCATTTAACTTCTGAGATTTCATCTTTATCAAGTACGGGATACAATATTTCCCAAGTATTATTCTGTAGTTGGAGCTCTTCCAATGTAGACGCAAAAAGATGCTTTTCTAATGGGTCTTCTTCTGAGTAACGTGTATATTCCTGACCTGAAAGACGCGCTACTACGCGAGGAGTTAGAGTAGTTTTTAACATAGTATCTGATGGATTCATACGCCAATAAAGGGTACTCATAGGACTAAACCCAAAAAAGAAGCGACCTGTATTAATAATTTTACGTATTTTTTCCTCATTTAATGCATCACGTATCTTTTTAGCTATACGAAAGTCTATTTTAAGTTTATCTCGCTCATGAAATGTAGACCGGTCTGTAAGGACTTTAGCATGTTGAAATAGCGTGCTAAAATAATGTTGTAGTTCGCTAGATTTCTCCAAAGTCTTTTCTAGCGCCGTTTGATGTAGATCTGTGCGAACCCGCTTGTTTTTACTGTTTACACGGTAGACTGGCGCAAAAAACAAAGTATTAACGTTATATTTAGTATATAGGAGTATGTCGTTATCATCTGTTACTCTCGAGAGAATACGTAGTTCACCAGCGTCTAATTGTTTCATATCTAAAATATCCAAAACCTTTTTATAAGACTTTTGTTTACTCGTTAGTGGTTAGAGACTAGCACTACAAAAAGGGTGCTACGTAAATATATAAAGGAAGCCAGCGAAAGTATTAATGCAACATGGTACAGCGACCAAAATTCGAAGATCAAATGTCAGTAATTCGTGTTAGAAAGAATTACGCTGCACCGTACCTAAAACAACGATATGTCTACATCAATAAGAAAGATGTTAAAACTGAGCGGACTTTTAAACAAGCAATTAACGATCAAATCAGAAACTGGCCAGATGGTGTCTATTTCTTGAAACTCTCAAACGGTAAGGTATTTATTCGATTTGAGGTTAAGGAGAACCGTATTATTCAAGTATATCGAGTCTCACCTGCTACAGGATTAAAGTACCCACTTTATGAGTTTTTTATCAAAAGAAAACCGAGAAGTAATTAATAACGGTCCCTTGCTTTTGTCTCTTCAGCACGCATAGGCTTTTTACCGCTGAATGTGTTTGTTCCAAGGCTGCCACCACTACCTACACTTATGTTTACTGAAGTGTTAACCATAGATACAAGATCTTCACCAACTTTGTTTTCGTTAAAATTCGTTGGCTTTGATTCATCAGTATCTACAACTACTGATGTGCTTGTCGATGTACCATCTTCGCTAACCATGGCTTCTACACCATCCTTTTTTTCGTCTACGTCTATGATTGTAGTTATACTTACGTACGGGTTATCCTTGTCCTTTTTAGCACCAGATGTGTCACCAAGATAAGCTTGGTCACTTGATCCTAAGTAGGCTTGCATTTCGGTTCCGTCGTCTCCAGACTTGCTTTCTGAAGCAGGACCAATGTGATAATCAAGTTGATCTGGATTAAAACCTGCAATAGAAGTATCGTCACCTGTTTTTGGTTGTGAGCCTACGTATGGCTTACTTGCGGAATTATCTCCAACATAGCTCTGTTCATGACTAGCGTTAGTTGGTTTTCCAGGTCCGATTCCATAGGTATCTGATGGGTTCATTTCACTTATGAGTGACAATTGGTATTTAAAAGAATTGCGTTTCTTAAGAATCTAAGCAATTTCTATCTTAGTGCCTAAAGATTGACCAGGTAGGCCTTTTTCATCGAATCTAACTCGAACAGCACCATTTCCACCGTGAGGTGCAGTGATTATACCAACAATCTTCTTACCTGATTTAGAGGTCCAAGTTGCATTCTTACCAATAAGTTTAGATGCATCTTCTTTTGTGGTAGAACCTTCTGGATGTAGGATCATCTGTCTTGGATGCTGTGTGCGGTGCGATCCACGGTAGTTCATGATTGTTGCTTTCATAGTTAGGATCACGAAAAGGAGTTTAAAAAAGTATCGTCTTACACTGAAGAGATCATGCTCCGATGACTATCTTGACATCTGGGCTAAGAATTTCCTTGAAGCTCGCAATTGTGTTCTTAGTCATAGTGGTAGGTGTGCCAGTGAATGTCTTTAGCTTGTCTTCAATTGCAGTAAGATTTGAGTTCTTACCTTCTGTTAGCGCACCGTTTTCAGCGATGTTATACCTAACTATCGTAGTATCTGGATTATTTACATCTTTGATTAAGTACGCCATATCGGTGAATAGCCAGATACCTGCTGTTTTCTTACCTTCATTATATACTGCAGAGATCTTAAACTTCTCAATCTTCTGACCATGTTCTGCACGGATTATGTTGAATAGGTCTCTAGATAGACGGTCTTGTTCAAATGCAACTGATGAGATATCTGCGCGAGTTGTATCGCAAGTCTTACTCATGGCTTCAATTCGTTTAACAAGTTGATAATATCTACTAGACGCAAGCTTTTTATCGACTAGCTCAGCTTTAAATTTTTGAATAATATGCTTTTTAGTTGTAGGTTTACCAACCAATGCTAACGCAGCATGACAATCTTCAATAGTTTTCTCGTAAAGTGCTGCAGTCTCTTCACAGATCTTTCGCTTTTCGATCTCAATAAACATCTTATCTAATCGTTTTAGGTAATCTTTTGTGTCTGCGAATAGTTGAGCTACCTCTTTAGGATCTGCGAGTTTCTTTATACCATGTTCAAAATCCTTTCTGACCTGCATAATATTGTCCCAGATTTTTGCATATTTTTCTTCAATGAGCTTTTCCTTCACCAGATGTTTACGTATTGCTTCACCCATTTTTTTAGGTGTTGGTGGCGGGAAACCTAGCAACATCAGCGCACCCTGTGTAGGTGTAGCCGTTGCCCAGAAAAAGTCTTCAATAGCAATTTCACGTAGCTTTGTTTCAGTTCTTTTGACCATTTGTTCACCTGCTTTCATGAACTGTGTGATTGCTTCAGGAGTAGGATTAATTCGACCTTTGTTAAGGAGCATCTTCCATGGCGCAAACATTCCACGATCATATAATGGAATACCTTCACGTAATAGTGTGACTAATGTTGGTGTGGCGCTCTTTAGACCGTCCCACATCTCACTTAGAACATAAACCTGAACATTCAACTTGTTCTCAACACCTGCTGCTTCAGAGGCTTCATGTGCGTACCCCCAAACCATACTCATAAGTCTTGATCGAAGTTCAGCAGCAGTCATTCGTGTAACGTCAGTATCGTCAATAACAATGTATGTATCAATATCTGACAGTGCGTGAGTCTCTCCACGTACCATCGAACCTGCAAGAACATAACTTACAACATACTTTTCAAATTTTTGAAGTACTCTCATCTTGTGGATCTCAGTAGCTCTTAGCGCACCAATCCAACCACCATCATAGATGACATTTCCCATAGTCAGGATGTTAAGAATCTCATATTTGCCTTTGAGACACATATCCCAAATCTCCGCAAGTAGAACAACATTTACTTCGTGACCTGGCAGCTTTGTTTTAGCTATGGCGCGGATCTTATCTTCAATATCCTGCTTTTTCTTAATCTTTTGAGATAATTCTGCAATATCACGTAGCTCTAGTATACATAAAACATCAAGTTTCTCATTCACATCGTCTGTTTTTGACTCAAGATTTCGCTTAGGTTTTGGAGGCATAACTAATATACCGACAAGGTTCTTTTTGTATTTCTTAACAATCTCAGTTTTTAGCGCAGCAGCTTTCTTACCAGTGTCCGCCATCTGTTTTCCTAATTTCTCTACATCTTCTCGCTTCTGTGCTTCCATCTTAGCTGCCCGCTCAGCAACTTTTTTCTTTAGTATCTCAAGATCATCAATTTTAATATCTGTAGAATTGTCTTTGTTTGTATATTTGGTGTTTGCAGCATAGTCTTTAGCCATTTTAATAAACCGTATATCATAAGACATATAAAGCTTTTGAGTACCTATTTTTTATTTGGATGGTCTATAACAGATTTCATGTCTTTTACAAAGTTTGTTACATGTCTATGATATTTGTCGTAATCCTCTCCTTCGAGATGAGAGTATTTACCGTGAGTGATTTGTTTAGATAACAGATACATGTGTCGCATTAATGTAGCGCATCTTGCTGGAACATGCCCAGATGCAACTAATTTCTTATCGATCATATCTGCTACATGTGCAGGACTTGGTGGCACTTCGCCAATGCTCATAAGTGCTGCGTGAGCTGCGTCAATAGCTGCCCAGTATAGATCGAGAATTGCGGAAGTAATGTGCATTTTTGAACTGTTTAATGAGGTTGGAGCTAGGGAAAAGTATGTCCAGATACTTTCTTCGCTTGGTCGAATTCTACCTTGGAATAGGAGTGTCTGTAATGGGTCAAAGAATCCAATGTCAATAAGTGATATGCTGTCGCGGAGAATGTTGATTGCGACAGGGTCGCCCACTCGGACATATTCCCAGAATGAACTCCAGTTCATAGTCTGTACATGAAGTCTTTTAGGATCGACTGCAGCGACAGACTTAGCTAGAATGATTCGATACGCTTCGATTAGCTCTCGAGTCATACGTACGTGAACGTCATCTATGATAACCAAAATATCAATGTCATGTTGTTTATGATCACCGCGGGCAGTAGAACCAAAAAGAGTCATAGCCACGATAAAACTTCCAAACTCCTTGTAGAGCTTTTGCGCAAGTTTTCTTGCAGAGTCTAGCTCTTTTTTAGGGTATTTCTTTTGGTAGTTTGGATTATGAGAAGTAGGCTTAGCATTACGCTGCAACTTAAATTTCATATGATATAAAATATAGTTTGGAATATATATATCTTAGTAACTACTTTAAAGTTCTAAGCCGCTCACTCCAGTGGTAAGCCTGACCATGTAGTCCAGACCTGTGGATCTGGAGCAGTAGAACCTACTAAGAAAGTAGGTGATTGCGTCATACCAAAGTAACCACCCTGAACCTCTGTCCAGTTCTTTGTATCACCATTAATCTGATAGACGGGGCTGTTGACTCGCGACCAAAGTTGGGTCATCGCTTTGTAATCTTGCTCAGCAGTCTCTTCAATTATTCGTCCTTTAAAACCTGACTCTTTTAGTTGATCAATAAATTCATTAATTGGAACATCGCCTTCACCAGGAGACAGATGCTCGTCATGGTACCCAAAGTTGTCTGTAATATGTACGTGGCCAATGATGTCGTTTTCACGTAACATCTTGACTTGACCTAGTAGCCAGTCATTAAAGTCTTCAGGCTTACCTTTGAAGTACTTCTTCCACGTATGTGCATGTCCTATATCAAATGCAGCTCGAATGTGCTTGTTCGCAAGTGCAGAAGCATCGCCTTCAGACATTCCCGGTATGAAGTCAGGGTTTTCTAAAGGATTACCTTGCGCGTCTTGTAGTACGTCTCCATTGTCAGCTTTAAGATGGGGATCGATTAATTTCCGTGCGAACTCATTTCGAGCACTAACTACTACCTCTCTAAGTTCTTCTGGATGAGAACCGTATCCCATCTCAGGGAAAATGTTCTCTGGCGCAATGTATATATCATCTTTAAGATGTTCTTTACCTTCCTGCTTTCGCATAGCATGGATTGCTAGTTCAGAAAGAGAGTCTGATGTCTTATCTAGAGCATACTCCTTTAAGCCAATAACTTTTTTCTGCTCATTCTCTAGTTTATTTTCAGTAGCTCTGGCAGAGAAAGCAGTCTCTCGTCCATAGCTCATGTTCTTCTGATGTCGTTCTACATGTCTTTGAGCCACGTTTAGCTGTTCATCCGCAAGCAAGTTTGCAGCAGCAACATTTGGAATTTCGGCGTCTCCAGGCTCACGAAGCGAAGAGAGTGTAACTAATTTTGTAGCTTTTTCAGCAGCAGTTAGATCGCCCCAACCACTCCATATCTCTCTTTTTGTTTTAGCGTCAGTCCATGCCTCTTGTTCTCGTTGGTATATGTTTTCATACTCATCTGCCTGTCCTTGAGCCTGCCATTTCTGCGCATTAATATGATCGTTCCAGAATAAAACAGCGGGATCTATAGATAGTGTCGGATCATAGACACCTTGATTTTTTATGTTTGCTTTTTCTCGATCTATCTCACCATTTTCTATCCCAGTTTCATTAGCCTTAGCATCAGCCACATAATTTTCCCATGTTTTTGTAATCATCTGAAATTTCTTACCTGGAATCGGATTACCGTGCGCATCTTTTACCCAACCACCTTCTCTGACTTCGTCTCCAAACTCTCCTGCATGAGTAGCAGTTATTTCTGGAACTGTATTTGTCTGATCCTCTCGAATCGCAGTGATAAGCTGACCAGTACTTTGATTCATAAGATAGTGAACACCGAGTTTCTTTCCTTCGCCAAGTGTCTCAAACATACCCTTGCCTTCCTCACCCGCATCAATCATACCTCTTGGGAATTCAGCAGTATGAACAACAACGGGACCTCCCTGTGTTGCATCTGCAGCAAACTCTACAGCTTTCTTTCCTTCGAAGATATTTTGCTGTCGAGTGTTTTCATCAAAGCGATTCTCATGAAAACCTGCCCACGAACCAGCCATAGTACTTGCGTGTACGCTGAGATTGACATTGTTGACTTTAGCAAGCTCACGCATAGCCTGCCTTTCAGATTTACCATAACTTTCAGGTGTACCCTGACCTTGAGATTTTATACCTTTACCACGACCCATAAACCCAATCTCGATAGTCCCCGCTCCATGATTGATCTTTGCGTTAACCTCTTGAAGCTGATCTGCAGTTATTCGTGTGTTTGTACCTAGATTTGCGCCAGAAGTTAACATTCTACCTTGAGATTGATTCATAGAACCTACGTAATCTGTGCCTAACTTCATAATAAACACCAGAGGTTATAGAATATAAATGCTTCTTTTAGATGTATCCCGCTAGCTTAGATTTTTTCTTTGACTTAGAATCTGGATTAAATCCAGGCATTTCAGTGGTAGGATACTCACCCGCGTTTTTACCAGAGTACTTCTTGTTTTTGTAGGTCTCATATGTTGAATAGTCTTTAGCACCTGATCGAGTATATTCATTTTGCGGAAGTTTCGGCGTTGTGGGCAAGTCTAAACCTTTTGTCTGTTGTTGTAATGGTGCTGGAGCTTTCCTTCGAGTTTTAACATCATCATCTGTTTTCATTAAGTCTTCAATATTCACCCGCTCTTCAGGTTTAAGATGTGCCTCTAGAACTTCACGATCTTCTTCAACAGGTTTTGGCGATGGTTTTTTCTTAGTCTTATCTTCTTCAGATTTTTCCTTTAACTTCTTTTGAAGTTTCTTTGCCTGCTTTTGACTCTTCTTTTTCATCTTAGAGTAGTTTCTGGAATTGAAAGACCTCTTTTGGGTTTTCTACCAGCGAATCTCTCCAGAGATCTTCTTGAAAGTATCATATACTTTCCAGTCATCCTTAATACCGTCCGTCTTCTTTTTTTCTTTCTCTTCTTCTAGTGTGTTTCTACCTTTAATCGCTTTTATATACTTGTGAAAATCACCCTCTTTTTCAAAATCTTCTCGATCCTTGTAACGATTCTGCTCTTTTACCTTCATTTTTTCAATGCGTTTTTTGTGCGCTTTCCAAAGATCTCCAACAGGACCAGGTAAGTCATATTCAAATAACGGTGCACCTTTTTTCTTTACTTTATCAACTGGTTTCTTTTTACGACCAAAGAAGGTTTTGACACTACCCATAAAGTTCTGTAATGGTTTGCCGATGTCCTTAAACTTACCAAACATGTCTTCTAACGTAGCAGGTGGTTTTGTCTTACCTTTTTTAAGATCTTCTCCAACTTTACCTTCAGGATCTTCTTCTTTAGATTCTTTTATGTACTTATCCAGTTCATCACCAAAAGCCTGAGACGACGCAGTTAGATCTCCTAACAACTTAATGTCTTTCTTCATATCGATTCTAAACTTCTCACGGATCTCATCTGCAAGTTTGATGTTACCTTCAACTATAATGTGTGTTCTACCAACATGTATTGGACCTTTTTGGTATTCTTGTTGATATGCTAGCTCTGGAACGGTTCTATACTCAAACTTGACTGTGATCGTTGGTATAAATTTGTTAAAGCCCTTACCCTTGAACGCAAATAGTTCAATGTCAGATATGGCAGTGTCCGCCATTTCTAGAATATCTGTGTCACGAGAACCTTTCTGGTCAAGTCTCTTTACATTACGTAGGTAAGGCTCTAACCAGTGTAGATATGTTCGAATGATATTAAAGTGCTGACGTAGATATGCTAGATGGAATTTTCGACTTGTTACGTACTCTTCTTCAGTACTATCTCTCCAGTTAATGTATTGTGTTAGCTTCCGTCGGAGAATACCGTAGAACCGTTCATTACCCATGTTGTTTGCTTTAAGTTCCTCAATCTTCTTAGCAACGTCTTCTTTTGTCTGAACCAGTGCCTTAAAAAATATATCTGGAAGCAAGGTGAATCCAACTTGCATAGACATACCAGTAACTGAGCCAGGATTTTTTGCACCACCCTCAACCTGATCAACCCAGAGTGACTTTAATGCGATATCGGCGCTTTCATTATCAGGACCGTTTTTTGATTGAACATATAGCTTAAATCGTTGGTCCATGATCCTCAACGTTCTAATCAATTGAAACATACTTCGCGTCATGTTTCCAATGTAAGCAATAAACTGCGCAGCTTTCTCTTGCTGTTGCGTTCTTCGTTGCTCAATAGATCCCCAAAAAGACGAAGTTATGCTGGAGTTAAATGTATCTTTAGTTTTAAGAACGGTGTAACCAAAGTCGTTCAATAGACCAAGTATTGTAAAATAGTGCTTCTCGACGCTTCCTTGATAGTTCTCGATCACTATGTCGTACTTCGCCATATCTAATCTAGTATATAGTTCTTAATAAATTTTGGGTATAGGCAAGAAAAATATATAAGTGATCAGATCCTCACATCTTCATGGCGATTTTTGATAAGTTACGTGGAAGGCGAGATGACGATGATGAGTTCATGAGTCTACCTACTGGCGCAATCGGTGGACCAAGTGGAGCGTTTGGCCCCGCGGGAGAAACAGCAGGACTTGCAAGCGCGCCACAGTTGCCAACACCAGTCGCACCTGCAGCAGCACAAAGTTCAGCATCACAGATACAGATGTCAAATCGATTAGAGATACTTGCAAGACAGATAACGAGTCTTGTTGGTGAGATTGATGTACTTAAGCGTGAGATCGCCGAACTTAAGAATAAATCAGCAGCACCTCAGCAACCACAACAGCAGCAACAATCATCTGGATATGGTCAGCAGGACACGAATGCATTTGGTTCCTTCCAAACTCAACAACCACCGCAACAGACTCAGCAACCACAACAGCAACCACCGCAAGAACAAAACTGGCAGTCTCCTTGGTAAGGTTTTTCTCTTTCAGAAAGAGAAAATCAGGTAAAAGAGAAACTTAAAATGATATTAAAATTACTAACGTTGATCTTTGTGATTACTTTGATATTCAATGTTAGTTACGCCATAGATACTGATGGTGATGGACTGGACGATCTGACTGAAGCCACAATCGGAACGAGAGAGAATAGCATGGATACGGATGAAGACGGCTTTTCTGACGGCGTCGAGGTGGAGTTTGGATCAGATCCGTTGAACGTGAAAAGTTCGCCAGAGAATCAGATAACGGGTTTTTCAATTAGGGAGTTGCCAATGCAAAATTATCTTATAGCTTTATTAGTTGTGACGATTATATCGCAAGTTACACTTTTCTTTCATGTTAGTAAAAAGCGAAAAGGTGATCATTGATGGGATTTTTTGATAAGTACTTTATTGAACCAGTATATGTTGAGCAAGGATATAACTTTATCAACACAATTACATACGCAGTTATCGCTTTAGGAATGCTTTACGGCGTCTTTCACATACTAAAACACTTTAAGATGAAGATTGACTACCGACTGTTTGTAGCGACCATACCTTTCATATTTTTTGCAACAACCTTGCGTGCCTTTGTTGATTCAGGTCTGATAGCAACAAGCTTCTGGACAGTCGCACCAGGGATATACCTCTTAGCAACGTTCGCATTTTTAGTTACACTCACTTTTGGCATGTTTTTTGATAGAAAGCGATGGCATTACCTATCGATTGTTTGCGGGTTAATCTTGTTCGTAGGGTTAGTAGGTATGTTTGCGGGATCAATTGCGCTGGAAAACACGACACTCTTTTTGGGAATCCTTCTGACTTTAATCTTACTCGCACTAGCTTTTTATTTCATCTTTATTAAATTGAACTGGAAGTGGATATCTGACAAGTATGGATTCTCTGCATTTTTTGCACATCTTTTAGATGCAACGGTTACATCAATGATAATATATTTCGTCGGTGGTTGGGAGAAACACCCATTGCCACGTTTCTTTATAGAACGATTCGGAGCATTCACCTTTCTACCTTTGAAACTCATAGTCGTGATTCCTGCAATATATGTTATCTCAACAGAACTTAAAGACAAGCAACTTAGGAACTTCTTATTGATAGCTATAGCCGTTTTAGGACTTGGAGAAGGTATTAGAAATCTAATTAGTTTGATTCTGATTTAGCGCAGATCTCGCATAAGAACTTTTCACACTTGAAATCAACGTGGCCGGGCTCACCACACTTTTCACACTTGCCGAAAGAGTTTGGTTCAAATCTAAATTCAGGATTATTAACTTTAAGTTGTTCAAGTAGTACTCCAATGAGATTCGGAGCCTCTCTCGCAATATCTCTATTTGTGATAAAACCAACAAAATCTTCACCATCAACAATCGGAACTCGAGATACATCATGTCTTACCATTTTTGTTGCAACGTCAGTTAAGTCTTCGTTTTTATTTACCGCCACTTTAACTGGCGAAGTCATAATGTCTTTAACTAGCGTATCTTTTGGGTGCTTACTTTTAGCACAGAGTTTGTTGATTATGTCTCGTTCAGTTACAATACCAATTAACTTTCCATTCTGAACAACAGGCATACCACCAATACGTAGCTTAGCCATTTTCTTAGAAATTGAGGTAATGCTATCAGTAGGTTTAGCTGTCAATACTTTTCGGTTACCCATATCGATCGCCCGTATCCCAGATTTCATGTCTGCACCTTATATCTTAAAGTTATAAGCTTTTCTTTATTATATTTTGTGGAATATACTTCGGGAGTTCTATCACGCTTTATGATAAGTCTTTTAAGCTTTCCTATCATAAACCTAGTTACCACTGTGGTGATATATTGCAAAATGAGAAAGTAATAGAGCAGCTAAAAGTGTTAGATAATGAAGTAAAGTTACGGATACTTGCATTGCTAACGGAGAGTGGTGCAAAGTCAATCACCGATATTGCTAAACAACTTAATCTAAACTTCTCAACCGCACATAAATATCTTGAACAACTGGAACATGCAGGTTTTGTTAGGTCAAAGCAAGAGACTGAGAATCGACTAAAGAGAATGTTCTACATACAGGATTTCTGTATTCACGTTGATCCAGACAACATCGCGAGTATATTAAGAGGGCAAGCAGTTGAACATGGTGAAGAAGCGTACGCAGACTTTAGTGTCATAACTGATTATGGTAAACTAGAGCGTTTTAATAAATTCAAGTTCGCAAAACCCTATCTCGATCGAGGGATCCCTAAAAATACTATCGAGCATAGTTTCGAAGCAATTCAAAGTCAGATATATACAGGTATAAGTTTAATCGAACTTCGGAATATGTTTGAGCTCGCAATCAAAAAACAGAATAGCTCGATTAGTACTGCTATGTCTAATATCGCAGGTTCACGTACACAGATAAAGACGTTCTTAAACTATATTAGTACGCAATATCCAAAAGCCATAGACTTGCACGTCAATGGAGACATATTTATAGAGAACTTGGGTACACCCTATCTTTTTAATTTTTCACATGATCTTAGCGCTATCACACTGTTTGACGATATTTCTGGTTTGAAAGATTATCTAACACAGTTGACAAGTATAATCAAAAAACTTGCAGATTTATATGTACCTGAACACGCACTTGATTCATTTAATTATTTCATATCACGATACACATCAAAATTAAGTGAAGATAAAGTTAACCTACTTTTACGAGAGTTTGTACACGCTATAGAACAGTTGGGAATCAAAATGTACATTGGCATTGATATGGGTATGCCGAAGTACCTTAAGTTAGAACGCACAATTAACTTTTTACCTGAAGATCTTATGGGTTATGAAGTAGAAGCAGCTAAGAATGCTGAGCGTATGATTTCAATAATTAAGGATGCCAAGTCTAAGAACATACATTTAGTATATAAGATGTGGGAGATACCTTCAGTAGCGCCAAGATTAGTTCAGGACTCATATGTTACAAACATGATCCCTGAATGGCAGACATCTAATTCAGTATACTTTAATGATAGTAGATTAGATGCAGAGTGGAAATATTGGATGCGAACTGTTCGAGTAGGTGATCTTCAAAATATATCGATTAATCTACCACGTATTGCGCGAAGATCTAAAACACCTACGATGTTTAAAGAAGAACTATTTAACATAATTAATGAAGCATTGGAAGCTACAAAGTTTTCATTCGAGTTAGTTAATTCACTTCAAAATAGATATCTCTTCAAGAAGATTAAGTATATTCATCTTGATGATAGTCAGTATTCAATATCTTTAGTGGGTTTAAGTGAAGCCTGCGCGATTATGACAAAAGACGATGCTTCTAAGCACGTACGTGCAATTACAACGTTGTTGCGCGAGGTAAATGATTTTGTAAAAAATAAAGAGATAGATTATATTAGAATAAGTATACGTGAATGTCGTTGCGAATTAATTAGTAATTATTTTTTCAATAAGGATGCTAAGTTGTTTAAGTTGAAGGAAAACAACTATGCAAAGTCTTTATTTGACGAGAAAATCGGATGTGGTCTTCAGAAATACTTTAACGGTGGTCATCGTATATCATTACCTTTAGCTGGCTTTGATTTGAAACGTTTCCTAAGCAATGATGGAGGTTTTGTAAAACTAGAATAATGGCGAATACAAATAAAACGAGATACTACGAAGTCGGTCCGCATAGAGAGTTATTCAAATACAGTGTTCGCGCAAATAAAGCAGATATAGAATTAATGCTGCCAGAAGAACCTAAAATTGGTAGAGGTATATATGTGCGTAAGGTCGGTGACTTGGAAGGTCCGCGAGAGATTGTTGGAACCCTTTCTATTGATACAACCACTCAGCGAGAAAAGCAAATTGATTTCTGCCCATTAAATCGTCCACAAATTAATATGTATGGATCAGAAATAGTTAATTGGATTCGTAATCCTCAGAAAAATAATGGATCTCGGCGAGATGTGAGATCCTTGTTGGTTCGTTCAGGTATGCTTTCTATGGCAAGAGTATACGTTTTTGTGCACGGCGCTGCTTTCCTTTACAACGATGAAGTATATATTTTACATGGCGACACAGGTACGGGTAAGAGCAAGATCTTACACCATCTAATGGACAATTTTGATGTAAAAGTTCTATCTGATTCATACCTTCCAATAGAAGCAAATAATTCACGTTCAATAAAAGTATATCCACAAGCATTCCCTGAAACAAAAATACAGTCTATATCAACTAGTGGTGGAGAAGATTTGGAAAGAATGATCGAGACGGTGGAAGCGCCACTGGTTGTAGATCGTAGAAACCTGCATCTTATTCAGCCACGATATTTTGGCGGAGCCTCTCCAGAGATACATGTGGATGATACATTCCAAGAAACGCTAGAAAGATCTGCAAGATATGGGTTACATTATGGGTTCATGCAGTTTACAAATCACGCTTTATTTTCAGACACCGTTCAGTCTTACTTGCGAGGTAGCCATTTTACAGGTAGAGTTAATAATATTGCTCAGCAGGTAAAAGACGCAAAGATATATGTTGGATCTGAGAAAGATATTGAGTTATTACTTGATAGTCAATCATTCAGAGAAAAAATTAAAGTAACGCCTCACTCTAAATTAGAGTAAGACGAGTCCACATGCTTTACAGAATTTTTCACCTGTTTCAGCTAGAGTAGTAATTCGGAGACTCCCGCAATCAGGGCAACATTTGAACATCAGGATACCTTTTGTGTCTTTACCACACGTATCACACTGTTCTTTGGCCTTTCTCGCCTCTCGTCTTCGTTGTAATGCTTCTTTTATTACCATTTTGCCTCCAATGTTAAGATTCGAATCCCCCCTTTATATATCTTTTTTTGAGATACGTGATATTTACAATATGTGATATATCTCGAATCGTGTTAGTAATACTTATAAAATCATGTCGCGAGAGATAAAAGGCACCCTATTGATTTTTGACTAATCTTCATAAAACTTGCTTTGCTTACGTTGAATTTTATCTTTCTGACTTCCCGGTTGGTTAACTCGAGGTCGGTGAGTTGTTGGATCTTTACGTAAAGTTATATCTAATTCTTTTAAGAAATGGTTCATACCTGCTTTGACTGTCTGAATATTATGTGCCCGTCCATGCTTTGCTGGAACTCCGTCGAAGACCATGAGGCGATCTGAAACTGAGTTGATAAATAGTAAATCATGGTCAATAACTAATGCTGCTGCATCTCTGTTCTTTATGACCTTCTCGATTGCGCGAGCTGCTTGAAGTCTTTGTTCCACATCGAGATATGTAGATGGTTCGTCCAGTAAATAGAAATCTGCAGTACGAGATAGACAGGCAGCGATAGCAACTCTTTGTAGTTCACCACCAGATAGATTGTCAAGCTTGTGATTCATTAGATGCTCTAGCTCAAGTGGTCGAAGAATTTCTAATTTATACTTTTGAGTCATAACCTCTTTTGTAATAGAGCTTAATGTTGTCAGGACAGTTACACCTTTTTGTGGTTTAAGGTACTGTTCTTTGTAACTGATTTTCAGCTTTGCCGGAATCTTTCCAGAGTCTGTCTTAAGTTGGCCTGCGATCATCTTCATGAAAGTCGTCTTACCAATGGCGTTGCACCAA
>Ga0233431_1000714_pt1 | contig 68156 bp, 72 predicted proteins | sample SI_118_April2016_FD_179867 | JGI IMG/M metagenome (GOLD analysis project Ga0233431, IMG submission 179867) | Seawater microbial communities from Saanich Inlet, British Columbia, Canada - SI_118_April2016_200_MG | ecosystem: Environmental > Aquatic > Marine > Inlet | place: Canada: British...
TTATGAATTAAATGTTCTTTTAGAAACTGATCGAGAAAAGGGTATTAACTCAAACAAAATTACTGCCTCTCAGTTGGTGGAAACGGGTTTGCCGCAATTTTATGTTTATCATCTAGCAAAGATTCAACAGTTTTATTTTGATGTTCTTAATATTCCGCAAGAGAAGTTTAGATTTTATCAACTAGACGATAAAGAGAAAGCATTTTATAACAAGTATCACTTTGATTTAGAAATTGAATTAAGTGAACATGGATTTACTGAAGTGGGTGGTTTACATTATCGGACGGATCATGATCTAAAGGGACATCAGGATATTTCAAAAGAACGAATGGAAATCATTGATGAAACTTCTGGTGAAAAGTTTATTCCTCATGTTTTAGAATTATCTTTTGGGGTTGATCGTCATGTTTATTCTATTTTGGACTTATTTTACAAAGAAGATAAAGAACGAGGTAATATGGTGATGCAATTTGCTCCTAAGTTAGCACCATTCTTTTGTGCAGTTTTTCCTTTGGTTAAAAACAAGCCTGAATTAGTTAAGAAAGCTAAGGAAGTTTATCAAGAATTAAAATCTTGTTATTCTTGTTTCTATGATGATGCGGGATCTGTTGGAAGACGATATGCAAGGGCAGATGAGGTAGGGACGCCTTATTGTATCACTGTAGATTTTGAAAGTTTAGAAGATGACTCTGTTACTATTCGAGATAGGGATACAATGAATCAAGAAAGAATTAAGATATCTGAATTGAAAGATAAGTTGTTTAACAACTATTTGTCTTGATTTCGCCGAATTGTCTAAAAATGGCCAAAATCTTGCTTTTTTATTTTTCAGTTTAGCTTAAAAGATAACAAAAATAGAACATTGTTCTATGTTTTGGTTGTTTGTTATTGTCCAATGGCGACACTCCTTAATTACATAATTTTGGGGTTTGGGGGGTTCAGTCCCGAAAATCATTATTTCTGAGGTAACTTTTTGCGAAAGACTTATAAATCGAATTTGGGTGTTTAGTCGTAATCTCGTCAGAGACTCGTCTATAAAATCGAAAAGTGGTACTTGAGGTGAGTGCTTCTTTCGGAATTTTTACTAGACGAGTGAGGAAGAAGGGATTGAAAGTACGCGTTTCACAAAATAAATTTTTGGTTACGTGTACACAAACAACGTAAGTTTAAACACGGAGGTGTGTTTGATAAAATGAAAGTAATAAAACAAACAATTAAGCGTGTATTCGCGGTTGGTGCTGGAGTTATAATGCTCGGCGCAACAGCAATGGGTGCTATGGCGGCTGATTTAAGCAACTATCCCGATATGTTTGTTAAAGACGGTGTCTTTGACGGGTATTTAGTAGTTGGTGAAAATGCTGCATCTGTAGATAATTTAGCAATGACTGACATCGCAGCTAGTATGAAGTACATGGAATCTAGTTCCACTTCATCTGTTAGCGTTGAAGGAGATGCTTGGCAAGTAGGTACTAGTGCTGACTGGTTAGAAGTTAACGAGAGTATTGGTCCTTCTGGACAATCCGGTATTGTTGATTATATTGGTGAAGATGAATTAAGTGCTTTAGCTGATGGTGAATTTACTAACTCTAAAGGAACTTTCAAATACGAACAGAAACTACATTTTGATTCACATGGCGCACGTGCAATGTGGGTTGAGAATGAAGATGACCAGTTAGACCTTTTCTGGAAAATAAGTGGCGATGATCAACTTGCACTTTATGAACTAGACTTTGTTACAGATGCAGAATCTGACATTGACTATTCCGATAGTTATTCGTTAAAAGACTTTGCTGACAAAGAATGGAATTTTTTGGGAACTACTTGGACTATGACTAAAGCTGTTTATGATACTACTGATGGAGTTCAGTTAACTTTCATGGGTGGAGCTAGTCAAGGAACAGTTATGGAAGGAGAATCTCAAACTTATAGTTTCGAAGGTAATGACTACGATGTTTCTGTTAGTTATGTTGATGCTACTAATGCAGTATTAATTGTTAACGGAGAAAGTACTGGAAAGTTAGAAGATGGTGAGACATTTGTTCTAGCTGACGGAACTACTGTCGGTGTTTCTGACATTCTATACCAAAATTATGCAGGTGGAGTTCATCAAGCATCTTTTTTCATTGGAGCAAACAAGTTGTATTTAGCTGATACAAATATCAGTGACACAGCTTACGACTCTGCTGAAATTAAAGTTAATGAAGAAACAATTGATGGTGCAACTGTATTAATTAAAGGTACGATTGTTACAGATTCTACTGCTGCACTTGCTGCTGATGGAAATTTGAAGTTAGATTACATCCACGTTAACATGACTGCACAAGATGACATGTATTTGGCTGCTGGTGACAAATTAAGTGAATCAGCTGAATTAGAAGAAGCTGCATTATTGTTTACGCAAAATTGGGATTTTGAATTCCATGGTGTTAATTCTGATGTTGAAATGTCTACTATTGGACTACAAAAATCTGGAGATGATAAGTATGAATTAGCATTTACCTCTGCAGATGGGAGTGACGTAGTTTTGCCTTTGTTGTTTGCAAGTGCTAACGATGTCTTACAATTAGGTGAGAAATCTGGAGATAACTTAGCTATTCAGCCAACTACAAACATTTCAGATGATGACTACTTTGTTTTAGCAACTAAAAATACTTCAGTTGCAACAAACTCTGATGCTGAAGTGACTGTATTGCAATACATTAGTTCTAAGAACTCTGAAGATGATGTTCAAACAGTTAAGTTTAAGAACGTGAATACTGGCGAAAGTATTGAAAGAACTTTTTCAGACGCTTGTATTTTTGATTTAAGCTTAAATGGGAAAACTCATACGTTTAGTAATGCAACAGGTGATGTTTGTACAGCTGATAACTGGGACATTAAGTTAACTAGTACTGACTATGTTAATACTCTAAGTGTAGAAGCAGCAAACTCTACAGCTATGAATATTAGGGATCGGTCTGGTGCGTTAATAACAGTTTATTCTGTTGGGAATGGTTCAATTGCAACACCTGACCCATCTTCGACACTTACTAGTATGGCCTTTAAGGTAACTTACCCAGATACTGATAAGTTAGACGACTACACTCCTGCAGCTGAGACTATTTTGTTATATAACTTAACTGAAATGGATACTGCTGAAGTAACTGCTAATGCTGTAACAAATCCAGTATTTAACATTGCAGACCCAGACGATAATGATGTAACTTGGGGATTCAGTGCAACTGGTGTTAAAGTTAAGAAAACTGCAGCAAGTAGTAGTCCTGTTGAGTTAGAGCTAACTAGTCCAGATAGGTCTGCTGAGATTTTGGCTTATATCACATCTGGAGCAACTTCAAGTGTAACTTCTGTTGATGGAACTTTAACTGCTGTTGAAGGTATTGTTTCAGCAACTAAGTTAGATAGTGAAGTTTCTGATGTAACTGCACAAAACTTAATCGTTGTTGGTGGACCATGTGTTAACAGTGTGGCTGCTGAGTTATTAGGTAACCCTGCAGATTGTACTGAAGGATTTACACCTGGTAAAGCAAGAGTTAAGTTAGTTGCAAATGGTGACAACATGGCTATGTTAGTTGCTGGTTACTCCGGAGCTGATACTAGACTTGCAGGAAAAGTTATTGCTCATAGAGAAGCTGAGTTAACTGGAATGGAAGTTGAAGTTGAAGGTACAACATACAGTGACGCAACAATCGGCGCACCAACTATGATGGTTGAAGAAGTTGTTGAAGAAGTTGTTGAAGTTGTAGCTGAAGAAGAAGTTGTAGCGACTACAGAATAAGCTTAACGGCTTTTTTATTTTTTTATTTTTTTATTTCTATTTTGATTTGTTTTTGATAATAATAAGTAAGTTTTATATACCTTAGAATTAATTCTATTTATATCAAAAGAGGTGGATGAAAAATCAATTATCGAGACTATGCTCCTGTTATTCTTTTCATTTTACTATTGATTACTTCATTTTTTATTGTTAAACCTTTATTAATTACTGTTATAGTTGGAGGGTTATTAGCATATATCTTCTATCCTTTACAGAAAAAGCTTGAGAAAAAAGTTAATAGTTCGTTTGCGGCAGGAATTATTTGTTTAATTGTTTTATTGATTATTGTTCTTCCTTCAGTTTACTTTGTTAAAGTTTTGATTCAAGAATCTTATGTACTATTTGTTTTAGTTAAACAAAAATTAGCTACTGGAATCTTTACAAATTGTCAAAATTCATTATGTCAGTCTATTCAATCTTTAACTCAAAACCCTGAGTTTAGTTCTCAAGTTCAAGATGTAGTGAAAACAGTAACTCATTGGATTGTGGCCCAGGGATCACAATTTTTAGTTAGCATTCCTCAATTTTTATTAAAATCTATCATCATGTTTTTCTCATTATTTTATTTCCTAAAAGATGGAAAAGAATTTTTAATTAAGGTTAAACGGTATCTGAGTATTCACAAAAAGGAATATTTGCCTTTACTTCACCGTCTTAAAGAAATTACTCATGGGATTACTTTTGGTTATATTATTGTTGCTTTAATTCAAGGTATTACAGGGGCAGTTGGTTTCTTTATTTTTGGAATATCTTCTCCAATATTTTGGGGATTATTGATGGCATTCCTTGCTTTAATCCCAATTGTTGGAGCAACTTTAGTTTGGGTCCCTGCAGCACTTTTATTATTGATTAATGGAATTTTACAAAGTTCTACTAGTTTTATTGTTAAAGGAATTTTACTATTTGTTTATGGGATTTTATTTATTGGGAGTGTAGAAACGCTATTAAAACCAAAATTAATGGGAACAAAAGCTAAAATTCATCCTATTTTAATCTTTTTGGGTATTATGGGCGGATTGTATTTGTTTGGAATAATTGGGGTTATTCTTGGTCCTCTATTACTTGGTTTTACCGCCGTTGTTGTTGAAAATTATTTTGGTAAGAAGTAGGTTGATTCTGTTTATTATAATTTATTAATTTTTGTAAATATGCGCCAATTTGTATTTGTTGTGAAATGTGTCTTAAATGAAAATTGTTTCCTAAATTAATTGAATAAGTTTTAAAAATTTTGTCTAATAAATCCTGTTTTGGGTTAATGTTTAGAATATTAACATAATTAATTAATTTTTTCCCTTGGAACAAACTGGTTTTATAAAATTTAAAGTCTTGTTCTGCTTTTCGTACTGCTAAAAAAACTCCCAGAATAATAACACATAATAAAATAATCAATGAAATCAAATTAACAACACTATAAGATTCTTCACTTAATTCTAGAAGTGTTAAATTTAATAGAACTCCTAAATAAAAAATCCCTCCTAAGACTAATAATGTTATAATTTTTGGAATTAATGCTCGTTTTTTTACTTGTGGTAAAACGTACATTGGTTGTTCTACGGGTTGTTGTACATCCATCATAGTTAACTAAACTTTTTTGGTTTATATTCTTTGCTGTAATAATTTTTAGAAACAATTTTAAATTAATGGGGTTTTGGTTAATTTATTGGGCCTGTAGTCTAGTAGCTATGACGTCCGCCTGACTCGCGGGAGGTCCCCGGTGCAAATCCGGGTGGGCCCATTTTTCAAGCAAATTTATGTCATATTAATTTATTTACAAAATAGAAACTGTTATAAACAATAATTGTGTTCTTTTTTCTATGGATCATCATCAGCATTATTTTTGGTGGAGGTTTTTTCCTCATAAGGAGTTAACGCAGATTTATATCTCTGCTGCTCTTCGATCTTTTGCGGTTTCTTTAATTGCTCTTTTTGTTCCTTTATACTTACATATTGAACTTGGTTTTAGCATGAATCGAACCTTACAATTCTTTATTTTCTATGCTGCTATTTTAGCCATCTCTACTCCATTAGCAGCAAAATTTTCTTCAAAATTTGGATTCCAACATTCAATATTGCTTAGTGTTCCATTATATCTAGCTTTTATTTTAACATTATATCTTCTTCCAGTTTTGGCAATTCCTTTGCCAATAATTGCTGGTTTATTGGGGTCCTCTGTAGCCTTTTACTGGATGGGGATGCACATGGTTTTTCACCACGCAAGTGATCATAAGCATCGTGGTGAAGAAGTAGGGAAGAGGATGAGTATCTCTATTTTAGCGACGATGGCTGGCCCTTTAATTGGTGGTTTTTTAATAAAATTTGTTGGGTTTAAAGTTGTTTTTGTTTTAGCTTCAATTGTTTTACTAGCTGCCGCTTTATTTCTTTTTTTAAGCAAAGAGAATTACATTAATTATCGATTTAATTTTAAAACTTTATTTGATAAAGAGCATTGGCAATATCCATTAGTTTTTATGGCTCGTGGAATGAGAACAATGGCTAATGGTGTTGTTTGGCCTTTATTTATTTTTGTTATTCTGAATGATTATCTTAGTTTAGGTTTTGTTGGATTTTTACTCTCTGGGTTAAGTGCAATTTTAGTTTTAATCATGGGAAAATTTAGTGATCATAATGATAAAAGAAAAATTATCTGGTGGGTTACTGGATTTGAATCTGTATCTTGGTTTTTAAGGGCCTTTGTTTCTACTGTAGGGCAAGTTATTGGAGTGACCATATTTGGGGGAATAACTTATGGAGCAATGGAATCACCATTAGGTGCGTTAGAATATGATAGCGCTAAGGGGACGATTGCACCTTACTTTGTTGGGAGGGAGATGTACATTTGCTTAGGTAGAATTTTGTTACTCAGTTTTATAATTATGGTTGACAGTCTTGCTGGCGGTTTTATACTAAATGGATTTACTAATTTACTAATATTATTATTTTAATGAAAAAAATGGATCCTGAAACTGATTTTTTCTCTGGTTTAATTGAACTTTTTTATGGCGAGAAGGTTGAGGATAAATTAAAATATCTTTCAAAAAAAGTTTCTTGGGCTAAAGATTGGCCGAAAAATGATGTTTCTTTTTGGAATGCAGAGTCTTTTTTATGGGGTTGTAAAATCAGTAAGGAAACTCGTGGATTAATTTCTCGAGAATTAAAGTTTCTTAGTGAGGGGCAAAATTTAGATTTAGGTTGTGGGGCATATTCTTATCTGTCTTCAGTCTGTTTTGACTTTTCTGAGAAAATGTTAAAGTTAAATGATAATTGTATCAAATCAGTTAGTGGGAATTTGGAACATAAATTGCCTTTTAAGGGGCAGGAATTTGATTCTGTAACTGCAATCTTTGTTTTAAATTATATCAGAAATTATTCTCAATTATTTCTTGAAATTCAGCGTGTTCTTAATAAAGAAGGAATTTTTGTGATGGTTTTGGGTGCAAAAGGAATAAATGATTGGCAGAAACAAAAAGAAGTAAATGATTTTGATAAACGTACTTGGACTAATAAATTAAAGGATGCTGGATTTAATTTAAGAGGTTATAGAAAAGAAAATTTATTGTTCTTTGTTTGTAAAAAACAAAAAGATTATTAAATGATAATACTATCATTTTACTTATAGTGATGTTTAGATGGTAGAAAGTTTTTTTCACGGAGGGGGATTAGATTTAAGATCAAACCTATTAAAGGAATTTGGTTTTGAAGAAGAAAATGCTGAAGTGTTAAGGGAACAGTGGGGAAATACTGGATTTCCAAAGCCATTGAAGGCATATAAGTTTTCTTTAGAGATGAATGATTTAAGTTTAGAGGAACCTTATTTTTGGATTTTAGAAAATTTTAAAGAAAATTTTAAAATTATTGAAAAATTAGAAGATTCTTTTGCGGCTTCTGAAAATTCTGCTTTTTTTGGAGTAACTCAAGTAAGGATTGGTGGGCAGCAAGATAAAATTTCTCAATTTCTTGCAACAACTGGGAAAATGATTAAAGAGTTATTTCAGATGGTTCGTGAATTAAGAATTATTGATGAACGTCTAGGTTATTATGAAGAGAGTGAGAGCCAAAAAGAGAGAACTATGCGTGAGAGAAGTAAAAATGCTGAAGTTACTTTGAAAGGATTATTTATTGATTTAGTACAAGGGGGAGCGAAAAGTTCTGCTTCTGTTTTTGGGATGGCTAGGGAACTAGAGTTTATTACCTTGCCAGATTTGTTTTTTGATGCTCCTCCATTTAAAAATAATAATGAGTTGGATACCTATATTCAAGGTTTAAGAAAAGATTTTAATGAACAAGTTTTGAGAGTATTAGCTCGTCATTTAAGACAGTTTATGGAATGGAAAGATCGAACACGTTCTGAACATAAGAGTAGAAGGCGGTTTATGTTACAATATTTATTACAACATTTTGAAATTATTAAAATGTACATTGGTTGGGTTAAACCTTACTTAAAACATGTTGCACGATTAACAATGAAAGAGAGGAACATGAGTTCTGCTGAATTAATTTCTGCTTTTGAAGGAAGTTTGCTTGACATTGAAGTACTTGCTCGTCATCGTGCTCCTGTTGGTAAGAGTGGGGCTAATGCTTGTATTTTAGCATCTTTCACTTATCGGACAAGACCGGAAATGAAAGTTGTTCAAGAAGGGTATCAGCGTGGTCCTGTACATGTGGGAAGATTTGAAGCAAATTTTCGTGTTTATGCTTGGTCTGATCAACAAGTTGAGAAGTATAAACAGTTTAAAGAAAAAGAAATGATGGATATGATGGGTGATGTTTCTGAATCCGTTAGGCATGCTATGAACTCTTTAGGAAAGGAACTTGATATTTATCTTGAAGAAGCTCGAGGTTCAATTGGAGAGAAAACGGAGGAGGCAAAAAAGGAAGAGAAGAAAAAACCAATGATGCAAATGCTTTTTGGTGATTTTTATACTCCTGGAAAAAAAAGTAAGAAAGAGTCTTCTTTAGAAGCTGATGAAGCTAAAGCAAGGAAAAAAGCTGCATCTAAAGGGATGATTATGCACGCACAATTTCATGCTTTTAACATTTTTAAGAATTTCAAGAAATCACATAGGATGATTGCTTGGTAAAACTTTTTATATCTCACCACTTTCTTTTAATTTGTTATGGCTAAAGATGATTTTAAAAATTTACTTCCTGAAGAGAGAATTAAGAGATTAAAGGAGTTAGAAAAGCAAAAGAAAAAAGAAATAAAAGAAGCTGAAACGGAAATTAAGAAGAGTCAAGAAGAATTAACGCAAAGGCAAAAATGGATTGAAAAGGTGCCTATCCCTCAGATGGCAAAATCTGATTTTGAGAACTTATCTTTGGATGAGCAGAAGGTGCAGGAAGCTCATAAGGGGAAGAAGAAAGGATTAAAGGACGAAGATAAAACAGAAAAAAAAGAAAGTGATAGGAAGGACTTATCTGATGTTTTAGAAATAAAATCTTCAGAAGAAGCTCTTAGTTTAGAAGATTTGGCAGGAGAGCGTGTTGATTTACTTCCAGAACTAATTAATTCTCAATATGCATTACAATTGTCTCAAAAACCTATGCAAAATCTTTATCAAGAAATGACAGGTATTAAAAGTGCTGTTGAAGAGAAAGGCTATATCAGTAAGGATGAAGAACGTCGTGTTGAATATCTTGCATCAGCGGTTGAGAAGAAGGTTGAGGCAGGAGAACTTGGAAAATATTCTTTTACTGAGGAGGTTGCGAGTGCTGCAAACTTGACTAGGGTTATTGGTACAAAATTAAGAAACTTGTATCAAAGTGAAAAAAGTTCTAATGTTGATTATCAAAGATGATCTGTAATAGACGATAAGGTTTATATACTAAAAAATACTTCTAATTTATTATGGTTAACTTTGGATCAAGTTTAGCTTCGGAATATGCAATGCCAATGGATAGAGATTATGCTGGATCTAGTCCTAGTCCGGAAAACAAATCCACAAATGATGTTGGAGTTAGTATTGGTGAGATTGGAATGAGTTTAGGTTTGGGTCCTGTTCCAAATGTTGCGGCAGTAGGTGCTAAGATGAGGGCAGGATCTAAAACTACGGAACTTACTTTTATGGGTCAAGGAAAAGGTTCTGGTCAAGGGCATACCCCAGGAATGTATGGGAAATTGCAAAGGCAAGCGTTTAGAGAAATGCAAACTGCTAATCGTGTTGATTTTACAACTCATGCATCTGTTGGAGTATATGGGGTAGCTGGTATGGATCAGCAAGGTAATTTTTCTAAACAAAACCGTAATATGGCAATTGACGAAATTAAAAGGGCTGTTGATTTTGCTGCAGATGTTGCTCGGGGTGGTCCTGTTGTTGTTCATACTGGGGAGTTTTATCGACCATTAGCCGGTGCAGATTGGAATGACAGGAATAAATTTAAGATGTATGACGAAGAGGAAGAGAGGGCGTCTTATCGTGTTGTTGATTCTAGAACTGGTGGAGTAATTCAAGAAGCAAGAAAGAATCGAAGAGTTGCTCGACCAATTTGGAATACTGCAGAGAAAGGAAAAGAATATATTGATTTTGATGGTAAAACAAAAACTTCTTCTAGTGAGTATGACAGTCAAGGAAGATTAATTTATATGGATTATTTTGGAAATAGAATTCCTGATGAAAGAAGAGTGCCATTATTTAATCCTGAAACCAATCATTTTGAGGCTCAACAAATGGATTGGAATGATTTAAAGGATGAGGCAACACAAATGACTCTTCGAGCAAGAGAAGTTTGGCGAGATTGGAAAAAAGGGAAAGTTGGGGATGATGAGTTTAGTAAATCTTATTGGACAAAATTTAAGGATTTTAATGATGAAACTAAAATTGTTGTTAGACCAGAAGAAGCATATATCATTTCTACTTTAGAAACTAATGCTGCAAATAATCGTGGTTGGGCATATCAATATGGGGCAGATTTCGAGCGTTCTGTTGAGACAATTAAAAAATTAAGAACCGCGAAGGAATTTTATGATAAATTAGAAGAGACAACTGATGAAGAAGAGAAATGGAAATTAAAACGAGATGCGCCTTCTGGTTTAGGGGATTTAGTGCCTCCCGATTCTAAATATCCTTCACAAATAATTCGAGAACAACTTGCTCAAATGGAGGGGCGAATGAAACAGGCACAAGAGGCTTCTGCGGGACAGTGGGCTCAAGCAGAAGAATCTATTGAAACAATTCGTCATGTTGAAAGTGCAGAAAGTTATGCTTTAAAGGAGTCATATAATTCTTATGCTCAAGCTGGATTGCAGGCTATGGAAAGATCAAAACAGTTAGAGAAGAAAGGCCAGTTGAAAAAACCAATTGCTATTGCCATGGAAAATTTGTTCCCAGAAAGTTATGGAGCTCATCCAGATGAATTAGTAACTCTTGTTAAAGGTGGCAGAGAAAGAATGGCACAAATCTTGCAGCACAAAGGTGTTAATGCCAAAGAGGCTGAGCAGAGAGCAAAAGATCATATTACTTCAACATTTGATATTGGTCATTTGAACATGTGGAGAAAGTATTGGCAGGGAGATGAAGGAAAAACCATGGAACAAAATGATGCTGAATTTAACAAATGGATTCTTACAAAAGTTGAAATGTTAGCAAAGGAAGGAGTTGTTGGGCATTTACATATAGTTGATAATTATGGTTACCAAGATGATCATCTTGCTCCTGGAGAAGGAAATGCACCAATTAAAGAAGTGGTTGAGATTTTTAAAAAGTATGGATATAAAGGAGAATTAATTGTTGAACCTGGTGCAGATTATACTACTGATGTTTCTGGATTTCATAGTGTAATGAAAACGTGGAAATTGTTTGGTAGTGGTGTTTATGGCGCTTCTACTCCAATGGCAAGAAAACCATGGGGTCAAGTACAATATGGGCATTTTGGTCAAAATCAACCTCCATACTTTACTTTTGGCGGGTATTCTCCATCAGAAGATTGGACTCTTTGGAGCGGAGTTCCTTTAGAATAATTCTTTTTTGGTTTATTATTTATTGTGATTATAAAAACCAGACCAAAGAGGCCTGGAAAAGAAGGTTGGCGTTTTTAAATTAATTTTAAACATGGAGGTTTTGGTTGTTAAATATTAGAAAATGATTTGCTTATTAATCAATTATGAATTATTTATAAGGAAGGGTGTTTTAGAAGAATATTCCGTAAGCTTTTTAAAACAGTGCTACATTTGTTACTCTATAGTAGGAGGGTGAGCGCTTAATGTTCCAATTATTTTTTACACCAGAATGGTTTAATGGATTTGATATTATCTTTGAAGGGATTATTTTAGTTGTTGCTTTATTGATTGCTTCTTACAGTTATAACATTTATAAATTTAGTAAAGAAAACAAATTTGTTTATTTTTCTTTAGCGTTTGTCTCTATTGCTCTTGGTTTATTATTTAAAATGTTTACTCATAGTGTGCTTTATTTTTCCTCTTTAAGAGAAGTAACTGCTGGTGTGTTAATGCCAATTACTGGGGGAGTAGTATTATTTGCAAATATTTTATACCGGGGCGCATTTTTTGCTGAAATGTTTTTAATTTTAGCAGCATGGTTACTAATATTTTTTATCTCGCAGAAATCAAGAGACAGACTTAAGAAATACCATGAAGTTAGTCAGATGGCATTGTTTGTTTATTTGATATTTTTAGTCTCATTTGTAGCAAATTTTCAATATGTAGTATTTTATTTAACGAGTGCAGTGATTTTAAGTATGACTGTTTTAAATTATTATAAAAATTATCTTAATAAAAATAAGAATAAGAACACATTTTTGGTTATGGTTGGATTTTTATTCATCTTAGCAAGTAACATATTCTTTATTTTTGTTTTTCTTTATAGTGGATTATATGTTGTAGGAGAAGTATTCCTTTTAATTGGGTTTTTAATTTTACTTTTAACTTATCGCAAAATAAGAAAAAAGGCGAGGATTTTATGAGTAATAAAAGAAGATCTAGACTAGAACTTATTTTTGATATCCTTTTAGCTATTCAGAACAAAGGGGGAAGGATTAAACCTACTCATTTAATGTATAAATCAAATTTGTCTCATAAATTGCTTAATAGTTATTTAGAGGAGTTAATCACAAAAGAACTTATTAGAATTGAAGAGATAGAAAACAGAAAAAAACAAAACATTTCAAAGTTAATTCATCTTACTGATAAGGGTTCAGGATTTTTAGCAGAATTTAGAAGAATGCGAGAATTTACTGATGCATTTGGATTATAATAAATTTCTAAAACATTTTTTAAAGTTTGTAAACTTTAGGAATAATCTAATGGTTAAAGAATCAAAAAAAATTATTGTTGGAGTGGATGAGGCAGGTAGAGGTCCAGTTCTAGGTCCATTAGTTATGGTTGCTGTTGCTGTAAAGGAAGATAAAATTAAAAAATTAGAGTGGATGGGTGTTAAGGATTCTAAATTACTTAGTTCTTCTGTTAGGGAGGAAATATTTGAGCAATTAAGGGATGTTATAGATGATTTTAGAATTGAGGTTGTTGAACCAGATGCAATTGATCTTTCTTTAGAAGAGGTTGAAAGTAATTTGAATTGGTTAGAAGCTGATACTTCTGCAAGATTAGTTTCGGAATTGGATCCAGATAAAATTATTGTAGATTGTCCTAGTGTTAATATCCCTGCTTATAGAGATTATTTTGCTGCTAAGTTAAGTAAAGGAGTTAAGGATAAGGCTGAGTTGATTGTTGAACATAAGGCTGATTTCAATTATATTGTTGTTGCAGCAGCTTCAGTAATCGCTAAAGTAATTCGTGATAGACAGATTGATAAGATTAAAACTGAAATTGGGATAGATTTTGGTTCTGGTTACATGTCTGATCCTAAAACACAAAAGTTTCTTGAAAAACATCATAAAACTCATGCTCATCTTTTTAGGAAGAAATGGAAGTCTTATCAAAATGTTGAAATAAAAAAACAGCAAAAAAAGTTAGGCGAGTTTTAAGGTTAGATTTTTATACTACTAAATTTTACTTCTATACATGGTTGTTTTTACTAATGTGAAGGAAAAGGATTTAGATATACTTTACAAAAATGGTTTTTCTCGAGAAGAAGCGAAAACAATTTATGAATTGGTTAGGTTAAGAAATCAAGATGTTACTTTAATTGTGTATAATTCTGGAAAGTTGTTGTTACAAGGTAAAAAAGAACCTGTAAAAAGAATTGCTAAAAAAATTGAAAGCCTTGGAGTTGGAAATCTGGTTAAGGCGGAAAAGTTTCGTCAGGAAACTGGTTGGGTAATTGGAAGTGATGAAACACTAAAGGGAGACACTTTTGGTGGATTGGTCGTTGCTGCTGTAAAGGCAGATGATAATGTTCGTGAAGAATTGTTAAAGTTAGGTGTTGCTGATAGTAAGAGTTTGAGTGATAAAGAAATTTTAACTTTAGCAGAAAAAATTAGGTTAATTGCACAGTGTGAAATTAAAAGTATTTTACCTGAAGATTATAACCATAATGGAAATGTAACTCAGATGCTTAATAAATTGCATCAGGAAGCTGCAAATTACCTTAAACCAGGAAAACATGTTGTAGATAAGTATCCAGGATGCGATGTTGGAGAGATCCAAGAGGAGAAGGCAGAATCTAAGTATATTGAGGTAGCAGCAGCATCCATCTTAGCTCGATCTGCAGGATTAAAGCAGTTAGATTACTTAACCATAAAGGCAGGATTTAGCGTTCCTAAGGGAAGTACGCATGTAAAACTTGCTTTAATGGAACTAAAAGAAAGAAGGCTAGATTTTAATGAGTTTGTAAAGGTGAGTTTTAGAAATGTTAAAGAGTTTTTGAAGTAATTTTAGTTGATTTTGGTTTGTTTATTCCTCCTTGATTGATAATTTACCGTAACCTTTTTAAATAACCCGTCATCTAGATGGATAAGTTACCATGAAGATTCCAAAAACAGTTAAAAGATTGTGTAAAACGTGTAAAACACACACACAACATAAAGTTGCACAAAATAAGAAGAAATCTGCTAGTCCTTTAAGTAGGGGTTCTAAAGTTAGAGCTAGAAGGAGAGGAGTTGCTAGAGGTAATGGAAATTTAGGAAGATATTCAAAACCTGCAGTTACAAAGTTTAAAAGAACTGGGGCTAAAAATACTAAAAAGACTGATTTAAGGTATACTTGTGGCGGATGTAAAAAAATATCTTGCCAAAGTTCTGGAATCAGAGCAAAACGAGTGGAGTTAATTTAAAATGTCAGAACCAAAAAGTAAGTTTATTAAAGTAAGATGTGCAAAGTGTAAAAATGAACAGGTGATTTTTGGTAATGCAGCACAAATTGTTAAGTGTTTAGTTTGTAATAAAGAATTAGCTTATCCAACTGGTGGAAAATCTAGAATTTCTGGTAGAGTTATTGAAGTTTTGGAATAAAATTCTATTATTTTATTTTAAATAATTTGTTCTAATAATATTTTTTAATCATTTAAATCTAAGATAATTAAAGCTAAACATTTATAAATCAACCTTATTCTTAAGTTCTTATGTTCTATAAGAAACAAGGTGCTCCGGAAGAAAATGAAATAGTTCTTTGTAGAGTTACTAAGATTTATCCTAATTCAGTTTTTGTTGATTTACTTGAATTTAAGGATTCTGGGATGGTTCATATTTCTGAAGTATCGCCAGGAAGAATTAGAAATTTAAGAGATTATGTTAGCATTGGCCGGCAGGTAGTTTGTAAAGTTCTTAAAATTGATCGAGAAAGAGGACATATTGATTTGTCTTTAAGAAGAGTTAATTCTAATCAAAGAAAAGAAAAATTGGAAGAAATTAAACAAGAACTTAAAGCTGAGAGCATAATTAAAAGTGTAGCTAAAAAAATAAAAATTCCTGTTGAAGAGTTGTATAAAACCATTAGTGTGCCAATTTTTAACGATTATGAATATTTATATGATTGTTTTAGGGATGTTGCTGATGATTCTGTTACCTTAGAAAGTTTTGGAATAAAAAAAACTATTGCGGATGAATTTAATGAAATCATATTAGACAAGTTTAAACCTGAAAAGATTATTATTCAAGGTGAGATAGAAATTAAAACTTATGATTCTGCTGGAGTAGAGAAAATTAAAAAAGTCTTATTAGCAATTGAGAATATATCTGATACTATGAAAATGTCTTATTTGGGTGGTGGACGTTATAAACTAGTTATTGAAGATTTTGATTACAAACCTGCAGAAGAACATTTAGCTAAATCTTTAGAAATTCTTGAAAAATTCAATGACAAACTATCTACTGCAAAATTTGAAAGAGAGAAAAACGATTAAAAATGAGTCAACATATTCACAAATGTATCTCTTGTTCTTCTTATACTCTTGAAGAAAAGTGTCCTAAATGTGGCGCGGAAGCAATTTTGCCACGACCACCAAAATTTTCTTTAGATGATAAGTATGCTGCTTTGAAAAGGGAAGCTAAAAAAGAAGATTTTAGAAAAAAAAGCCTTTATTAATTTCTAAAATTACTTTACAAATACACAATCTTTATTAATTTTAAAATATTTACTTCTTTTGGTGATATTAGATGTCTTTAAAAAAAGAACTTCTTGATAAAATTCCTCGTAATTTAAGTGGGGAACCTCACGTTGATGCTTTATTGGATAACATAAAAGAGCATAACATTGAAACAAAAGAACATTTAGCAGATTTTCTTCAAAAACAAACGGACCTTGTGGAAAAATGGTTAGAAGATAATGGGACATCACATCTTTCTGCCATAAAATCTATTCGGGAAAAAACGATACATTTAGAAGTGTTAAAGAAATGTTCTAAATTAACAGAAGAATTTTTACTTTAGGAAATGGAACAAAAAATAATTTCGTTTGATGGATCGGAAATTTATTATCAGCATCATAAAGGTAAGAAGGATTATACCTTAACATTTTTACACGGTGTTGGTGCTAATTGGACCGTTTGGAAAAAAGAGTTAAATTTTTTTAAAAAGAAGGGGTTCTCTACTTTAGTTATAGATTTACGTGGGCACGGTCAATCAAGTTCTCCATTGGAATTTGAAAAGTATCGGTTATATCACTTTTCTCGGGATCTTCGTCAAATATTGACTCAGGAAAAAATAAATGATTTTTCTTTAATTGGACATAGTTTAGGAGGAGGTGTAGCTTTAAGTTATTGTTTACATTATCCTAAAAAATTGCCTTCTTCTTTGGTGTTGATTGAAACTTCGACAACGTTTCCGTTTAAACATAACAGGTTACTTAATATGGGGCCTTACATTACTCATTTTTTACGTTTTATTGCAAGTCATAAACTTACTAACAAAGAGCATTTTTTTCATTTTAAGGACATTGATTTATCTTTTACCGGAATGAAAGAAAATTGGAAATTAATATCCCATTTAATTCATATTACTCCAATAAGAAGTTTAGTTAAAGCACTTGACAATTTAGAAAGGTTTGTGTTTAAAAATCATCATCGAATTGACACTATGATTAAAAATTTTCCTAACCCTGTTCTTTTAATTGCTGGCGGTAGAGATAAAGTTGTTCCTCCGGAATATGTGCATCTAGTTCAAAAATTAAATCATAATGCTAAATATCATTTGTTTCGTAAGGCAGGTCATAAGGTAATCATGGATGATGCAGAAAAAGTTAGTAAAGTAGTTTACAACTTTCTAAATGAAAATTTAAAAAATTAAAGTTGCGAGCCAATAAGTTAATAATCCTAAGAACGCTCCTGCTCCCAGATCAATCCAATCATGTTTTTTTAAATGTGTTCTTGAGTATAAAATAATTATTGTTAATGTTAACAAAAATATTGTGGTATAAATGGTTTTGTAAGCAAAGATTCCAACTAAAGCAAGAAACATTACTCTTGCTGCATGCAAACTGGGAAAAGAGGATGCATCGATTTTTTCTATGATATTTTTATATGCTTGTTTACTTGGTCTTGGTTTAAAATAAACTAATCTAATACCAATTATAACTGCAAAGGTTACAAGTAATCCAAATAATAAAACATAAAATAATTTGAATTCTTGTAAAGATAAAGTGAAGAAAAGTAATAATCCATAGAATACTAAACTTCCAAAGGAAGTGATGTCTCTGAATGGGTCAATATTTCTTATAGTTGTCTTAAACATAGTGATTATTAATAATTAGGATAATATAAACTTTCCTTATTCAATTTGGATTAATGTTGTTCTTAAGTATATAAATATTTATAAGTGAGTTCTGTCTCTATGATTGAGTAATGAATAATTTAAAACAATTTACTGGTGATGCAAAATGACAGATGATAATCAAAGAGAATTTATCCCTCCAACAGAACGTGCTACTTGGCATGTTGATCCAAATACCTTGGATAGTCGTTTAGAAAGGGGAGATGTAGAAATCGATTTAGAAGTAGAATCTGATGATGTTCCATTTAATCATGGAGAATTAGATCAAACAAGAGATGTTGTTTATGTCGTTATTGAAGATATGGCTGAACAAAGAGATACTCTATCAAGAACATTACTGAAAGGATATGGTAATTTAGAAACTCAATCATTAGCTCAAGGAGTGGAGTTAGGAAGGCGTGATGTTTTAGCATTCCCTTCAGCTGTTGCTGCATTAGATGCTTTAGCTTTTGGTAAGGAAGTTAAATTAACTCAATATACTAAAGTTGATGGTAGATTGAGAAAAAAAGAAACAGTTGTTGATGGTGCTAAATATGCTAATCATTTAATTTTTGCGTTTGTTGATTATAGGATGGATCAAGGAGATCCTGGAATTATGAGTGAAGATCAAGTGGCTTTGTTTAAAGAAGTAAGAAAAATAAGGGGAGACTTAAAATCCCCTAGTGTGGATGCACGTGATGGTAGACAAGCAAGGATTGATGAATTAGCAAGAGAATTTGAAGCTGCAGGTAAAAACTATACTCGGCCAGGAACTTCTTTTGTTTATGCCATGGGTGGTGATCCTCGTTTAGTTGGTGTAGAATTTGTTTCTGCTAACATTGATCTTGTTATTCAAGATCCAATATCTACAAGGTTAGAACAAGGTACTAGAAGAGGAGATTTACCTGTTGTTTTATATTTGCCAAAATCAGCTAATACTTTGGTAGATGCTAGGACTGCATTTTATTCGTCTCTGGGTATTACTAAAGACTTAACTGATGTAGTTGGTGCTCATAGAAATGAGGCTGCAAAACGAGTTGCTAAAGATGTAGTAACTAGTGGTTTTGATCCTACAAAATATGTTGCACAAAAGGGTCTTGCTTCTAGAAGATAATTTTTTTAATCTTTTTTTTAATTTATTTTTTTAATTATATTAAACTATATGGGATAACCTCAACTATTCTTAAATATAATCCAAAACTATTTTTTTGATATTGAGTTTTCAATCTAGAGACATCTGAACTTAATCTGGTTATCATTTGATTATCTATTTCTGTCATCCAATCCATTATTGCTCGATTAACGTGAGCTTGGTCTTTTTGTTCAAATAGGTTGTAAACCCTTAATTCTGATTGAATATGGCTTCTAATAGCTTGTAATTGTGGGTCTGTTGAATGTTGGCTTAGTGCATGAATGTATTTGTTAAAGTAATTTGGAAGATGCCTTGTTAATCTTGAAAATTGTTCTCTGCGGTTGTTTAAAAGCAATGCTGGGTCATTTGTTTCTTTGACTGGTACTCCATTAATTTTACCTCTAGTTAAAGAAAAAGATTCTTCTAATCTAGTTACAGTTACCTCTAAACCACTATCTGTCATTTTAATAATTAAAACATTGTTTTACTTGTAAAGAATATTGTTGCTTTAGTTCCTCCTTCCTCTACTCTTTGAAAATGAGAATAAGCGTTTTGTAAAGACCCAAATCTTTTAACATTAGCAGTTCCTTCTCCACCGCTTCCGTCAGTTCTAGTTGAATGGTTTACAAATGTTTCTTGAGTACGGTCGTTAACGTACTGAGTTATCTCTTGAGCTTTTTGTGGGTCAATTCCAATACCATCATCAGCAATAGTTAAATAATATTCTAATCTCATCGTTCCAGCAATATGCATCTCTCTTTTATATCTTTCTTGTTCTTCTTGCGGTAAGCTAGAAAATCTTCCAAGTGTTACATCAATATTTTTTGCTTTTCCATGTTTAATTGAATTTCTTGCTAAATCTGCAACTGCTCCAATAAAAAGATCTTTTATTGATTGTATTCTATATCCATCTCTTTCTCCTTCTACATGAACTGAATATGAAAATTTATAACTTGTACTTAGTTGATCTAATGATTCTGTTACTGTTGAAGGAAGGTCAACTTCTGTATTGACTTCTTTTAGTAAATCTCTAATTTTATCTACATTTTTATGTATTGCTGTCATGTGGGTTCTGATATTATTATACCCTCTAATTTTTTCTATTGCTGGAGAGAGTATTGCTTCTATTCCGTTTGTATTGGCAGAACCCTCTAATTCTAAAATAAATCTTTGGCTGTTTTCTTCATACGTTTCTAATAAGTCTTCACCAAATATCATTGCTTCTTCAATGCATCTAGTTAACTCATTGACGGAAGTTTCTGCTTCAAAATCAAGTTCTAATTCTAATTCTTCATTTGCTTGCACTAAATATTCTCTTGCTCCAGAAATTTGGCCTTGTCTAGTGAATAAATCATAAAGTCCTGTTGCTAGTTGTTTAACAGTTGTTCTTTGTAATTCTGAATTTATTTCTCTTAAATGATTTACTATATCATGCCGCTCATAAGAAGTTTGTAATCCTACAATGTCTCCTTGAAGTTGGAAGACTGTTTTTGCTAATTCTACTACTTTATCTTTTTCAGATCGTAATTGTTTTGTTCTTTCATCAACCTTTTCTGCTAAACTTGTTTCGTTTGCTCGAGTTTCGTCTAAGAGGGTTTCTAAGGCTCTATATGCTTCTTCTTTTGTTCCATCAACTTTTTTATTTCCTATGTTGTGGGATATGTTCCATACTCCTTTGGCTGTTAATCCTGCTGCGACGTATAACATTGGATCATCTAAGCCCGTTCCTGGTAATAATGTTCCAAGGGCTACCATTCCTGCACCTATCGCAGTAGAAAAGCCTAATTGGACTAAGGTTCTTGGTTTTGGCATTCTTCTATACTTCATTTGAAGTATTGTAGATTGTCGTCCGTCTTCTCTTATTGGAGAATCTCCTGCTAATGCAGCTAAAACGCCATCGCGAATCATTTGGTGTGACGCGGGATCTTTTCCTTCAAACATAGTTGGAACGCCATCAAGAATTCCAAGAGAATAGTCTTGACCATTAAAGTCAAATTCTGGAATATAAAGAACTGGAACTCCATCAATTTCGTTCCAAGGAGAATCTTCTGCTTTGTTATAAATAATTTCAATTTTAATTCCCAATAATCCTAATAAATTAGTGTGGGCTTTCCATTGAGTTACATTATTAAATCTTGTTGCTTGTTTTTCAGATCCATCATAAACTAAAGCTACTGGTAAAAGTTTTACAAGGTTGTGGTGACGACCTAAATTTGTGTTTTTCATGGCTGTTCGACCAATTCGATAAGCTACCGATTCTGTGGAGTTATCTCCTAAATCTCGGAATGCTTCATCAACAGTTTGAAATACGTGTAAGGATCTTTCCCAGGATGTGAATCGACTTTCATCATTATAGTCTTCCCAGTTAGGAATATCTGTTAAAGAATGTAAGGCAAGAATATCAAGTACACTTTCTGGTCCGTGTGTATCGTACCATTGTTGGTGCTGGGCGATTAATGGTGCTATGGGATCTTTTCTTGCTAATTGTTCTAATGGTAATCGTAAGTCTCTAGCAAGAATTTTTGCATTTTCTAGTATTGCCCAAACATTATGTTGCATATTGACTTCTTCTAATTTTGCCCCTTCAGGATGGCGGTCCATAATTCTAGTTGGATCTAAGAATTTTTTGTATCTTGCATGTAATTCTGGATGGTTTCCAAGTACAACTTCGTCTAGTGTTTTTCGTGACATAATCTATGAACTTAGGTGAATCCCTCACATTTATAAGTTTTTCCTCACTGGAGAATAGTTAAAAGATTTAATAAGTGTTCTTATTGTATTTCTTAGTATGAATATTTTAAATATCCTTTATAATCTGTACGCTTTTATTTTATTAGGCATTGTATTTTTTATAACAACAATTTTAGCTTTAGTTTTACAATTTTTATTTGGGAAGAAAATTTGGCACTATTTAGCTAATTTTAATTGCTGGATTTTTTTGAAAATTTTGTTTTTAAATATTCAAGTTGAAGGAAAAGAAAATATTCCTTCTGGAAACTGTATTATTACTTCAAATCAGTTAAGTCATTTAGATGGAATTGTTTTTCATGCCCTAATTAATAAAAAAATATTTGCAATAACTGAACCTTTCAAAAAATTTAATTTTTTAGCGGTTTTTTGGATGAAAAGGTTAAGTTTTGTTGACCTTAGAAGGACAACAAAAGAAGATAAAAAATATCCTCAAAGTCATTCTAGAAAAGAAGGAATTAAACTTGCTGAAAAGAATCTGAAATGTGGAAAATCTTTGTTAATTTTTCCAGAAGGACATTTTGAAAGAGATAAAAAATTAAAACATTTTTATTTCGGTGCGGTTAAACTTGCCTTAACAACTGGTGTGCCAATTCTTCCATCATCAATTCAAGGAACAGAACAAGTTTGGCCTGCAGATTTTATGTTAAGGCGGCCTGCAAAGATAATTATTAAGATTGGAAAACCAATCAAATTAGGAATTAATAAAAAACCTTCAGAAAAGTTAATTAAGAAAGAAACAATACAACTAAAAAAAGAAATTGCTAAGCTCTTACCTAGTAGTTTCAAAAAGAGAGGTTGGGAAAAAAATGTCAAAGAATAATTTCATTTCTCCTGCAAAACATATTCAAAAGTTAGTTCCATATAAAACAACTACTGCATTTAGAACCATGCTTCGTAATGAAGTTTTTCGTTCTACACATCATAAGTATATAGCGAAACTAGATTATAATGAATCTCCTTATGAGCCTTCTTCAAAAGTTTTTAATGCTGTTAAGAAAACAATTAAAACATATCCTTTAAATTGGTATCCTGATCCTGATTATTTGGAACTTAAGGAAGAAATAGTTAAGCTTTATAATTTGCAAATAGGTGTTAATAATGTTATTATCACTAACGGATCTTGTGAAGCGCTTGCAGTTATTGGGAAGACTTTTTGTAATAGGGATGATGAAGTATTGATGATCTCTCCAACATATGACTATTTGAGATATTCAGCAGAGGCTGATGGAATAAAAGTTAAGAAGTTTTTTCTTGATGAAAAATTTCAATTTAATTTTGGTCAATTTAAGAAAAGTGTAACAAATAAGACAAAAGTGGTTTATTTGGTTAATCCTAATAATCCAACCGGAACAATATATTCATTAAATAAACTCAAAGAGATTGCTGATTTTTTAGCGGAGAAAAAGTCCATTTTAATTGTTGATGAGGCTTACATAGAATATACAAAATTAAAGTCTGCAGTTTCTCTTTTAAATAAATGTAAAAATGTGGTTGTAACAAGAACTTTCTCTAAGGCTTATGGTCTTGCAAATTTTCGTGTTGGATATCTTATGTCAAATTGTGAGAATATTAAATGGATTGACAAACTGATTCCTGACTTTCCTATCAATACAATAAGTGAGAATGCTACAATTGCAGCATTGAAAGATCAGAAATATTTGAATAAAATGGTTAGAAAGGTTGAAACTTGTAAGAATTTTTTAGTAAAAAATTTAATTAATAAAGGATATACGATTTTTGATTCTCCTGCAAGTTTTATATTGGTTAAGGTTGATGATGTTAATTATGTTAATGATTTATTAGCAAAAAATAATATTGTTGTTCGTCCAAAGAAACATCTCCCTCCTTTAGAAAATTTTATTCGAATAACTATCGGTAAGAAAGAAGATTGTAAAAAAATCATCAAATTAATGTGAAGAAAACTATGAAAAGTAAAATAAATAATATTTCTGAATTAGTTAAGATTGATTCTGATAAACGTAATAATCTTCTTGCATTACAGGATTTATATAACGAAAAGGAGCATTATACTTATGAACAATTGAGTAATAAAATTGATGAAGTTGCAGGAATTTTAACAAAGTTAGGAATTAAAAAAGGTGATCGTTGTTCTATATTTTCTTATAATTGTCCCAAGTGGGTTATCGCTGATTTAGCTATACAAAAAATTGGGGCTGTTTGCGTTCCAATATATTGGAGGGCTTCGAGAAAAGATATAAAATTTATTGTTGAGAAAGTAAAACCAAAATTAATTTTTGTGGGAGATAGTTTTTTGAATAAATTATTATTAAAATCTTTAAATAAATTGCCTCAGCGTGTTTTATTTACAGAAAAGAGTCATGGAACAGTTTTAGGGTGGCCAGCCTTTTGTAAATTGCCTTTGTCATATTTAACCAGGGTGATTAAAGGAAAGGATTTAGCTAAGATTGTTTTTACTTCAGGAAGTACAGGATTACCAAAAGGAGTTATGTTAAATCATGCAAGTTTAATTTATGAAGCACAGAAATTAAAAGAAGCTTTTAAAGTTAGTGAGAAAGATAGATTTATTTCTTATTTGCCACTAAATCACATGTTTGGTTTAACTGGGGAAGTTTACTCCGCTTTATGTGGAGGGGCAGAAATTCATTTTTCCCATCATCCAAAAGAAACATTTTCATTATTGGAAAAAGTTAAGCCTACGATGATGTTAACTGTTCCGTTTATATTAGAAAAAATTTTTAAAAAATCTTTGAACAAAGTTGCTTTTTTAGGGGTTCAAAATACATTCTCAACATTAAATGAAAGAGAACCAGGGTTAATTTATCGTTTTTTTCTTCATAAAATTGGAGCAAGTATTTACAAAAAGATGGGTGGCCGTTTAAGATGTTTAATTGTTGGTGGTGCTCATTTGGGAAAGGATGTGGAAACTTTCTTTAAACATTCCCATTTGCCGATTTATCAAGGTTATGGTATGACTGAGGCAGCTCCAGTAATTGCAGTAAATTCTCCAGAACATAATAAGCTTTATTCTGTGGGTTCTCTTTTGGATCTAGTTAAGATATCTAAGGATGGAGAAATTTTAGTTAAGGGGCCAAATGTAATGAGAGGATATTACCATGATAAAAAAAGAACTAGTAGTGTTTTAAAACGTGGTTGGTTACATACTGGGGATTTAGGGCATCTAGATCATTATGGGCATTTGTATGTAGAAGAAAGAAAAGATGATCTTATAATACTTTCAACTGGAAAAAATGTTAATCCTTTACCTTTAGAAGAGAAGACTGAAGAATTACAAGAAGTTTTTAAGTCGGTAATATTTGGCAATCATAAACCTTATGTTGTGGGGTTGTTTTTTGTTAATGGGGATGTTTCTTCTGGATTAATTAAAAAAATTTCTAAAGAGATTGAAAAGATTAATACTCATTTACCCCATTATGAACGAATAGGGAATTTTAAATTGTTACCTGGGAAGGAATTACAACAATCTAAAGCCATGAAAATTAGTAGAAAAGCGTTAATTTTAGATAATGTTGAAGAAATTAAAAAGTTATATTTAAAATAAAGTATTTAAAAAATTAAGTTAAAAAAATAAAAAATGTTTTAATTTATTCTAAATTTAAGTTTAAATCTTCTCCAGTAACAGCTACGCCATTAGCAGTTCCTTCTAAACTTAATTTAATATCTTCATTACGAGAAATGCCCAATTTACCACTGTATTGGTAAAGATTTAATTCTTCGTTTTCAATGGTATATTGAAGTTTTTCCTCAATGATGAAGGTACCATCTCCTTGTGGTAAATCAAGTTCTTTTAACTCTAATCCTAAAATTGATAAGGTATTATAGTCTAAACTATCAAATGAAATCTTAATTTCTCCTTTTGAAGATAGGGCTATATCATTAACTTCTAACCTGCTAGCAGTACCATCAATGGAAACACCCATTGAATTAAATTCTACACCACCTTCAAAGTTAATAATCTTTAAGTTTACTTCTTTAAGATTGTTTAATTCTAATTTGTCATTATTTACATTAATTGTTGTTTTTAAGTCATCAAAGTTTAGTTCAATTTCTTCTAATTTAGCTTCTTCTTTAATACTAGGGATTTGGTCAAAGTTGAGATCAAATTCGACTTCATTAGACCCTCTTTTAACTTTGGTTGTACTTGCTTTATTCTCTTTTTCCTGAACTTCTTTATTTGAGTTTAACCCAAAAAGACTTTTTTCTTCAATTTGTGTTCCAGCTAGTTCAGAACTGTCATCTGTTCCTACAAATGCACTAGTTAAACTAATGCCTTCTTTATCATTGTTGATAAATAGAAACAAGAAAATTGCTCCAACTACTAGAGTAATTACAACGACATAAAATCTTAAATTATTGTGATATGGATGATGTTGGCCTAACATTTATAGTGCACCTCTGTTTTTATAACTTTATTCAATGAACGATATTTAATAAACTTTTTGCTTTTGTAAAATAACTTATTCTTTTTTTCCTTCTGGATGTTTGTTAATTTCAATCTGTTTTTCAATAACTTCTATGATTTTATGTGGGTCATCAACGTCTTTAATTTCAAAGGAATTTCCACCTGATCCTGCGGCAACGTAAATTGTGCCATATCCTAATACTCGTTGTAATCTACCTTGTTTAATGTTAATGTCTGGGACAAATCCAAGGGGGTGGTAATAAACGTTTTTTTTATCTTGTTTAATCAGGCCATGGACTACTTCAATTTTGTCGTGGCCTATCTTATAACTAGTAAGTATTCTTGATATTTCGGCTGAGGCAAGGGCAAAAAGACCTAAGCCAAGAATAAATGATTGAATCTCTTGTTTTAGATTCATTGAAGTTAAATAAGATAAAAGTAACAAAATTAGTAAAAAAGTTCCGCAAGAGTATTCTATAACATATGATTTTCGTGATTTTCTTATTATGAAGGGGATATCAAACTTTTTTTGTTTTTCTTTCACCATAAAATCAAGATGCTAAAAAGCTTTATATACTTTTTGGGGGATTCATTTAACATCAATGCCAGAGTTACCAGAAGTTGAAACTATTGTAAGACAGCTTAACAAGAAAGTTAGGGGGAAGACTATCAAATCTATTAATAATCTGGATTCTAAGGTTGTTGATCCAAAGATTTTGCGGATTTTACCTGTTAAAATTATTAATATTAAAAGAAGAGGAAAATTAATTATTATTGAACTTAGTAATAATCAATTTTTGTTAACTCATTTAAGAATGACAGGACATTTTCAATATTTTTTGAAAAATAATTTTTTGAATGACCAAAAATTTGTGGTTGCAAAGTTTAATTTTGACGATGGTTCATCTTTGACTCATAATTCTATTCGAAAATTTGGTGGTATTAAACTTTTAGATAAAGAAAAACTGGATTTGGAAATTTCTAAATTAGGAGTGGAACCACTAGGTGTGGCGTTTACATTAAAAAAATTCAATGAACTGTTGTTGAAAAAATCCAAATCTAATATTAAAACAATTTTACTCAATCAGAGTTTGATTGCAGGGATTGGCAATATTTATGCACAAGAGGCATTATATTTTGTAGGGATTAATCCTCAAAAAAAAGCAAGTGAACTTTCTTTATTAAAAATCAAACAGTTACATGCTGAAATTATAAGAATGTTAAAATTTGCAATCCAGAAAAAAGGATCTACTGTTAATAATTATACTAATATGGGTGGTGCTGGCGGGTATCAAAATTATTTAGCTATTTATAACAAAAAAGAGTGTCCTAAAAAACATAAACTTGAAAAAATTAATCTAGGGGGTAGAGGTACATATTTCTGCCCGGTTTGTCAGAGGTGATAAAGAAAAATGTTAAAGAAACTAATTAGCAGGTTCAAAAAGAAAGATTTGAAAAAAGATAAAAAAAAATACCCTAATCGGTTTTTGAAATTTTATTATGAAAATCAAAATCGGCTTAACAAAGAAAGAAGATCTTCATATTCTGAGCGAAAAAAGAAAGGTATTTGTGTGAGGTGTAGTCATAAGGCAGTTAGGGGAATTGTTTTTTGTAAAATTCATCAAAAAATGCAAAAAAATTATAATAAAATTGCTAGGAAAAAGTAATTTTTTAATTTTTAATTTTTTTTAATCAGTTTTTTCGGTTTGAAATAAAAATGTCTTTTTGATGTAATTTTCCTTCATTGGTATTTTCTTGATGAGAAATCTTTATAAATCCCGTGTTTATTTTGGTAGTTACGCCCCTGTGGCTTAGCGGTAGAGCGGATGGCTGTTATCCTTTTTCAGGAAAGATACCATCAGGTCACCAGTTCAAATCTGGTCGGGGGCGCTTATTTTTACTTTTCAGCTTCTTTTTCTTGGTAGAATATTATTTTTGCTTCAACTAAATTATTTGTCTAATCCTAGGGAGTAAATTTTTTCTGCAGTTTTTTCCATTTGTTCAACATCTTTACATTTTTTAAACAATAATTCTCCATGTGAATGGATAATAACTTCTCCTGCTTTAGAATTAATCACTAAAAGGATGGGGGTGTCTAAAATTACTTCAAGCTGTTCTTTAATTTTTTTAAGGTCTAATTTGCCTTTTTCCATTAGCTTTGCAGAATAAGCGGCTTTGGTTTTACATTTAGAAATGGAAAATTTTATTTTCATTTTAGTTGTTTTATTTTTTTGTTTTATAAATATAACCTCTTAAAAAAGCGAATGATTTAAATACTAAAATTATTTAATAAAGAGATATATTCATGAGGTGATTATTAAATGGCAAAAAAAAAGGGGAGTAGCAAGGCTTTATCACAAGGTAAGGTGGAACTACATCGTGTTGCACATTACACTTTCTTCGTTGGTTTGTTAATTGCAATTGTTGCAGGTTTGTTTAGGTCTGTGATTTCTCCAGAAGTTTTAGTTAGTACTTTGGTGATTTTAGGATTTATTGTGGGTTTGTTCAATCTTACTGCAAAGGAAACAACACCTTTTCTCACAGCAGCAATCGCTTTGATGTTAGCTGGAATTGTTAATCTTGGTTTAATTCCTGGAATTGGTCTTTATTTGAGGTCAATTTTGAGTAATATTGTTGTGTTTGTTGTTCCTGGTGCAATTATTGTTGGGATGAAAACAATTTGGAAACTTGCTTCTGATTAGGAGCAAAATTTTTCTTCTTTTTCTTAGGTTCGTAAAGTTTATAAACTAATAATTTCTGGTTAATTTTAATAAAAAGTTTAGGTGAAAAAAAATTAATAAAAAAAGTATTGATTGTTCGGGTTGTAAAAGGCAATTTGTTGCTTTTATTTTTTCTGGATTAAAGAGCGTTGGATGTCCTTTTTGTACTAATCGTGTAAAAGTTTAAAAGTAAGTGTGTTCTGTCTTTTATTATGTCTGAAATATTAACATTAATTATTTTAACATTGATGCCTTTTCTTGAACTTAGGGCCTCAATTCCGTACGGTATTTTTGCAACAAATCTTTCTTGGCCATTAATTTTTATGGTTTGTATTGGAGTTAACATTCTTTTAGCTCCTTTAGTGTATTATTTTTATGCGGAATTGATTCATGTATTTAGAAAAATCAACTTAATTGATCGTCTTTACAAGAAAATTGTAGTGCGAACACAAAAGAAAGTTCATAAGCATGTTGAGAAGTATGGTGTTTATGGTTTAGCTATATTCATTGGTATTCCTCTTCCTGGTTCTGGTGTCTATTCTGGTGCACTTGCAGCAGAGTTACTTGGATTTAGAAAAAGAGATTTTTTTAAGGCTGCAGTAATTGGAGTTATAATTGCAGGAACGATTGTTTTAATTGTCTCTACTCTTGGTAATGGTGCTTTAGAATTCTTTTTGAAAAAAGTTTAGATATTATTTTTTTAAATCAAAAAAATGAACTATTGTTTCTTTTGGTTTGGTTATTTTAAATGAAAATATGCCTTTCATTTTATCTTCTCCAGTAGTGTAGTCTCTATATATCAAATAAACTTCCATTTGTTCTCCTACTTTGGAATTAATTACTTTATTGTCACTTCGTCTTTTAAAATAAATTTCTGAAGGCATTGTGCTCCCTTCTCTTCTTTCAAAAATTTTTCCTGTATGCATTATTGCAGTTTTATTGCTTGAATTAATTGAGATGGTGTAATTTTTTCTCCATTTTGTTATTTCACTAATTATCAAATGTGCTCTTGAAGTGGCTGCACTTAATTGTGGGGGGAGGGGTAACATTGTTCTTCCAATTATATTTACTTTGTCTCCATCTATTATTTTTGAGAAAGCGTCCCCTACAATTGTTTTAACATGTAGTCTATATGGGTTTTTTATTTTGTCTATTATTTCTAGCGCAATTGCTTCTTTTGATAGCGATTCACAAATATTTTTAACTTCTGGCCAGTTTTTTCTTAACAAATTTATTTTTGGAATTATTTCTAACATTGTTGAGACAGTAATTCCATAATGTTTTGTTTGATATTTTTCAAATTGTTGTAATAATCTTTTAATTTCTTTAATTAGTTCTTTTTTTTCTTGGTACCATTCGGAATTTGTTTGATCTTCTATCCATTTTAATAGTTGGTTTAATTGTTTTTCCATTAACTGGATTTCTGCTGCTTTTATGAATTCCTTTCTTACATAATCTTTGTTTATCCAATGTGCTGAGTTAGTACGGTCAAGTATATTCATATTTAGAAGTAAATTTTTTGGCTATTTAAATTTTCTTAATTTAGTTTTTCGTCAATATCTTTAGCAATTTCTTTAAGTTGTGAGAACATTCCTTCCATGTCTCTTTGAACATTTTTAATCATATCTTGTAAATTTGGTTCTCTTAAAAGATAGCCTCCTCTTTCTCTAATCACAATACCCGAATCTATTAGCCTACTTAAATGGTGGACGACTGTTCCTCTGCTCAGGTTTAATCTTTCAGCAATTTCATCGGATGTAAGGGGTTCATTTCTTCTTGCTCTTTTTACTAATGTAATAAATACTCTAAAACAACTACTATCTTTGTCTCTCACATTAAAGAGTCCTAAAGAATTGCCTAACCATTGTAGTTCTTTATTTACATTTTCTCCTGTACTTTTACGGATTCTAACAATAGTGATTCTATTGGCCATAATCTAGGAATGATTTGGCTATTTTTAAATATTTCGCGAAAACTTTATATACTTGGTGCGTTTTAGATAGCCTACGTTGACTTAAGGTCAACAGAGGTAAGGTCAAAAATGAGCGAAAAAATAGAAAATAAAAATCAAAAGGATCAAGATAAGCCCGAGCCTTCAATGAATCAAAGTAAACAAACTTTGATCTTAGAGATGAAAGAACTCTTACAAAGGACGCAAGCAAATTTTGAAAACTATCGAAAGCAGACTGAAAAAAGGATTGTTGATATCAGAACAATGGCTGCAAGGGATGTTATTGTACAGGTCTTACCAGTATTAGATAATTTCGAATTAGCTCTTAAGAGCAATGATGATCACACCTCTGAGTTCACTAAGGGAGTAGAGTTAATCTACTCCCAACTTTTTAGTGTTTTAGAAAATAACGGAGTTAGGTTAGTTGATAAAAAGGAATTTGATCCATATTATCATGAAGCATTAATGAAAATAGATTCTAAACTCCCTGAAAACACAATTGTTGAGGAATTGCAAAAAGGATTCATACTTAATGATAAAGTAATAAGGCACGCTAAAGTGAAGGTTTCTTCTGGAGTTTGTTTAGAAGATAAACAGTGTAAAAAAGATAATAATAAAAAATAATTACGAAGTGAGGAGAAAAAAATGGCAAATGAAAATATAACTGGAGCAACAATCGGAATTGATTTAGGTACTACTTTTTCTGCAATGGCAGTTTTAGAAGGTGGAAAACCAACAATTATTACTAATGCAGAGGGGACAAGAACTACCCCTAGTGTAGCGCACATTAAGGATGAAGAGATTATTGTAGGACAAATTGCAAGAAACCAAGCAATCGTTGATCCTGCACACACAATTAGGTCTATTAAAAGAAAGATGGGCTCTAATGAGAAACTTGAAATTGATGGCAAGGAATATACTCCTGAACAAGTTTCAGCAATGGTTTTACAAAAATTAAAAAGAGATGCTGAAGCATATCTTGGTCAGCCTGTGAAAAATGCAGTTATTACTGTTCCTGCTTACTTTAATGATTCACAAAGGCAAGCCACTAAAAATGCTGGTGAGATTGCAGGACTAAATGTTTTAAGGATTGTTAATGAACCAACTGCTGCTGCGTTATCATATGGATTGGACAAACAAGATACTGCTCACACTATATTAGTTTTCGATTTTGGTGGTGGGACATTTGATGTTTCCATTCTTGAATTAGGAGAAGGAGTCTTTGAAGTTAAATCTACTAACGGTGATAATTTATTGGGTGGAGATGACATTGATGAACTTATCATGAATCACCTTGTTGATAAGTTTAAAAAATCCACTGGAATTGATTTGAACACTGATCAAATTGCTGTTCAACGTTTGAAAGAAGCTTCAGAAAAAGCTAAAATTGAATTATCTACAAAAGCAAAAGTGGAGATTAGTATTCCTTTTATTACCGCAGACCAAAATGGACCTAAGCACATTAAGGAAGAATTAACTAAAGCAATGTTTGAAGAGTTAATTTCTGACGTAATCAGACGATTAGAAATACCTACCAAAAATGCAATTAAAGATGCAGGATTAAGTATTGATAAAATTAACAAAATCATTTTTGTTGGTGGTTCAACAAGAATTCCTGCAGTGCAAGAAATGGTAAAAAAAATTACTGGAAAAGATGGAGACAAATCTGTTAATCCTGATGAGGCGGTAGCTTTAGGAGCAGCAATTCAGGCAGGAGTTTTATCCGGAGATGTTAAGGACGTTTTATTGTTAGATGTAACTCCTTTATCTTTAGGAATTGAAACTCTTGGTGGTGTATTTACTCAGTTAATTGAGAGAAATACTACTGTTCCAACTAAGAAATCTCAAGTGTTTAGCACTGCTGCAGATAATCAAACTGCTGTTACTATTAGAGTTGGTCAGGGTGAGCGATCAATGTTTGGTGACAATAAATTATTAGGTCAGTTTGATTTAATGGGAATTCCACCAGCACCAAGAGGTGTTCCTCAAGTAGAGGTTACATTTGATATTGATGCAAATGGAATTGTTCACGTATCAGCAAAGGACCTTGGTACTGGAAAAGAACAGAAAATTCAAATTACTGGTTCTGGAAACTTGAACAAGGAAGAAGTTGAGAAAATGAAAGAAGATGCTAAGAAAAATGAAGCTGAAGATAAAGTTCGAAAAGAGAAAATTGAAGCTGATAACAATGCTGAATCCGTAATTTTTCAAACTAAAAAAGCAATGGAAGAGTTCAAGGACAAAATAGATGCAGCCACTAAGAAAAGGATTGAAGGAAAAATCAAAGAGTTAGAAGATGCAAAAGCTAAGGGTGATCCTGCTGAGACTAATATAAAGATTGAAGAGTTGAATAAAATTGTTCAAGAGATTGGTCAGAAAGTTTATGCTGACGCTGCTGCTAAACAACAAGAATCTACTGGAAAAGATGCTCCTAAGGAAGAGAAGAAGGATGAGAAAGTAGTTGATGCAGAGTTTGAAGAAAAGAAAGAATAGGTTTTTAACCTATTTATTTTTATTTTTATTTTAAATATGAATTTACCAACAGAAAAAGAGTGTTTAGCGTACTTTGAGGAGTTTAAAGTACCTGGTAATATAAAAGAACATTGTATTAAAGTGCAGGAAGTTTCTATATTTTTAGCTAGGGAATTGAAAAAATCAGAAGTAGCAGTTAATATAAATTTGGTAAGTGCAGTTGCAGTTTTACATGATCTTTTTAAACCCGTGGCAATTGAAAATTTTAAACCTTATCCTGGAATAGCCATTACCTCTGAACAATTAACTTTTTGGGCTGATTTACGAAAAAAATATTCTGGAAATTATGAAAATGAAATTGCGTACGAATTTTTTAAAGATAAATTTCCAAAGTTAGCAATCTCATTAAGGGATGCGTGTGATCCAGACCATAGAGAAAAAACTTGGGAAGAAAAAATAGTGCATTATGTTGATTGGAGAATTTCTGAGGAAAAGATCATTTCTCTTGTTGAAAGGATGGATATTCTTGAGAAAAGGTATCCTAATGAAAAAAAGTGGAAAGTTTTTAGAGAGATTGCTACTGATATAGAAATAGAAATATTCTCACAATTAAATTTTGTGCCAGATCAGTTAGGGGAGAAGATGAAAAATGAGTAAAGATTACTATAAGGATCTTGGAGTAGAAAAGAGTGCTACTAAAGAAGAGATCAAAAAAGCATTTAAGAAAAAAGCTATGAAATTTCATCCTGATCGTGCACCTAATGACAAGAAAGCTGAGTATGAAGAAAAGTTTAAGGTAATCAATGAAGCTGTTTCTGTTCTTGGAGATGATAAGAAACGTCAACAATATGATCAGTTTGGGAGTGAATCTTTTAAGGGAGGAGCAGGTCCAAGTGGTTTTGATGGATTTGATTTTTCAGATATGATGTCTGGAGAAGGCGGTTTTAGTGATATCTTTGACCAAATTTTTGGTGGTTCTCGAGGAGGCAGAAGTAGGGCAAGAAGAGGACGTGATTTAATTTATGAAACAGAAATTACTTTAGAAGATTCTGCTAAGGGGATAAAGCAGGACGTACAACTAAACAAGTTAGAGCATTGTGAGAAATGTCACGGTAAGGGGGCAGAGAAATTTGAACGGTGTCATCATTGTCATGGTTCTGGTCAAGTAAGAAAAACACAAAGAACTCCTTTTGGATTATTTCAACAAACAGGTATTTGTCCTTATTGTAGTGGTAAGGGTGAGCTTGCCCAGGATTCTTGTGATAAATGTTCTGGAGAAGGGTTAGTTAGAAAGAAAAAGAAAATTGAAATTGGGATCCCTGCTGGTGTTGAGGATGGGATGCGTTTACGAGTTGCAGGAGAAGGAGAAGTTGGTAGTTCTGGTGGGCCTTCTGGAGATCTTTATGTAATGGTGCATGTTAAAGAACATAAATATTTTACTCGAGAAGACGATGATTTACATATCACAGTCCCTTTATCATTTACTCAAGCAGTTATGGGAGATGAGATTGAAGTTCCTACTATTACTGGTAAGGCAACATTAAAGATTCCTGCAGGAACAGATTCTGAGACTATTTTTAGAATGCGAGAAAAAGGAATGCCTAGTCTTCGTGGTTCTGGAAATGGTGATCAAATGGTTAAAGTTAAGATTGAAGTTCCAAAGAAAGTTAATAAGGCACAAAAAGATTTATTGAAAAAGATGAAGGAAGATAAACCCATTAAAGGGTTTTTTAAGAAGGTATTTGGTTAGATTTATAAACACCAAATTCATTATGTTACTATGGCAGGTCCAAAATTTAAACAAAAATGTGCAATGTGTAAGGAAAACTGGGTAGTGATGTTTTCTCGGAGACAATTTCCTATTTGTGTTAAATGTCACATGAAGAAGATTGAAAAAGAAGTTACAGACCCTAAGTATAAGAAGATTTTGGACATTCCTAAAGAACTTTATGAACAATCTGTTTTCTTAAGAAACATTAAAGATGCTTATTTGCGATTTGAAAATTTGAGTGAAAAGCAAGTTGAAGCGTTTAAAAAGACTGTTAAGGATATTAAAGAAGGCAAAAATAAAAAAACTGAAGAGTAAAAGACCAAATACTTTGACCGATATCTTTATAAATAACCCATAATCTTAAGCAGTTAACCGATACAACTACGTTAAGTAGGAGGGAACAAATGGATAAAAAACAAGTTAAAACGGCATTGGACGAACTCCAAAAATCGCCTAAAAGGAAATTTACTCAATCTTATGATTTGATAATTAATCTAAAAAACTTAGATATTAAGCAAACACAACTCGATTTCTTTACAATATTACATTTTCCTAAGGGAAAGAAGACTAAAGTTGCAGCTTTTGTTGATCAAATGATGAAAGAACAAGCTGATAAAGCTTGTGATTTAGTAATTGAAGAAAAAGATTTTGCAAATTATGCTGATAAGAAAGCAATGAAGAAACTTGCAGAAAGTTATGATTATTTTATTGCACAAGCACCATTAATGGGAAAAGTAGCAGCAACTTTTGGTAAGGTTTTTGGTATGAAAGGAAAAATGCCTAATCCAAAAATTGGTTGTGTTGTTCCGCCTAACGGAAACCTTGAAGTGCTTGTCAAGAGATTAAACTTAAGTGTAAGGATGACTGCTAAGAAGGCATTAAATTTACAATGTACTATTGGTAAGGAAGATCAACCCGAAGAAGAAATAATTGATAATATAATTACTGTTTATGGTAATGCGGTTAAGCAATTACCTAACGAATTACAAAATGTAAAGGACGTTAGTATAAAATTAACAATGAGTAAAGCTGTGAGGGTACTATAAAATGGTTAGCGATAAAAAAGTAAAGTTTGTTGAAAACCTAGTTAAGTCAATTAAGGAGTACTCTATTGTTGGTATTGTTAACATGCGAGATCTTCCTGCACAGCAATTACAGAACATGCGTGCTATGTTAGGAAAGGAAGGCGTAAAAATTGTAATGGCAAGAAAAAAGTTATTACAACTTGCTTTAGATAATTCTGGATTGCCTGATATTAAAGCACTTAAAGATAAGATTAAAGGTATGCCTGCTTTAATTTTGAGTAAGGATAATCCTTTTACTTTATATTCAACTATTCGAAAAAAGAAATCTTTAGCTCCAGCAAAAGCAGGACAAGAAGCTCCTAATGATATTATCGTTTCAGCGGGACCTACCAGTTTTGCTCCAGGACCAATTATCTCTGAGTTAGCTGCTGTAGGGATTAAAACAAAAGTTGACGCCGGGAAATTAACCATCATTAATGATGCTGTTGTTGCTAAGGAAGGAGCTATAATTACAGCAAAACTTGCTGAAACTCTAAAAAGATTAGATATTAAACCAATGGAAGTTGGTTTAGATTTAGTTGCAGTTTGGGAAGGTGGTTTAGTTTTCGATGCAAAACAACTTTATATTGATGAAGCAGAATATGAACAGAATTTTACAACTGCTGCTCAAGAAGCTATGAACTTAGCTGTTGAAATGGTTTACTTAACTTCAGAAACTACAGATATTATTTTACAAAAAGCTGCAAGAGGAGCTCGAGCAGTAGCATTAGAACAAAACATCATGACTGAAGATACTAAAGATGATATTTTAGCTAAAGCAGAATCTCAAGCAACTTCTGTTAAGAATGAAGGTAAGATTGAAGTTGGACCTGCTCCTAAAATGGCAGAGAAAAAGGAAGAAGCTAAGGCTGAAGAAAAGAAAGAAGAAGTTAAAGAACAACCTAAAGAAGAAGTTAAGGTAGAAGTTAAAGAAGAGCCAAAGGTTGAAGAGAAAGTTCAAGAACAACCTAAGGAAGAAGTTAAAGAAGAAGTTAAGGAAGAAGAACCAAAGGCTGAAGTAAAACCAAGTGAAGAAGATATTAAAAAAGCAATGGAAAATATTCCTGCAGAAAAACCTGATCTTAAAGTTGAGGAGAAAGTTAGCGTTAAGGATAATCAGGAAGTAAATCAAGCTCAAGAATTGTTAGGTAAACTTCAAAAGGAAGGTACCTTGCGAGAGAACAACAAATAATTTGAAAAAATAAAACTCATAGGGAGGCGTTGAAAATGGAATACGTTTATGCGGCAATGCTTTTGCATAAAGCTGGAAAGGAAATTACTGAAGATACTGTTAAGGCAGTTTTAACTGGTGCTGGAGTAACTGTTGATGGTGCTCGAGTTAAAGCATTAGTTGCAGCACTACAAGGTGTTAATATTGAAGAAGCAATCAAAAAAGCTGCTGTTGCAGCACCGGTTGCATCTGCTCCTGCTGCTGAAGTTAAGGCAGAAGAGAAGAAAGAAGATAAACCAAAAGAAGATGACAAAAAAGCAGAAGCTTCAGCTGCTGCTGGTCTGGGCGCATTGTTCGGGTAAAGTTATTACTTTTTTTGTTTTTATTTTTTTTATTTTTTATTTTAATTGAAATATAACATATGTGATGATAATGGACGAAAGTACAAAAGGAGAAATGAAAGGACTTCGAGAAGAGTTTAATCAGAAGAAGAAAGAGCTTTCTAAATTAAAATCTGTGTTAAATGGAGCAAATTCTGAAAAAGAAGATTGTTTTAGGCAGTTACGTTCTATTCGTGATAAAGTTAGATCAAAAACTGATAAAATTAAAAATTTCAAAAAAGAAAGGGATGATCTAACAAAGAAAGTTAAGGTTTTAAAGGGAGAGAGAGATAAGTTAAACAAAGTTGTTAAGGTTCAATCTAGTAAAAAGAAAGAAGTTGACCAAAAAAAGAGAGAACTTATGGGTCAGGTTGAATTTAAAGGAGATCCTAGTCAAATTAAGACAGAAATTGATAAATTGGAAATGGATATCCAAATTGAAGTTATGCCTTTTAAGAAAGAACAAGAGTTAAATAAGAGAATTAAAGAATTAAAATTACAATTTAAAGAACTTTCAAAATTAGGTGATGTTTGGAAAGAAATTAATACCACTTCTACTGGTTTTTCTGAAGCAAGAAAAAAAGCAGAAGATGCACATCAACAAGTGCAAGGGTTTGCTCAAGAATCTCAAGAAAAACATGAACTTATTAACACTTTGTATGAAGAAGTTAAGAAATTAAGGGAAGAAGAAAATCCTTTAGCTGAAAAACATTTACAATTAAAAGTTAAGTATGAACAAGCTAAACAAGAGTTTGAAAAAGTTATTAAAAGAATTAACGAATTAAAAAAATTACTTAATGAAGAAGATGAAAATAGTTATAAGGCTAAAGCAAAAGAAAAAACTGCTGAAGTTAAAGACAAAATTAAAAAAGGTAAAAAATTAAGTACTGAAGATATTCTTGCTTTTCAAGCAACTAAAGATTAATTTTAAAGAATTCTTTTTTTAAGTTTTATAATATAAATTGCGCTACTAAAAGATAGTATGCCCATAATAATAAATAAACTATTAAACCCCAAATATGTTACTGTTAGTCCGCCTAATCCCGCGCCAATTGCTGTTGTAAAATGATTAGTTGATTCCCACGCACCCCATTCTCTGCCTGCTTTCTTTTTGTTAAATGTTTTGAGTACAGTGCATCAAAAGCGGAACTATATGTTGCTTCTGCAAAGCCAATTAATGCTTGAACTACAAATAAAAACCAAATTGAATTAACAAAAGTATAAAGTAGGAATCCTATCCCCATAACTGTATATCCAAATGCAATAATATATCTTTTTTCTTTAATTTTGTCTGCAAATCTTCCTGCAACAAGAGTTGTTAATCCTGCGGCAAGTGCAAAGATTCCTGCTGTTAAACTAGCATCAAGTAAATTTCCTCCGATGTTAGAAACAAAAAGAGCATAAATTGGACCGAGCATTGCTCCTGCTACAAGAATTAATGCATTAGTTATCAGGAGGATTCTTAATCCTTTATTAAATAAAAATCTCATCTTATATTTTCTCTAATAAATCGCTTTTACTTATAATCCCTTTTATTTCTCCTTGCTTACCAACAAGAACTAAAGGAAAAACCCTTAATAATTCAATAATGATCTTTCTTGGTGTATCTAAGGAAACTATTGGGGGGACTTCTGACATAATCTGTTTAACTTGCTTCTTTGCTAGGTTTTCATCAAAATTATTTAAAATTGTATTATCAGAAATGATTCCTACAATTTGATTTTTGTTCCCAATTGGAACTTGAGAAATGCCGTGTTTTTTCATTTTTTTTATGACTTCAGAAACACTTTCTTCTGGATCAGAGAAGATGATTTTTTTATGCATTAATTCTTTTGCTAAAGATTCAGTTTTACCTTCTTCCTCATGAAGAACATCTAATATTCTTTTAGCTTTACTATATGTGGGTTCTATATTTTTGGATTCTATTTTAGCGATGAAACTTTGTGAAACTCCTGCTTTTACTGCTAAGTCTTTTTGTCCCATGCCTAATTTTTTTCTCAGGGTTTTAATTTGATCTAATTCATTCATTGTGATTAAGTAATATTAATTCTTTATAAATATTCCTATTGGAATATTGTTTTCAGAGTGGTTTATATATCCCTATTGAGATTATCTTTAAAATTAACTAAGTGAGGTAGATTATAAATGGCAAATAAATATTTTTTTACAAGTGAAAGTGTAACTGAAGGACATCCAGACAAGATGTGTGATCAGATTAGTGATGCAGTTTTAGACGCGATTTACAAAGAAGATCCTAATGCAAGAGTTGCAGTTGAATGTTTAACTAAAACAGGGTTTGTAGTTGTTGCAGGAGAAGTTACAACTAATACATATGTTGATGTACAAAAAATTGTTCGTGACACCGTTTTAGAAATTGGTTATGATAAACCAGATTATGGATTTGATGGTTCAACTTGTGGTGTTCTTGTAGCGTTATCTGAACAATCTCCAGACATTTCTCAAGGAGTTAGTGAAGGTGAAGGATTGTATGATGAACAAGGAGCAGGTGATCAGGGATTAATGTTTGGTTATGCAAGTAACGAAACTCCTGAATTTATGCCGCTTCCAATTATGTTAGCACATAAATTAACAAAAAGATTAGCTTCTGCTCGTAAAAGAGGAGAACTTTGGTATTTAAGACCTGATGGAAAATCTCAGGTAACTATTGAGTATGAAAATGGTAAACCAAAAAGAGTTGAAACTGTTGTTATCTCTACACAACATCATCCTGATGTAGATTTGGAAACTATTCGAAAAGACATTATTGAAAAAATTATCAAGCCAATTTGTACTGAATGGATTGATGAGAGTACAAATTATTTTGTTAATCCAACTGGAAAGTTTGTTATTGGTGGTCCTGTAGGAGATGCAGGTGTTACTGGAAGAAAAATTATTGTTGACACATACGGTGGACATGGTTCTCATGGTGGAGGAGCTTTCTCCGGAAAAGATCCTAGTAAGGTTGATCGGTCAGCATCATATTATGGGAGGTATGTTGCAAAGAACATTGTTGCTGCTGGTCTTGCTGACAAATGTGAAGTTCAAGTTGCATATGCAATTGGTGTTTCTAAACCAGTTTCAATTTTAGTTAGTACTTTTGGAACAAACAAAATATCTGAAGATAAGATTGTTGAATTAGTTGAGAAAAATTTTGATTTTAGACCAAAAGCAATTATTGAACAACTTAATTTACGAAGACCAATTTACAAGAAAACTGCAGCGTACGGTCACTTTGGAAGAAATGATCCTGATTTTACTTGGGAAAAAACTGACAAGGTTGATGCATTGAAAAGTGGTGCAAGTTTAGGTTCTTCTAGTTCAGATGTTCCACCAGAAGTGACTAGTGTTGAGAATAACACTTTTTAATTTTTTTTATTTTTTTCTATATCTCTGAGCCACATCAAGCCAACCTTAATCATCAGTTTATTGAACCGGTCAGAAACTTTATAGGTTTTCTTATATAAATCATAATCAATCAAACCCATGCCTCGCATTGGAGTTAGAATTCTATCATAAAACTGTCTTTTATTATAGGAAATACGAGTATCTCTGTCAAGTGGGGATTTGCCTTTAGCTTTTAGAACTGTTTCACCATCGTGTAATCTAGTAGCAAATAGGCTCATTTCAGTTTTTCCAATTTCTCCACCATTATCCCACATATATCTGATTAACATTTTACCAACTATTTCTTGCTGTTCTGTAGCAAAGACTACTTGATAAATGTCTTCTGGGAGATTGAATTGATCAAATAGGATAACCATGCATAATATAAAGATATATTAATATATAAATATTACGAAAAGGTATACTGAGAACAATTAAGAGAAAGATTTATAAATCAAATGTAATCCTAGAAGGTTAATATGGGAAGAATTAAGACTACGTTTATCAAACGGAAAACAAAAGAACTATTGAAAAAGCATGGAGAAAATTTCTCTACAGATTTTTCTCAAAATAAAGTTCAAGCTAATAAGTTTACTATTGTTGGCAGTAAAAAAATGCGTAATGTTGTTGCAGGGTACATGACTCGTCTAAAGCAACAAGAAGATTAATTAATCTTCGCAAAATTTACAAAGTAACTTACATTTATTTACATCGTAACTAATATCTTGTTTAGTGGAGGTAAAAAATGGTTCAAGACAACTCTATTTTTATTGGAAATAAACCTTTTATGAATTATGTAACTGGTGTAGTAATGCAATTTACAACAAAAGGGGCTTTAGAAGTAATAATTAAAGCGCGTGGAAAATTTATTTCTCGTGCTGTTGATGTTGCAGAAGTATCTGGAAAACGATTTTTAGATAACACGATTAGTGTAAAGGATATTCAAATTGACAGTGAAGAATTTCAAAATAAGGAAGGAAAACAAGTTAGAGTAAGTAATATTGAAATCACACTTGCAAAAAAATAAGGTAAAAAATTATTTTTTCTTTTTTCTTGCTGGTGCTTTTTTCTTAATTGGTTTTTTAGTTGGTGTTTTAACTGTTTTAACAACTTTATTTAGTTCGGTTTCAATTACTTTCGCAACTTTTTTACCAGATTTTTCTGTTTCTAGATATATTTTTTTAACTAAACGTTTACCTTCTGTCGTATTTAAGTGGCCTTTTTTAATTAAAACTTTAACAATTTTTTCTGTTCTATCTTTAGCTAAGGCAGCAAGACCTAGACCAATTAAAGCACTTTTTTTTACAATTTCTTCTTTTTTCATTTTTAGTTTACCTCTTTTTAACAAAAACTGTTCTTCTTATTAACCATAATCCTAAAATTCCTGCTAGTAAAAATCCAATTTTAGAAACGTAAAGTGGTTGATTAGTTTGCAAAACTAACGCTGATGCTACAATTAATGCTGAAACAATAAATCCTAAGGAAACGTTTCCTGAAGATCTTTCCAATTCTGTGGTTAAATTCCCAACATCAGTATCATTAATGTCCAAATTAAGTTTGAATTGTTTAGCTCTTTCTAAAATTATTTTTGCAGTTTCAGGGAAATTTTCTACTAAACTTTGGTATTCATTAACTTTAATCTTAGTTTTATCAATTACTTCTTTCGCAAAGAATTTGTAAGTTAACAATTTTTTAAAAGTGTCTTTAGTTTCTTTATCAAAATTAAAGTCTGGGTCATATTTTAAAGCAATTCCTTCAAGTATAGCTATGGTTTTTCCATAAAGTGTAAAGTCAACCGGAATAGCGATGTGATGTTTACGGGCAGTAATAATTGTTTCTTTAATGAATTGTCCAATTAACAAATCTTTAGGAGAAGAATATCTTAATTGTTCAAAAATGTCTCTTACGTCTTTAGAAAATGCTTCTTTATTAATGTCTGCACCTGGATTCATTTTTAGAACAACTTCAACGGCCTTATCTGGTTCATTGTTAATGAAAGAGTTAAACAAATCCATGGAATAATTTTTTAGTTTTCTGTTAAAATGTCCAATAATTCCATAATCAATTAGGCCAATTTTATTCCCTTTGAGTACGAGAATATTCCCTGGATGGGGATCGGCATGAAAAAATCCATCCACAAAAACTTGTTTCAAAATAACATAATAACCATTTCGGATAATCTGTTTAATATTATATTTTTTCTTTTTAATTGTTTCAATGTCATGTAATGGAACTCCATCAATAAATTCCATAGTGAGAACTTTGTTTGTAGTGCGATTATGGTATATTAAAGGAATTTTTAAGATTTTACTACCTTTAAAATTACTTCTTAGTTGATCAGCATAATGGGCTTCGATTTTAAAATTTAATTCTTTAATTGTCCACTTTTCAAATTCATGTACCACAGAGTGTAAACTAAACTCTCTTAATTCAGGAACGTGTTCTTCTATTAGTTCAACAATTTTATACATTAGTTCGATATCAGTTTCAATTTTCTTTTCAATATTTGGACGTTGAACCTTTACTGCAACAACTTTCGTTCCTAGTTTTGCTTTGTACACCTGTCCCATTGAAGCAGAAGCAAGTGGTTTTTTATTAAACGAAGAAAATATTTTGTTTAACGGTCTTCCTAATTCTTTTTCAATAATGGCTTTTGCTTGTTCAAAAGAAAATGCTGGAACTTTATCCTGCATTTTTTCAAATTCTTTTGCAAATTCTTCTGGAATTAAATCTGGTCTTAAAGAAAGTAGTTGTCCAAATTTTATGAACGTTGGGCCTAGTTCTTCAAATGCCAGCCTTAATCTTGTTGGGTGATCAACTTTCTTTTCTCTAGAAATTTTTGCTTGAATTCTTTTATGGAAGGGCAAGTGTTTATGTAATTTTATTTTTGAAATTAGAAACCCAAACTCTTGTTCAAAGAAAACATGAATTATTTCTCTAAGTCTTTCTCTATGTTTGTGATTTTTAACAAGATCGTATAAAGTCATAACTTACCTCTTTTTAATATAATAAAGAATAATAGTTATTTAAATTTGTTGTTTATGCATGCCATCTATCTTTGACAACGATGTGGTCTAATCTTCTTAAGTTTTCAACAAACTCTACGAAAATCTCTTCTTTGTAAGATGTTGAAATTGCATCTATCTCTGTTCCGTTTATATATCTTCTATTAAAATATCTTACATCTCCGTTTTTAAAACAATTCATTCCAGGAGGTGTAGCATATTCCACATCTCTTTGTGCCAATACTTCTGCCATTACTCCTCTCAATGCTGAAGTTTTTTGGTTATTTCCTCCACTAACAATCATTTGATGTAGTTTTCTTGCGTCCCTTGTTTCAATAATTCTTTCTAAAGTCTGACGAACTCTTCTGAGGTCTGGCCTTCTACTTAGTTTTTCTTCTTTGCCCATCCTAAGATAAATTTTTGTTTTTTCTTCATCAGTTAAACTACCTAACATCTCTTGACTAATTTCAGTATAAAGAATGACCACATCAAGTTGATTTCTTCTTCCATATAATGAAGGGTCCATTCCTGGATGATAATGGACTAATGTTCGGTATACTTGAGGTAACCAATCAACAATTCCTTTTCTTCTGTAAGTATCAGACCACCATTTGTAGATTAATTGTTTTTTATCACTTAGGTCTCTTTTTTTCTTTCTTGGTTTACATCCCACTTCTACTAATCCAAGTTCTAATCTTTCTCCGGAAGAATCAAAAAATGGAATACCTCTTATTGCTGTTTCTGGAAGTTCAAAGAATTTTTGTCCCTTATTTGGCAACACAAGTTAGTATATCTTTGAAATTTATAAACTGATATTATTCTAGAGTTGAGAAATATTTAAATCTAATCACATATTATTTAATAATTCTTTCATGACTTTTTCCAATTCTTCTATTGTTTTAATCATAGATAATTTATTTCTTAATTTACTGCTACCAGGAATTCCTTTAGTGAAGGATTGAGCATGAAATTTAATGTTTTTAAACTGAATTTGATATGTTTTTGCTAATTTTAAATATTCGAAAAAGTCTTTAACTTGTTGTTCTTTTCCTCGGTGATGATATTTTCCTGTATTGTTATAATCTTCAATTTGTTTAAATAAATAAGGGTTTCCGATTGTACCACGTCCAATCATAACATAATCACAACCAGTTTCTTTTTTCATTCTAAGATAATCTTCAACAGTTTTTACATCTCCATTTCCTGCCACTGGGATTTTTATTGAATCTTTTACTTTTTTTATCCACTCCCAATCTGCTTTGCCTGTATAACCTTGTTTTTGGGTTCTTGCATGGATAGAAATTAAACTTGCACCAGCTTCTTCACAAATTTGTGCAATCTTTATTGCATTAATATTAGATTTAGTGATACCTAAACGAATTTTTACAGTTATTGGTATTTTTACTGCTTGTACTAAGGACTCAACAATTTCTTTTACTCTTGTTGGTCTTTGTAATAACGCTGAACCTGATCCTTGTTTAATTATTTTAGATGCAGGACAACCAAGATTAAGATCAATAATTTCACATTTATCTTCACAGAACTTTGCTGCTTTGACTAAGTTTTCAGTATTTTGTCCAAACAGTTGAATTACTCTGGGCTTTTCTTCTTTAACAACATCAATTAGCCTTATTGTTGCTTGATTATTTCTTGCAAGGGCATTAGCAGAAACCATCTCAGTAACAGTAAGAGAAGCGCCATATTTTTTACATAAAAGGCGAAAAGCTACATCTGTAACTCCAGCCATTGGTGCAAGAATTGTATCTGATTTTAATTTTGGTATCATTTTAGTTATAAGGCTTTTAACATTGCTCTTTTAGCTTCTGTTGCTTTTTCTCTAGTTAATAAGTATTTTGGACGTAAATAAAAAAATTCTTCTATTACAGTTGCAATTCTACCTCTTGGTGTTTCAACATCTATTTTTAATCTTTTTTCCATTGCTTCTCTAACTTTATCGCTAGGGTCATAAACGCCAATAATTGGTTTCATAACATCTCCATAATTTCTTTCTAATCTACCTGCTGCAGATAAGCATAGGTTTGTGAGATCTAAGGATTGTAATTGGTCTTCAGATAACATTGGATTAGGAATTAAATTAAAATCAAAAAGCAGAATTTCTCCTTGGTTTCTCATTGTATTTTGTGGAAGAGAATCTACCCAAATTTCTCCATGTCCATGAAGTTGTTTCATTTTTGCAGCTATTGATGCATAATGGCCCATTCGTCCATATTTATCTGCTGTAACTAAATCTTGTAAATTTTCTGGATAAGGAATCTGTTCTGTAAGAAGAACTCCTTTTACTAAGGGAAATCCATGGTCTTCTACCAAATGTTGCAAAGACGTTAAAGTGGGAAATCCTAATTGATTTAATTTTTTGTAAGTTAGTGCTTCTGCTTCTAATCCTCCTACTGGGCTAACCCCAATTGCAAAAGATTGGTTATATGCCGCTTCAACATTTTTTCTCCATGTTAATAATACAGGAGTTGTTAATGCGGGTACTTTAACGTTAATTCTTGTCCCTTGATAATCAACGGGTTCATGCATATATGTCCAACCATGACGTACTCGGCCATTTGGATTACTCATTGTAAGAACTGCTTTAAGAGAAAAAGGCATTTTCCACCTTGAACGTTGTTTAATCTGTTTAATTCTTGCAACTAGTTCATCTTGTGAGGTAATTCTATGCATATTTTGCTTTGTTTGAACGTTTTTTTTAAATCTTATGCGTCTTTACTTCATGGGAACAAAATTAATGGGGTTTTAGTTAGTTTAAAATTTTAATTTAAGCTCATTACCCACCCTAAACATTTATAAATAGCCCTTATTTCTACTTCTTTAATGGCCAAGAAAGTAGTAAAGAAAAGTTCTGAAGCAATTCAACCGGAATTAAACTTAGCTTTAGTTGGACATGTTGATCATGGTAAAACCACTTTAACAGAAAGATTTTCTGGAAAATGGACAGATACACATTCTGAAGAGTTAAAAAAAGGTATTACAATTCGATTAGGTTATGCAGACTTTTCTATTAGGTATTGTGAAAAGTGCAAATATTATACTGCAAAAGAAAAATGCATAAAATGTAATGGAGAATCAAAGTTTTTAAGAAAAATTTCTTTAGTTGATTCACCTGGGCACGAATCTTTAATGGCTACCATGTTAAGTGGAGCTGCTATTGTTGATGGTGCGATTTTAATGGTTGCAGCAAATGAAAAATGTCCTCAACCACAAACTAAAGAACATTTAATGGCTTTACAAATTTCTGGCATCAAGAACATTATTGTTGTTCAAAATAAAATTGATTTAGTTTCTCATGAAGAGGCATTAAAAAATCATCAACAAATTAAAGATTTTTTAGCTGAGACAGATTATAAGGATGCAGCAATAATTCCAATTTCAGCAAGAGCAAATGTTAACATTGATGTTTTACTTAATGCGGTTCAAGATTATATCCCTACTCCCAAAAGAGACCTTAAGGCAGATCCTTTAATGTTAGTTGCGAGATCTTTTGATATCAACAAGCCTGGAGTTAAGGTTAAAGATCTTAATGGTGGAGTTTTAGGAGGAACTGTTAAACAAGGATCATTTAAAGTTGGAGATGAAATTGAAATTGTTCCTGGTTACATGGTTGAAGAGAAGAACAAAAAAGTTTGGAAATCTTTGAAAACTAAAATTACTAAAATTTATTCTGGTGGAGTTCCTGTTGAGAAGATTCATCCAGGTGGAAGTATGGCTTTATCAACCACATTAGACCCTACTATTGTTAAGTCTGATTCTTTAACAGGATCATTAGTAAGTGTTCCTGGTAAATTACCACCATTACATTATCAAATTTCTTTGAAGACTAATTTGTTAGAAAGAGTTGTTGGAATAAAGGATGAGATTGAAGTTAAACCTTTAGCTAAGGGAGAAGTATTAATGCTTAACGTTAATTCTGCAGCAACTGTTGGAATTGTTGTTGATCCTTCCAAGAAAAATACTACTTGTTTATTAAAGAAACCAATTGCTGCTAATCCAGGAGATAGAATTACCATTTCTCGAAGAGTTGGAGATAGATTTAGGTTAATTGGTTTTGGAATTTTAAAGTAAATATACCTCTTAATAGTAATTAACAATTCTTTTATACTCTTTTTCTTTACTTTAACTATGGTAAAAGTAATTAGCTACAATATTGAGTATTGTGAAGGGATCCCCGGAAGATGGTATCAATATCTTAAAATCTGGAAAATTTTCTTTCCTCCAAAAAATCTTGATCAAAGAATTATTAAAACATTAAAAAAACTTAAACCAGATATCTTAACTTTAATTGAAGTTGATACTGGTTCTTTACGAAGTCGTGGAAGGGATGAAGTTCGTTTTATAGAAAAAGAAATGGGGATGAAATCTTTTGTTGAAAAGGTAAAGTACCCTTTAACTGGATGGGCAAGTTTATTTCATCATTTACCAATATTAAAAAAACAAGCTAATGCAATTATTTCTCGTTATAAATTAACTAACATCAAATACCATGTCTTTCATGAAGGTACTAAGCGGATGATTATTGAAGCTACAGTTAAATGTCCAAAACCTGTCACGTTACTTGCTGCACATCTTGCTCTTGGAGGAAAAACACGAGCAAAACAAATTGAAGAATTAGTTAAGATTGTTAATAATATAAAAAATCCAGTTATTTTAATGGGGGATTTTAATACATTTCATGGAGAATCAGAAATTAAAAATTTAATTAAAAATACTCATTTAAAAGATAAAATTGCTTTAGATAAGGAATCTGTCCCATTAACGGAACCAGCTTGGCATCCTTCTTTAAGGCTTGATTATATATTAACTTCATCTGCTCTTAAAGTTAAGAAGTATTCTGTTCTGCACTTTAATTATTCTGACCATTTACCAATTATGATTGATTTTGAGTTTAAAAATAATGGTCAAAAGAAAAAGTAAGCTTTGGTGGATGGGTATTAAGGATAAAGTAGATGTATCTAAAACAAGGTGTTGTCCTCCGCACTATTGGCCTCATAAATTTCCTTTTGGAACTAAAGTTATTGATGAGTCTTGTCATTATCATCAGGCTGGTTGGAGAATGGCACATCACAATTTTTTTTGTCAGATTTTAGGATGTAAGAATTATAAATTTATGGTCTCTGAGTATAACAAAAGAAAAAAGAAATAATTATTTTTTTCTTTTAATTTCTTTCTCAACAAATTTTTCTGCCATAATTACTTCATTTTCAAGTTCTTTTAATTCTTTAAATAGGAATTTTCTTAAAGGAACTCTAAACGCTGCAATCAAAATTAAAAGCACCCCTAATGAAGCTACTATAACTGTTTTAATAGTTAATCCAGAATGTAAATCTGCTCCAAAGGAATTTATTATTAAAAATCTTGGAATGTGTCCTAAAATTACTAGGGCAATGAAAGTTAAGTAACTTATTCCTGTTAGTCCTACAAGAAGCATAACTGAAGTACTTGGAAACAAAGGAACTACAAATGAGATTAATGCCGCAACTTTTCCTCTTTTTTTAAGGATATGGCGAAAATGTATGATGTGGTGTTCATCAATAAACATTCTTAGTAATGGTTCTCCGACTTTTTTTACTAGCATAAACAAAATGCTTCCTCCAACAACTATTGATGCTAATGCTAATAAGCTTCCAGTAATAATTCCATAAACATATCCTCCTGCAAGAATAATTGGAGTTGCAGGAATAGGAGATAAAACTGAAACAATTAATAGCAATATAAATGCGAGATAACCCCAGTTTCCTAATTCAATTAAAAGTGTTCTAACAGATTCTGGAGAAGTAAATTTTTCAAAACCTGGAATAAAATATGTTGAGGCAGCCATTACAATTAGTAAAACTCCTAATCCAATGTAACCCCAAATTTTATGTTTAGTTTTCATCTCTTTTGTTAATGGAAATATTTACTGGTTTTTATATTTTTGCTTACATTGAGTAATAAACAAAATATATAAACCCCAGGAATATTCTTGAACTATGAACAAAGTAATACTTACTTTATTGTTGGCTGGTTTTGGCGCACAATTAGCTAAGTTAATTATTCTTCTTTTTAGACATAAAACCTTATCATTTAAAGACATTTTTGTGACTGGTGGAATGCCTAGTTCACATTCGGCATTTGTTATTTCACTTGCAACAATAATTTATTTACAAGAAGGTGCAACAACAGCATTTGCAATAAGTTTAGTTTTTGCAATGGTAGTTATTAGGGATGCTTACGGTGTTCGAAGAACTGCTGGAGAAGAAGGGATTGTTATCAACCAGATGATGGGCAAATTGAAGATGAAAAAAGAGACTCATTTTGCTATGGGTCATACTCCATTACAAGTAACAATTGGTTCTATTATTGGTTTATTAGTTGCATTTGGAGTACATTATTTACTTTAATTTTGAAATAATTATCTGAATCTTCTTTTCTTTTTGTTTAGTGCAGAAAGATGCCTTGTTACAGTTTCTAGATCATTAATCCCTAAATCTGGGGTGAAGATGAAATCTTTCCCTCTTAAATCTAAATGTTTTCTAGCTCTTCTTAATTGTGCTACTCCTTTTCTTAAGTTATGGGGGGCAGAATCGCTCTTTACTTCATAGAAATCTACTGTCCCATTAGGATATCTCCCTAAAAGATCAATTTCTCCTCTTTCATAAACATAATTTGTTTCAACACTTACATAGTTTGGTTCAACCAAGTGTAATAATCTTTGAATTGCTTTGTAATGTTTACTAGTCATTTGAATTTTTAATTATTAGGAAAGTAATAAAAATAAATTGATGCTAGAAAATAGATACTACAAATTTCCACCTTGTTGTAATGACCAAAGTCGATTGTAAAGGCCACCTTTTTTACTTTTTAATTCGTTATGATCACCTATCTCAACAATCTTGCCTCTTTTTAGAACTACAATCACATCAGCTTTCATTATTGTAGATAATCGATGAGCAATAATTAATGAAGTTCTTCCTTTCATTAATTGGTTTAAATCTCTTTGAATCTCTTGTTCTGTTTCTGAATCTAAAGCAGAGGTTGCTTCATCTAATACTAATATTTTTTTATCTGCAAGAATGGCTCTTGCAATAGAAACTCTTTGTTTTTCTCCACCAGAAAGTTTAACTCCTCTCTCTCCAACAATTGTCTTTTCTTTATTTGGAAGTCTTGCAATAAACTTGTCTAATTGTGCAAATTTAATTGCTTTCCAAACTTGTTTATTGTTTGCTTTAGGATTTGCATAAGCAATATTAAAATAGATTGTATTATCAAAAAGAATTGGTTCTTGTGGTACTATACTCATAGAATTTCTTAATGAATTTTGTGTTACTTGAGCAATATTTTGTCCATCAATCAAAATAGTTCCTTCGCTAATATCAAACAACCTGTAAAGTAATTTTACTATTGTGGTTTTTCCACTTCCTGAAGGTCCAACTAAAGCAATTTTTTTATTCTTTTTAATTTTTAGATCAAAATTTTTAATTACTGCTTGTTCTTGTTTTACAGATTTTCCTTTTGGGTAGGCGAAGAATACATCTTTAAATTCTATTTCTCCATTCTTAACCTTTAGGGGTTTTGCATTTTGTAAATCTTTAACTTCATTTTCTTCTTTAAACATTGAGAATAACGCATTCACATCAACACTACTTCGAACAAATTCTCGATAGCCATGAATTAATCCAAATAGTTGAGGGATTAATTTCCAAACTGCAGCATAAATTAGGGTTATACTCCCCAAAGTAATTTTACCATTAAGAAATCCAGTAAAGCTAATATAGAAAATAGCGGATAGTCCAATTCCTAATACTACTGTTTGAATCCCTGCATGCCAACTAAAATAGTTCCAAAAAACCATTCTGGATTCTTTAAGTTTTTTTGATAATCCTGAAAAATAATTAAATGTTCTATTCTCTTTACCAAAATATTTTACTGTTTCTATATTTAAAAAAACGTCACTTAGATTTTGTTTTAAAATGTCTTCATTGTAATTTGCAGTATTTTGAGGAATTTTTTGTTTATTTGTAATGTAAACTCCAACGAAAATAAATATAATTGTCATTACTAATAATGTTAATGCCGTTCCAATATCAAAGTAAAAAATTACACCAATAGAAAGAATCATTCTAATGGTTACTGGTACAAAGTTAAAGATGAATGCGTCTGCAAAGGACTCAACTTTATTCACTCCCCTTGTAAATTGAGAGATGATTGACCCCGTTTTTTTGTTTAAATGAAATCTATAGGAAAGGTTAATTATGTGCCAAAATGATTTTTGTTCTAAATCGCTCATTATTCTGGAATCTAATTTATTGATAAGACGAATGATTGAAAACCAGAAAACTGCACCCAGCATTCTAATGACAAAGAATATGGCTACTGAAATTGCAATTATTTTTGCAAACATTTCTGCTGGCAGTTCATTATTAGAAAATAATGTGGCTTTATCAACCAAATATTTGAAAATGAAATTGTCTGAAAATGAAGCTATTTCGTTAAGAAAAATTAATCCAATAATACTTAAAAAAATTAGTTTATAATTTTTTAAAAAAGACCACAACATAGTGAGATTATATCTTAAATCAATCTTTTCATATTTTTTATAATCTATTGTCATTTTTTTATAACTAAAGTAATTCCAGAAAACTTATAAAAGTTCCTTTATTATCTTGTTTTTATGATTACAGCAGCAGAGATGAAGGCATTAGAAGAGCAGGCAGTACAGCAAGGAGTTTCATTAGAACAATTAATGGAAAATGCGGGAATTGCAATTTATGAAACTGTTAAAGAAAGATATGATTTGTTAGGGAAACAGGTTATTATTTTTGCAGGACAAGGAAATAATGGTGGAGATGGATTTGTTGCAGCAAGACTTTTTGCTGAGGATGTTCCAGTAGTAGTTTTATTCTTTGGAGATGTTGAAAAGTTATCTGAGGAAGCTGAGTTAAATTATAATAAAATTAAGGATACTGTTCCTATATTGGATATTAGGACAAAAGAAGATTTGGCAAATGTTCATTTTCAAAAACGGTTAAAATTTATTTTTGTTGATGCTTTACTTGGAATGGGGATTAAGGGAGAAGTTAGAGAACCCTTCTCTTTTGGTATTGATTTATTTAATTCAGAGGAAGCGATTAAAGTTGCAGTTGATCTTCCTTCAGGCATGGACCCAGATACTGGTGAAAGTAGAGAAAAGGTTTGTGACGTTGATGTGGTTGTTTGTTTTCATGATCTAAAGAAAGGGTTAGAGAAATTTAAAGATAAAACAGTGGTAGTAGATATTGGAATTCCTGATTCTGATGTTAAAATTGAGAAAGCTTAGTTATCATTGAGAAAAGTATCCTTGTTCATCACAGTATTTTAACATTTTATCAAAAGACTCTTCTAATTCTGGAAATAGTTTCACATAAGCTCCATGATATCTTCGAACTTGTTCTTCGCTCCATCCTTTCCAATCTTTTTTATAATCTAGTTCGTGCATTAAAGAGTCTAATGCATCGATTGCTTTAGCAAATCTTGCTTCTCGTGTTTCTTGTTCTTCAAATTCTATAAACAAAGCAATGAATTTATCTTCAATTTCTTTTGGAAATTCTTTTTTGAGTTTATGTGCTGCTTTAATCTCTAATTCTTTTTTATTTTTCCTTTTTTCTTCATGATGAATTGGAACGTCGCCAGCTTCTATTTCAACAACGTCATGGTACATTAGAAGCTCATAAACTTTTAAACGGTCTAAGTTATTTTTTTTAATTGTTGTGAGAAAATAATCTGCAAGAATTAAACAACTCCAGGAATGTTCTGCAGAACTTTCTTTTCTTTTTCCAACTGAACATTGTCTTTCTATATTTTTTAAATGATAAAATCTTCGAAGTTTATTGATTTCTTCCATAATCTTCTTTAGTTGTATCTCTTTTTATAGTTTTTTCTATATTCTTTATAGAAACACATAAAAATGACCTTAAACTTGAGTTCTTTATGATTGTAGGAATTGTTGGAAAGGCAAATGTTGGAAAAAGTACTTTTTTTAAGGCTTCTACCTTAGCAGAAGTTGAGATTGCTAATTACCCTTTCGCAACAATTAAACCTAATGAAGGAGTGGGATTTGTTAAAGTAAGTGATCCTGCTCGTGATTTTGATAAGGTTTCTAATCCTAGGACTGGTTTTGTATTAAAAGAATTTAGATTTGTTCCTGTACAAATGATTGATGTTGCAGGTCTTGTTCCTGGCGCGCATGAAGGAAAGGGGATGGGAAACCAATTTTTAGATGATTTACGTCAAGCTGACGTTTTAATTCATGTTATTGATGTTGCTGGTTCTACAAATGAAAAGGGGGAACCAATTCAACCAGGAACTTATGATCCTGCTAATGATGTAAAATTCTTAGAAGTTGAACTAGATATGTGGTATTTAGGGATATTAAAGAAAGGTTGGGATAAGTTTTCTCGAACAGTTGTACAGGAAAAAGGTCAGATTCATATCGCTTTAGCAAAACAGTTGTCTGGTTTAAGTGTAACTGAAGATATGGTTGAGGATATTGTTAACAAACTTGGTCTTGACAAGGATAAACCAATTCAATGGACAAATGAAGAATTAATGAATTTAGCAATTAATTTGAGAAAGAGAACTAAACCTATGTTGATTGCTTGCAATAAAATTGATGTTCCTGGGGCTGCAGAAAATTTAGAAAAATTAAAAAAAGAGTTTCCAGACAGAATTTTTATAGGTTGTTCTGCAGAATCAGAGTTGGCATTGAGGGAAGCTGCTAAGGTAGGATTAATTGAATATGTTCCTGGAAGTAAAGATTTTATCATAACTCCTTTAGGGGAAGAAAAACTAAATGAGAAACAGAAACAAGCATTAAGTTTTATCAATACTAATATTCTTGAGAAATTTAATGGAACAGGGGTCCAAGGGGCTTTAGATAAAGCAGTTTTTGAATTATTGAAATATATGGCGATCTTTCCAGGAGGAGTTTCTAAATTAGAAGATTCTGAGGGAAGATGTTTACCTGATTGTTTTTTAATGCCGCCAAACACTACTGCTTTAGATTTTGCTTACAAACTTCATACTGATTTTGGTAAGAACTTTATTTGTGCCAAAGATGTTCGTACTAAAAGGACTGTTGGTAAGGAACACCTATTAAAGAATTTAGACATCTTTGAGATTGTTGCGGGAAGATAACCTCTATAATACAAAGTGTATCAAATCTTTCTAACTCTTTTTTAATATTACCTTTACTGTACAGAAATCCTTATATACTATTTTTTTTAATAATATTAAATATGGGATGGGTGGTTAATTTTCTAGAAAAATTAGGTTTAGTAGAATTAAATGTTAATGGGGATCAAGGTAATTCTATCCATTTAAATGATTTGCAAGAATGGGTGGTTCTTAAAGAAGAAGAATTGGTGATAAAAAACAATCTTAAGGAAGAATTGCTTAATTATGTTAACAAGCTAAAGGATAGTCGTTGGGCTCTTGAATGTAAAATTGATGATTGGGAGAAGAAAATTCATGCTCTTGGGATTGATTATCGTGCTCAGGATATTAATGTTATATTTACAGAAACAAGAAGTTTTTTAGAGAATATTTTATTTGAGGACATTCCAGATTTAGAAAAAATTAAAGTAATTAACGCTATAATAATTACAGAACTTAATAAGTTACAACAAAAAATCTCTGCAAGTTCATTCTCTTATAATTATTCTTTTATTCTTGCAAGGGATGAAAAAGATTTAGCCATTAATCCTTTATTAAAAAAAGTTTTAGATATTGCTCAAATAAAGAAACAGTTTGATGAAAAAATAATCAATAGTGGTTTTGATAAAATTAAGCCGTTAAAAGAAAAAGTTTCTGAATTGGAAAAATATCAAGAAAGTGTTAAGCAAACAAGGATTGAGTTAAAAGTTAAAAAAGATAGGTTGGGTACGGCCATAACTAAACAGAAAGAAAAGGAAGAAGAATTAAATTTGATCAAAGAAGATCCAAAAAATGTTCAATTGATTATAGATAAAAGAAAGAGTGAAGAATTTCAAGTTAAGAAAGGTGAGTTATCAGACCAAGTGATTATTTTCTTTTCTAATATTAGGCCTGCACTAAAGGATTATTTGTTAAAAAATCCTCATGTTAATTTGGCAAGAGATTATTTAGATAATCCTGCTGAAACATTGTTTAATGATGAAGGGTTGGCTGTTTTAAGTTTATTAAAAACATTAAAAGAACAAGTAATTGTTGGAAAATTGAATTTACATACTGAAGAGAATAATGTTTTAATGCAACAAGTTGAATTGGCAATTTCTGGTAAACTTGAAGAGTTGCAAGAGGAATATAAATATCTTTTACAACAAACTGAAGAGAATGTTGATGTTCAAATTAATGATAAGGATTTTATGTTAAGGTTAGAAGAGGCAAAATATCGGTTAGAACATTTTTCTAAGCAAGTTGTGAAGATTAAGGAAACAGTAGGCGGTCTTGAAGAACAGTTGCAAGAGCTTTTAGCTTTACAAAGTAAGGATTTAGAAATGTTTAAGAATTTAATTCAATTAACATTTAATCAAGAAATTGAAATTAGGGTTTAAGTTTTTTATAACTTCTTTCTAATGCTTTTATTCCTGGCATTTCTTTTCCAGATAAAAATGTTAAGGAAGCTCCCCCTGCTGTTGAGATATGGGTAAGATTATGTGTTAGGTGGAATCTATGGATTGCTTCTGATGTTTCTCCTCCTCCCGCAATTTTGTTTGCATTAACTTTTCCAAGAAATCTGCCTACCTCTTTTGTTCCTTTTGAGTATTTTGACCATTCAAAGTAACCCATGGGTCCATTCCAAACAATTGTTTTCGCTTTAATAAGATGTTTACAAAATAATTTAATTGTTTCTGGACCAATATCTAAAGCAATTTGACCTTGTTTAATTTGATTAAATTTAACTATCTCTTCTTTTGCTCTTGAATTAAATTTGTTGGTAACTATAAAATCTAATGGTAAAACCAATTTTCGTGAGGACCATTTTTTTAGAATTTTTTTTGCAATTATTGTAGACGTACTATCAACTTTAGATAACCCTACTTTATATCCTTTAGCTTTTAGAAAAGAAAATGCTAATGCTCCTCCAATTAGAACTTTATTGGATTTACTTAATGATTGTTTTATCAAATCAACTTTGTCAAGTTTTGCTCCTCCCATAAGCCAGATTGCTGGTTTTTTTGGTTTAAGCGCTTTATTCAAATAAAATATCTCTTTTTCAAATTGTAATCCTGCTATTGATGGAAGAAAATTTGTAATAGCTTCAATAGATGCCTCTTTTCTATGTGAAACAGAAAAAGATTCATTAACATAAATGTTTGCAAGTTCTGCTAAGGAATGGGCAAATGCAGGGTGGTTATTTTGTTCTTCTTCATAGAATCTTAAATTTTCAAGTAAAAATATTTTTGTTGTTTTGGCATTTTTAATTTTTAATTTTATTTCTTTACCAATACAATCGTTAAATTTGACAATGTTTTCTTTTGGGAATAATTTTTTTAGACTATTTTTAATTACATTTAACCTTAATTCTTTTATCACTTGGCCTTCTGGTCTTCCTAAATGGGTCGCAATAATGATTTTGCAATTTTGTTTTAACAAGAATTTAATTGTAGGAATTGAAGTTAAAATTTTTGTATTGTCTTTGATTTTATTGTTTTCTATTGGTACATTGTAATCTACTCTTAACAAAACAGTTTTGTTTCTTACTGGAAATTTTCTTAGTGAAAAAATTTTCATTCTTGTTTTTGTAGTAAGAACTTTTTGTTTATAAATCTTTATAATTTTCTTGTTAAATGCACTTTTTTTGTCTTAAATTGGTGGTTTATTAGTCATAGAACTATGTTCTATATATGGAAACCTTTATATAACAAATTAACTTCCCTTAATGGATAGTTATTATTATCAAAAGAGGGATACAAAATGGAACGTCATGAAAAAACATTATTTTTTGTAGCATTATTATTAATTGTTGGTTTAGTTGGTCTAAACTTTTATGTTGGTCAAATCTATGAGACCAATGATTCTGATCAAATTTTACAGAAAAAATCTGGTGGATTGTTAACTGGGGCAGCGATTGGGGTCCTGGAAGAAGTGTCCCTTAGTTCTCTTGTAGGGATTGGTCAATTTGAGACCTGTTGGGAATATAGAAATACTAATAATGCAACTTGTGTTGAGTCTGGTGTTGCTAATGGTGCTAATTGTGTTTGGGAAACTCCTGAAGAAGATCCTTATTGTGACCAAGAAATTGGTTGTTGTATAGATTTAGGATGTTATTTTTATGATGATCATAATGCCTCTGATTGTGAATCTGATTCGGAAGGTTATGGTTTAAATTGTACTTGGGATCCTTATATGACTATTTGGTATCCTAATGGGACTCAGGGTACTCCTGGTGGGTGTATGCCAGATTGGTCTAGTAGTAATGAAACATGGGGTGGTGTTGCTGAAGGTTGTTGGCAATATGATGGTGATCAGGCCTCTTGTGGTGCGCAAGGTTCAACTTGTAAATGGACTGCTAATGGCCAAAATCAAGAACCGTGGTGTGGAATAAAAAGCCTTTCTGATGCTCAAAATGAATTTGCTTCTGCAACAATTGATGATATAGGTTGTTGTGAACAGGCGAATTGTTGGATGCATGATAATAATGAAAGTAATTGCTTAAATGCGTTTCAAGGAAATTGTTTCTATACTAATAATAGTTATGGTGGTGGTTGGTGCAGTGTCAAAACTTGTGAAGAAATAACTACGGAAGATAATTGTACTTATGCAAAACAAAATTTAATGCAACCTTGCGATTGGAATGGAAGTATGTGTAGTAGTGGTGAATATGGTCAGGGTGGTTTTGGATTTTATAACGATACTGATTCTTGTTTTGACGCTGGAGGCTGGTATAATTCTTCTGGTAGCTGCATAATGCCAACTAATGGGGGAAATACAGGTGGTGGAGGATTCCTTTTTGCTGGTGACGCTCATTGTTGGTTTGCTGATAATAAACCTTCGGTTTGTGGGAACATTACTGGTTGTGCGTATTGTGCAGAAGGACCAGGATTAATGGGGATTTTAAATTCGAGTTCTATATGTTATAATGATCGAGTTGGGAATTGTGAGGGGCATGTTTTTGGAGATTCCCTTTATCCCGATGCAAACAATACTGCTAATTTGGGTTGTGGCGATATTAATTTGAAAACAGCTTGTAATTATGGGCCTTTGCCAAATTGTAAATGGACTAATAGTACTGTTATCGTTGGGTCATATTGTGAAGTTGGAGCAAAATCTGAAAAGGAGACAGCACCACGAGCACAATATTGTGATGATCCAATTGCAAAAAATAATTTTACTCTTTGTACACAATTGGCAGAAGAATATATGATGCCTTGTATATGGCAAAATACTACCTTACCCTACACCAATTGTACTTTTAATAGTGCAGCGGTTTTTGGTAGTTCTGGTGGGGAACAAGACTTTAATCTAATCCCTTCTTCATCTACTTGTGTTGCTGCAGGGGGAAGTTGGCAAACTGAAAGTTATGTTGATGCTGGAATTCTTAAAACTGATTCTTGGTGTGAAATGACAGGAATGTTTGATATTGATCAAAATCAAGGAACTAACAACAAGGCTAATTGTGATACTTCTTGTTGGGCCTGTGAATTCCAGAACAATGGGACTGCATGGGCAGATCTTGCTTCTGCTCAATCAGCTTGTGAAGGATCTGCTTTAGGAAATTGTCAGTGGTCAACTGATGCATTTGCATTTAATAATCTTGGTTTTTGTGATTATCCTCAAGAGATGGAATTTGGTGGATCTAACGATTGTAATACGGAATGTGAAGGATGTAATTTTATGAATTCTCCTCAATCAGCCTGTGAAGGAAGTGTGGCTAATTCTGGAACTGGTTGTAAATGGGTTAGTGAAGGAGATAATGATTTTTGTGTTGATAAAACAAAAAAAGTATGTTCTACTAATTGTTTTTCCTGTTACGATGTTTCTTCTTGTCAAGACAGTTCTGTAGATTGTTCTTGGGATTCTACATTTGGTTTATGTAGTCCAGAAGGATTTACTGGAGAAAGATGTTTTGATGGTATCGATAATGATGCAGACACAGAAGTGGATTGTTCTGACCCTGATTGTGGTTTTGATAATTTTTGTGGAGGAAGTGCTTTTGGTGGAGATTGTTTTGCACAAACAACAGAAATTGGGTGTGGTAATACTCTAGCTTTTGATGATTTGAATTGTACTTGGATAAATGATACTTGGAATCCCGACGGTTGGTGTGATATGCCTGGTGCAAATTGTTGGAAGTTTAATAATGATTTAGCAACTTGTGGAGAAACGCCAGGGTGTACCAATGATTCTAGTTCAATGGGATCAAATGCGTGGTGTGAAATTAATATGACTCGGATGGATAGTTCTAGTTGTTGGGGCTATTCGGATGAGAGTTCTTGTGATCTTGCTCTAGGAGACTGTGCTTGGAAGACTGATATGTGGTGTCAAGATAATCTTGGAGATCAATGGTGTATAGATAATCCTAATGCCGGATGGTGTGATTATACTCCTTTTGCAACATGTATGGACTTAGATGAAGGTTCTTGTGGAACTGAATCTAATTGTGTCTGGCAAGAGGATGAATATTCTGATTGGGGTTGGTGTGATGTTGCTTGTTTTGATTGGGCATTGGATGAGTCAGGATGTAATGCAATTAATGGAAGTTCTGGGCTTTGTGAATGGAAGGATAGTAGTTCTACATGTCAACCTGAGTCATTTATGATGTTTGCTGGAGATGGTTCTGGTGGAAAATCAGGTTGTTGGCAATATGATGGAAATAGAACCGCATGTAATGAAAATAACATTACTTGCACATACAATTCTGATAATTATGCAAATAACGGTGTTGCTCCAGATAACGAAGCAGGATGGTGTATGGATAAATCAGAGTATGAACACTTTGGAGAAATGGAAGGAGATGTGATTGATCTTGCACAAGACTTTGGTAATGTTATGGGTGCTGCTGAAACAGGTGTAGTTAAGGAAATTGATATTCTTGGAATTGGTATGAGAGTTACGGATGTTGGTTTTGATTTTGGTGCAGGAATATTGAATGTTACTGAAACAATAATGTGTGATGGATTTATGGTTGGAAATAAAGATGATTTTATGGCTCCAAAAGTTCAAGGTGCAGGAAATAAAACTACTAAATTTTATTGGTATCTTGATACTGATGGAATTTCTAGTGGAGGATGTAACGCTGTTAATCAATCTGGTTCTCAATTAACTGGTTATGATTTTTTGATTACCTATATCTCTAGGAACACTAGTGATGGTATTGTTGAAACTAAACAAATGATGAGATGTTCTAATGGAGTTTGGAACCCAACAAATGCACTTGTGTCATCTAGTAAGATGTTAAGTTGTGGAGACCTGGGTGGAGTGATGGTCGCTTTATCTAAGCAGGATTTAGAGTCTTTTTCAGAATATAATAAAACTGCTGTGATGAAAATATTCATGTCCAGTGCGAATGGAGGCAATTCTAATAGAACTAATCCTTTAGATAGTGTTGGTCCAGGGTATTATACTCCTGGGACTGTTGATTTTGGATTTGTGGACTGTTCAATTCCTGCAAACTCAAAAGATCCAAAATGTAAAAATTTTCAGAAATTTGGATTTAATGTTTTTGAAGAATGTAAAAATGGAGTGGATGATGATGAGAATGGTTTAGTTGATTGTGATGATCCAGGTTGTACATATATTCCTGGTGAGTGTAGTGTTACTGGATTTAATTTTGTTGTAGATGAGAATGATAAAGTTTCTCCGTCAGTTATGTTTAGTAAGGTTGAGAAATTGCAGGATGCTGCCTTTTTAAAAATTGACACTAATGAACCTTCAAACCTGAGTATCAAATTTTACAGGAATGATTCTACTTGTAAAACTGTAAATATGACTTTAGTTGATGTTGGTGTAGGATTTCAAGAAAATGCGAATTTTAAACCGTTCCATAGTATTGATTTGATGGTTGATAATTTGGGATATGCTTTAACAAATAATACTGTTTATTACTATAAATCCGTGATTTGTGATCCTTCAGGAAATTGTGGGACTTCAGCATGTTCTAATTTTACAACTAAAGTAACTGCAACAGAAAAGACGTTTATTTTTAAGATTGAGCTTGAAGAGGGACATACTGTAGATATCCCTGCATTTAACAAAACAGACTATAATTTTACTGAAGAATTTGCAGGAGTAGTATATGAAGTTGGAATTAAAACAAATACTTCGGTTACGAAGAGTATGAACATGACTGTTCATTGTGGAGATATGTCGATTGGCTTCTTTGGAATGAATGTTTTAGGACCTACAAAAATTGATTTGAGTACTGCATTTGTTTGTGATGCTTTAGAGAATTTAATGGGCATGAATTCAACATCAAAGAAGTGGAATAAATTGATTGAGGATTTACATCTTGGTGGGGCTGCGGATTATATTGAGATTACAATACCTGTAGCTTATGATGTAACAAACAATCTTGAGTGGACCGATGATGTGGGTGCTGATGGACAAGATGTTGATGCTTATACTGATTGTTTCGGAAATTCAACTCACACCATTTGTCAAATTCCAGTTTCAATGGGTTTCTCTGCATATACAATAACTGCAGCAGCAGTTGTTGCTCCTTCTTCTCCAGGGGGAGGTTCTGGAGGAGGATCTGGTGGCGGAGCTGCTGGTGGAAGTACTTTCATTGTTAATGCAGATCAATTAACAGAAGGTTATTCCAAAGAGTTGGCTGAAGGAGATAGATTTAAGGTTACAATTGAAGAAGAGCTTCATTATGTAACTTTGAATGAAACTTATAGCGACAGAGTTAAGGTTATTGTACAAAGTGACCCACAAGAAGCAACCATTTACTCTGAAGAAACTAAATATTTTGAGTTAACTGGGGATAATAAGTACGATTTAAGTGTTACTTTGGGTGCGATTAACCTTACTGGAGAAAAGGCAACTTTAACCGTTAAAAGTGAAAGTGTCTTGATGAGTGCCATTGTTGATGAGGAAGCTGTTGCAGAACAAGTCGGGGAAATGGTTGATGAAATATCTTCGGAAACAGCCGGAGATGCCTTAGGGGAGGCATTAGCTGGACAAGAGGTTAAGGAAAGTGATGCTGGTTTATGGATTGTTTTAGCCATAGTTCTTTTAGTATTAATTGTTGGAATAATCTCTTTTGTGACACACAAGAAGCGAGTATCAAAGGCGGTGATAAGTAAACGAAAGAAATAGTTTTTTTCTTTTTTTTCTTTTTTTAAATAATTTTTAAAATTACATATTTAACAATTTGCTAATTTCTTCTTCTACTCTTCTTTGAAAGTCTGTAACTGTTTCCCCTTCCTTTTTAGTAGTGTTTAAAGAACTTAGTAATGATTTTGTCAAGTGTAATTCTGTTTCAGCGTTAAATAGTTTAAGTTGTTGCAAATGTTCTTTAATAATTTCTTCTTCAACCATTTCTGGATTAGATTGTGATATTTTAATCTCTTCAAATTCTTCTGAAGTTAATTTGGCAGTATTTTTCATTACAAAATAAGCGCCTTGTTTGTAAAGTTGATTAAAAATTTCTTTAAAATTAATATCTGAAACTTTGCCACTATTTAATTTTCCAGTTAAACGAATTGTAATTAAACTATCTGTTAGATCTAAATTATGAAATTGGTTGGCAATTTCAAAAGAAATTACTTCTGGGCTTTTATGCACACAGTTAAGTTCAAAAGAGTGGTGTTTAATCACTTCTAAAGGTTGCCAGTCAATTGTTTGTTGTTTGTTTTGATTATCTACTTGAATTAAGTAATAACCCCCTTTACTATATTTCTCTAATTCTGCGAAATTATTTGGAAATAATGCTCCTGGATAAGTAAGGGTACCATAATTTTCTACTTTTAATTTTGTTGGATGGTGTACATGGCCACCAGCATAATAATTAAAATATTTTGGCAAAAAAGAAATTGGTTGTGATTCCATGATCTCTAAATGTTTAGGTTTTAATTCTGAAAGTGTAGTGTGGAACATAAAAATTTTGTATCCTTGTTCTTGTTCTAAATTATCTAAATGTAAATTCTGATAATAAATCTTATCCAGCAATCCTTTCTTTCCAAGCATTCCTGTTATTTTTGTTCCTGTTTTTTGGTCAATAGTAAAGTTAAGGTGTAATTGTTTTGTTTCTGGATTAACAAATCCTTTACATACATTTTTTAGTAGCCCTGCATTTTCCAAAACGTCTAACATTGTTTTTCCTGAAGGGGAGAAGTCATGTGATCCTGCTATTGCATATAACTGGATGTTTTTATCTTTAAGGTCTTTAAGTTTTTTAGTAACAACTTTTAATGTGTCTAGGCTAGGCAAGGAAGTATTAAATAAATCTCCCGCAAACAAAATAAAATCCACTTGTTGTTCAACACACAGATCAATAGCTTTAAGAAATGCGTTTGTAGAAAGATCTCGCATTTTTATGTCTCGCCAAGATCCAAGATGTAAGTCTGCTAAGTGGGCATATTTCATAGATCTATTTTTGAAAGTTGTTATTTATATTTATTGTTGTACTAAACAATTATTAATGTTGTAGTAAGGGGTTGTGTGTTTCAATAATTGGGTATACTTCTTTCCATGTTGGTACACGAATTATTTTATCTGGGTCTATCTCTCCATTTTTTGGACCAAAAAGAAATACTTGGCCAGAATAATTTTCTGGTAATCTTTTTGATAAGCCATGATTATCATCAACAATTCCTAATACTTGGCTTCTAAGATAATATAACACTGAAGCTTTCCAAAAATTTGCTAGGGTGTGAGGTATTTGATCTGGCATAGCAATTACTGGTGCTTCTGGAAAACCCCATAATTTGTAATTAGATGAGTGCAGTTATATTGATTATTGTTGTGAAAAAATCATTTTAAACAGTAACTCTTATAAAAGAAAAGCGTTTTTGTGGTAGTATTGGAGCTCGCTTAATATCAGATGATGATTAGGAGTTTTCATAAATTTAAATGAGGAAAACAAAATGAACGGAAAAGTAAAATTTTTTGACGAAACAAAAGGATTCGGATTTGTCGTTTCAGACGATGGAAAAGAGTACTTCGTACACCAAACTGGCTTGAAAGAAGGCGTTAGATTAAACGACAACGATTCTGTAACTTTCGATGTAGAAGAAGGGGACAGAGGACCAAAAGCAGTTAACGTTGCTTTAGCTGAAGAATAAATCATACTTCTATAATTTTTAGTTGATTTTTTTTAAGTTTTTTTTTCTTTTTTTCTTTTTTGATAAAATTTATTCTACTGTGACTGATTTTGCAAGATTTCTAGGTTTATCAATATCGCACTCTTTTAAATTAGCGATATGGTAAGCAAAGAGGTGTATCGGTACTGTTTCTAATAAGGGGTAAAGGATGGGGTCTACTTTTGGAATAAAAATAGTATCATCGCTTATTGTGATTATTTTCTTATCACCTTGAGTTGCAAGGCAAATAACTTTGCCATTTCTAGCTTTGATCTCTTTAATATTACTAAATGTTTTTTCATAGAACTCATCTTGTGGACAAATAGCAAAAGTAGGCATATCTTCAGAAACTAACGCTAGGGGACCATGTTTTAATTCTCCTGCATGATATGCTTCGGCATGGATATAAGCTATTTCTTTTAGTTTTAATGCTCCTTCCAAAGCAATTGGGAAATTTCTATTTCTTCCAATATAAATGAAATTTGAAAATAAATAATATTTTTGGGCTAATTCTTGCATTTGTTTGTTAAGCGTAAGAAGAGTTGTAATAATTTCTTTATACCTTGGGAAGGTAAATTCTTTTTTTGTAAAGTGATAAGCTAATTGGTACACACTAATTATTTGTGCTAGAAAGGCTTTTGTTGAAGCAACACTAATTTCTGGCCCTGCTCTAGTATAAACTACTTCATCAGATTCTCTTGCAATAGTACTACCCATGACATTAATAATGGAAAGCGTTTTAGCACCTTTTTCTTTGGCTATTCTTATTGCTTGAAGAGTATCAGCAGTTTCTCCACTCTGTGAGATGGCAATTACTAAGTCATTTTTTTCAATCAAAGGTTTCCTGTAGCGAAATTCTGAACCATGATAGAATCTCGTTGGTATTTTAGCTATCTCTTCAATGATATATTCTCCAAGGGTGCCAGCAAAACCTGCTCCGCCACAAGCAACAATGTGTATTTGTTTTGGTGTTTTAACATTGAATTTGACTTTTAATTGTTCTTCAACTACTTTTGGTTGTTCAAAAACTTCTTTAATCATGAAATGTTTGTAGCCATCTTTTTTGGCTTGTTCTAAATTCCAATCAATTTCTTTGATTTCATATTCTTTTTTGTTTCCGTCAAAATCATTAATTTCAATTTCTTCTTTGCTAATTTCTACCACTTCGAAATCATTAACATAAATTACTTTTTTTGTATATTCTACTAATGCTGAAACATCAGATGCTAAGAAATTTTCTTCTTTACCTAAACCAATTACTAGGGGACTACCATTTCTGGCACCAATGATTTTTGAAGAGTTTTTATGAATTACACAAAGGGCAAAACTTCCTTGTAAATATTTTATTACTTTCAAAACTGCTTCTTTTAGATCGTTTTGATATGCTTTTGCGATTAAATGTACAATTACCTCAGAATCTGTATCAGAACTAAATTTAACTCCTTCTTTTCTTAATCCTTCTTTTAATTCTAAATAATTTTCTATAATCCCATTATGTACTACCACAAATTGTTGATCTTCATTTGTGAAGGGATGAGCGTTTGCATCGGATGGTTGCCCATGTGTTGCCCAACGAGTATGACCAATTCCAATTGTACCTAATAATTTTTTAGTTTTAAGATTTTCAACTCTACCTTTGGATTTATTAATTTCAATTTTCTCATTATTAATAATAGCAACTCCTGCAGAATCATAACCTCTATATTCTAATTGTTCTAATCCTTTAATCAAAACATCATTAGCTTCTCTTTTTCCAACATATCCAATTATTCCGCACATGGTAGTTTTGTTGAAATTTTTGATTTAAGTATTTTATGAATTTTTAATAGGGATTTTACATTTGTAATTAATGGGGTATCATCATAATCTCTCAGAAAACATTGTTTTCTTGGGTTCCCAGATTTAACTGGAAACCTTTATAAAGAACTTATCTTTCTGGTTAATTAATACCAATGACTTGGTAAACCAAGGAGGTAACAATTCTAATAATTGTTACTTAAAATAAAATAAATCGGGGTAAAATAAATATGGCAGACGAAGCAAAAATTTTAGAAGCTGTTGAGATCGCTAGGACTAGCGGTAAAATTAAGAAAGGATCAAACGAGGCAACAAAAGCAATTGAGAAAGGTAATGCAAAATTAGTTGTTTATGCTGGCGATGTTAATCCAAAAGAAGTTGTAATGCACTTACCTTTACTATGTAAAGAGAAGAATATTCCTTGCGCAGAAATTTCTAAGAAAGAAGATCTTGGAGCAGCAGCAGGATTAAGTGTTTCTACTGCAGCAGTTGCAATAACCAAAGAAGGAGATGCGAAAGCATTAATTGATGCGTTAGCAAAAGAATTGGGTGAATAAGTATGGCCAAAAAAATGCTTAGTAAGGGCAAGGCTGCCGATACCAAGGGAGATGGAGGAGACGTAAGGTTTTCCATTGGAATTCCTGCTGAGGTTAAGGAAATAGTTATTCGGGCTGGTTCTCGTGGAGAAATTACCCAAGTAATGTGTCAAGTTTTAGATGGCAGAGATAAGAACAAAGCAATTCGTCGGAACGTTAAAGGACCGGTAAGAGTTGGCGACATTTTAATGTTACTCGAAACAGAAATTGAAGCTCAACGTCTTGGTGGCGGAAGACGCGGCGGAAAAAAATAAGAATCCAATAGAGGTAAAGAAAAATGCCGAAATGTGCTTTTTGTGGAAATCAAATTGAATTAGGAACAGGAAAATTATTTGTTTACGTTAGTGGTAAACAGGATTATTTCTGTTCTAGTAAATGTGAAAAGAATT